>Ga0302314_10000205_pt1 | contig 104539 bp, 106 predicted proteins | sample III_Palsa_N2_3_FD_200533 | JGI IMG/M metagenome (GOLD analysis project Ga0302314, IMG submission 200533) | Peat permafrost microbial communities from Stordalen Mire near Abisko, Sweden - III_Palsa_N2_3 | ecosystem: Environmental > Terrestrial > Soil > Palsa > Peat permafrost | place: Sweden... | reverse complement strand
TTACCTGGAGCAACATTCAGCAGGCGGTCTATGTGCCGCTATGTGGCATTCAATACACCACGAATGTGGGCGATGCGGTCGCCAAGGGTTTCGACTTCGAAGGCCAATGGAATCTCACCCATGCCTTCGAGCTGGAGTGGACGGTTGGCTATACCGACGCTCAGTTCTCCAAGACCGCCTACGACATCAACGGCGACGTCCTCGCCGTGAAAGGCGACGCGATCGGAGAGGTTGGGGCGACGCCGGTCCCTTGGACTATCTCACTCGGCGCGCAGTATAATTTCCATCTCTTCGACCGAGACTCCTACGTGCGCTTGGACGATGAGTTCGAGTCCAAACTCACCAAGCTGACCATCGCCGAGGACCCGGGGAGCGCCTACTATGACCCGTACGCGCGCAACAATCCGGCCACTAATCTGCTCAACCTGCGCGCGGGTATGACCCTCGATCAGTTTAGCGTGGCGCTGTTCGCCAACAATGTCCTGAACTCCCACCCGCAGCTCAACTATCAGCACCAGGACTCGGCCACCGCGCTCTTCGAGGCCGAGACCTTCCGGCCCTTGACCGTCGGCCTGGAGGTGAACTTCAAGTACTAGCCGCCGCCGCTCGCGCGGGGGAGACCCGCAAGCCCGCCATCCCAGCGCGCTCATCGCTGGAGGAGGGCGGCTGAATCAGTTCAGGAGCCCCCATGGACACGCCGATCGTAAATTCCCTGGAAGCCTTCTGGATGGGTTTCACCAACAATCGCGCCTTCAAGGCCGATCCCAGGATGTTCGTGCGGGCCAAGGGCATGCACTACTTCACGCCGGACGGGCGCGCCGTGCTGGATGCGACCTCAGGCCTGTGGTGCGTGAACGCCGGCCACGGACGCGATAAGATCGTCGCCGCCATCGCCCGGCAGGCGGCAGAGCTCGACTACGCCCCGGCTTTCAACCTCGGCCATCCCCTGGCCTTCGAGCTGGCCTCGCGCCTGCGCGAGGTGCTCCCGCCCGGCCTCGACCATGTGTTCTTCTGCAATTCCGGCTCGGAGGCGGTGGACAGCGCGCTCAAGATCGCCCTGGCCTACCAGAGGGCGGCGGGGCAGGGGGCGCGCACGCGCTTCATTGGCCGCGAGCGCGGCTACCATGGCGTGGGCTTCGGCGGCATTAGCGTTGGCGGCATGGTCGCCAATCGGCGCACCTTCGGCGCCCTGCTGCCGGGCGTGGACCACATGCGCCACACGCACGGCGCCGCGGCTCCCTTCACGCGCGGCCAGGGTGAGACCGGCGCCGAGTTGGCCGATGACCTCGAGCGGCTGGTGGGGCTGCACGGGGCCGAGACCATCGCCGCGGTGATCGTCGAGCCGGTGGCCGGGTCCACCGGCGTGCTCGTCCCGCCCAAGGGCTATCTCGAGCGCCTGCGCGAGATCGCCACGCGGCACGGCATCCTGCTCATTTTCGATGAGGTCATCACAGGCTTTGGCCGTTTGGGGGCCGGCACCGCAGCGGAGTATTTCGGAGTCACACCGGATCTGATGTGCCTGGCCAAGGGCATAACCAATGCGGCTGTGCCCATGGGTGCGGTGGCCGCCGACGCACGCATCTACGATGCGGTGGTGAACGGCGCGCCGGCGGGGATCGAACTCTTCCACGGTTACACCTATTCCGGCCACCCCCTGGCCGCCGCCGCCGGCCTGGCGGCGTTGGAGGTCTATGCCGAGGAAGGCCTCTTCGCCCGGGCGGCGTCGCTGGCGCCCTACTGGGAGGACGCGGTCCATTCCCTGAAAGGCGTGAAGCACGTCGTCGATGTGCGCAATCTGGGTCTGGTGGGTGCGGTCGAGCTGGCGCCGCGTGAAGGCGCGCCGGGGGCCAGGGCCGCCGAGGTGTTCGCCCGCTGCTTCGACGCCGGCGTTCTCACCCGCTACACCGGCGAGACCATCGCGCTCTCGCCGCCGCTGATCATCGAGAAGAGCCAGATCGACGAAGCCGTTGGCGTGCTCGGCGCAGCGATCGCCGAGGTGGCGTAGGCGGCTCTCCAGCGCGGCCGCGTCGGGCTAAGCAGAACTGGATAGTGAACAAAAGTTATTTTGCGTCTCTCCGGCGCCTGGGTGACCATGGTCAAAATCAGGGGGGCTTGGCATGCGCGCATTTGTCATGGGGCTGTTGGCGTCGGCCTGTCTGGCGGGCGGCGCGTTCGCCCAGGTAGCGCCGGCGGATACGCCCGGCGCCACGCCGGCGGGTTCAACCTTCACTCAACCCAAGGAATGGTCGGCCACGACCGGCGCGAAGGACGTTGTACTGACCGCGCCAGAGGGCAACGCCAGCTTGGCCATCGTGGACGTAGGCCCCGCCGCCGACGCCAAGGCCGCGTCCGAGGCGGCGTGGAACATCTTTCACCCCGGCGGCCACCCACCGTTCAAGCTCACCGAGCCGCTGGCGGCGCACGACGGCTGGGACGAACGCACAAACGTGCAGTACGAGACTTCGCCCAACGAGCACCGCCTCACCGGAGCAGTGGCCCTGCGTCAGGGAAACCGGTGGACGGTGGTGATCGCCGACGGTTCGGAGTCCACGTGGGACAAGCGCGGCGCGGCGATCTACCTCGCCCTGGCGAGCGTGCGGCCGGCCGGCTACCACCGCGAGAGCTTCGCAGGCATGACCGCTCATCCGCTGGACGACGCGCGCATCGCGGCCCTGAAGGATTTCGTGAAAACCTCGATGGACGAACTCGGCGTGCCGGGTGTCGGCCTGGCGCTCATCGACCATGGCAAGGTCGTTTACGAAGGCGGCCTCGGCGTTCGCGAACTTGGCGACGCAGCGCCGGTGGACGCGAACACCCTGTTCATGATCGCCTCAAACACCAAGGGCATGACCACCCTTCTGCTGGCCAAGTTGGTGGATCAGGGCAAGCTCAAGTGGGATGAGCCGGTGACCGAAGTCTATCCGGCCTTTCGCCTGGGCGACGAGGCGACCACGCGCCAAGTGCTGATGCGGCACCTCGTGTGCGCCTGCACCGGTGTTCCGCGTAAAGACCTTGATTGGATTTTCGACACCAACCCGGCGACACCGCCCTCGGACACCTTCAAGGAGCTCGCGGACACGCAGCCCACCAGCAAGTTTGGCGAGGTTTTTCAGTACAGCAACCTGATGGCCTCGGCCGCCGGCTACATCGGCGGCCACATCGTGCATCCGAACATGGAGCTGGGACACGCTTACGACCTAGCCATGCGCGAGCAGATTTTCACGCCGCTCGGGATGAACGCCAGCACCTTCGACATGGCGCGGGCGCTAGACGGCGATCACGCGAGCCCGCACGGCGACGACGTCGACGGCAAGCCGCGCGTCGCCAACATGGCGTTCAACTATGTGGTTGAGCCGGCCCGACCCGCTGGGGGCGAATGGTCGTCGTCCCACGATCTCATCAAATATGTCGAACTGGAGATCACTCAGGGCGTGCTGCCGGACGGGACGCGGATGGTCTCGACCGAAAATCTTCTGGCGCGGCGCAAGCCCGGCGTGTCCACCGGCGAGGACACTTTCTACGGCATGGGCCTGGAGACGGACGCAAGCTGGGGCCTCACTGTCGTCCATCACGGAGGCAGCCTCGCCGGCTACAAGAGCGACATCATGCTGGTGCCGGACGCCCAGGTCGGGGCCGTGCTCCTCACCAATTCTGACACCGGCCAGGACATGCTGCGCCCGTTCATGCGCCGCCTCCTCGAGGTGCTCTATGACGGCAAGCCTATCGCCGCCCCCATGGTGGCGGCCTCGGCCAAGGGCATTCAAGTCGAGATCGCCAAGGAGCGCACCCGTCTGGCCGTGCCGGCCGCACCTGACGCAGCCGCGGGACTCGCCGGGCGCTATATGAGCCCCGAGCTTGGCCAGATCATCGTGCGGCGCGAGGGTGCGACGGTGGTGTTCGACTTTGGAGCCTGGAAGAGCGAGGTCGCGTCACGCAAGAACGACGACGGCACCACCTCGTTCGTCACCATCGATCCGACCAATGACGGGTTCAATTTCGTGGTCGACACACATGACGGCAAACGCGGCCTCATCATCCACGACGGCCAGCACGAATATCGCTACACGGAAGGATGAAGGCTCCAGTTGCGCGCGGGGGGCGATATCGTAGAACCTCTCCATGCGCACCCTCATCGTCGCGGCCCTGACCGCGCTCACCGCTTCCGCCATGGCTGAGACGCCGCAGCTTCCCTCCGCCATGCCCGGCGCTCCCGATCCCTTCGCCTGGCTGGAGGACATCCACTCGGCGAGGTCCATGGAATGGGTCGAGAAGCAGAATACGCGCACGGCCGCTCGGCTGGAGACCGACCCGCGCTACGAGACCTTTCGACGCCAGGCGCTGACTATCTTCACCGCCAAGGATCGGATTCCCCGGCCTGAGTTCTTCGGGACTGGCGTGGGCAATTTCTGGCAGGACCAGGAGCACGTGAAGGGGCTGTGGCGGCGGGCGAGCCTCGCCTCCTACAATTCGCCGGACCCCAAGTGGGGGACGCTGATCGACCTCGACGCTCTGTCAAAGGCCGAGGACAAAAACTGGATCTTCAAGGGGGCGAACTGCCTGCCGCCGGAGGACCGGCTGTGTCTGGTGGCCTTGTCCAACGGCGGCGGGGACGCGGTGGAGATCCGCGAGTTCGACACCGCGGCCAAGGCGTTTGTCGCCGGCGGGTTCCGCTTCGAGAGCGGCAAACAACAGGTCGCGTGGCTGGATGAAAACACCCTGCTCATCGCCCGCGATTTCGGGCCGGGCACGTTGACCGCCTCCGGCTATCCGTTCGTGATCAAGACGCTGAAGCGCGGCGAGCCCCTGGAAGCCGCACGCGAGGTGTTCCGCGGCGAAGCCACCGACGTTTCGGCCGGACCGCGCGTACTCCGCGGCGCGGACGGCAAGGTCGAACACGTTCTCTATGAGCGCGGCCCGAGCTTCTTCACCACCCGTTTCTCTCTGGCCGACCCGGACGACAAGTCGCGCCTGCTGGACCTGCCAGGCAAGATCGAGCTGCACGGCTATCTCGATCACCGGATGATCCTCGGCCTTAACGAAGACTGGCCGGCTGGATCTGGACGCCCGGCGTTCAAGGCCGGCGACCTCATCGCCTATGAGCCGATGAGCGGCGCTGCCGAACTGATCTTTCGCCCCACCGCCACGGAGACCGTCAACGAGGCGGCGGTGACCAAGGACCGCCTGCTGGTGCAACTCTTGGACAATGTGAACGGCGCCCTCGACGTCTATCACCACGACGCGGATGGCTGGCGCGCTCAACGCCTGCCGTTTCCCAAGGGTGCGGCCCTCTCCATCGCGGCCGCCGACCACGATTCAGATCGGGCCTACGTCGCGTCCGAGAGCTTCCTGACGCCCACGGCCCTGTGGTCGGTGGACGCGGCGAATGGCGCGATGCGCCAGGTGAAGGCGCTGCCCGCCCGCTTCGACGCGTCGAGAGACCTCACCGAACAGCGTTTCGCCACCTCAAAGGATGGGACGCGCATTCCCTATTGGCTGGTGCGGCCCAGGGCCATGAAGTTCGACGGCTCCACGCCGACCCAGATGTTCGGCTACGGCGGTTTCCTCGTCTCGGAGACGCCGAGCTATCGGCCTGAGCTCGGCAAACTATGGCTGGAACGCGGAGGCGCCTATGTTCTGGCCAACATCCGCGGCGGGGGCGAGTTTGGTCCGGCCTGGCACGATGCGGCGTTGCGCGAAAACCGTCAGCGCGCGTTCGATGACTTCGCGGCCGTGGCGGAGGACCTCATCGCCCACAAGATCACCTCGGCGCGGCGGTTGGGGATCTATGGCCGCTCCAATGGGGGGGTGCTGATGAGCGTCTCCATGACCCAGCATCCCGAGCTGTTCAACGCGGTGGTGATCGAAAGCCCGCTCATCGACATGCTGAATTACACCCACCTTTCGGCCGGGGCCTCCTGGGCGGCGGAGTACGGCGATCCGAACGTCGCCGCCGATCGCGCCTTCATCGCCAATTATTCTGCCTATACGAACCTCAAACCCGGGGTGAAGTATCCGGAGCCCTACATCACCACCAACACCGAGGATGACCGGGTCCACCCCGGACACGCGCGCAAATTCGCCGCCGAGCTCGAGGCCCTGGGCGATCCCTACCTATTTTATGAGAACACCTTCGGCGGCCACGCCAATGACGCCGACCCCGAACTCAACGCCCGCAGATGGGCAAGACATTACGTCTATCTGAGCCAGAAACTGGTGGATTGAGGGGGCGCCCGCCGGCCCCCCTGGAAGCTTTCTAAGCCGTCGCGGGAACGCGACGACGGTAACGCATCGCGGCGCCGAGGCCGGCGAATCCGACGAGCAGCATCGCCCAAGTCGCGGGCTCGGGAGCTGCGGTGGCTCCGGCCACGTTCACGAAAAGGCTGGCGCCGACTTGAGCCCGGTCAGCGTAGAAAATCTCAAGGGATTCGGCTCCGCTCCAACTCCCGAGGCTGATGGTTGTCGTTTCAACGCCGTGGACTCCGGGGTTACCGCCCACATACTTGCCATCGACGTACACAAACGCATCGTCATCCGACCCGACCGTGATCGTGGCGGGGGAGCCATTGTCGTACAAGTTTCCGGACAGTATCGCCGTTTCGAAGACACTGGCGTCATTGGCGCCCGTGTTGTTCGGTCCGTACATGTTGGTCGTCACGCCCAGCGTAAACAACCCGCTTCCGGTCGAGGTGACCGTGGGTGTAGACCACCAGAGGATTTCGCCTGAGGCGTTCTGGTCGATGACGCCGCCAGACGACGCGGCCAACGTCGTCACCGGCAAACTGTCCGGGCCCAGAGCCGAACCGAGCGTGATGACCGGCAACGTAGCCGGCGGAGAGGCGCAACACGTCCCGAAGTCTCCGGTTGCGCCCGGGGTCGGGGTATCGAAATATTGAATGGTGAGGGGGCCGGCGTGAGCCGCCAAGCCTGTCAAAGACACGACTGTCGCGATCGCCGCCGAACTCATGAAGTGTGCGAATTTCATAATCATCCCCTAGCTCGCTACGCGAGTGGACCCGTTGAAACGCCACTGTTGAAGCTTACTAGGTTGGTTCGCCGGGTCAGAACCGCCCGGAAACTACCGTGAGGCCTTCTTACACAACCCGCACGGACAGCCAACACTTTTCCGCCGGAATTCCGCCATCTGAAGACGTTTGCCATCGACCGTGGCGCCCCATCACGGAGACATCGGGGCGCGTCGACTCGTGGTCGCGCTTGGCCGCCCTAGAGGCTCACCACCTCACGTCTCCGTGACGTAATGAACATACATGGATTGGATGCCGACCCGGCCCGGCCCGGTGAAGCGGTTGACGATCAGGTTGGCGCCGGCTCCGAAGATGCCTGACGTCAGGCGGTCCACGACAGTATCCATGGTCACGGTGGGCTCCTTGTAGAGCCAGCCCCCAGGCTCGATGTCGATGCTCTCGCCCGCATCCAGGGTTTTTTCAAACACATTGCCGTAGCCGTGCAGCCATACGATGCCTTCGCCCTTATGGCTGTGGAACTTGTCGACGAAAAACCCCGTGCCGGCGAACAGCATGTTGGAGACGCCTTTCACGCGGGTGAAGGTGTAGTCGATGGCGTTAGTGGCGGCCAGGAACTGGTGTTCGCGCACCTCCAGTTCGCGGCCCTGGGGCAGGTGGACCGGCACGATATGGCCTGGTCCGTCGCGGCTGAAGGCGATCATCCCTGGTCCGGAGGCTTCGGTGACGAAGACCTGCATGCCGGCGATCATGCGCTTGAGGGCGCCGCTCGCGGGCCTCAGCCCGATGCGCACGGCCGGGTGTTTCCAAAGCAGGATGTGGTGCTCGAAGTAGACGGCCGTCTGGCTGACATCGACCGTCAGCACAGGCACCAGCTCGCCGTTGATATGATAGGTGACGCCGCCGAATGTCTCGGCCTCGGCGCTCGTCGGCATCAGTCGGGGCAGGCTGGGCATTGGGCTTCCTCGGGCGTGGGGCGAAAGAGCCTAACATAACCCGTGGAGCGTCGCCTCTCTGACCGGGACGACGCGCCCGCGGCCTGGTCTCAAGCCTCCGAGGGATTGTGCATGTACATCGACTGCACGCCCACACGCCCTGGGCCGGTAAACCTGTTGACGATCATGTTCATCTGAGGCCTGAACCCACCCACGGAATGTCGGTCGGCCATGGTCTCCATACGCACGGTTGTTTCCTTATAGAGCCAGGCGCCGGGCTCGATGTCGATGCTCTCGCCGCTTTCCAGGACCTTCTCGAAGATGTGCCCATAGGCGTAGATCCACAGGACGCCGTCGCCCCTGCCGCTGTGGAACTTGTCGATAAAATAGCCTTGGCTTCCATGCAGCAGGTTGGAGGCGCCTTTGACGTATGAAGAGCTGTAGTTGATCGCCTTGGTGGCTGCGAGGAACTGATGCTCACGCACCTCGATTTCGCGCCCGAGCGGCATGTGCAATGACACAACCCGCCCCGGCCCGTCGCGGCTGAAGGCAATCATCCCCTGGCCGCTGGCCTCGGCGATATAGACTTGGTCGCCACCCAACAAGCGCTTGCCGCCACCGTTTTGGTTGCGCAGGCTTATGTGGACAGTCGGATGTTTCCACAGAAGTGTGTGGTGCTCGAAATAGACCGCCGTCTTTGAGACATCGACGGTGAGGACCGGCACCGCCTCGGCGCCCACATGGTAGGCCACGTCGGCGAAAATCTGGGCCTTGCCCTTGGTCGGAATCAGACTGGAAAGCGCAACCATCTTAGCGGACTCCCGAATGATGCTTGGGGGAGGCTCTACTCTACTGGCGCCGATATCTCTGTCGCACGGCTCTAAATTGTCAAGCTTCGGTGGCGCTGGGATTTGACCAGCGGCGCCAATCATGCGAACGTCTCGCATTCGCGCTAAGGCGCCGACGAGGCCGCATGATCGTTCACATTGAAGGCCTGCTGTCAGCGGACGAGGTCGCCCATTGCCGGGAGGTTCTTGGCGCCGCTGCGTGGGCTGACGGACGCTCGACCGCGGGGGCGCAGTCCGCGCTCGCCAAGAATAATTTGCAGATTTCCGATGCGGCGCCCGAGACCCGCGAACTGCGCGATCTCATTCTGGCCAGGCTGGCCGCAAACCCGAAGTTCATGTCCGCCGCCCTGCCGACGCGCGTGTTTCCGCCCCTGTTCAATCGCTACGACCCCGGGATGGGTTTTGGCGACCACGTAGACAACGCCGTGCGCTACGCCGGCCCATCCGGTGCGCCCTATCGCACCGATCTTTCCTGCACGCTTTTCCTCAGCGACCCGGAGACCTGCGACGGCGGGGCGTTGGTGGTCGGCGAGGGGAGGGAGCCGGTTCGACCGCCGGCGGGCGACCTCGTCGTCTATCCCGCCGGCACGGTCCACCGGGTCGAACCGATCACCCGGGGCAGCCGCTGGGCTTCATTCTTCTGGGTTCAGTCGATGGTGCGAGACACCGCGCAGCGAGCGCTCCTGTTCGAGATGGACCAGGCCATCGCCCTGGCGCGCCGCGACCTCACCGATCGGCATCCGGCGGCCATTTCCCTGGCCGGCGCCTATCACAACCTGATCCGCATGTGGGCCGAGGTCTGAAGACCAAGAGGCGGCATTTAGAAGCTGCGAATGATAATGCTTCGCAATCGTAAACCGCCATGTTAGGCGATGCCCATGCAAGCATCCCGTTCATCGAATCCTCGCCCCGTCATGAGTGGCCTCGCCTTCGGCGGCATCGCCGTCGCCGCCGTTTCCGGCGCCCACGCCCAGAGCGCGCCGACCGATCAGCCCCTTAAGCGCGACAAGGTTGACGAGGTCGTGGTCACCGGCGTTCGACCCCTCCTCGGCGACAAGTTGCCGCTCAGCGTTCAGAACACGCCGCAGTCGCTGAGCGTCATCACCAACAAACTGATGGCCGAGCAGGCGATCACGCGACTCCAGGACGCGCTGAAGAACGTCCCCGGTATCACCTTGAACGCCGGTGAGGGCGCGGCGCGCGGCGATACGGTGAACATCCGCGGCTTCTCGGCCTTCAACGATTTTTTCCTGGACGGCATACGCGACGCGGCCGTCTACAACCGCGACAGCTTCAACCTGGAGTCGATCGAGGTTGTGAAAGGGCCGTCCGCCGTCCTCTTCGGGCGCGGCTCGACCGGCGGCGCGATCAATCAGGTGAGCAAAGCGCCTGGCCTCACACCGTTCGCCGTGACCACGCTCGACGTGGGCACGAACCACGAAATCCGCGACACCACGGATGTCGACGTGCCCTTGGGTCCTTCGTCCGCCTTCCGCCTCAACGCCATGGGCGAATATTCCGAGGTCGCCGACCGTGACTGGGTGATGAACCGCCGCTGGGGCGTGGCGCCGGCCCTTTCATTCGGCATCGGCGAACCGACCACCGTAACTCTTGCGTGGCTGCACCAGCAGGAAAACGACATCCCCGACACCGGAATTCCGTTCGTGAACGGCGCGCCGGCCTCCGTACCGCGCGATTCGTTCTATGGCCTGACCTCGGATCGCGCCAAGAGCCGCGTCGACATCTTCACGGTAGCGCTCAAGCACGACTTCAACGACCAGGTTACGCTCTCGAACTCGTTCCGTTACGCCAATTACGACTTCGACTACCAGTTCGAAGCACCGAACTTTGGGGCCAATGTCCCTGTTCTTGGCGAGCCGCTCTCCGACATCCTCGTCGGGCGAGACGCCCCCGACAGCTTTGGCGTGCAGACCAACCTTACCGACCAACTTGAACTCACCGCGCGGTTCGCCACAGGTTTCGTGCGCCACACCTTGGTGGCCGGTCTCGAAGCGTCGCGCCAGACCTCTGACATCGACCGCCTGGTCAATCCGTTCAACACCAACAACAGTTGGATCGCAGAGACGCCGCTCCTCGATCCGGACCAGAACGAGGGCCGACCTGCCGAGGCTGTCTCGTCGATCCAGCACACCACCGCCGACGCTGAGGCCGCCTACCTCATCGACACCATGAATATTGGCCGGTTCGTCGATGTGATCGCCGCCGTCCGCTACGATCGCTTCGCCGCAGACTACAACCAACTGACGGTGGCGACTGGCGCGGTTCTACCCTTGAGCCACGTCGACAATCTCGGCAGTCCGCGCGTGGCTGTGGTAATCAAACCCACGGCCAACCAGAGCTATTATCTCTCATACGGCACGTCGTTCGATCCATCGGCCGAAGCGCTTTCGCTGACCACCAAGACCGCGGACCTCGGTCCGGTGAAAGCCAAGACCTTGGAGGCGGGCGGCAAGACAAAATGGCTGGACGGGGGTCTTCTGGTCACCGGCGCCGTGTTCCACACCGTGGTGGATAACGCCCAGACCAACGATCCGGACAATCCGACCCTCACCATCCTGGAGGGGAACGAGCGGGTGAACGGCCTTGAGCTGGGCGTCACGGGCTATGTGACGTCGAGGCTCGAGATCAACGCCGGTTATACCTATCTCGACGGCAAGACGATCTCCTCAGGAACGGCGGTCGACGTCGGCAAGGTGATGCCCAACGTCGCGCGCAACGCGGTTAATCTGTGGGCGGAATATCAGATCACCGACAGATGGGAGATCGGCGCCGGCGGGAACTACCTCGGCAGTCGCTTCGCCGATCCGGCGAACACCGCGGTCGTACCGAGCTATGTGGTGTTCAACGCCATGATTTCCGGCAAGCTCTCACCGCGGGTCGCGTTGCAGCTGAACGCCCTCAACCTCACCAACAAGCTTTACTATGACGGCGTCTACTACACCTCCGCGTCTGAAAACCACGTTATTCCGGGCCCCGGCCGCACGGTGAAGCTGACCGCTCGCGTCGCGTTCTGATGGACAGCGCGGGCGCGAATCTCGATCGCGCGGCGGCGGCGCAGGCGGATCAGGCCCGTGTGGGCGCGCTCCTGGCGATGAACTACGCGGAGCTGCGCGCACTTCTCACCGGAGATCCCGCCAAGGCCAAAGTGTGGTTGCAAAGCGCCGCCAGACGCGGCCTGCCGGAAGCGCAGCTTCGGCTCGGCCGTATGCTCCTTGAAGATGGCGACATGTCCCGGGCCATCGCCTGGTTCCAGAAGGCGGCAGACGCTGGAAACGCCGAAGCGATGAACATGGTCGGCCGCGCGTTCGAGAACGGCTTGGGCGTGGCGACTGACCTGCCGGCGGCGGCGATCTGGTATCGGCGTTCAGCCAGGGCGGGATCCGCGTGGGGCGAATACAACCTTGCGAACCTGCTCTTCGACGGCCGGGGCGTGGACCGCGACCTGACCGCGGCGTTCACACTCTATCAGCGTGCGTCCGAGCGTGGCCACGCAAGGGCGATGAATCTGCTGGGCCGCTGCCTCGAGGAGGGCTGGGGCTGCGCCATTGATCCGGTCCGAGCCGCCGACTGGTACCGTCGCTCGGCGGAGGCCGGCTATTTCCGCGCTCAGATCAATCACGCGGCCGTGCTGGCCGAACAAGGCCTTGGCGACGAGGCGGCGCGCTGGCTCGAGAAGGCGGAAGCCGGCGGATCCTAGTCATTTCTTTCGGGCCGGCGCGGAGCAATCCACGAAACGGTGTCCCAGGCGTTGCGGATGCCGACAAGCAGCAGGACGAGCAACAGCGCCGCCAATGCCAGCACGGCCCAGGAGGCCGATGTGCAGAACCCCGCGGATGTGACGATGAGGGCCATATAGAGCGCGACCGGAAGGCCCCCATAGAGCCAGAAATCCGACCAGTGCGGCCGCTCACCGACCTTGCCCGACCGGCGAATCCCGATCGACGCGCGCAGGGCGCAGGCCAAACCCCCCAGGGCAAAGAGGCCGATGGCTATTCCCGCCCATTGAGCATTGAGCCCGGGCGCCATGGTTATGGCGCTGATAGTGAATACCGAGGCGAAGTGAACCACCGATGGGGTTACATAGAGCGCGGCGCCGTGTCGGGCCCGCTTGGGGTCGGAGCCGGAGGTCAGAGTGACCACCACGAATAGGAGACCTATCAATCCCGCGGACGCGGAGCCGACCAGGTAGAAGAAATTGGTCCAGCCGTGGGCCACGGTCATCTCCCCGCTAACTTCGCCAGCGCCTCCCCGGCGATACGGCGTGTCGTCCAGTCGTCTAGGGCCGCCGCGCCCAGGGAGTCGTAGAACGCAATGGAGGGCGCGTTCCAGTCGAGGACCGCCCACTCCAGACGCCCAAGATTTTCGCTGGCGCAACGGCGGGCGAGATGGGCGAGCAACGCCTTGCCCGCGCCACGGCCGCGCGCCGCGGGGCGCACAAAGAGATCCTCCAGCCAGATCCCGGCCCGGCCGACGAAAGTGGAGAAGTTATAGAACCACAGGGCGAAGCCGATGGCTTCGCCGCCCTGCCACGCGATGTCGCAGAACGCGCGCGCCGGTTCGCCGAACAATGCCAGCTGCACGTCGTCCACCGTGGCCGTCGCTTCGTGCCGCAGCTTCTCATACTCGGCCAACTCCAGGATGAAGGCGTGGACGATCGCGGCGTCTTCCGGTCGGGCGGCGCGGATGGCGAGCGCGGTCATGGCTGTTTGCTTAGAACGCTCGTGGCCCGCGCGAAAGCCACACGCTTTTCCGCGGTCCTCGCCGATGTGCTAAGACTGTCATCAACATCCGCTAGCGTCGGGGACATTAGGAGACACGACCATGGCCACTCGTGAGATCGCCGAAGACCTCGTGGCGATGTGCAAGGAAGGCAAATTCGCGGAGTCGGGAGAGAAGTACTGGGCGGATGACTTGGTCAGTGTCGAGTTCGGCGGCGACGATCCTGTCAGTCAGGGCAAGGCGGCCGCGCGCGCCAAGGGTGAATGGTGGTCCGGCGCGCACGACATTCACGGCGTCGAGGTCGCAGGGCCCTGGGTCAACGGCGATCAGTTCACGGTACGCTTCACCATGGACATCACCAACAAGCAAAGCGGCCAACGCATGAACCTGGACGAGATCGGCCTCTACACCCTGCGCGACGGCAAGATCGCCGAAGAGCGCTTCTTCTACGCAGGTTGAGGGAAGCCGGGCCCTTGGTGGCGACGAGCGCGCACGTGGGCCGGCGACTGCGCGTGGCGCTGGTCACCAGCTCCTACAACTATATCGCCGACGGCGTGGCGCTCACCTTGAACCGCCTGGTCGCTCATCTCCAGAGCGCCGGGGTGGACGTGCTGGTGGTGACCCCGGTGGCCAGGGTTGCCGCCTTCGCTCATGCCGGCGAAATCGCACCCGCGCCTTCCGCGCCCCTGCCGTTTCGATCGGAGTACCGTCTGGCGTTCGGCCTAACGCCGGCCCTGCGTCGCCGTCTGGAGGCGTTTGATCCAGACATCGTGCATATCGCCACCCCAGACCTTCTCGGACATCAGGCGCTGGCCTTCGCCCTGGCGCGCGGGCGGCCGGTGGTGGCCTCGTACCACACGCGCTACGAGACCTACCTCAAAGACTATGGACTCGGCTTTCTTGAGGATTTTGTCACCGAGCGCCTCAAGCGCTTCTATGGCGCGTGCGATGAGGTCTACGCTCCGTCACCGTCGATGGCGCGAAGCCTGATAGCCGACGGCTTCGCCGCCAACATCGCCATTTGGGGCCGCGGCGTGGACACCGACCGATTCAACCCCGCCAAACGTAGCTCCGCGCTGCGCGAGCGGCTGGGCGTGGACGCAAACACGCCCGTAATCGCCTTCGTCGGCCGTCTCGTCAGAGAAAAACGCCTGGATGTTGTGGCGGGCGTAGTCGAGCGCTTGGCCGGCGCCCCGCATCGGGCCTTGATCGTTGGCGACGGGCCGGATCGGGGCATGCTTGAGCGCGCCTTGCCCGACGCTTGTTTTGCGGGCTTTCTAGAAGGCGACGCTTTGGCCGAAGCCTACGCCTCAGCCGACATCTTTCTCTTTCCGAGCGACACCGAGACCTTTGGCGCCGTCACTCTGGAGGCCATGGCGAGCGGGCTTCCCACCGTGTGCGCCGACGCCACCGGGAGCCGCTGCCTGGTCAGTGATGGCGTGACCGGCTTTCTCGCAACGCCGGGCGACATTGACGCCTGCGCGGCGCCCACCAAGATTCTGGCGCGCGACCCGGAATTGCGCCGGGCCATGGGCGCGGCGGCCAGGACGCGTAGTCTCGGCTTTTCGTGGGACGCCGACATGGCCGGCCTGCTGGCCAGATACGAGGCCCTGGTCTCCGCCCCGCGCCGCGCCGCCGCCTGAGGCCCATATGAAGATCGTTGACGTCAATGGCTTCTACGCCGAGGCCGGAGGGGGTGTGCGCCAATATGTGGACGCGAAGTTCGCCGCGGCCGCACGTGCTGGCTATCAGCTGACGGTCATCGCGCCGGGCGCCGCGAGCCGCATCGAACCGCGTTTGGGCGGCGAGGTCCGATGGGTGGCGGGTCCGCCCATGCCTTTCGATCCGCGCTATCGCCGGTTCGGCGCGCGGGATGCGGTGTGGGCGGCGATAGGCGCCGCTGCGCCCGATGTGATCGAAGCCTCCTCACCTTGGAAGAGCGCGAGCCTCGCCGCTTTCTGGCCGGGTGGCGCGACGCGGGCTCTCGTGTTCCATCAGGACGTCGTCGCCGCCTATGCCCATACGACTCTCGACCGGATCATCACCCCTCGAGCGACCGACGCCCTCGCCGCGCCCTGGTGGGCGAGACTTCGAGGCCTCTCGACCCGCTTTGATGTCACCGTCGCCGGCGGCGCGTGGCTGGCTGGCCGACTCGCCGATCATGGCGTCGCCAACGCGGTCGCGGTGCCCTTCGGCATCGAGGCGGGTCGGTTTGGGCCTGAGCACCGCGACGAGGGCCTGCGATCAGAGCTTTTGGCCAAGTGCGGCGTCGGACCCGAGGGTAGGTTGCTGCTGGCGGTGGCGCGCTTCCATCCCGAGAAGCGCCTGCCCACGGTAATCGACGCGTTCGCTAAGGCTTGGAGCCGGCGCGGCGATCTCGGCCTCGTGATCGTGGGGCAGGGTCTGGCGCGCCTGGCCGTCGAGCGGGCCGCGCGACGCGCGGGTCATGTGGCGTTGCTGGGGACGATCGAAAATCGCGAAGCCCTGGCGCAAGTCTATGCCAGCGCGGATTTGTTCGTGCACGGATCGGCCGCGGAGACCTACGGTCTGGCCGTCGCCGAGGCCATCACCTCGGGGCTTGCCGTCGTGGTCCCGGACCGCGGCGGGGCGGCTGACCTCGCGCCGCGCGGGACCTCGAGGGTCTACCTGACCGGCGATTTCGCCTCATGCGTGGAGGCGATTTTGGCCGCGCTGGCGGGAGAGGCCGCAGCGCCGACCGCGCCTCCGCCAGGCACGATCGACGACCATTTCACGGCCCTGTTCGAGCTGTATGAGGGACTGACCGAACCTAAATCCGCTCGATGATGATCGCCGGCGCCATGCCTCCGGCGGCGCACATGGTGACGAGGCCGCGCTTCAGATCGCGGCGCTCGAGTTCGTCCAACACCGTGCCGATGAGGATCGAGCCCGTCGCACCGATGGGGTGGCCGAGCGCCATGGCCCCGCCGTTCACATTGACCTTGGCCCGGTCGAGCTTGAGATCGCGGATGAACTTTTCGGCCACTACCGAGAACGCTTCGTTGATCTCGAAGAGATCGATGTCGTCCACGGTCAGGCCGGCTTTTTCCAGAACCTTGCGCGCCACCGGGACCGGGGCGTTGAGCATCAGGGTCGGCGAGTCGCCCATGTTGGCCATAGCCACAACGCGGGCGCGCGGCTTCATGCCGTGGGCCCTGGCGTAGGCGGGGGAGGCCAGGAGGATCGCCGCCGCGCCATCCACCACGCCCGAGGAATTGCCCGCGTGGTGCATGTGGGTGACCTTGAGATCGGGATAGACGCGGTTGATCAAGCCGACCAACGTCGTTCCATCCGCGTCGATGGGGACATTGGCCATGCCGGCGAACGATGGCTTCAACGCGCTGAGGCCCTCCATCGTGGTGCCGGGCCGCGGAAATTCTTCGTGGTCCAGGGCGAGGGAACCGTCCTCGCGGTAGACCGGCACCAGGGACTTGTCGAAGTGGCCACCGGCGATGGCCGCCGCGGCGCGCTGCTGGCTGACCAGCGCCAGTTCGTCCACCGCCTGGCGGTCGATGCCTTCGAGGGTGGCGATGGCGTCGGCGCAGATGCCCTGTTGGGTCTGGGGATGCCGGGCGCGCAGGCGAAGGTTGCCGCCGTCCAGGAGGCCGACGGAGTTCGGGTCCGCCGTCGAGGAGGTGTAGGACATCATCTCCGTCCCGCCGGCGATGACGAGATCCTCCATCCCCGACATGATCGAAGCGGCCGCGAAATTCACCGTGGTGATGCCCGAACCGCAAAAGCGGTCGAGTGTCGTGCCGCTGGCTTTGACATCAAATCCGGCGTCGAGCGCGGCCATCCGGCCCATGTCGAAGCCCTGCTTGCCGCGCTGGGTGCTGGTGCCCCAGATGATATCGTCGACCTCGGCGGTGTTGAGATTATTACGCTCTTTCAACGCCTTGAGCACCGTCGCGGCGAGGTGTTGCGGGTGAAAGTCGGCCAGGGCGCCCTTGCCGACCTTGCCGATGCCGCGCGGCGTGCGGCAGGCGTCGATGATGTAAGCTTCGGCCATGGGGGCTTCCTCAGAGTGGTCTTCAAACAAATGTTTTGGGAGTGAAGAGCGCGGGATGCAAGGCTTACGCGAGGGTAAGCCTCATCAAATCTCCTCCAGCGCCAGACCGCGCGTGCGCGGGCCGGCGACGGCGATGACAGCCGCGACCACGACCATGGCGCCGCTGATCAGGACGAACACTCCGCCGCCGCCGAACCCGGCCAGTGTCCAGGCGATCAGATAGCTCGAGAGCGCGGCCGAGAGGCGGCTGAAGGAATAGACAAAGCCCACGGCCCGCGCGCGCATGGCGGTGGGGAAAAGCTCGCTCTGGTAGGCGTGATAGGCGAGGCTCATCAGGGAATTTCCGCCGGCCACGGCAATGCCGATCAGCGTGAACAGCACCAGATTGGAGTGCTCGGTCATCCGCGTCAGGCCGAGCCCGAACACCGCCGCCACCAGCGCGCCCGCGACAATCAGCCATTTGCGCTCGAACCGGTCGGCTACGGCCATGAAGATCAGCGGCGCCAGGGGCGGGACGAGGGCAAGAGCGATTCCGTATCCCAGGGATGTGGAGAGGGTTATGCCCTGGGAAATCAGCAGGGTCGGCAGCCAGTTGGCGAAGCCGTAGTAGCCGAGGGTCTGGAAGAGGTGGAAGACAATCAGGGTGATCGTCCTGGCGCGGTAGGGCGGACGCAGAAGAGAGGGCGTGACCGTTGGTGTTGCTGCGGGGGCCTCGGCCCGCGGCGCGGGCAGGGGCGCACCCGTCTCGGCGGCAACCTTGGCCTCGATCTTCGCCAGGATCCGTTCGGCCTCATCAAGCTGTCCGTGATCGGCCAGCCAGCGCGGCGATTCGGGCAGCGCACGACGCACCTGCCAGACGCCGAGGGCGGCCACGGCCGGGACGAGCGCCAGCCACCTCCATCCGGCCATGCCGAAATGATCTCCCGGGATCAGGCGCCACGCGAGCACGGCCATGAGCGGCACGGACAGGAACTGAATGGACGAGCTGACCGCGAACGCCCGGCCGCGCAGAGCCTTGGGGGCCAGTTCCGCCAGGTAGCAATCGATGGCCACCAGCTCCACCCCCACGCCCACGCTGGCGACGAAGCGCCAGGCGTCGACGCCGAGCGCGCTTGATTGCAGGCCCATGGCGCAGGTGGCGACGGCGTACCAGATGAGGGCCACGGTGAAGATCGGCCGCCGGCCGAGCCGGTCGGCAACGGCGGAGAAGGCGAGCGCCCCAAGCCACAATCCGGCGAAGGTCACGGCGATGAAGGTCGCCTGGTCCGAGAGGCCGAACAGGCCAGCCTTGCCGGCGTGGAAGATGCCGGCCGTCAGGAGGCCGAGACTCAACGGTGCGGAGAGATAGATGTCATAGATTTCGAAGAAGGCCCCGAACGAGAGCAGGACCACCAGACCCCAGATGGTGCGGCACGCAGGCAGTCGATCGAGCCGGGCGGCGATGGTGGGGCCTTCCGCTGGCGATAGCACCTCGCCTCCTTGTCGCCGGTTGCCGTGGGTCGTTTGGCAGGCGTAGCATCTTTCAGGGGGCGTCAGGCGCCCCACGTGAGGAACGAGACCATGGCCAACGCCCAGACCACCGAGAAGCCGAGCTACCTCGGACTGTTGAACGCCATCTCACTGGGCGAGAGCGAGAACGGCGTCGCTCTGGAGGCGTGGGCGAAGGCGACGCGCGATGAAGACCTGGCGGCCGCGCTGCGTCTGGTGGCGGCGCGCGAGACCAGCCACGGCGAGGTGTTTTGTCGGCGCCTGGCTGAACTTGGTTACTCGCTCAGGCCCAAGGCAGATCCAGGCGCCGCCGAACGGCGGGCCAAACTTGCCGATCCCAACACCAGCGATCTCGAGAAGATTCCGACCCGCCGTGAAGAGGCCGCCGATCCGTTCGCCGAGATCAGGCGACGCATGGCCGAAGGCGACTTCGATCCCATGACCGTCAACCTGATGAACTGGTACATCGCGGAGGAGAAAGACAGCGAACGGCGCCTGCGAGACGCCTATGACAAAGTGCGCAAAGGAACTCGCGCGGTCGATGCGCCGAGCGCGGACGCCCTGGCGATCATGGCCTGCATGACGGCCGGCTTTGCCAAGCTTGAAAAGTCGATCGAGAAGTTGGCCAAAGCGAAGAAAAACTGAGCCTCGCGCGGGCGCGCAGCGCGCAAAAAGAAACGCCGCCGGCCTGTCGGCCGACGGCGCTCGAATTGCTGACTTGTCTCAGGCTTCAGGCGAGAGACGCCGCCCTTCGTTGCCTCGACCCGCGCAGCGCCGCGCCAAGGCCGGCAAATCCCACCAGCATCAGCGCCCAGGTCGCCGGCTCGGGGGTCCCGAATTGGGGCGCGCCGACGTAGAAGTCGAGGTTCCCATCGCCGACGACGCCCAGATATTCCATGGTGATGTCGTTCACGCCGGCGCCAAGAAAGAAATGGCCGACGCTGAAGTCCGTGTTCAAGAGCGCGCAGTTGATGCATTCACCGACATAGGCGCCGTCAACAACCGGATCCGAGGTGTTGCCAAGCGAATGGCCGTTATCGGAGACCGAGAACTGATCGCCGGCCTCTTGCACATCCACCACCGTCAGCTCTTCCGGAGAGGTGAGGGTTATCGTCCATGAAGATCCGGTGGGCGCCAAGACGCCAGAAGGGTTCGTGCCAGGGGCGCTCCCGGGACCGAAGACCGGGGATGGGAGGGTGCCGGACAACAACTCGCCGAATTGGGCGGAGTACCACGTGCCTTGCACGATATTGTCGGCCAGGGCTGGCAGAGCCACTGCGCCCAGGAGGGCCGCCGCCGCTCCGGCAAATAGAATCTTGCGAGACATGATCTTGGACCCCTGCCTTGAAAATGACGTGTGCGCCCTCGGCGCAACGTCTTCAGAACACACTTACGCCCAAATTACAAGCCGCGTTTGTTTGCCCGAAGGTCAAAATCGGGAGATAGGGCATGGTGCCGGCTCGCCCCGGCGAAACTGCCCAAGCTTGAGGCGGCCTCGAATCACCGCGAAAGCGAACACCCAGGGAAGACATCCATGAACGAACGGGGCGGTGGTCGAGGGCGCGGACGTGAACCGCCGCGGCCGCCTGTTCGACCGGGCGTTGCTTCGCCGCCGGCGCAGCGCAAGCCTCACGCCCTTCTTGTCGAAGTTCCTGCGCCGGTCTCCGTGCCTACCATGGATGTCCGCTCGCGACAGCCGATCAGTCGGGCGACGCAGGCCCACCGCTTCGCGGTGGACGGGACGAAACTGATCAACCAGGGACGGCACGCTCGTGGCGCGGCTCTGTTGGCGCAATCGATCGCGCTCGATCCGAACAAGGCGGCCACGCGTCACGACCTTGGAATCGCGTTGCTTGCCCTGGGGCGCATTGACGAGGCGGGCGAAGCGTTCGCTGCCGCCGTGCGCCTCGATCCCGGGCTCGCCAGCGCGCACTACAACCTCGGCTATGCGCTGGACAGCGTCGGTCGCCCGGAGCAAGCCCGGACGGCCTACGAGGCCGCGGTGAGGCTCAAGCCGGATTTCTACAGGGCGCAATCGCGCTTGGGTGACCTCTACCTGTTGACAGAGCGTCGGAGCGAGGCGGCGGCAGCCCTTCGGGCCGTGGCCACGCAGTCCGAGGGATCCATCTGGGCACGGATCCATGAGGCGCGCGCACTGGACGCCGAGGGCGCGACCGGGGAAGCCGTCACCGCGCTCCGCCAGATCGCCGCGGACGATCCCGCGAACGGGCACGCGCACATTTATCTGGGCAGGCTTCTCGCCCAAGACGGCCAATTGGCGGAAGCGTCGATCCACTTCGAACGCGCCGCATCGCTGGCGCCCGAGCTAGTCATCGCGTGGTACGCCGCGGCGATCAACCGCAAGTTCACCGCGGTCGATCAGCCGCTGATCGCCCGAATGAACGCGTGCCTCAGTCGTCCACGTCTCACGCCATTGGAGCGCCAGCTGGTGCACTTTTCGCTTGGCAAGGCGCATGATGACCTCGGCGACTACCCCACAGCGATCCGTCACTTCGACGCCGCCAACGCGATTCGCGCCAAACATATGCGGTTCGATGCGGCGGGGCTGGCACACCGGGTCGACCGCCTGATCGCCTCGACACCGCCAGGCTGGGCGGAGCGTCTGCGGCCGGCGGCGAATCCCGATCCGACACCGATTCTGATAGTCGGCATGCCCCGTTCCGGCACGACCCTCGTGGAACAGATCCTGTCAAGCCACCAAGACGTCTCCGCTGGGGGTGAGCTGGGCTATTGGCGGGACCGGGACACAGCCGGGGTCAACCTCATCGATCCTGACGAGGGGACCAGGTCAACGCTGGCGCGCGACTATCTTGGCGTGTTGAGCGCCATCGGGCCGAACGCGGTGCGGGTGACGGACAAGATGCCGTTCAACTTCGGTCTGCTAGGCGCCATCCACGGCGCGTTACCGAACGCAACGGTCGTCCACTGCCGACGCCACCCCATCGACACCTGCCTGTCGATCTTCACCACCAGCTTCGAGAGCGCCATGGACTTCGCTGGCGAGCGCCGAAACCTCGTATCCTTTTATCAGCAGTACGAGAGGTTGATGGCCCACTGGCGAGAGGTGCTGCCGCCCGAGCGGCTGATCGACGTGGACTACGAAACTCTGGTCGCCGACCCGGAGCCGCGCACACGACGGCTCGTCGCGGCCTGCGGTCTTCCGTGGGACGACGCCTGCCTCGCGCCGCATCGCAATAAGCGGACCGTGACCACCGCGAGCCTTTGGCAGGCGCGTCAGCCTATCTACCGGACATCGGTCGAACGCTGGCGGCGCTATGAACCGTGGCTCGGCGAATTGCGCGAACTGGCGCCCAAGTGAAGAGGTGAGTGCGAACCTTCCGCCCTGAACGGGAAAGTCTCCCCGGACCCGCACCAGCGGCGTTCCCGGAGCCGGTGACCGCTGTGTTTGCCGACTCGCCGAAATTGAAATCAGAAGATAGGGCATAGATCGCCTTTGCCCCGCCAAACGGACCCAACGTGAGGCGGCCGCGAAAAATAGCAAAGGCGACCATCCAGGGAAGACATCCATGAGAAAACGGGTGGGCCGGGGCAGGGGAGGCGACCGGGTGCATCCAGCTGTCCGCCCCCATGTGGTGTCGCCGCCGACGTCGCCCATGCCGCACGCGCTCCTTGCCGAGCTTTCGGCGCCGGCCGCCGGGACGAATGTGGACGGCCGCTTGCCACAGCCGATCGGTAGGGCCGCTCAAGCCCACCGCCTGGCGGTGGACGGGACGAAGCTGGTCAACCAGGGACGGCACGCCCGCGGCGCGGCTCTGCTGGCGCAATCGATCGCGCTCGATCCGAACAAGGCAACCGCGCGTCACGACCTTGGAATCGCCCTGCTTGCCCTGGGGCGCATGGACGAGGCGGCTGAGGCGTTCGCCGCCGCCGTGCGCCTCGATCCCGAGCTCGCCAGCGCGCACCACAATCTCGGCTTCGCACTCGACAACGTCGGTCGCTCGGAGCAGGCGCTGACCGCCTACGAGGCGGCGGTCAGGCTCAAGCCGGATTTGCACGCGGCGCAATCGCGCTCGGGTGAACTCTATCTCTTGAGCGGGCGTCGGAGCGAGGCCGCCGCGGCCTTTCGGGCCGTGGCCACGCAGTCCGAGGGATCCATCCTGGCGCGGATCCATGAGGCGCGCGCGCTGGACGCCGAGGGCGCGACCGGAGAGGCCATCGCCGCGCTCCGCCAGATCACGACGGACGACCCGACGAACGCCCAGGCTCACCTCTTTCTCGGGCGCATTCACGCTTGGTCGGGCGAATCGGCGGAAGCGGCCGCTCACCTCGAGCAGGCGGCGATGCTGGCCCCTGAGATGATCGTCGCCTGGTACGGTATGGCGACCAATCGCAGGTTCACCAGGTCCGACCACCCGCTGATCGGACGCATGAACGCGTCGCTCGCCAGGCCGAACCTCGCGCCTTTCCAACGCCAGATTGTCCATTTCGCGCTCGGAAAGGCGCACGACGACATCGGCGATTACCAGACGGCGATCCGGCATTTCGACGCCGCGAACAAGCTTCGCGCCAGATATGGCGCGTTCAATGCGGCTCAACTCAGTCGTTGGGTCGATCGGCTGATCGCGGAGACGCCGCAAAGCAGCTTCAATCCCGCCGTCGGCGTCGCCGACGCCACGCCAATCCTGGTCATGGGCATGCCCCGCTCAGGGACCACACTCGTCGAGCAAATCCTGTCGAGCCACGCGGACGTCGCCGCGGGTGGCGAACTCCCCTTTTGGGGCGAGCGCGGCGCCAAGGGCGCTGGCCTGCTCGGCCTGTCCGGGGATCAATTGAGGGCCGTGGCGGACGACTACCTCGCCGTGCTGCGCGCCATCTCGCCGCGCGCCGCCCGCGTCACCGATAAGATGCCGTTCAACTTCGGCCTGCTGGGCGTCATCCACCGCGCGCTTCCGCGGGCCACGCTCGTGCATTGTCGGCGCCACCCGATCGACACCTGCTTGTCGATCTACACCACGAGCTTCGAATCCAACCTCGACTTTGCCGGCGACCGGCGCTCGCTCGTGGCCTACTATCGGCTGTACGAGCGGCTGATGGCCCATTGGCGCGAGGTGCTGCCGCCCGATCGTTTGGTCGAGGTGGATTACGAGGCTCTCGTCGCCGATCCAGAGCCGCACACGCGGCGACTGGTCGCGGCCTGCGGTCTTCCATGGGACGACGCCTGCCTCGCGCCGCATCGCAATACGCGGACCGTGATCACGGCGAGTCTTTGGCAGGCGCGCCAGCCGATCTATAGGAGTTCGGTCGAGCGCTGGCGGCGCTACGAACCCTGGCTCGGCGAATTGCGCGAGCTGGCGCCCCAGCGAGAAAAGTTGCGCTCATGAGCGAAAGCGTCACCTACGAGACCGCCGAGGGCGTGGCGACCATCACCCTCGACCGGCCGGAAAAACGCAACGCGCTCAACGCCGACGCTTATGAGCGGCTGGAGGCCGCATTCCGCCGCGCCGTTAAGGACAGCGACGCGCGGTGCGTGATCGTCACCGGCGCCGATCCGGCCTTCTGCTCGGGCGACGACGTGGTCGAGCTGATGGCGACGCCGCGCCCGCCTTCCAACGACTCGCCCGTGGTGCGCCACCGGCCGACGCCCGCCGCCATGGCGGCGCTGGAGTGCGACAAGCCGCTGATCGCCGCTATCAACGGCCCCGCGGTGGGCTGGGGCATGGAGCTGGCGCTCTACGCCGACATCCGCATCGCCTCGGAGCGGGCGAGGTTCGCCGAGTTGTTCATCAAGCGGGGCCTCGTGTGCGATGTGGGCGGGTTCACCCGCCTGCCCGCCATCGTTGGCCCCGCCAAGGCTGCCGAGCTGCTGTTCACCGGCGACGCGATTGACGCCGCCGAGGCGCTGCGCATCGGCTTGGTCTCCGAGGTGACCGCCCACGGCGAGCTGATGGAGCGCACTCGGGCCCTGGCCCTACGCATCGCGTCCGGCGCGCCGCTCGCGCTACGCTACATGAAGGAGGGCCTACGTCGAGGCGTTGGCGGCGATCCGCGCGAAATGGGGGCCTGGGCGATGCAGACAATTCGCCAGCTCATGCGCACGGAGGACCACAAGGAGGGCGTCGCCGCGTTCCTGGAGAAGCGCCCGCCAGTGTTCCAGGGGCGCTAGGGTTGCTGAATTCCGGCCAATACGCAGGCCTGCGACATTTTTCCCCCTGGCTATCCATGGCCTGAGAGTCCGATACTCACCGAACAGGGTGTTGGGGGTGTCGCCGGGCGTGCGTCGGCGACTCAGGGGCGTCATGAAAATTTCAGCGTATGGTCATTCGGCGCGTGCGACGCGCGCCAGCCTGGTGTGCATGGTCTTGTTCGCCGCCCTAGGGGCGCAAGCGCAAGACGCGACCCGCCAGTTCGGCCAATCCGGACCCGAGCGCCAGTTCGGCAACCAGCTTCAGCCTGTCAAAACGCCGAAGGCAAAAGCGGTCAAGAAGGCGAAGGCGGCTCCCCCGCCAACTCACGCCCGCGCCAAGCTGGCGAAGGCGCGTGTCTCGAACCGGGTGCATAAGCACCACACGGCGTCCCCCGCCGCGGTAGCCGCCGCCGAGCCGGTGGCAGTCGCCCCGGCGCCAGTTTCGACACCCGAATCGACGCCGACGACCGCCCCGGCCACCGCCGCTCCAGTCACCTCGACCGTCCCGGCCGCCACACCAGCCACTCCGGTCACGTCGACTCCCCCGGCTGCCGCGCCCGACGAGTCGATCCTTCAGAACGTCCCGGTCAGCGCGTACGCGGCCGGTGGTCTCGGTGCCGTGGCCCTTGCCGCCCTTGCCGCGTTCGCGATGTTCAGACGGCGGCGCCCCCGCGCCACGCCGAGCACCGCTCGGCGCGAATTGGTCCTCGGGCCCGAGCCTGTCATGCCGGCCGTGGAGGCGGCGCCTGAGCCGACGCCGGAACCGGTCTTGGCGGTGCCCATCGTGGCGGCGGTAGCGCCAACGGCCATCAAGCCAAAGGCCGTCAGGGCCAAGGCAAAGGCGCCGTCCACTGCCCCAGCCACGGCGAAGACCCCAGCCGACCCAATTCCCGCGCCGGTCGCTATCGAAGTCCCCGTCGCCGACAAGCCCGAGACGGCTCCCAAGGCCCCCGCGGTGGCCAAACCCGTGCCGGCCGCCAAAGCGCGCTCGGCCGCCAAGCCAGCCCAAACACCGAAGGCGCCGGCGGCCCCCAAAGCTGAGGTGGTCGCTGAAGCGCCTCCGGCGGTCGAACCCGCGCCAGTCGCAAAGACCGGCGCCACGCCCAAACCTGCGCCGGCCGCCAAGGCGCCTCCGCGCGCGAAAAAGGCCCCGGCCGTGGCCGCGCCCGCTAACGATGATGCATCGGCTCCGGTCAAAGCAACCGCCAGGCGTCGCAAGGCCGTCGCCAGCGGGGCCGCTGACCAATAGCGGATAGGCAAGACTGCCGCGCCAAGTGCCTGATGCGTTTGCACGGAACAGATGCGGACGCTGAATCAGGCGCTACATGTTTGATTTTAGAGCAGATCATCCCCGCTCAAACGATTCCGTCTGAGCGGGTTTGATCCAGGCGGCGCCTGGCGTCCGTCGGACAGCCAAGTCTAGTAGATGACGGGCCGGATCGGTTCTTTCTTGGCCGGCTTTGGGGCGGCGGTCGCTGTCGCCACAGGGGCGCCGGCCTTGGGCGCCGCCGCGGGGGCGACAGGCGGCTTGACTGCAACGGTCTGAGTGGGTGGCGTTTCTGTCGGCTCGACGGTCCCGCACTTGCTCAATACGCCGGCTTTGCAGGCCTGCACGTCAGCCCGCCAGGCCGCCAGATCTGCTTGATGCTTATCGTCCTGCGCCTTCAACCTGCCGTTGTAGTCGGCGAGTTGTTGCGCATAGCCGTCTGCGTCGGCTTTCTTTTGCGCTTCGTACTTGGCCATGGCTGTATCGTAGTCGGCCATGGCGGTGGCGCTGATTTCAGCCTTGGCCGGCGCGGTCGGCGGCGGAGCGGCGGTGAGCAGGTTCTGGGCCCGGTCACGGGTGGCCACCGCCTCGGCGTCGCGCGGGTCGAGATTGAGGGCGCGGTCAGAGTCGGCCAGGGCGGCCTTGTCGTCGCTGGAGGCCAGATAGGCCTCCGCGCGCTTCACATAGGCCAACTCCTCGTCCGACCGGGTCAGGCGACCCGAGTCGATCGCGGACGTGAAGAGGCGGATCGCCGAGGGGTTGTCGCCATTTTCGAAGGCCGTCAGCGCCGACTTCGCGTCATCGAGCGGACCGGCCTGAGCCGCGCCCCCCGCAAGGGCAATCGCCGCACACGCGGCCAACAGAACTCGTCTCATTACCACCCCACTCTCGGACGTCCGCGTTGGGCGACGACCGAACACTGCTGAATACGCTCACCGCTATACGGGCTGGGCGAGGAGTCTAGAGAGCGCCGTGCAGCCTGTCAGCGCGGTCAGATGCCGCACCATCTCCAGGCGGTCAGGACGTCGCCAGAGTCTCGGCGATCAGCGCCTCGAGGCGCTTGAGATCGATGTCCTCGAGGCGCTTTACATAGATGCAGCCCTTACCGGTGGCGACCTTGCCGAGCGCCGCCACCCGCGGATTGCCCTCAGCCTCGCCGGTCACGTAGAGCGTCAGGGCGGCCTTGCGGGGCGAGAAGCCGACTTTGCAGATCTCGCCCTCCCGCCCGCTCTCGTAGCGATACCGGCGCACGCCGAAACCGACGATGCTCGGCCCCCACATCCGGGCCGGCTCGCCGCTGACGCGCGCCATCAATTCACTCAAGGTCGTGGCGTCGGCTCGGCGACTGTCCGGCGTCAGCGTAGCCAGGAACGTCTCGACCGAGGCTTCCGTGGCTTGGGTCTTGTTGGCTTTGCCGGCCATGGCGCCCTCCCGTTGGCCCATTTTACCATCGAACGGAGCGGGAAGGGAGCCTCCAGAATTGCATCTGAACGCTGCTAAGAAAGTGATCTCGCGCCTCTTGCCCGCAAAGCCTGTCGGGCGCAAAGATGACGGCGCCGTCAGCGACATCGGAGGATCGGTCATGGACGACGCGGGCAGCGACATCCGGCGAGCGGCGCGCGAGCGCGCCTATTCCATGCCGATCGAAGAGATTCAGCCGGCCGATCCCGAGCTCTTTCAGCAGGACACCCTGTGGCCCTACTTCGAGCGCCTGCGCGCCGAGGATCCGGTCCACTACGCCGTGGACGAGGAGACCGGGCCTTATTGGTCAGTCACCAAATACAACGACATCATGAGCGTGGAGACGAACCACCAGGTTTTCTCCTCCGAGCCGGCGATCACCATCTTCGATCCGGAAGATGATTTCCGCCTGCCAATGTTCATCGCGATGGACCCGCCCAAGCACGACGCCCAGCGCAAGACCGTCAGCCCCATCGTCAGCCCGGCGAACCTGATGAATCTCGAGCCGATCATTCGCGAACGCGCCGCGGAGATCCTCGACGAGATTCCCGTCGGCGAAGAGTTCAACTGGGTGGACAAGGTGTCCGTCGAACTCACCACCATGACCCTGGCGACACTGTTCGATTTTCCCTGGGAAGACCGGCGCAAGCTGACTCGCTGGTCCGACGTGGCCACCACGCCGGTGGGGACTGAGCATAGCCTCGTCGAGACCGAGGACGACCGCCGCGCTGAGCTTTTCGAATGCGCCGACTATTTCCTCGGGCTGTGGAACGAGCGCGTCAACGCGCCGCCGAAGAACGACCTCATCTCCATGCTCTGCCACGGCGAGAGCACCAAGAACATGGACCGCATGGAGTATCTGGGAAACCTGATCCTGCTGATAATTGGCGGCAACGACACCACGCGAAACACCATCTCGGGCAGCATCTACGCGCTCAACAAGAACCCCGATCAGTATCAGAAGCTGCGTGACAACCACGGCCTGATCCCGGCCATGGTCTCTGAAACCATCCGTTGGCAGACGCCGCTCGCCTATATGCGCCGTACGCTGAAGGAAGATGTGACCATGCACGGCAAGACCATGAAGGCCGGCGAGAAGGTGCTGATGTGGTACGTCTCGGGCAACCGTGACGACGAGGTCATCCACGAGCCCAACCGCTACAATATTGAACGCGAGCGGCCGAGGCAGCACCTCTCGTTCGGCTTCGGCATCCACCGCTGCGTGGGCAACCGCCTGGCCGAACTGCAGCTCAAGATCATCTGGGAAGAGATCCTGAAGCGCTTCCCCAAGGTGGAAGTGACCGGCGAGCCGCAGCGCGTCTATTCAAGCTTCATCAAGGGCTACACGCACCTCCCCACGCGCATCGCGACGCGGAACACCGTAACCGCTTAGTCTCTCTTCCCCCCGCATCGGGGGGAAGTACCCCCGAAGCGGGGGTAGGGGGGTGCTCCCGGAGAGAGCGGGGCGTCCGATCCCCCCTCCCGGCCTTCGGCCGTACTCCCCCCTCATGGAGGGGGGAGAGAATGTGCGCTTCTCCCGCGTCCGCCACTACAAGGCTTGCGGTCTCGCGCTCCCTGAAAGAAAAACACAGCGACATGACCGACCCCATTGGGCCCACCTCGCACAGCTTCATCTCGCAGAGGCTGCGTCTTCACTATGTCGATTGGGGCAATGCCGGCGCGCCGCCGCTGATCCTGGTGCATGGCGGCCGCGATCATTGCCGCAACTGGGACTGGGTGGCGTCGGACCTGCGGCGCGATTTCCACGTGATCGCTCCCGACCTGCGCGGCCACGGCGACTCCGCCTTCTCCCCCAGCGGCGACTACTCGATGATGGCCTTCGTCTACGACCTGGCCCAGCTCATCCATCAGCTGGACCTGGGGCCGGTGAACATCATCGCCCATTCGCTCGGCGGGTCCATCGCGCTGCGCTACGCCGGGGTCTACCCCCAGATGGTCAAATCCCTGGTGGCGATCGAGGGTCTCGGTCCGACCCCCGCCATGCTCGGCGAAAGGGCGAACCAGCCCGTGGAAGCCCGAATCCGCGCCTGGATTGAGCGCGAGCGGAAACTCGCCGGCCGCGCGCCGCGCCGCTACGCCTCCATTGAGGACGCTTTCCGCCGCATGCAGGAAGAGAACAAACACCTCACCGCCGACCAGGCGCGCTACCTCACGGTCCACGGCGTCAGCCAGAACGAGGACGGCTCCTATAGCTGGAAGTTCGACAACTACGTCCGCTCGATCCTGCCGGTGGATCTCACCCCTGAGGAACTGCATCGCCTGTGGGGCAATATTACCTGCCCGACCCTGCTCGTGAACGGCGCCGAGAGCTGGGCCTCCAATCCGGAGGTTGACGGCCGCGCCGCCTATTTCCAGAAGGCTCGCCTCAAGGTGTTCGAAGGCGCCGGCCACTGGGTGCACCACGACAAGCTGGACGAATTCCTGGCTGAGGTGCGGGCGTTTCTCTGACCGCCTTGTCGACTGGCCGCAATCGTGCCTAATTCGCCCCCTGTGACGCGAAGCGGGGAAATGTCATGAGGACTGGTCTGGTTATGGCGCTGGCCGCCGTTGGAGTGCTGGGAGCGGGCGCCGCCGCCGCGCAGGACTTCGGTTCGGCGATTTTCTCCACCTATCGCAGCTGCGCCGGGAACACGATCTGCGATGGTTCCCAGCTGGGCCAAGCCGTGCTCTTTCCAACGGGTAGCGTGTTCGGGTCGGCGGACGGCACGGGGCCTTCGATATTGACCGGCGGCGACATGTTGAGTTCATCCGGTTCGTTCAACACCGGCCCGGACTCGTCCACCTCGAGCATCACCTTTCTCACGCCCAACTCCGAGCCGGTGATGAGCGGCGACGTCTCCACGACCGCGGGAGACAATGTCCGCACCGGCTCCAACGGCGTCGCCTATTACACCTACACCAACACCAGCGGTGTCGGCGTCGACCTGACTCTTTCCGCCTCCATAGCCTTTGACTCGTCCAGCGCCACGACGGGCGACCCCAGCCTTGCCGGCGGAGCGGAATATGAGGCCTCGGTCGCCATCGTCGATCCCTCGTACCTGGCGGGCCAGCTCAGCGGACCGGACTCCTTGGCTTCTATGGATGGCCTCACCACCGTCCCTGGCGTCACCGCCGCCGACATCTTCGCTTACAACCTTGAACTCGGCGTTACCGCCGCGGCCTGCGGAACGACCGGTGTCGACGCTTATGGGATCGTCACGGCCGCGACGACCGGCGGGGCGGGTAACGCGAGCGTCAGCAGCTCGGCCTGTAGCGGCGGCGGCGGTTACACGGTGGGGGCTGGGGATACGGTGATCATCATCGACTGGTATCACCTGGACGCCAACCGCGGCGGCGAGGTCGATCCGCTGGTCATGACCTACACGGACGCCCCGACGCCAAACGCCCTGGCGGTCCCCGAGCCCGCGACTTGGGCGCTGATGCTGGCGGGAACGGCGATGCTCGGCGGGGCCTTGCGTCGACGCACTCGGTTGGAGAAGCTGTCCGCCTGACGCCGGATCTGGACGGCGCTTATCCGCCAAAGGAGACGCCGTGCGATTTGGGAGTTGGGCTGGGACGGCGTTCGCGCTTGCCCTGCTGACCACGGGCGCCGGGGCGCCGGCTGCGTCATTGACCGGCACATTCACCCTCCAGCAGGCGCTGAACTATCCCTTCATCACCGGCGTGGTGGCGGCCAGGCACACCGACGCCATCGCCTGGGTGCGGGTGCAGAACGGCGCGCGCAACATCTGGTTCGCCAAGGGCCCGGACTTCACACCCAGGCAGCTCACCTCGAACACGGCTGACGACGGCCAGGAAATCACCTGGCTGACGCTGACCGCCGATGGGAGCCGGGTCGTCTACGTGCGCGGGGGAGACCACGACGCAAACTGGCCCGCCGAGGGCAATCTGCCGCCCGATCCCGATTCGAATCCCATCGAGCCCAAACAAGCGCTGTGGTCGATCTCCACCGCCAGCGGGGCGCCGGCGATTATCTCCGAAGGTGACGCGCCGGCGGTGTCGGACCAGGGCCGGCTGGCGTTCGTCAAGGATGGTCAGGCCTGGACGGCGCCGGTCGCCGGTGGCGGCAAGGTCGAGCGCCTGTTCTTCGATCGGGGAAAGGTCGGGGAACTCGCCTGGTCGCCGGATGGGACGCGTCTCGCCTTCGTCTCACGCCGCGTGGATCACGCCTTCGTGGGCGTCTTCCAGGATCAGGCGACGCCGATCGTCTATCTCGCGCCCACCACCAACCGGGACGGCTCACCCCAATGGTCGCCGGACGGGCGCCGGATCGCCTTCACCCGTCGGCAGGGCGTCGGCGGACCGCCTGAGCCGGTCCGCGTCGACACGCCTCAACCGTGGTCGATCTGGGTGGCGGACGCGGATGGTGCGGAGGCGCGTCAGGTCTGGGCCAGTCCGAAGACTCTGGCGGGCTCATTCCCCGACACCGACGGCGACGCCAACCTCAACTGGGCGGCGGGCGATCGCCTGGTGTTCCTGGCCGAGACGGACGGCTGGCCGCATCTCTATTCGGTTCCCGCTTCGGGCGGCGCGCCGACGCTGCTGACGCCGGGGCCCTTCATGGTCGAGCATCTGGGCCTGACGCGTGACCGGCGCGCCCTGATCTTCGACGCCAATACCGGCGGGGCGGAGGGCGATGGCGACCGCCGGCATCTGTTCGTCGCGCCCGTCGACCGGGCGGCGATGAAGCCACTCACCGCCGGCGACGGCGTCGAGTGGAAAGGCATGGCCGCCGACGATACGCACGTGGCCTTCGTCGGCGCGGGCTACGGCGATCCGGCGGCGGTGGACCTGGTGTCGCTGGATGGCCAGGGCCGGCGCGAATTGGCGGGTCAGGCCGGCGCCTATCCGGCGGCCGATTTCGTCGCGCCCAAGGCGGTGACCTGGACGGCGCCCGACGGGACCCTGGTCCATGGCCAACTTTTTGAGCGGTCGGGCGGGGCGGCGAAGCCTGGGGTGATCTTCGTCCACGGCGGGCCGCCCCGGCAGATGCTGATCGGCTGGCACTACATGGATTACTATTCGAATTCCTATGCGGTGAACCAGTATCTCGCCGCCCACGGCTTCACCGTGCTGTCGGTCAACTATCGCCTCGGCATCGGCTATGGCCGCGCCTATCAGCATCCGGAGGCCGCCGGCCTAGCGGGCGCGTCGGAGTATCAGGACGTACTGTCCGGCGCGAAGTTTCTCCAGGGTCTGCCCGGCGTCGATCCGGCGCGCATCGGCATCTGGGGCGGCTCCTATGGCGGGTTCCTCACCGCCATGGCCCTTGCCAGGAATTCCGACGTGTTCAAGGCCGGGGTCGACATGCACGGCGTGCACGACTGGTCGGGCTATCTCTCCCGCGTCCTCGGCCATCCCGATGAGCGGTATGAGCAGGGCGATCGGGCCGACGCCATGAAGACCGCCTGGGCCTCATCGCCCGACGCCTATGTCGCCACCTGGACCTCGCCCGTGCTGCTCATCCAGGGCGACGACGACCGCAACGTCGCCTTCCACCAGACCGTGGACCTCGCCCGGCGCCTGGACGCCCAGGGCGTGCATTACGAGGAGCTGATCCTGCCCAACGAAATCCATGGCTTCCTGCGCGCCGCCAGTTGGGAGAAGGCCGACGCGGCCACGGTGGAGTTCCTGACACGAGAGCTTGGGGCCAAGCCCTAGGGGCTGAAGCTAGCGGGGCTGTTCGTCTGCCGAGGGGCTGATGAAGATCGTCTCGATCGGCAACCCAAACAGCTCGGCGATACGGAAGGCGAGGGGCAGCGACGGGTCGTAGCGCCCGGTCTCGATCGCATTGACGCTCTGGCGGGAGACGCCGAGCCGCTCGCCCAGATCGCCTTGGCTCCAGTCGCGCTCGGCGCGCAGCACCTTGAGGCGGTTGTTCACGCACCCCTCCCCAGCGTCAGCTTGTTGGCCAGGGCGCCGAGGCCCAGGCCGCCGTACCACAGCACCACGACGCAATAGGGCGCCACATGGCCGACGAGGCCGAAGCTTTCGAGAAAGCCCCAGACCGTGGCGATGCTGAGCGCGAAGCCGCTGGCCCACAAGGTCTGGCGAACCATCAACGTCCGGACATATTCGTCCGCTTCCTCCACCAGATAGACGCCCATGACGGCAAAGATGCCGACGATGGGGATCGCTGGCAGCACGGCGACAAGCCAGCCGAGCGGGCGGGCGACGAGGTGATGCTTGAACAGCCAGGTGGCGAGGATCAGCAGCACGGCATAGGCGGCCGAAAGCGCGATGACCCGGATATCGTAGCGGCATTTGGCAGGTGATCTCGCCATGGAAAGCGTCCTTTCATGTTTGTAAAGGAAGCTTTATAGATAAGCACACTTGACTGTCAAGCAACCTTTCCAAAAGGCGTCAACTGACGCGAGGCCGACGCGGCCACGGTGGAGTTCCTGGCTCGGGAGCTGGCAGCGGGGAAGTTGGGCGCTAGCGCCGCCGAAAGATCAAAAGGCCAACCAAAAACGTCATCACGCCGGCGCAGAACGGAACGCCGCCGATGATCGCCACCATCATAAGCGTGCCGTTCTGATGCCAATCAAACACGGGCGGTTGCCCGGAAGGCCCTGGCGGAAACAGCAGGGCCGCGGAGCAAAGCCCGCAAAGCGTTGCCACCAGAGCGCCACACGCCATGATGATCCCGCCGACCAAGCGCTGCGGCCACTTGTTCGCGGAGGGAGGTTGATCGCTCATTCGAACGTGTCGGCCACACCTGCACTCCGGGGCGGCCGCGGACCTCGATACAGACGCCACCCGAGCCAGAACAACCCCGCGCCAATGAGTACAGGGATGCCGCCGACGAGCGCCACGGTGACGATCGCGTCCGGTATGCTCTGCGGCTCGAGTTCTCCCGGCCGGCCGTCCAGCACATGAGGGATGGTCTGCGCCAGAAAAAGTGCCGAACACAGCCCGCACAAAGCCGCGACCATGCCGCCTACGGCCATCAGCATGGCGCCGACTATTCGCTGGCCGGGGCGGTCCGGATCGCTCATCGGCCCTGGCCCCGCGCCAGCGCTTCCGCGCCCGCCGCACCCTCGCGGTAGAAGGTGTTGAAGGTATCGAAGGGGATGATGCGGCCGTCGGGTTGGACGAAGTGGACGCAGGAGCGCTTCACCGTGCCCAAGTCGAAATTGTAGCGGTCCAGGAACTGAGAGATCACCACGCGGAAGGTGTGCTCGTAGGCGAGGCTTTCGGGCACCACCGCCTCTGGCAGGCAGCAGAGCAGGGCGGCGAGCTTGCCGGAGGTGTCGGCTTGGGCGGTGGAGAGCGACAGCAGGTCGAAGATTTTCGCCCTCAGCTCCGGAAAGGCCTCGAAGGTCACGGTGTTGGGCGTGGCGGCCACGAACATCTCGCGCGGCAGCAAAGCGGTCACCGGGGCCACCGACTCGCCGTTCCTGAGGCCATAGCCGATGCAGATCTGATCCGGGTTGCACGGCAGGGGGATCAGATCCTCCAGAGCGAACACGCCGGCCTCGGCGATCCGCCGGCGGATTTCGGTAAGCACCATGCGATGGGCCTTGGGGTCGAACCCATCATTTCGCCCCGCGTCCTGAATGGGCTGAAAGGTGACGCCGCGCACACAGCGCCATTTTAGGGCGAAGCGGACGATGTCGGCGATCTCGCTATCGTTGACGCCCTTCTTCAGGGCCACCACCAGCGTGGTGGAGATATTGTTGCGCTCCAACGCCTCAAGGGCTTCGACGCGGATGCGGGCGAGGTCGGCGCCACGCAGCTCCATCAGGGCGTCCCGGCGCAGGGAGTCGAACTGCAGATAGACCTCGAAGCCCGGCATATATTCGGCCAGCCGCTCCGCGAAGCCGGCCTCGCGCGCGATGCGAAGGCCGTTGGTGTTGATCATCAGGTGCCGGATCGGTCGCCGCTTGGCCGCCGCCAGTATGTCGAAAAAGCGAGGATGAATGGTCGGCTCGCCGCCCGAAAGCTGGACGAGATCGGGTTCGCCCTCGGCGGCCACCACCACATCCAGCATGCGCTCGATCTCGCTCATCGGCCGATGGCGGTCGATCGCCGCCGACGAGCCGGCGAAGCACACCGGGCAGGTGAGATTGCACGCCTCGTTGATCTCGATGATGGCCAGGCACGAGTGCTGCTCGTGATCGGGGCATAGACCGCAATCGTAGGGGCATCCGTGCTCGGTCCGCGTGGCCACAGCCAGCGGCCGGTCGCCTGGCTTCAGCCAATCCTTCTGCGCCTTCCAGTAGGCGAGATCGTCGCTGATCAGGGTCTTCTGGACGCCATGCTCGCGGCAGCGCTTGAGATAGAAGACATTGTCGTCCTCGCCGATGATCTTGGCTGGAACGAGCTCCAGGCAGGTCTCACACAGGCCGGTGGTCTGGCCGAGGAATAAGTAGGGCGCGCTCTTCCTGGCGCTCACGGCTGAGGTCGGCGAGGTAGAAGGCGCATCCATAGGCGAACAGCCCCCCACACAGGATGTGGAACAGGTTAAACGGGCCGATGACGCTCGGATAGGGCTTGAGAAATTCCCAGAGGAATCTCTGACCGCCATACCAGGCGCACATGGCGTAGAAGCCGCGCCGCATCGCCCACGGCGCGCGCGCCTGGAGCCCCAAGAGATAGAGCGCGAGAAACGCCGCCATCGAGGCGCTCTCGTAGAGCTGAACAGGATGGCGCGAGACGCCATCGCCCAGATCGACGCCCCAGGGCAGGGCGGTCGGCGTTCCGTAGGTGTCGTCTGCGATGCCGGCGAAAAAACAGCCGAACCTGCCGATGACCACACCGAGGCTGAACGAGCCCACGAAGAGGCCGCCGGTGGACCCTTTGATCCCGCGTGCGGCCTTATAGAGCTCCACGGCGATGATCGCGCCCACCAGAGCGCCGGCCACGCTGTGCGAAAGCGAAGGGACCGTCTGGCGCAGGCTGTTCAGAGACCCCGCCGCCCAGGCCCCGCCCGCCGCCCCGACAGCCAGCGCCGCGAAATAGCCGCCGCCGACCTTGGCCGCGAGGCCATTGGCCGCATCGCCCAGGCGCCACCGATAGAGCGCATAGCTCATGGTCGCTCCGCTTGCCCAGGCGGCCAGGTCGAAAGGCAGATGCAACCAGGGTGCGGTGGGAACATGGATCATGGCGTGGCGCTTCAGGCCGCTTCGTCCCGCGCCCAGGCGGCCACTTCGGCGTGGGTGGCGAACCAGACGTCGCCCTTGGCTTTGGCGTGGCGGATGAGTTCGTCCAGCACCCAGATACGCGAGCGATAGCCGATGATGTGCGGATGGCAGGTGAGCTGGAAGACGCCGCCCTCGTCCCAGGCGCCGTCGAACTCCCGCCTCCAGATATCCAGCACGTCGGCGGGCGGCGTGTAAGGTCTCTGCCCGGAGCCGCGGTTCATCGACAGATACGGTGCGTCGTCGCGGATCCATTCCACGGGAAGCTCGACGATGCCGGTTGGCGCGCCTTCCAGCAGCAGCTCGTAGCAATCCTCATCAGCCATGAGCGAGGAATCGTAGGCGAGACCCAGTTCCCTCTCGATGGCCAGGGTCGAGGGGCTGAAGTCCCATGATGGCGTGCGCAGGCCCACCGGGCGCAGGCCGGTAACGGACTCCAGCGTATCGGCCGCGCGAAACATCAGCTCCCGCTCGGCGTCCGCCGGCAAGGCGGTGTTGAGTTCGTGGATCCAGCCATGCAGGCTGATCTCGTGACCGGCGGCGACCAGGCTCCGCTGTTCGTCCGGGTGCAGGAGGGCGGTTACGGCCGGCACGAAGAACGTCGCCCGCACGTCGTGGCGCTTCAGCAGGGCGGCGATGCGCGGGACTCCGACGCGGGCGCCGTACTGGCCCCAGGAAAGGCGGGCGACCGACGCGCCGCCGTCGCGCAGTTCATTGGTCTCGTGGTCGGAATCGAACGACAGGGCGACGGCGCAACGCGCGCCGCCCGGCCACGCCTTGGGCCGCAGCGTCCGCCCGGCGCGGACGTGATTCACCAGGGCTCGCCAATGGGACTCAGGCCACTGCCAGGGTTCAACTTCCGCGTGGGTCATGGCGTGGCTCCCTTCGCGAGGAAGCCTATCCCAAACGCGCGTCAGGCGCGCGTCAGGTGGACCGACACCCGATCAATCGCCTCCACCAGGCCCACCCGCTCGATCTCCACGCCGTCCGGCAGGCTGGCGAAGAGGCGGGTGGGCGCCGCCGCGTCCAGCATCACGAACACGCACCGGTCGTCGGCCCGGCGGATCAGGCGGCCGAACGCCTGGGCGATGCGCGCCCGCGCCACCGCGTCATCATAGGTCTTGCCGCCGAAGCGCTCACGTCGGGCCTTGTGCAGGATGTCGGGCCTTGGCCACGGGATGCGGTCGAAGACCAGCAGGCGCAGGGACCGGCCGGGCACGTCCACCCCGTCGCGCACCGCGTCGGTGCCGAGGAGACAGGCGTCTTCCTCGGCCCGGAAGATGTCGATCAGCGTCCCAGCGTCCAGCGGATCGACGTGCTGGGCGTAGAGCGCCAGGCCGCGCTCGGCCAGCGGCGCGACCATGCGTTCGTGCACGGCGCGCAGGCGACGGATGGCGGTGAAGAGGCCGAGCGCCCCGCCGCCGGCGGCGACGAACAGCTCGCGCATGGCCGCGGCCACCTGGCGCGCATCGTCCCGGGCGACGTCCGTCACCACCAGCGCCCGGGCGTTCAGCCCGTAGTCGAAGGGCGAGGCCAGGCGCAGGGTCTTGGGCCGCTCGGGCAGGCGCGCGGCGCCGGTGCGCATCTCGGCCAGGGCGAAGGGATCGTCCAGGGTCGGGTCGGTGAGCGTGGCGCTGGTCACGAGCACGCCGTGGGCTCTGGAGATCACCGCCGCGGTGAGCGGCTCGGTGGGGTCGATCCAGTGGCGGCGACAGGCGGCGTCGACCACCCGTCGGTAGAGGAACGTGGCGTCGAACCAGTCCACGAAATCCGGATCGTCCTCGGAGTTCTCGTCGATGGCGGCCAGCATCGAGCGCCACGCCGGCAGCATCATCCGCGCGCGCCGGTCGAGGCCGCGCAGGGCGCCTTCGATGCGGGCCCGCTCGCCGGGCCCGAGCTTGTCCGCGTCGTCGTCCAGCAGGCCGGCGAGATGGGTGGCCAGCGATAGGAGTGGCGCTTCCACAGCGCCGATGGCCGCCGCCGCCGCGTGGGCCGTCTCGCGCACACGGTCCAGCGCCGGGCGCGCGGCGCACTCCATGCCCACGTCCGAGGGCGCGGCCCGGGCGCGCAGCTGTTCCAGCACGGCGGTGAGGAAAGTCTCCACCGGACCCGACGGGGCGACGTCGCCCGTGCCTGGGGCGATGCGGCCTGACCATCCTTCGCCCGGCAGGGCGGCCGCGGCATGCGCCGCCTCGCGCAGGGCGCCCAGCGCCGATTCGCGTTCGCCCAGCATGTCGGCCATCCGCGCCTCCAGGCCCCGGCCGCGACGGCCGCGTCCCTCCGGACCCCGGATCCAGCGCCGCATCTCGGCCGCCTCGGCCCCGGACAGCACGGCCGAGAAGGCCGCGTCGGCGGCGTCGAACAGGTGGTGGCCCTCGTCGAACACCACCCGGCGGAGGTGCGTGGTCTCCACGTCGGCGGGGGCGCCCCTGGCCGTTCGCGCGCCGTCGAAGGCTGCACCGGTCATCACCAGCGCGTGGTTGGCGATCACCAGATCGGCGTGGCGCGACGCCCGCACGGCCTTTTCGATGAAGCAGGCGCGATAATGTGAGCAGGCGGCGTGCATGCACTCCCCGCGCCGATCGACCAGATTGGCCGCGCCGGCCTGGGCCGCCGGGCTCACCGCGAACAGCGTCGGCAGCCAGGCGGGGAAGTCGCCGCCGGTCATGTCGCCGTCGGTGGTGGCGCGGATCCAGCGGGCGACGAGCGTGAGGCCGATGAGGTCGGCCCCGCCCAGCTGCGCGGCGTTGGCGGCCTCCTGGAAATTGAGCAGGCAGACATAGTTCTCCCGGCCCTTGCGCACCACGCACCGGCGCGCGCGCACGGCCGGGTCCGGAAAGATGGCGCGGCTCTCGCGCTCGATCTGGCGTTGCAGCGCGCGGGTGTAGGTGGAGACCCACACCGCCGGACCGTTGGCCTCGGCCCACAGCGAGGCGGGCGCCAGGTAGCCTAGGGTCTTGCCGACCCCGGTGCCGGCTTCGGCCAGCATCATCATCGGCTCGCCTTCGCGCTCCCGCGGCTGGAAGGCGTAGGCGGTCTCGGCGGCGAACTCCGCCTGGGCGGGGCGGGGTTCGTTAAGGTCCGAACGCTTCAGGAGCTCGGCCAGGCGCGCGGCCGCGGCGTCCGGATCGATGGGCTCGGACCCCGGCTCTCCCGCCGGCGCCTCATCCTCCCATTCGGCGATCCGGCCCCAGACCTCGAGGCCGGAGCCGCGCCAGGGCTTACCGAGGGGGCCGAGGCGCAGGGCGCCGATCACGGCCGGCCCCCACGCCCAGCCCGCGCGCGCCAGAGTCTCCGCCTGTGCGAGGGCCTCGTCGCGGCTGGGCGTCGGGCGCGCCGTCAGCTCGGCCAGCAACAGCCCGGCTGCCTCGCGCAGGGCGGCGGCCCGCGCCTCGATGTCCCGGGGCTCCGGCAGGCCGCAGGCGAGCGCCAGCCCCGCTGCCGAGGGTGCGCAAAACCTGGCCGGGCGCGCGAAGACGAACAGTTCCAGCACGTCGAACAGCCGAGGCGACCTCGGCGGCGCGCGCAGCCCAAGCCGTTGGGCGGTCATGGACGCGTGGGCGAGAAGGACGGGCCCACCCTCGATGAGATCCCGCGCCTCGCCGCCGGAAACGCCACGCGCGCCCGCGCCGTCCGCCACCGAGCATCGCCCGCCCGGCAGGACGACGAGCGCGGGCGCGAGATCGAGGGTGGGGGAGGGTGCGTTCACTGCGCCGTGGTAGCTCAATGCGAGGCGAAACGGAACGGGAACATGCCTTGGCGGCGGACGTGACAGGCGCTATCAAACCGCATGGCCACTGGCGGATCTTCCCTGATGGCTTGGCCGTTGTCCCGCGCCAAGGCCCGGTTCTCCGAAGTGGTCCGGCTTGCCGTCAATGAGGGTCCGCAGATCATCAGCGTGCGCGGCAGAGTAGTCGCCGTCGTGGTGGAGAAGGCCGAATACGATCGTTTGCTTGACCGGCACTGACGTCCCGAAGGTCGCTGAAGGGTGGTCAGCGGAGTCTACGCCATGCTGATGGCTGGTGTCGCTTCAACGATCTTGGATGCGCAGTCGGAAAGACGGTCCTCCCAACATGACCCCTTTGAGCGGGTCGGGGCCCTTCCTTGGACTTGGTAGGAAACTGAGTAGTAGGCACGGGATCGCTTGCCGACTGGTCGCACAGTGACGTTGCCGGTTAAGTTGACCACAAGCGCCGCATATCCACGTCCATTGGTGAATACGAAACCTGCAGCGCAACCGGAGGTGTAAGCGCGCTCAACTTCCTCTGCCAAGCGCTGTGTGACGGCGTCGTCGCCGTTCGACCGCACGTCGAACGGCACTTGATCGGTGACGACTGCATCGCACCCCCCAGCTGTCGGTGATGCAATGAACAGAACCGACCCAAACAGCGTGACACCAGATAAAATCATTCGCCGCTCACTCACATTTTACGCTGACGCTATTTCGCAATATCTGCGCAGGTATTCGCGCGCGTCCGCTTCGGAACATTTGCAATCCAGGATGTCCACCACGCGCTGCGTGGGATTGTTCAGCTCCAGCAGAATCTCTTCGACAATCGCGGCCCTCTCTTCAGCGGTTCGATCCTCCAGCACGGCTTTCACAGCCCAATCCGCCCCGGCGAGCGGCGTGGACGAGAACATCACAGGGTAGAGGGCGTGGCTGATCGGGTGCCCCCAGCGGAATGTCAGGCTCTTGCCTAGTGGAAGGGCATAGCTTCGTTGGCACCGCGGGCATTCAAAAAAAGCCATGCCGGACTGGGCCACCCCCGAGACGTTGAGAGGGACTCCCTCGCACCTGAGGCAGGAGCGAGTCTCCTGAGACTCTTGGCGGCTCCCGGTCATCCGACCTTTCCAAAATGGGCCAACCACACCGCAGACGAGACGCAACGAGAACACGATATCGGCCCGCGAGGGACGCTACGCCGCAGTTTCCAGCGCCCTGGCCACCATCTCCGGATCGCGCGCAATGACGGTGAGATAGGCCTTCGCCGCGGCGTCAGGCTCCTTGCGGCCCTGTTCCCAGTCGCGCAGCGTGCCAAGTGGAATGCGGAACTTGGCGGAGAATTCCTCTTGCGACAGCCGGAATCGGATGCGCATCGCGCGCACGGGGGGCAGAAGCTTCATGCGGTCGATGTCGGCCTCGGTGAGGGGCTGAGCGTCTGGATCGGCGAGTGCGGCGGCATGCTGCTCCGCCTCGGTCATCGCGTCGGCCCGAGACCAGTCAAAGCGATCCTTCATGATAACGTCTCCGCTCTCTAGGTTCAGCGCGTCGGCCCGATATGATCCGAACCCGCTCGCCTCTCACCGTGTAAGCCACGCTGATCAAACGTCCGTCGACCACGCCGATGGCCATATATCTCGGTTCGCCGTAATCGCGTCTGCCGTCCGCCTGTTCGATCACATGGGGATCTTCGAATACGGCCCGAGCCGCGTCGAAGCTGACACCGTGTTTGGCCAGATTCCTCGCGGCCTTGAGGTCGTCCCACTCGAACCATGTGTCGCGCATCGTACTGCGCAGCCGTAGTTATGTCTATGTCGCACCCGATCGCCACGCTCGCAGCTGAGTCGAAACAAATCAAGAACGTTCCTTGACGCATCGCGCGCGCGGCGCCATCGCGATCGCCATGGATGGCGACCGCGTTCCCTCGAGCCTGCCGCCAGCCTTCGCGGACTGGTTCGCCGGGCGCGGCTGGGCGCCGCGCGCGCACCAGCTGGCCATGGTGGAGAAGGCGCGCGAGGGCCGCAACGCCCTGCTGATCGCGCCCACCGGCGGGGGCAAGACCCTGGCCGGCTTCCTGCCGAGTCTGATCGAGCTGGCCGAGCGGCCGCCGCTCAACACGCCCGCCGGCGTGCACACGCTCTACATCTCGCCGTTGAGGGCGCTGGCCGTGGATATCGAGCGCAATCTCGCCGCGCCGATCGCGGAGATGGGCCTCGCCATCAAGGCGGAGTCCCGCACGGGCGATACGGGCGTGGCGCGCCGCCAGCGCCAGCGCGTCAAGCCGCCGGACATCCTGCTCACCACGCCCGAACAGCTGGCCCTGTTCTGCGCCTGGGAAGGCGCGCGGCGCTATTTCGAGGATCTGCGCTGCGTGATCCTGGACGAGATCCACGCTGTCTGGCCGTCCAAGCGCGGCGACCTCCTGGCGCTCGGTCTGGCGCGGCTCGCGCGGTTCGCGCCCGGTCACCGCCGCGTCGGGCTTTCGGCCACCGTGGACGATCCGGAGATCATCCGCGCCTGGATGTCGCCTGGCGCGGCCGGCGAGGTCGATCTGGTGCGGGGTTCAGGCGGTGCGCCGCCGGTGGTGGACGTGCTGCTCTCCGAAGGCCAGGTGCCCTGGGTCGGGCACACGGCGCGCCACGCTATGAGCGAGGTCTATGACGCCATCCGCGGCGCAAAGACGGCGCTGGTCTTCGTCAACACCCGCTTTCAGGCGGAGTTCGCCTTTCAGGAGCTCTGGCGGCTCAACGAGGATTCGCTCCCCATCGCCCTGCACCACGGCTCGCTGGCGGCGGAGCAGCGCCGACGGGTGGAGGCGGCCATGGCCCGGGGCGAACTGCGCGCGGTGGTGTGCACCTCCACCCTCGATCTCGGCGTCGACTGGGGCGACGTGGACCTGGTCATTCAGCTCGCTTCCCCCAAGGGCGCGGCGCGCATGGTCCAGCGGATCGGCCGCGCCAATCACCGCCTGGACGAGGCCAGCCGCGCCCTGTTCGTGCCGGCCAACCGCTTCGAGATGCTGGAATGCCAGGCGGCGCGCGAAGCCATCGCCGAGAATGCCCTGGATACGGAATATCCGCGAACCGGAGCGCTCGACGTGCTCGCCCAGCACATCATGGGCTGCGCCTGCTCCGAGCCGTTCGATCTGGTGGACCTGTACGAGGAAGTGCGGACCGCCGGTCCGTACCGTGCGCTGGCTTGGGAGGATTTCGAGGCGGTGGTCGATTTCGTGGCCACCGGCGGCTACGCTTTGCGCGTCTACGACCGCTTCGCGCGCATCGTGAAAGGCCAGGACGGCCGCTGGCGGGCGCGCAACGCCGACACCGTGCTGCGTCATCGGATGAACGTGGGCGCCATCGTCTCGCCGGCCATGTTGGCGGTGCGCGTGGCGGCCGGCCGCCGCGCGACCCTCGGGCGCAAGATCGGTGAAGTCGAGGAGGGCTATCTCGAGATCCTCGAACCCGGCGACGCCTTCGTGTTCGCCGGCCGGGTGTGGCGGCTGGTGGGAGTCACCAGCATGGACGTCCTGGTGACCCCAGCCCCGGGCCAGGAGGCCAAGATGCCGTCCTGGGGCGGGTCGAAGTTCGCCCTCTCCACCTTCCTCGCCCGCAGCGTGCGCGAGATGATGAGCGACGAGACGCACTGGCGGGTGCTCCCCGCGGACGTGCGCGAATGGCTGGAGCTGCAGCGCGACCATTCGGCGATCCCGGCCACCGACGAGATGCTGCTTGAGACGTTCCCGCACGGCACGCGCCATTTCCTGGTCTGCTACCCGTTCGAGGGGCGGCTGGCGCACACGACCCTCTGCATGCTGCTGACCCGTCGCCTGGCGCGGGCCGGCGTCGGGCCGGTGGGGTTTGTGGCCAACGACTACGCCCTGGCCGTCTGGGCGCTCAAACCCATGGACGGGCTCGACATGGCCGATCTGTTCGCCGAGGACATGCTGGGCGACGACCTGGAAGCCTGGCTGGCGGAAAGCGCGATGATGAAGGGGGCGTTCAAGAACTGCGCCCTGATCTCCGGGCTGATCGAGCGACGGCATCGCAGCGACAAGAAGACCGCGCGCCAGATCACCTTTTCCACCGATCTCATCTACGACGTGCTGCGCCGCCACCAGAGCGACCATTTGCTGTTGCGCTGCGCCCGCCAGGACGCGGCCGCGGGCCTCATCGACGTGGGCCGCCTCGGCGACCTCCTGACGCGGATCAAGGGCGCCATCCGTCAGGTGGCCCTGCCGCGCCTGTCGCCCTTCTCGGTCTCGGTGATGATGGAGATCGGCAAGCAGCCGTCGCCCGGCGACGCGCGCGAGATGATCTTGGCCGCCGCCGCGGACCTGATCGCCGAGGCCACGGCGTGAGCGGACTGACGCTGCGCGTCGCCGGCGTGGACGTGGCCGCGCGTCTGAGCGGGGCCCTGTGGGTGGAGGCCGAAGGCGCGCTCGTGGTCGCCGATCTGCATTTCGAGAAGGGCTCGTCCTTCGCCGCGCGCGGCCAGCTGTTGCCACCCTACGATACCGGCGAGACCCTGGCGCGATTGGAGGCGGAAGCCGAAACCCTATCGCCGCGAGTGATCGTCTTCCTGGGCGATAGCTTTCATGACGGAGGCGCGGAGGCGCGGCTGTGCGCGCGCGACGCGGAGCGGATCGCTGCTCTCGGTCGTCGTCGTGCGCTCGTGTGGATCACCGGCAATCATGACAGGGCCGGCCCCAGCGGGCTTCCGGGCGAGAGCTTGGCCTCGCTGACGCTAGGCGCCCTGACCCTCGTCCACGAGCCGGCGACCGGCCGGGCGCCGGGCGAGGTCGCCGGGCACCTGCATCCCTGCGCCAAGGTCGCCGGCGCCGGCGGCCGACGGCGCTGTTTCGTCACCGACCATGAGCGCCTGATCCTGCCGGCCTTCGGGGCCTACACCGGCGGACTCAATGTGCGCGACGCGGCCTTCCGGGGCCTGATGGGCCCTGGAAGGCTCGCCGCTGTGCTGGGCTGGGATCAGGTCCACCGCATACCCTGGCGGGCGCTCCGGCCGGATTAGGCCGCGAGCTTGAACGCGGCTGAGAGCGCGCCCTCCACGGCCGCCGCACGGACTTCGGGACCGCGGTTAATGCCCTCGGCGATCACCACCTCCGGCGTGACGCCGATGAATCCGAAGGTGGTGCGCAGCCACGCCTCGGCGTGATCGAAGCCGGCGGCTGGACTCCCTTCGCCGTAGTTGCCGCCGCGCGAGATGGCCAGGATCACGCGCTTGCCGCCGGCCAGACCCACCGGGCCCTTCTCGCCGTAAGTGAATGTCTTGCCGGGCACGAGCAGGCGGTCGATCCACGCCTTGAGCTGGCTGGGGACGGCGAAATTGTACATCGGCACGCCTACCACGACGATGTCGGCGGCGAGGAATTCATCGAGCACCGCCTCGCTCACGGTCCGCTCGGCGTTGGCCTCCGGCGAGAGGGCCGCGAGCGGGTGCGAGCCCGGGAGGGTCGCGGGCGTCAGGTGGGGCAGGGGGTCGGCGGCCAGATCGCGATAGCTGACGGTGAGCGGTTGCCCGCTCTTGATAAGGGACTCGACGATGGCGGCCGAGACCTGGCGGCTGACGGAATTGGCGCCCAGAATGCTGGCGTCCACATGCAGGAGTTTCATTTCGATACCTCGGTATTGGTTTGTGACCGCGGCATAGTTATGTAACCGTCTGGCCCTCCCGCAAGAAGGCACAGAATCGGAACCTAAGGCACATGGATGTGACCACCCCGTCTCCCGCACCGGAATCGTTCCAGCACGTCACCGACCACTGCCGCCAGGTGAGCGGCATTCTGGCGCGGGTGGGCGACAAGTGGACCGTGCTCGTGGTCATGCTCCTGGGCGCCGGGCCGCGCCGCTTCAACGACATCAAGCGTCAGGTGGACGGCATTTCGCAGCGCATGCTCACGCTCACTCTGCGCGGCCTGGAGCGAGACGGCATGGTCCGCCGGACGGTCACACCCTCCATTCCCCCGCGCGTGGACTATGAGCTGACCCCGCTGGGCGGCTCGCTCCTCGACCCGGTCCGCGGCCTGGGCGCCTGGGCGCAAGCCAACATCGAGACCATCGAAGCCGCCCGCGCCGCGTTCGACAAGAATACGGCCAACTGAGCTCTCTTCCCCCTTCATAAGGGGGAAGTACGGCCGAAGGCCGGGATGGGGGATCGGAAGCGGCACCCTCTCGGGAAACACCCCCCTACCCCGGAGGAGTTTATCCTCGGGCGCGTTAAGCGCGACCCGGGGCCGGTACTTCCCCCGACGCGGGGGGAAGAGAGAGACCTGAACCGCCGGCTTGTCTTGACCTGAAGTTTGGCCCAAGAGGCCGCCGATGGATCCGGCCGAGGCAGTACACGAGAGATTCACGTCGCGCGTCGCGGCTAGCGACTTTCCCACCCGGACGTCGGTTGCGGGGCTGGAGACGGCGGGTCTCACCGCTCCCAAGCTGGTGGAGTTGTTCGGCTCGCAGGTGCTGAGCCGTCAGCTCGACCGCACTTCCCGCGCCCTGCAGGCGCGCGGCGAGGGCTTCTACACCATCGGCAGTTCGGGCCACGAAGGCATGGCCGCCGTGGCCGAAGCCTTTCGCCCCGGCGACATGGCCTTTCTCCACTACCGCGACGCCGCCTTTCAGATTCAGCGCTCCAAACAGGTTCCGGGCCAGACGCCCCTCTGGGATTTCCTTCTGAGTTTCACCGCCTCGGCGGACGATCCGATCTCCGGCGGGCGCCACAAGGTGCTGGGTTCGAAGTCGCTGTTCATTCCCCCGCAGACCAGCACCATCGCCTCCCATCTGCCCAAGGCCATGGGCGCGGCCTATGGCGTGGGTCTGGCCAAGGGGCTGGGGGCGCCGGATCGGACCCTGGCGGACGACGCGGTGGTCATCGCCAGCTTCGGCGACGCCTCAGCCAATCATTCCACGGCTCAAGGGGCGATCAACACCGCCTGCTGGACGGCCTTCCAGGGCGCGCGCATGCCCATCGTCTTCGTGTGCGAAGACAACGGCATCGGCATTTCGGTACGCACGCCCAAGGGCTGGATCGAGGCGGCGTTCAGCGGCCGTCCGGCGCTCAAATACATCCAGTGCGATGGGCTCGATCTTATGGACACCTATTGCGCGGCCGCCGAAGCCGCCGACCACGCCCGCCGCACCCGCCGGCCGGTGTTCCTGCACATGAAGTGCGTGCGCCTCTACGGCCATGCCGGCTCGGACGTTCAGGCCGCCTACCTCACCAAGGACGAAATCGCCGCCGCCGAGGCGAGAGATCCCCTCCTGCATTCGGCGGCCATGCTCGTCGAGCTGGGCATCCTCACCGCGCCGCAGGTTCTGGAGATCTACAACGACACCGGTGAGACCGTGCGCCGGGTGGCCGAGGAGGCCGTCGCCCGGCCCAAGCTCACCACCGCCGCCGAGGTCATGGCCAGCCTCATCCCGCCGCGCCGAGTTCTCGCGCCGCTCAACGGTCTTTCCCAGGAGGCGCGGGAGGAGGCTTTCGGTAGCGAACGCTCGGCGATGGACAAGCCCCAGCACATGGCCAAGCTCATCAACTGGGCCCTGACCGACCTCATGCTGGAGCACGGCGAGATCGTGCTGGCGGGCGAAGACATCGGCCCCAAGGGCGGCGTCTACAACGTCACCTCAAAGCTACACGCGCGCTTCGGCCCGCAGCGGGTGATCAACACGGTGCTCGACGAGCAGAGCATTCTGGGCCTCGCCATGGGCCTCGCTCACAACGGCCTGCTGCCGATCCCGGAAATCCAGTTCCTGGCCTATCTGCACAACGCCGAGGACCAACTCCGCGGCGAGGCCTCGACCCTGAGCTTTTTCTCCTCTGGCCAGTACGCCAACCCGATGATCGTGCGCATCGCCGGCCTCGGCTACCAGAAGGGCTTCGGCGGCCATTTCCACAACGACAACAGCGTCGCCGTGCTGCGCGACATTCCGGGCGTCATCGTCGCCTGTCCGAGCAACGGCGCCGACGCCGTGGCCATGCTGCGCGAGTGTGTCCGTCTGGCGCGCGAGGAGCAGCGGGTGATCGTCTTCCTGGAGCCGATCGCGCTCTACATGACCCGCGATCTGCACGTCGAAAAGGATGGTCTTTGGACCTTCCCCTACGCGCCGCCGGGCGAGGGCCGGACGATCGCCTTAAGCGCTGTGGCGACCCATGGCGACGGCGAGGACCTGGCCATCGTCAGCTACGCCAACGGCTACTACCTTTCCCGGCAAGCGGAAAAGGTGCTCGCCGAGACGCATGGCGTGAAGAGCCGGGTGATCGACCTGCGCTGGCTGGCGCCACTCGATTTCAGCGAGATCGTTCGCGCCATCGGGCCGTGCCGGCGAGTGCTCATCGTTGATGAGTGCCGCATCACCGGCTCTCAGAGCGAAGGCCTGGTGACGGGTCTCATGGAACACGCGCCGGGGTTCGAGGTGTCCCGGATCGCCGCCGAGGATTGTTTCATCCCGCTGGGCCGCGCGGCCACCGTCACCCTGCCGAGCCGCGACAGCATCATCGCCGCCGCGCTGAGCATGACGCGCGCCGGCGCCAAGCGTCGGACGGCTTGACGTGACGCCACGGCAAAAGGTCCTGGTGATCTGTCCGGGGCGGGGAACCTACAACGCCGCCGAACTCGGCTACCTGCGCCGCCATCATTCGGGCCAGGCGGCCTTTCTGGACATGGTCGACGCCTACCGCGCCGCGCAACGCCAGCCGACGGTGCGCGAGCTCGACGAGGCGGACGCCTATCGCCCCTCGGTTCACACGCGCGGCGACAACGCCTCGGCCCTGATCTTCGCCTGCTCGTACGCCGACTTCCTCACCATCGATCGGGCGGCGTTCGATGTTGTCGCGGTCACCGGCAATTCCATGGGCTGGTACACGGCGCTGGCCTGCGCGGGCGCCCTGGACCCGGCGCCGGCCCTGGCGCTCGTCAACACCATGGGCCTCTACATGTATGAGGCGTCCGTGGGCGGACAGACGATCTACGCCCTGGTGGACGCGGACTGGCGCACGATTCCCGGCCGGCGCGCGGCGCTGATGGACGCCATCGCCGAGGTCCACGGCCATGACGACGCGGAGGTCTATATCTCCATCGAGCTCGGCGGCATGCTGGTGGTGGCGGGAAACCGCGCCGGCCTCGAGGCCTTGCAGGCCCGCGCGCCCAAGGGGCCGGGCCGCTTCCCGCTCACCCTCCAGAACCACGCCGGCTTTCACTCGCCCCTGCAGGCCGGCGTCTCCGAGCACGCCAAGGCGACGATTGCGCCAGGCCCGTTCCGCGCGCCTGCCGTCCCGCTCATCGACGGCTTCGGCCGCATCTGGCGCCCGCACGCCTCGGATGCTCGCGCCCTATGGGACTATACTCTGGGCGATCAGGTGGTGGAGACCTACGACTTCACCACGGCGGTCAGGGTGAGCGTCCGTGAATTCGCGCCCGACCGCATCATCATCCTGGGCCCCGGCGAGACCATGGGCTCGGCCGTCGCCCAGAGCCTGATCGCCGCCGGCTGGCGCGGCCTAGACTCCAAGACGGCCTTCGTCAGGGTCCAGGCCAGTGACCCCTTCGTCCTGGCCATGGGCAGGGAGGAGCAGAGGAGGTTGGTGATCTAGCTTTGCGAAAAGGCGCCACGGAAATCACCTGCCTCAGCGGGCGGGAATCGAGAACCGCACGGGAAAGGTGACATCGGGACCCGCCCCTGGCGCCGCTCGGTAGTAGGACGCCAGAGTGACCGCAGCCTGCCCGAAGCCGTACCCGCCGGGCGACTCTTTGAGCACCGTACAACCACGCAGGCGACCCTCGCCGTTCACCGCGCAGTGGAGCGTGACCTCGCCCGAAAGGCTGAGGTTGGCGGCGACCGGCGGATAGGCCGCGCCATAGTCAGCGGGCATGGGCTGATGCGCCCAATGCGGTCCAACCGGGGCCGGATCCGCGTGCTGGTGGGATGCGTCATCGCCGTCCGGCGACACGTGCGAGGCTTCGAGGGTTGCGAGCCTGACCCCCGGCGCCAGATAGCGGAGCGGCACTTCGACCCTGCCGCCTACAGTTGGCAGCCCCTCGTCGGTCCAGACCGACATCTGGAACTGTCCCGACATCGAAAGCGCCGCGGCGCCGAACCCGAGCCCGGCCGGCTCATCCTTCCCGATGGCGCAGTGATCGAGCCTCCCCTCAGCGACCACCTCGCACGCGAGGGTTGCGCGCCCTTGTGACACATGGGCGGCCAAAGCTTGGGCGGGATAGGCGCTCGGTGTCCCCAGCGATTGCGGGACACGCACCCAATGGGGTGTTCCGATCGCCGGATTGCTCGAATCAAGCACGCCGGGGTCGAAAGCGACAGTGATCTGGGTGCGGTCGCCCTTCGTCGAGGCTCCGCCGCTGTCGGCGGCGGGGGCCACGAAATCTTCCGCCAGGGCTGCTGCGGCTTGGCTGAAACCGTAGCCGTGCGGCGATTCGGAAAGCACATTGCATTTCTCGAGGCGGGATCCGGCGCCGATGGAACAGTTCAGGATCACCTGGCCGGAGACTTTCGCCGTTTTCGCCTTGGGCGGATAGACCGCCGCCACCTGCGCCGCGCTGGGCGCCGACCGCCACACGACGCCGAACAGGTTCGATCCCCAGTTAGCCATGAAGAAGGTAAAGGGAATGGCGATCGTCGCGCCGCCCACGGACTTCCCGTCGACGGTCATGGGGCTCATCTTGAACCATCTCGTCATGTTGAGCGCCGCCTGGCCAAAGCCAAAACCCGAGGGGTATTCCCCCTTTAGCCGGCATTGATCCAGGGCGCCGGAGACGGTCACTAGGCAGACGATCCTGGCTGCGCCGGTGATGCGAGCCAGGGCGGCGCGGTGCGGATAATACTGGGCAAAGGCGTTGCCGTTTGGCCGGGAGAGCCAGTTGGGATTGCGGAGGACGTGTCTTGGGGGTGCGGCGTCTTCATCCTCGTCGCCCGCCACGGCGTTCGGAGTCGGGCTGGAGACAACCTTGGGCGGCGGCCCCGGCTGTTCGGACGCGCCGACGACCTTCCAATCCGGCTCTGCGATGGGGTGATCCTGGGCAACCGCGGTCGTCGCCAAAACGAGCGCCAAGGCGCCACCGATCGCTAGCCTTGCGGTGCGCATCAACCGACCCCCTCCATCGCGGTGACAGCGCGCGGAATAGCCCCGCTTGATCATGCACGGGACGCTGGCTCCAGCACGCTGTCGTCCGACTGGGCCTATCATACGCCCGAGTGAGTAACGAGCATTCAGCAGAGTGCTCAACCAGTCCGCCGCGGCCGGCAAGATTGACATTTTGCAAATATGTTGGTATTTTTTCTCGTTTCGCATTGCGAGCCGTTCGGATGGTCCACGCCAGCCGCCCGCGACTGAATTAAATACGGTGGAATCGTCATGGATAATATGAATCTACGGTCGGCCTCCTTCGAAATCGCAATGCCGTCTGGTCGCCACGCACGGCGCGCTTACCGAACCGGGCGAAGTCTCGGCCGTCGGCGCCACCGCGCGTGGAATGTGGCCTCTGGGTCCCGGCTCTTCGCGCTCGCGCGCTCCGGCCGGGATGACGAAGTTGGGGGGCGTCTGAAATGACGCAAAGAAGGGAAGACGCGTACATCCTTCCATTCGGCCGCCAGCCGTGACTACGGCCAATCCCACCGTATCTACGGCGATTTACGCCGCCCCTTGCGGCACCCCAGCCATGGGCCAGCGCCTAATCCCGAGCTAACCCCTCAGTCGCGCGCCCGTGGCCTTGGCGGCGGCGGCGATGATCTTGGCTGACAGGGCCTCGATGTCGGCATCCGCCAGGGTGCGCTCGCGGGGCTGAAGGGTCACCTCCACGGCCACGGATTTTTCGCCGTTGCCTACGCCCTTGCCCTCATAGACATCGAACACGCGGGCGGCGGCGATCAGGGTCCGATCAGCGCCGGCCACGGCGCGCACGAGGTCGCCCGCCGGCGTCCCGCGCGGAAGCACGAAGGCGAAGTCGCGCGTGAGCGGCATGAACGGCGAGAGCGCCAGCGCGGGCTTGGTCTTGGCCGCCTTCTTGCGTCCTTCGGGGATCGCCTCAACCCAGGCCTCGAAAGCGAAGATCGGCCCGGCCGCGTCGAGCGCGGCGAGAACGCGCGGATGGACTTCGCCGAATTCCGCCACCGTCGCCTTGCCGAGTTGCAGGCGCGCATGGCGGCCCGGCCGCCACCAGGATGGCGCGTCGCCCTGGGCGATCTGAAGGGTGGGCGCGCCGATTTCCTCCAACAGCGCCAGGAGGTCGGCCTTGAGCGTGAAGAGGTCGTCCGGGGCGCCGCCGTCCCAGCGCTTGGACGGATCGGAGACGAGGATGGCGGCGACGGCCATGCGCTGATCCGCGCCCGTGTCGCCCGCGAACACCGGCCCGATCTCGAACAGGGCGCAGTCGGCGAAGCCGCGACGGGCGTTGCGACCCGCCGCCTCGATGAGCCCGGGCAGCACGGATGGCCGCATGCAGTCGAGCTCGGCGGCGATGGGATTTTCCAGCACCAGGGACTCCTGGCCGCCGCCGAACAGAGTCGCGGTCGCCCGCGAGGTGAAAGACCAGGTGATCGCTTCCTGATAGCCGGCTGCGGCCATGGCCCGGCGGCCGGCGCGGATGCGGGCCTGGCGGGGGGTGAGCACGCCGCCCACGGCGCGCGGCGTCTCGGGCAGTGGGGTGGAGGGGAGGGCGCCGAAGCCCGCTATGCGCGTCACCTCTTCCACGAGGTCGGCCTTGCCTTCCACATCCGGCCGCCAGGACGGCGGCTGGACGAGGTCGCCTTGGCGCTCGAAGCCGAGGGCGGCGAGGATCTCCCACACCCGCGCGTCGGCAACGGCGAGGCCCGAGAGCTTCTCCACGTAACTCGCCTCGAACCGGACCGGAGGCCGCGCTGTCGGCGCCTGGCCGGCCAGAACCACGTTGGAGGCCTCCCCGCCGCACAGTTCCAGGATGAGCGCCGTCGCCTGCTCCACGCCGGGGACTAGCGACGCCGGATCGACGCCGCGGGCGAAACGGTACTGGGCGTCGGAGGCGATGCCGGTCTCGCGGCCCGTCTGGGCGGTGAGGATCGGATCGAACCAGGCGCTCTCGATGAACACCTCAGTCGTGGCCTCCGAGCAGCCGGTGGAGACGCCGCCCATGACGCCGCCGAGGCCAATGGCCCCCGAGCCGTCGGCGATGACGCAGGTCTCGTCGGTCACGGCGTAGGTCTTGCCGTCGAGGGCGGCCACGGTCTCGCCCGCCTTCCCGCGCCGGGCCTCGATGAAGCCGCCCGCGATCCTGGCGGCGTCGTAGACGTGCAGGGGCCGGGCGCGGTCGTAGGTGATGAAGTTGGTCACATCCACCAGGGCGTTGATCGGGCGCAGGCCCACGGCGCGCAGCCGCGCCTGCAGCCACGCCGGGGATTGCCCGTTCTTCACCCCCCGGATCAGTCGTCCGGCAAAGGCGGGACAGGCGTCCGGCGCCGTGAGGCGAATGTCGATCGGCAGCGGGAAGGCGCCCGCGATCGGTTTCACGGGATCGGGCAACAGCCTGCCGATCCCCGCCGCCGCGAGGTCGCGGGCGATACCGCGGACGCCCAGCCAGTCCGGCCGGTTGGGCGTGACCTCGAAGTCGATGGTCGCCTCCAGGCCGAGCGCCTCGGCTGCGCTGGCGCCCACGGGCAGGTCGTCCGCCAGTTCGAGGATGCCGTCGGACTCCTCCGCCGTCTCCAGCTCGACGGCCGAGCACAGCATGCCGTTGGAGACGACCCCGCGCACGGCGCGCGGCTCGAGCGTGATCCCCGTTCCGGGGATGAAGGTTCCGATCGGGGCATAGATGGTGGTGAGGCCCGCCCGGGCGTTGGGCGCGCCGCACACGATCTCTTTCATGCCGTCGATGGTCCGGGCCTGGCAGACGCTGAGCCGGTCGGCGTTGGGGTGGCGGCCGGCCTCGACGATCTTGGCCACGGTGAACGGCGCCAGCTTCGCCGCCGGGTCCTCCACGCGCTCGACCTCGAGACCGGCCATGGTCATGGCCTCGACGATCTCCGCCAGGCTGGCGTCGGTGTCGAGGTGCTCCTTGAGCCAGGAAAGGGTGAACTTCATCGCGCGCCTCTCAGCTCAGGCCCGAAGCGGGATTGGGCGTCGCGAAGGCCGAGAAGCCATAGTGCGCCAGCCAGCGGGTGTCCGAGGCGAACATGTCGCGCAAGTCCGGCATGCCGTACTTGAGCCGGCCCAAACGATCGACGCCGAAGCCGAAGGCGAAGCCCTGCCATTCGTCCGGATCGAGGCCGCAGTTCCTCAGCACATTGGGATGGACCATGCCGCAGCCGACGATCTCGGACCACTCTTCGCCCTGGCCGATCTTCACCTCGCCGCCGGTGACCTCGCACTGCACGTCCATCTCCGCCGAGGGTTCGGTGAACGGGAAGTGGTGGGGGCGAAACCGCGTCACCACGCTCGGCAGCTCGAAGAACCGGGCCACGAACTGGTCCAGTGTCCACTTGAGGTGACCCATGTGGATGTCGCGGTCGATGACTAGGCCCTCGATCTGGTGGAACATGGGCGTATGGGTGGCGTCGCTGTCGCGCCGATAGGTGCGGCCAGGCGAAATGATCCGGATGGGCGGCGTCTGGCCTGAGGCGATCCACGGCGCGGGCGGCGGCGAATTGGTTCGCTGCATGGTGCGCACCTGCACAGGGCTTGTGTGGGTGCGCAGCACTTTGCGCTCGCCGGCGGCGTCGGGGGTCAGGAAGAACGTGTCGTGAAGTTCGCGCGCGGGGTGCTTGGGCGGGAAGTTGAGGGCGGTGAAGTTGTGGAAGTCGTCCTCGATGTCCGGCCCTTCGGCCAGGGCAAAGCCCATCTCGGCGAAGATGGCGATCATCTCGTCCATCACCTGCATCACCGGATGCACGCAGCCCTTGCGCCGCGGCGGCGCGGGGAGGGAGAGATCGAGCGCGCCGGCGGCGAGGCTGGCGTCGAGCGCCGCCGCGTCCAGCGCGCCACGGCGTTCGGCGATCAGGGCGGCGATGCGGTCACGCAGGCCATTGATGATCGGGCCCTCCACGCGCCGCTCGTCCGGGCTCATGGCGCCCAGCGATTTCAGCATGGCGGAGATCGCGCCGCTCTTGCCGAGTGCCTCCAGGCGGATGGATTCCAGCGCCGCCACATCGCTCGCGGCGGCGATGCGGCGCGTGAGATCGGCTTCGAGGTTGGTGGTCATGGTGCAGGTGTCTCGCGGAAAATGCCTGGCGTGGAAAAGCGAAAAGCCCCCCGACGGGTCTCGCCGGGGGGCTCTTGCAAATGGGGCGAAGGAGGCGAGGAGCCTCCCGACTTGCCTCAAGCCAGGGCGGCGCGGACCTTGTCGGCGATGACCTTGAACGCGGCCGGATCGTTGCCCGCTATGTCCGACAGAACCTTGCGGTCGATGTCGATCCCGGCCAGTTCAAGGCCGTGGGTAAATCGGGAATAGGTGAGGCCTTCGAGCCTCGCCGCCGCGTTGATGCGCTGGATCCACAGGGCGCGGAACGAGCGCTTGCGCACCTTGCGGTCGCGGTAGGCGTACTGCCCCGCCTTGTCCACCGCGGCCTTGGCCGCGCGGATGGTGTTCTTGCGCCGTCCCCAGAAGCCCTTGGCCTGCTCGAGAACCTTCTTGTGCCGGGCGTGGCTGACGACGCCCCGTTTCACTCTTGCCATGTCAGACTCCGATCACAGGCCGTAGGGCAGGTAGGTCGAGATGATCCGCGTATCGGAATCGCTCATGACCTTGGTGCCGCGGTTCTGGCGGATGTACTTGCTGCTATGGCTGATCAGGCGGTGCCGCTTGCCCGCCACCCCGGCCTTGATCTTGCCGGTCGCGGTGATCTTGAAGCGCTTTTTGGCGCCTGACTTCGTCTTCAGCTTGGGCATTTTGCTTGATGCGGCGGCCTTGCGGACGTCGTCCTCTTTGAGGGAGCTGATAAGAAACCGCCCTGGCATGCCTTTTGGCCAGGCGGCGAAGGGGCGCTCTCTAAGGCAAATGGGGCCCGGAGGCAAGGTCGGCGTTTAGACGGTGGCGAGCGCGCCCCGCCGACGGCGCATCGCTACGCCGAGGCCGCTAAAGCCCGCCAGCATCATCGTCCAGCCCGCTGGCTCGGGGACCGTGGAGGTGACGCTGACGTTGTCCAGGCCCGTGTACTCGGAGGTGAAGTCCGAGTCGGCCAGGAATTCGACGGTTGTGGTGCTGCCGGTAGCCGTGAAGTCGAGCGTTTCAGTCACCCACTCATTCGTGGAGTCGGGGGAAAGCGTGAAGAGTTCTGAAGCGGACCCCGCGCTCGCGGTCAGGGCGGCGGGGCCGAAATCGCCGCCGTTGTAAAGCGTGGACGCGCCGAGATCGAAGGTGAGCACATAGTGGCCGCCGGTGGTCGTGGCGATCGTCTGCTCAATGCCGCCATAGGGCTTGGTGTTGGACTGGCCGGTCAGGTCGACCCAAAATGCCGAGCCGTTTCCCGGGCTGTTGGTCAGACCATAGCTATTGGGCGTATTGGCCCAGAACTCGTTGGCGAAGCCGGAAACGTTCGACCAACCGGGGATGGCGACGGCACCGCTGGATAGCCAATCGTTCGAGCCCAGGCCGGTGTTGTCCGTCCAGGTGCTGTTGGTGTTGGCGAAATCGCCGTTGGTCACCAGATTGGCCGCGCCGGCGCCAGTGGCCGCCAGCATCGTCGCGGCGATGAGGGACGACGCGACAATTCTACCGTGGCTCATCTGGACACCCGTCAGCTGGTACGCGTTTGTCCGACGCCATACGCGCGGCGGCTTCTTGTCGACTACAATGGTATCACCGTCCTGCCGGTTCCGAAAACACATTCGCGCCACATACAAGCCGCAAGCCTCGGGAGCCCAAACACCGCGCGCTTGGCGTCATCCGTGCTATGCTCATCGGATTGGAACCCGGCGCTACGTCGGGAAGGGAACGAACAGCCGCGCGTCGCGCGTCTTCGTCGCCGATCCTGAAAGACGAGTCATGACGGCAAACTCGAATGGCGCGCCCAAGTCCGCGCCGGCGCCGGTCTCCTGGCCCTCGCATGGTTCGCGGCGCGGCCAGGCGCCGCTTCGGCTTTTGGGCGCGCTGCGCGGGTCGGGGGTCATGGTGTGGCCGGGCGGCGAGTTGGCGGTTGGCTATGAATTGGATGTCTTCGGCGCCGGCGTGGCCCGTTCGGCCAGCGGCGCCCTGGAAGGCGACTTTCCGGCGGCGCTCATGCCGGCCGATGACGATTCAGCCGCCGCGCCCGTGGTCGCGCGCCTGCGCCTTGAGGACGGACGGGAGGTCGCCATTGCAATTATGAGTTTCGAGCCGCCGATGGCTCAATTCGAGGTTCACCAAGTGGACGCCGGCCATTTGTGGCCAGACGGCGGATGAAGCTCACGACCGCTGGGGCGGTCGCGTCGGGCTCTCAAGCTTGAGAGAAGGTCACCCCCACCCTGGCGAAATCGCCGGGGTGGGGGATCGTCTTAGAGGGCCTGGAGTTGGCCAGCCGACGTCTTACCGCTTTTGCGGTCTTGCTCGAGTTCGTAGGAGACCTTCTGGCCTTCATGCAAGCCGTTGAGGCCCGCGCGCTCGACCGCGGAGATGTGGACGAACACGTCGCCGCCACCTTGGTCGGGCTGGATGAAGCCGAAGCCCTTTTGGCCGTTAAACCATTTCACGATTCCGGTAGACATAGATGTTAGTTCCTTGAAGCTGAGTTTATGTTCAGGCCACCGGCCTGACATATCAGAATTTCGATGAGATTAGGGTCGAGTCCGGAGCTCAATCCAAGGAAAGAGCGGTGGAGAGCGGCCGAGCCCGTCGATATTTGACTGCAACAGGCTATAGACCATCCCCTGTGATAGCAAGCGCTTTGCTAGGCGCGGGCCGCCTCGCGGCGCTCGCCTTCGTGCCCGGCATGGTCGCCGCTTTCACGGACCTTGCGTTCGGTTTCGTCGGCCAACTGGTTCCAGAGCCTGGCGAGTTCCAGGAGTTCAGCGCGCGCGCCGGCGCGGCGCGCCTCGGCGGCTTGGCGTTCGAAACTGATCGCCTGGGCTCTATATTGACGAAAATCCTCCATTCCGCGCGCCGCCCGGGCTCAACCGCCGACGTTCGGCGTGGCGAGCGCGGCATCGAGCCTCGCCGGCGCGGCCCGTCCCCGGGCGCGAGAAATCTGCCGACGGCGAGCTACCGAATGGAACTCGCGTCGCATGACACCGAACAGCCAGCTGCGCGCGCCTTGCGATCGGGCAGGCTCGTTGCCGTCGACAAGGGCTTCGGCCATGGTCAGATGCACCAGATCGCTGGCCTCGTCGTCGTCGGCGGTGAGGCCGTCGGCAAAGGCGCGCAACGCAGGCCGCAGCGCCAAAATTTCCAGGCGCAACTCTTCGGAGGCAATGGTCACTTTGATTTTCCTTCCCCGACGCTATCAGGGCGGAGCACCCCTCCTATAGCACGCCCTGCCGAAAATGCTCCAAGAGATCGGCGTTTACCTGCAATCGCCGGCGCGGACCGAAATGGCGCCCCCCTGACGGCGCCTCCGTGTTAGGGTCTCCCTGACAGGCTCTTGTCCGATGATCGGATGGGGCGTCCCGGGAGGACGGCGACAATGAACGGCGAGAAACCGCGGGGGCGCCCGAGCGTGCGCAAGCCACGGTACGAGGTGTTCCGCCAGGCGATCGAAACCGCCGAGGCCGAGGGCGTCTCCAGAGCCGACATGGTCCTGCACCTCACCCTCCGCGACACCACCGGCCTCAAGCGCGATCGCAATGTTCCAGTGGAGGACATCAGCTTCGCCGGCGGCGTCATGCTCTTCCTGGGTGTCACGGTTGTTTCAGGCGGCGCCGAGGTCAGCTTCCTGGGCGGCGGCGAACTGGCGAATATTCCCTTCGCGCTCTCGGCGATCTGAACCCCGACCCAAGTTTCGTCCGCCAGCTGCTCTACCGCATGGGCGAGAGCTCTAGCCAACCACGCGCCGGATCGAGGCGCATTCTGTAGCGCGACCAGACCACCTCTCCGATCGAGCCCGCGAGATCGGGCGGCGCGTTCGGTATCAGCCCGGCCGGAATCTGCTCGAACAGCAACCCGCCCAAAGAGAGCGCGCGCAGGCGCGCAGGCGGCCAGTCGGCGTCGCCGCCCGTTGGCGGATTCCGCGTTAGCCTGGCGTCGGCGACCTTGACGCCCGGTGAGCCGGTGTCGATGGCGAACCAACCCATCCGGCTCGTCGCGCCGTCGGAAATCGCGGCCCTCACCGCGTAGATCCCGTCAACGCGGCGCATGAGCAGGCGGATCGACGCCCGTCGCAACCCGGTCCGGGAAAGGCGCACGCGGCATGGCGACGTCTGGATCTGCGTCACAAAGCCGTCCAGCACGTCGGCGCCGATGACGCCGGCGAGGCCGGCGGTGAAAAGACGCGACCTTGCGTCGAGGTCGGCGATCTCAATTTCGAAACCGGTCAGCCGCTCGCCGGCGAGGCGAAGCGACGCGCGCGCTGAAGGGGCCGTCATCCCCCAGCTTTCCGCCACCGTCAGGTGGAGCTGACTCTTGGGCGCCGACGCGTCGAGCACGAAATCTCCGGCGATGTCGCCGAAGGCGGCGGGGACCACGATCGCACCCCGCTCGAATCGGCAGGCAGTCTCGCCCGCGCGGGCGCTGCCGGCCGTCAGCACAAGGATGATCAGGAGGACGGGCGCGCGCATCGCTGCGGGGCACGATAGGCAAAGTCGAAGCCTCGGGCCATAAGGCGCGGGCGGACAAATGCGGAGGACCCATGGCGGGTTGGGTGTTGGGGATCGTTGGCGGGTCGGGGCTCTATGACCTTGCCGGTCTGGAAGATCGCCGGTGGGTGCCGATCGAGAGCCCGTTTGGCGCGCCCTCCGACGCCTTGCTGACGGGGCGTCTGGGCGAGGTGAGCCTAGTGTTCCTGCCGCGGCATGGCCGGGGGCACGTCCTTTCGCCGAGCTCCATCAACGCGCGCGCAAACATCGACGCCCTCAAGCGCGCCGGCTGCACAGACGTTATTTCGCTCTCCGCCGTCGGTTCGCTACGCGAGGCCCTTGAGCCCGGAGATTTCGTGGTCGTGGACCAGTTCATCGACCGGACTTTCGCCCGGGAAAAGAGCTTCTTCGGCCCGGGTCTTGTGGCGCATGTCTCCATGGCCGAGCCGGTGTGTCCCAGGCTCTCGTCCTTGGCCGCGACCGCCGGCCGAGCCGCTGGCGCTCGCGTGGTCGATGGCGGCTGTTACCTCGCTATGGAGGGACCGCAGTTCTCCACCAAGGCCGAGAGCGCGCTCTACCGCGCCTGGGGTTGCGACGTCATCGGCATGACGGGAATGCCCGAGGCCAAGCTCGCTCGCGAGGCCGAGCTTCCCTACGCCAGCGTCGCCATGGTCACCGACTACGACTGTTGGCGCGAAGATTTCGCTCATGTGGAGGTGACGCACATTCTCGAGGTGCTGAACGCCAATGCCGCCAAGGCCCGCGAGCTGGTCAGGGGCCTGGTCGCGGCTCTGCCCTCGGAGAGACCGCCGTCTCCTATCGACACAGTCCTCGACGGTGCCCTCATCACCGCCCCCGACGCGCGCGACCCGGCCATGATGGAGAAACTTAGCGCCATCGTCGGCCGGGCGCTCTGATCTTCTCGGCCTCTTGGTTTCCAAGACCGCATCCGGCAAGGAAGGCCCATGAATCTCGCCACGGCCATCCGCACCATCCCAGACCATCCCAAGTCGGGGATCCTGTTCCGCGACATCACCACGCTCCTGGCCGACGCGCGCGCGTTTCGCCAAGCGGTGGACGAACTCGTCCAACCATTGGCCGGCATGAAGGTCGACAAGGTGGCCGGGATCGAGGCGCGCGGCTTCATTCTCGGCGGCGCGGTGGCGCACCAACTCTCCGTCGGCTTCATCCCCCTAAGAAAGAAGGGCAAGTTGCCGTTCGAGACGCGGTCCGTGGAGTACGCCCTGGAATATGGCGTGGACACCATGGAGATGCACATGGACGCCATCCTCGCCGGCGAGCGCGTGTTCCTCGTCGATGACCTCATCGCCACGGGGGGCACCGCCCTGGCGGCCGTCCAACTTCTCAGGGAAGCGGGCGCGGAGGTCGTGGCCATCGGCGCGGTGGTCGACCTTCCCGAGCTTGGGGGCGCGGCGCGCCTGCGCGAGGCCGGGATTACCGTCTCGGCTCTGGTGAGGTTCGAGGGCAACTGAACCCGGCTCTTTATTTTTGCGCCTCGGCCGCCGATGTTTGAGGCAGTGATGGTCTACGTTTCCTCCTGGCGGCTATTTCGGCGGATGCAACACACCCTGCTGGCGGTGGCGACGCTGACCTATGTCGCCGTGGTTCTCGAGGCGTGGAGTGTGCCGACGGTCGGCGAGGCCCTGAAGCTCGCGCGCACGACACTTGTTCCGGCCGCCTTCCTGGTCCTCTCGATCGTCGCCATTCTCGGCGTGCCGGCCCTGAGCCGGGCGCTCACGCGCCATCTGTGGACCAGTTATTGCACCGGATTTGGCCAGAGCGTCATCTCGGTCCTTGCCGGCGTGGGAGTGCTGATTGCGCTGGCGGGCACGATTTTCTGGCAGGTTCATTCTGTCGCACACGGAGGCCGCTATCCGGCCGGCGCTTTCTCCGGCTACGCCGCGGGCATTGGTCTCCTGATCGCGCAGGCAGTCCTGGTTCGGCGCATCGAGCGCGACCCGAATCTCCGCCGCATGATCGAGGCCCAATAGACGCTCCGAGCCACAGGCGTCTACGCCTCAGAACTCCCCGCGGCCTCCGACCCTGGCGAAGAGTTGCTGGGTGCGCAGCCGGGCAAGGCGGGCGGAGTCGGGGTTGTAATCGGCGCTGCGATCCGAGGCGAAGCCGTGGCCGGCGTCATAGAGCCAGATCGGAACGTCTGGATGGGCCTCGCCGATGGCTTCCACCACCTCTAGCGGGATGGACGCATCGCGCCTTCCGAAGTGGGCGATCGTCGGACACTTCGGCGTCTCCCCGGTGAATTCGGGAATCCGGCGCCCGTAGTAGCAGGCGGCGGCGTCGATCCCCTCTACCCTACACGCCGCCATCCACGCCGCCGCGCCGCCCCAACAATAGCCGACCACAAACACCGGCGGGGCGAGAGCCGCCACACAGGCGGCTAGGTCGGCCGCCACTTCCGGCCAGGGTGTCGCCTCCGAGAGCGCGCGACCGTGGGCAACGCCCGCCTGATCGTAGGTGGCTTCGAAACCCTTCTCGCGACGGTCGTAGAGCGATGGGGCCAATGTCTCAAAGCCCTCGGAGGCGAATGACGCCGCCGTCTCGCGAATGTGGTCGGTGACTCCGAAGATCTCCTGGATCACGATCAATCCGCCGCGTCGCGCGTCCGGCGGCGTCTCGCGCCAAGCCTGAAAGACGAAGCCATCGAGCGGACTTGTCAGATCGAATCGCTCGGTCATTAGACGTTGAACCGGAAGTTCATCACGTCGCCGTCACGAACCACATAGTCGCGACCTTCGGAGCGCAGGCGGCCGGCCTCGCGCGCGCCCGCTTCGCCACCCAGGCGGACGTAGTCGTCGTAGGTGATGGTCTCGGCGCGAATGAACCCCTTCTCGAAGTCGGTGTGGATGACGCCGGCGGCCTGAGGTCCGGTGGCGCCCACCGGGATGGTCCAGGCGCGCGCCTCCTTGGGCCCGGCGGTGAAATAGGTCTGCAGGCCCAGAAGGGCGAAGGCCTTGTGGATCAGGCGGTCGAGGCCGGGTTCGACAAGGCCCATGGCTTCCAGGAAGTCAGCGCGTTCGGACGCATCCAGGAGGGCGATTTCGCTCTCGATCTGGGCCGAGATGGTGACCGCCTTTGCGTTGTCGCGCGCCGCGCGTTCGGCCACCTTCGCCGACATCGCATTGCCTGTGGCGCCCGAGGCCTCGTCAACATTGGCGACGAACAGGGCCGGCTTGGAGGTCAGGAGCTGGAGCATGCGCCAGGCCTTGGCGTCGTCCTCGGCGATCGCGGCGGCGCGCGCCGGGCGACCGGCGCTCAGGTGGTCCAGCGCCAGCTTGGCCAGGCGAAGTGTTTGCCCGCTCTCCTTGTCGCCGCCCTTGGCGCGCTTCTCCAGGTTAGTCAGGCGTCGCTCGAGACTTTCGAGATCGGCCAGCATCAGTTCGGTGTCGATGATGTCCACATCGGCCAGTGGATCGATGCGGCCCTCCACGTGGGCGATGTCGCCATCTTCGAAACAGCGCACCACCAGGGCGACGGCGTCGCAGTCGCGGATGTGGCTGAGGAACTGGTTGCCCAGGCCCTCGCCTTGCGATGCGCCCCGCACCAGGCCGGCCACATCCACGAACGTCATCCTGGCCGGAATGATCTCCTTGGAGCCGGCGATCTTGGCCAGCACGTCCAGCCGGGGCTCGGGAACGGCCACCTCGCCGACATTCGGCTCAATGGTGCAGAACGGATAGTTGGCGGCCTGGGCGGCCGCGGTCTGGGTGAGGGCGTTGAACAAGGTGGACTTGCCCACGTTGGGCAGTCCGACGATTGCGACTTTCAGAGCCATGGGTGCGCCTCGCAGCTCACGACTGAGTCATGGCTTTGGCCGCGAGATCGCGCCAATGGCGGCCTTCGCGGCGGAACTGGGGATTGGCCTTGGCGATGCGCCGGTCCATCTCAGCGATGGTCTCGCTGGCCTCGGCGCGTCGACCCTGGCGGGCGAGAAACGCCGCATAGCGCCCCACCGCTTCGAGGCCCGGCATGCGGCCGGCCGCCCATTCATAGGAGGTGTCGGCCTCGGCGATCCGGCCGAGACCCTCGTAGGCGCGGCCCAACGCCAGGGCGGCGGCAGGCGTGCGGCCGCGCTCGCCTTCCTCGCCAAGCTTGTCCAGCAGGCCGAGCGCCTCATCGAACCGGCGAAGCTCAATCAAGGACTGCGCGCGGCCCAGCAGAAGCGTCGGGTCCTTGGCGTGGATCCCTTGCGTCGCTTCGGCGAACAGGTGTTCCGCCTCGTCGTGACGGCCGAGCGCGGCGGCGGCCTTGGCCAGTCGCATGCGGTTGTGGACAGTGGCCACCTCTTCGCATGCGGCTCGCGCTTCACGATATTCGCGGTTGGGGTCGAGGGTCGCGCGCGCGCTCTGCTGAAGCCGGCGCACGCCCGGGCCTTGTGTCAGGGATGGCACGATGACGATCACGACGTAGACTAGGCCGCCCAGCCACGGGATCGCCAGGATGATCCACAGCCAGTACATCGACTGGTTGGTGCGCACCACGTGCACGCACAGCGCGATCGAGAACAGCAGCCACAGGCCTATGCCCGGCAGGACCATGGCTCAGGCCTCTCCGCGCGAAGCGGCGCGTGGGTCGAGCTTTGTGGCGGGGGCGAGGCGCATGACTTCCGCCTGATAGCGCTCGTCTTCACCCTGGGCCAGCAGGGGCGCGGCCTCGGCGCAAGCCGACGTGAGCTGAGCGACCCACTCAGCGTCGACCTTGTGAAAGTCGGAAAGCACATGACCCATCACCTGGTCTTTGTGACCAGGGTGACCTGTGCCCAGGCGGCCGCGACGGAAATCCGGGCCAATGCGCGCTGCGATGGAGCGGACCCCGTTGTTGCCCGCCGCGCCGCCGCCCAACTTCATGCGGAAGCGACCGGGCGCGAGATCGACCTCGTCATGGAAGACGACCAGACCGGCCGCGGTGAGCTTGAAGAAGGCCAGAGCGTCGCCGACAGCCCGGCCGCTCTCGTTATAGAAGGTCTGCGGCTTGAGGATCAGGGCGCGGACGGGCCCGGTCGGCGTCTCGATGGCGCCTTCCCGCGCCAAACTGACGAAGCGCGAGCGTTCGCGCTCGAACCCCCATCGACGCGCAATGGCGTCGACGGTCATGGCCCCGAGGTTGTGGCGATTGCCCGCGTATTCCGGGCCCGGATTGCCCAGCCCGGCAAGAATCAGCACGTCGCTCTCCCGCGAGGGAGGTCTGCCTATTCGGCTTCCGGCGCCGCGGCTTCTTCTGTGGCTTCGCCTTCTTCTTCCTCGGCGACCATGGCGGAGGACGTGGCGATCGAGGCCACGGCGGCGTCGCGGTGGTGGGCCGTGAGTTCGATGCCGCCCGGGAGGGTCAGATCGGCGGACCGCACAGAATCGCCGATGTCCAGACCGGAAAGATCGATGACGATCTCTTCGGGAATCTGGTCGGCCGGCGCCATGACTTCGAGCGCGTGAAGGTCGACGTTCAGCGTGCCGCCGCGCTTCAGGCCCGGCGAGGCGTCGTGATTGCGGAACGTCACCGGAATCTCGATCTTGATGAGCTGGTTCGCCTCGACGCGGTAGAGGTCGAAATGCAGCGGCCGGTCGTTGACCGGATGAAACTGCACGTCCTTGGCGATGACCTGTTGGGCTTCGTCGCCGTATTTTAGCGTCACCAGGTGGCCGAGGAGCTTGCCGGTATGGAGGGCCTTGTTGAACTCGCGGTCCCTGATGGCGATAGCGACGGGCGCCTTGGTTCCACCGTAGAGAATACCTGGGACGAGCCCTTCCCGACGAGCGGCCCGCGCTCCGCCGGCGCCAGTGCGCTCACGTACTTCCACATTCAGAACGATATCGGCCATGGCCTCGCCTCGAAAGAAATCCGCCGCGCGTGGATGCGCGCGGCGCTAGGAACCGCGGACGTCCGCGATCTGCAAAAAATGGTGCGGCTCGATACACGAAGCCAAGCCGCGATGCAATCAACCCTGGTCGCCTAGTGTCCCGATTCCGAAGTTCGCGGGCGCTTGTGGCGGTCTCGGACGAACTTCGGAATCGACAAGCACACTAGCAAGCAAACGTTTCTAGTGTGCTTTACGGATTTGAAGTTCGCTCCGAAGCCCACCCCACGAAAAGGCGAACTTCAAATCCAGCACACTAGGCCTTCTTGTGGGTGACGGGCTTGTGGTGAACGGCCTTCTTCGGCGGGGGCACCGGCTTCGCAACGGGCGGCGGGGGCGGGGGCTCGACGGGCACGGTCATGCCGACGCTGGTCGCCAGGCAGGCGCCGGTGTCGACCATAGCGTGCTGGCCCATGCAGTAGATGTCCTCATAGTGCGGCTTGGCCACCGCCACGCACTGAAACAAGTTCAGCTTTGCTTCGTGCAGGCACGAGCCGGTGGTTTCGTCCTCGGCGAGCCCAGCAAGTCGGTCGTAGAGATCGTCGCTGGCCTCCCCCAGCGCGGCGATGGCGGCCAGTTGCAGCGACTCGGCCACTAGGGGCGGATAGGGCGGTGGAACCGCGGCCGCGGTCAGGCTCATCGGCTGAGCGCCGGAAGCGGCGGCTCGCAGGGCGTCGACATGGTCTGCCGCGTCGGGCGGGGGTTGCAGACCCTGAGTCTCGATCATTTTCAGGCGGTCCGGGCGATCCAGGACGTCCTCCTTGGACCACGGCTGGTGCTGGATATCGTACGAAGCCTGACGAATAGCCTTTCCGGTGGCGTAGAGGCGAAGGCCGCCAGCGCCGATGGCTTCGCGCGCCAGGCCGGCCGCATGATCGGACCCCTTGAACAGGAGGGCGTAGCGCGCGTCGGCAATCAGATAGCCGACCATCAGGCGCCGGTTGTCCGGCGAATCGCCTGCGTCGCGAACGGCGGCGACGAAGATCGGGTCTTGCAGCGCGGCGACGGCGCCGTAGGCCACCGCGTCGCGCACCAGTCCATGGGGTTCAAAGGCCGAGGCGTCCTTCAACGCCTTGGCGACACCAGGGCCGTCGACGAAGGCCGGGGAGGTGGCGACGGCCCGCTCCATATAGGCCTGGAAGGCGGCGGCGTCGGCCAGGGTGTGCGCCGGCAAGGAAACGGGGCCTGCCGGCGGCGGAGGCGGGGGCGGGACGTAGATGACAGGCGGCGGCTTGGGCCGGGCCATGGCGCTCCAGATGGGCGGCGCGCAAACAGTGGCCGCCGCGGCCGCGCCGATCATGGCGAACACCCTGACCGTGCCTGGCCTGTTCATCCGTTAACTCCCAAGCGTATGGACTCGCGCGCGGCGATTGCCTCCCCGAAGGGGCGAGATTGTGTCTGGCGCCCGCGCGTCAGTCGAACAGCTTGGACACAGATTCCTCGTTCGCAATGCGGCGAATCGCCTCGCCGATGAGGCGCGCGCAGCTGACGATGCGGATCTTCCCGCCCTTTTGCACGCGGCCTTCGGAGGAGATGGAGTCGGTCACCACCATTTCCTTGAGCACCGAAGCGTTCACGCGCGCCACCGCTTCTCCCGAGAGCACACCATGGGTGACATAGGCTGACACCTCCGCCGCGCCGGCCTCGGCCAGTGACTTGGCGGCGCTGCAAAGCGTCGTGGCGGAATCGACGATATCGTCAAAGATGATGAGCCGGCGACCAGCGACGTCGCCGACGATATTGGCCACCTCCGAGACGCCAGGTCCCTGACGCCGCTTGTCGACGATGGCCAGGCCCGCGTTCAGCCGGCTGGCCAGGGCGAGGGCGCGAACCACTCCGCCCACGTCTGGGGATACAATGAGCAGATCCTCGCAGTCGCGATAATGGGCCTTCACGTCCGTTGCGATGAGCGGCGCTGCCTGGAGGTTGTCGGTGGGGATGTCGAAAAATCCCTGAATCTGGCCGGAATGGAGGTCCATGGTCAGCACACGGTCCGCGCCTGCGCGGGTGATCAGATTGGCCACCAGCTTGGCGGATATGGGCGTGCGGCCGCCGACCTTCCGGTCCTGGCGAGCATAGCCAAAATAGGGGGTCACGGCGGTGATGCGCCTGGCCGAGGCCCGCTTGAGGGCGTCGATGCACACCAGGAGCTCCATGAGGTTGTCGTTGGCAGGATAGCTCGTGGACTGCAGGACGAAGACGTCCTCGCCGCGCACGTTTTCCTCGATGGTGACCCAGGCCTCGTTGTCGGCGAAGCGCTTCACCTGGGCCTTGGTCAGGGGCACGTCCAGCGATTGAGCGATGGCCTCGGCGAGCTTAGGGTTGGAATTGCCGGCCACCAGCTTCATTCGAGGCCCCCACATGCCGATCTGCGAATGGCTTCTAGCAGCGTGCGGGGCCGGAGCAAGGGCCAGCGAAGCATGATCCTCAGACAGGCTTCGGTCCAGGACGCGCCAACCATTGGCGGCATTGACGCCGCAGCCGGAGTCGCGCGCGCGCCGCACGTTCCCGCCCTCATCGCCGAGCTCCTGGCGTTGGGGATGAGCTGGATCGCCGAAGCGGCCGGGGCGCCGGCGGGCTACGCCATCGTCAGCCGACGTTTCTTTTCACGCCCGTTCGTGGAACTGCTCGCCGTCGATCCGGCGTGGCGACGCCAGGGCTTCGCATCGGCGCTGATGGAGCGCTGCGAACGCGCGCACGATGGTGATCGCCTGTTCACCTCCACCAACCAGTCCAACCTGGCCATGCGGGCGCTCCTCGCCAAAGCCGGATTCGAGCCAAGCGGCCTGATCGAAAACCTCGATCCGGGCGATCCTGAGCTGGTGTTCGTGAAGTTCAGGCCTCGAGCATGATCGCCGACAGCAGGCGGCCGTAGTCCGGCTCTCCGCGATGAAAAGCGCGGCGATTGGAGAAGAACAACGCCTCGTCGGCGAACGTATCGTGGCCGATCCATTCGCAAGCGCGGACGCCGGCAGCCTCCAGGCGCGAGAGCACGAAACCCGGAAGGTCGAACAGGCGCTTGTCCGACGCTTCGAGGTCTTGAAAAAAGCGGACCCAGGCGGAGTTGCGGCTCTCGAACGCGGCCAGAAATTCGAGACCGACCTCATAGGACGCCGGTCCGATGCAGGGTCCAACGGCGGCCACGATACTGTCGCGTCTTGCACCCAGCGAGACCATGGCGTCCACGGCCGAGCCGACGACGCCTTCAAGCGCGCCGCGCCAGCCGGCGTGCACAGCAGCCACAACGCGCGCGGGGCCATCTGCAAGCAACACTGGGGCGCAATCCGCCGCCAGGGCGCCGCAGACAAGGCCCGGCGCCGCGGTCACGACCCCGTCGGCCTGTGGTCGGTCTCCGAAGGGCTCGTCGGCGATGACCACCCGTGCGGAATGAACCTGGTAGCAAGTGGCCAGGCTCTCCGGATCTCTTCCGAAAACCTCCGCCGCCCGGCGTCGGTTCTCACGCACCGCGGCTGGATCGTCGGCCGAGCCGACGCCGAGATTGAGGCTCGAATAGACGCTGTCCGAGATGCCGCCCGCGCGGGTGAAGAAAGCGTGGCGCACGCCGGTGACCTCCGCCAAAAGGGGGGACTTGAGAACCGGCGGAGTCATGTGACATCGAAGCCTGGCGGGACGAGGTCCGGCGATGTCACGCACGCCACCTTGAAAAGCTCGCCCATTTCGTCCGGCGCGGTGAGGCGCGCGACCTGCCGGCCGATTTTGGCCGCTTCGGCGGGGTTGGCGCGCGCCAACCTCTCTGCTCTGGTTTCCAATCCGAGGCTTTTCAGGAAGACGGCGTGGCTTTTCAGCGGATGAGTCAGTGCTCCAGCGGCACGGGCGGCGGCGAGAAAGGCCGCGAAATCGACGTGTGCGGTGAGGTCGGCGAACCCGGGGTTCGCCAACGGGCTTTCCTTTCGGTGAGAGCTCAGCGCCTGGAGCGTATCGCCAGGGCCATCGCCGCCATAGTCGATCATCAGGGCGGTTCCGCCCGCTTTTGCCACGAGCGCTCCGATGTCCGCGCCCAGGCGTTGGAGAGCGGGCGACCACTCGATGACGCCATCGGCAGGCGCTTCCTGGGTGAATTCTGGCCGCGGCTCGGCTGGCGTGAAGGTCAACCGTCCATGGAAATCCAATCCCACGCGTCGCTCCCGCCAACCTTCGGCTCCCCGGACGGCCTGACGGATCGGCGCGCAATCGAGAAATTCGTTGGCGAGAATGAGCACTGGTGCGTCCACGCCGATCTCGTCGATGCTCGACACCCAGCGCGGCGTAGCGCCCTTGAGCGCGGCCGCCTGTCTCTCGCGCAGCGGCGCGCTCACTTCCAGGAGCACCACCTCGGCGGCGTCGAGAAATCCAGGGGCGATCCGGGCGGCGCGGAGAACGTCAGCGATCAGGATCCCCTCGCCGGGACCCAGCTCCACAAGGCGTACGCGTGACGGACGGCCGAGCCGGTTCCAGGCCTCCACGGCCCAGGCGCCCAGGAGTTCGCCGAACATCTGCGAGACATGCGGTGCGGTGACGAAGTCGGCCACAAGGCCAGGCCTCACCGCGTAGTAGCCGTCGCACGGATCGTGGAGGCAGGCCTCCATGTAGTCGGCCACTGTGATCGGGCCATCTCGTTCAATTCGCGCGACCAGGCGCGCCTCAAGGCTGCGATGGGACATTCGCGGCCTCGTCCGGCATCCTCATTCCCCGCCAGATGAGGTAGGCGCCGGCGAGGACCATGGGGGCGGAGAGCATCATGCCGACCGTGAGGCCGAAGGGAAGGTCCTGGAGGCCTGCATCGGGCATGCGCACGTTCTCGAGGGAGATGCGGAAGGTCCCGTAACAGAGAAGGAACAGCCCTGTGACGGCGCCGCGGCGGCCGAGCCAGCCGCCCCTGTGCGTCGCCAGCCGCAGGATGAGGAAGAGCACTATCCCTTCCAGCCCTGCCTCATAGAGCTGGCTTGGATGGCGCGGTTGAAGGCCCGCGACGCAGCTCCCGTCTGCGGCCGTGGCGATGTGCGGTCCGCAAAAGATCATCCCCCACGGCAGGTTCGTTGTGCGGCCCCACAGCTCGCCGTTGATGAAGTTGGCGATGCGCCCGAAAAACAGTCCGATCGGCACGCAGGCCGCCACCAGGTCAGCGAGGCCCAGGAGCGGCAGGCGACGCCTCGACGCAAAGGCCAGCATGGCCACGGTAACCCCGAGCATACCACCGTGAAAGCTCATGCCCCCCTGCCAGACACGGAAGACGTCGAGGGGGTCGGCGGCGAGGGTGGCGCGGCCGTCGGCCAGCGGCAGCATATAGAAGCAGATGTAGCCAATGCGTCCGCCGACGACGACACCCAGAGTGAGCCACAGAATCAGGTCGTCAATCTGGGCGGCGGTGGCCGGTGGCCCGGCCCCCCGCCAAAGCTTGGCGTTTCCCGCGAGATTCAGCGCGTAGCGCCAGCCGGCGAGGATTCCCGCGATGTAAGCCAGGCCGTACCAACGCAAGGGAAACGGCCCCAGCGTGAAACTTCCGAGATGCAATGCCGGAATGGTGAAGATGTCCGGCCGGAGATTCGGGAACGAGAGCGCCATGTGGCGCGTCATAATGCCAACCGGGCTCGAGGTGTAGCGCACGTGTCCAATCGAACCGCGGCCGGGTTCGCTTTCCACGCGCCATGCGTTAAGGAGTTGGCATGCAGTCGCAAAACCCCTTCCTCGATGAAATGTCCAAGCTTACCCAGGCCGCAATGGGTCTGGCTCAGGCCGCCGGTGAGGAAGCCAAGAGCGCGTTTCGCGCCCAGTCAGACAAATGGGCCGCCGATCTCGATCTCGTTCGCCGAGAGGAATTCGAAGCCTTGAAGGCCGAGATCGCCGCGTTGCGAGCGGAAGTCGCCGCCCTCGGGGGCCATAAATCCGTCTGAACCTTCGTTCGAGACGAAGGCTGCGAAGCACACTAGCGTCGTCGCGTTCGAGCTCAGCGATTCCTTTTTCATCGGCGCCGCGCGCCGCCCCGCCAACCCCAAGGACGCCAGTCGCCCCATGGACAATCTGAGACCGGAAGAAGACGACACCCTGATCGCCCTCGATCCTCTGGACGTGGTCGAACATGTGTTGTCGGCCGAGAACCTCACTTTCGACCGCACTGAAGACGGGGATCTCGCTTTTTCCCTGAGCGGCGACTGGAAGGAATATGAGTTGTGGTTCGCCTGGCGGCCGGAGGCGGATTGCCTGCAACTTTGTCTCTCCATCGACCGCAAGGCTGAAACCGAGCAACGCCCGGCCGCGCACGAGCTCGTCAATCTCGTCAACCAACGCGTGTGGCTCGGCCACTTCGAGGTCTGGGCCGAGGACGGCGAAGTGATCTTCCGCCATTCCATGTGTCTGCCTGAAGGCGAGCGCCCCACCCCCGCCCAGACCGCGTCGATGATCGACGCGGCCATGGAGGCCGCCGACCGCTTCTATCCGGCCTTTGATTTCCTGTTCGCCGGCGCTAAGTCGCCCAAGGAAGCGATGGCCGCTTGCATGTTCGAAACCGTCGGCCACGCATAGTCCACCTCTGCTCGGAGGGGATATTTTGGGGCCGCCATGACCTCAGGCCGCTTGCCGATACTCGTCGCCGGCGCCGGAGCCATGGGCGGGGCCTTGATCGCCGGATGGCGTCGCGCGGGCGTCGCGAAGGGCGGCGATCTCATCCTTCGCGACCCTCACCCGGGCCGGGAGGCCCTGGCCGCCGCCGCGGCCGGCGCGACGCTCAACCCTGACGATGAAATACTGAAGCGCGCCCGAACGGTGGTCTTCGCCGTCAAGCCGCAAATCTGGCGCGTCGTGGCCAGCGAGATCGCGCCTCATCTGGCGCTGGAGGCCGCCATCATCTCGGTGGTCGCGGGCGTCGCCGCGGCGGACCTCAGTGAAGTGTTCGGCGGGCGATCGGTGGCGCGGGTCATGCCGACCCTGGGGGCCGCCATCGGCCAAGGCTCAACCGCGATCTGGTCGGCCGACACGTCGCTGGCGGAAGACGTCGCGGCCCTGTTCCAACCGCTGGGGGCGGTCACGCGCCTGCCGAACGAGGACCTCATGCACGTGGCGACCGCCGCCTCTGGTTCGGCGCCGGCCTATCTCTACGCCTTCATTGAGGCCCTGGAGGCAGGTGCGGTCGAGGCTGGTTTGTCCGCGGATGACGCCGCGCGCATGGTCCGCGCCACCATTTGCGGGGCGGCGGCCTTGCTCGCCGCAAGTGGCGAGGATCCGGCTCATCTCCGCCGTCAGGTGACTTCCCCAGGCGGCACCACTCAAGCGGCCCTGGAAGTGCTCATGAGCGAGCAGGGTCTCACGCCTCTCCTGGCGCACGCAGTCAAGGCGGCGGTGGACAGGTCTCGGGAGCTTGGGTTGTGACTCGCGACGAGATGTTGGAGCGCGCTCTTACGGCCCTGAATGGATTGTGCGCGGAAAAACCCTGGCGCGAGGTCTCCCTGCGGGACGTGGCCGAAAAGGCTGGAGTCTCCTTGACGGAGCTTTACCGCGAGGCGTCTTCGAAAACCGGGCTCATCGACCATCTGGGAACCCGGCTCGACGAGGCGGCCCTGGCCACGGCGGCTACTCGTTCGGATGATGTCCACGACCGATTGTTCGACGCGACCATGGCAAGGGTCGAGGCCATGGGCCCGTGGCGCGCCGTGCTGGCGGGCGTGGAAGGCTCGGCGGTCGTCCCGCTGCTGCCCCACTTGCCTAAGGCGGCCCGCGCGATTCTAGAGGCCGCTGGCGTTGAGGCCACGCCGCCTCGGCTGGCCGCTATGACCCTTGTCTGGGCGCGCATAGTCCAGGTCTGGCGCGCCGACGAAGGCGCCCTAAACCGCACCATGGCCGAGATCGATAAACGTCTCAAACAAATGCGCGAACGGCTTAACGTGATCGGTCAGGGATTCTAGCCAGCACGGGGTTCGGAGGGCGGCGGGCCCTAGTACGTGCGCCGGGGACCCAGGACACAAAACACGTCCTGGGCCCAGCGCCGTCTCACCCTATTGCGGCGGGGTCGTGGGCGACGCCGGCGGACTGGCCGGCTCGACAATTGCCGGCGCCGGCGTGCTCGATTCTGGCGGCGCGGTAGGTGTGACCGGCGCGGCCTGTGATGTGTCAGGCGCGGCTGGCGTCATGGACGCAGCGGGCGGCGTGACGATCACGGCCGGGGCCGGCGTTGAAGCTGTGGCGCGGTCGCTTTCACGTGTGGAGGTGGCGTTTCTCACTCTCGCTCGTGCGGCGGTCACGGGGTGGTGGCGCGCCACTGGCGTGGCGGGTGTTGGGGTTGCGACCGGCGCCGCCAAGGGCGCGGGCGCAGGTGTTGAGGTCGCCATCGGCGCAGCTACTGGCGCGGCGTCGGTGTCGGCCGCGGGCGCCGCGGCGGGCGACGATTGCGGGGCCGGGTGGCTCATGGCCTCGTAGGCGATCACCCCGCCGACCGCGAATGCGGCGAGCACGGCGATCGGGATAGCAGCTTGCCACTTCGGCTTACGCTGGCGCTGCTCCATGCGACGGTAGATCGCCGCTCCGTCTCCGAACGCTGCGGGTTGCTTGGCGGCGTAACCTGTCGGTCTGTCGAATTCGGTGGTGGTCATCGGTTTCCTCCTGTGGTCTCTGCTGGAGTTAACGTCTAGATGAACACCGCGTTCCGTTCGAAATCTGAACGTTACATTTTGATGAAATCTGTACCACAGAGCGTAAGTCATGATTTAATATTGCAATTGTTCCAAATTATACGTCTATCTATTGCTCTAATAGTTGAGAAATTACTTCACAAATAGCGACATATTTGTGGCAATGGCTTTCGAATATTCTATTGCGTATGGGCCGGTCCTGCTCGTCGCCGTCCACCTATCGCCCCAAGAGCGCCAATGAACGAGGGCTTGACGCAGACGCCCGACGCGGCGGACCAACGTCCGAGGGGTGGATCGGAGACACGACCATGAGCGCTGACTCCGTCGGGCTGGATGTCGCCGCGCCGACGCCCCTGCCCGGCGCGACGCGTGTGCGCATCTTCGCCTATCTGGGCGCGCTCATCGTGCTTTTGGGCTTCGGCTCACCAAGTGGCGGCCTCATCGAGGTGCCCATCACCTTTTTTCTGAAGAACCGACTGCATCTGGCGGCGCACGAAGTGGCCGCCTTCAGGCTGATTGCGTCTATCCCGCTCTACCTCGCCTTCGTGTTCGGCTTCGTACGCGACACCTACAATCCGTTCGGCATGAGGGACCGCGGGTTTCTGGTCCTGTTCGGCGCGGCGACGGCGGCGATCTACGCCTTATTCGCCTTCGTTCCGATCACCTACCTCACGCTCCTGGCCGCCGTGCTCCTCTCGACCACGGCCTACCTTTTCGTGTGGAGTGCCCAGAATGGCCTCTCTTCCACCCTCGGCCAGCAGCACGTCATGTCGGGACGGATCAGCGCCATGTGGAACGTCTTTCTCTATCTGCCGGTGCTGACCGCCTACTTCGTGGGCGGGGCGCTCAGCCAGATGCTCGAAGGCGAGAAGGGTGATGTCGCCGCGCGCGTCCTGTTTCTGGTGGGGGCGGCGATTATGGGTGCGGTCGCTCTCTTTGGTCTCTGGCGGCCGGCGAGCGTCTTCGACAATGTTCATACCGAGCGCCCCGCGACAGCGTCGCGCCTCGCCGACCTCAGGCGGCTGGTGAAGCACTGGCCGATCTATCCAGCGCTGGCCATCTGGCTTCTGTGGAGCTTCGCCCCGGGCTCGGCGACGCCGCTGCAATTCTTCCTGCAAAACAAGCTTCACGCGACCGACGGCCAATGGGGCGAGTGGAACGCCATCTTCGTTGGCGGCTTTATCCCGACCTTCCTGCTGTTCGGCTGGCTGTGCCGGCGCTTTCCGCTCAAGACGCTGTTGTTCTGGTCGACGCTGGCCGCCGTCCCGCAGATGGTGCCGCTGGCCATGATCCATTCGGTGAACCAGGCGCTCGTCGCCGCGGCGGTGATCGGTCTGCTGGGCGGCGTCAACAGCGCCGCCTATCTGGACCTGGTGATCCGCTCCTCGCCCCCCGGCCTGCAAGGGACGGTGATGATGCTGTATTGGGCGCTGTTCTATGTCGCCACGCGCTTTGGGGACGTACTCGGCACCAACCTTTACGATCACTATCACGACTTCAACGCCTGCGTGATCGCCATCACTGTGGTCTACGCGCTGATCCTGCCGCTTCTTCTCCTTGTACCCAAACGGCTAACCGCCACCGCTGACGGCGAAACCGCCTGAACCCTCAGGGCACCCGAATCACGGCGCGCAGGCCACCCAGCGGCGAGCGGGCCAGCGTCACTTCACCACCGTGGCCGCGGACGATGTCCCGCGCGATCGCGAGGCCCAGTCCCACGCCCTTGGAGTTGGGGCTGCGGTTCTCCCCGATGCGGCCGAAGGGGGCGAAGGCCTCCTCGTAGCGTTCCTCCGGAATACCTGGGCCATCATCATCGATGATGATCTCGACACCGCCCGTCTGGGCGGCGCGCCCAACGACTTCCACTCTGTCTGCGTGATCGGACGCGTTCATGATTAGATTGGACAGCGCGCGCTTGAGGGCGTTGGGCCTGACCCCCGTCGAGAGACCAGTTTCGGCGGCGACCACCAGCTGAGCGCCGGCGCGGCCCGCGGACTGGCTCACCTCCTCCAGCAGGCGGCCCAGGTCGACGGTCTCGACGGCCTCGGCTCCCTCTCCGCGGGCGAAGGCCAGGTACTCGTCGATCAGGTGCTCCATCTCGGCCACGTCCCGCTTCATTTCCTCGACGCGGACGCCGGGTTCGGAGAGGGCGAGTTCCAACTCAAGCCGTGTGAGCGGGGTGCGCAGATCGTGACTTACCGCCGCCAGCAATGTCGTGCGTTGGTCCACATGGCGCTGGATGCGTGACTTCATGGCCAGGAACGCCCGGGCCGCCTGACGCACCTCGCGCGCGCCGTGGGGGCGGAATGGCAGGTCGACCCCGCGGCCAAATGCGTCCGCCGCTTCGGCCAGCCGCTCGATGGCCCGCACCTGGTTGCGAATGAACAGGATCGACACAGTGGTGAGCAGGAACGTCGCCACCGTCAGCCACAGGATGAAGATATGGCCTTTGGTGGCGAACACGCGGTCCTTGGGCGCGATAATGCGCATTACCCCCTGGGGGACTTTGATGCGGATGTCGACGTAGGCCGGGTAACGCGCGGTATCGAACCAGAATGGCGCGTCGATGCGCTCGCCGAGCGCCTTTGTGAGCTGCTGGTCCACGGCCACGATCAGGGTCGGTCGCCTGCCGTGCGGCAAGATCGCTCCCGGCTCAAGCGCAATCGACAGCCCCATGGTCTGCTGCGCGCGGCCGCTGATGCGGGCTAGCGCGGCGTTGGTGGGCGCCTCCTCATAGCTCTGCAAGATCCAGGCGATATCGCCCGCGACTCCTTCGGTGAGGTGGCTATTCACGGCTTGCCAGTGCGCGTCGAAGAAGGCGTATGTGACCGCGATCTGCATGATCGTCACCGGCAGCACGATGATCAGCAGGCTTCGGCCGAAGAGCGACGTCGGCGCTCCTCGTTTGATCATCCGCCACAGGAAGGCGGGCCAGGGCCTGGGCAGACGCATCAATCGGGGGTCAGCATGTAGCCGATCCCGCGCACGGTCCTCAGGTAGCGGGGATTGGCCGGATCGCTCTCGATCTTTCGTCTGAGGCGGGTGACCTGAATATCCACCGCGCGACCAGTGGGATCGGCGCTGTCGCGGGCGAGGTCGAGGCGGTCGACGGCGCTGTGGGCGGCCACGGCCAGCCGGCGCAGGAGTCGAATCTCTGCTTCGGTGAGCCGCACCATCTCGCCCTCCGAGGTCAGCTCGCCCCGGGCCACATCGAAACTGCAGGGTCCGAGGAGCACGGGGCCGTCGGCCGCCGGCGTCACCCGGCGCAGGATGGCTTCGATGCGCAGGGAAAGCTCGCGCGGCTCGAAGGGTTTGGCGAGATAATCGTCGGCCCCGAGTTGAAGGCCTTCGATGCGGTCGCCCGGCAGGCCGCGCGCGGTGAGAATCAGCACCGGAATGGCGCCGATCGGCTTGGGTTGGGCGCGCAGCCAGCGGGTGAGGGAGAAACCGTCCTCGCCCGGCATCATCACGTCCACCACCAGGAGGTCGAACTCCAGGGTCTCCAGCAGGCGCCGGGCCGCGGCGGCCGAGGCGGCGACGCTGACCCGAAAGCCCGCGCGCGCCAGGAATTGTTTCAGGAGATCGCGCAGACGATCATCGTCATCGACAATAAGGAGGTGCCGCGCCGACGGTTCCTGAGCCATGCCCATGACTTACGCTCAAGCCATTGTGCGCGCCAATTCGTTTGACGAGGGCGGCCCAAGAGTCGTCTAACGCCGGCCTTGGCGGCCCAACGCCAAAAGGAGGTCCGATGTCTCTCATTCCCTACGATGATCGCGATGGTTGGATCTGGCTCGACGGCAAGTTCACTCCCTGGCGTGAAGCGAAGGTGCACGTACTGACCCACGGTCTCCACTACGCGTCTTCCGTGTTCGAGGGCGAGCGCATGTATGGCGGGGAGGTGTTCAAGCTGCGCGAACACACCGAACGCCTGTTCCATTCTGCGCGCATCCTCGACTTTGAAATACCCTTCACCGTGGCGGAAATCGAGGAGGCCACCGTGGCCTCCTGCGTCAAAAATGGCCTGACCGACTGCTACATCCGTCCGGTCGCCTGGCGTGGTTCGGAGATCATGGGCGTTTCGGCTCAGGCGAGCCGCATACACGTGGCCATCGCTGTCTGGCAGTGGCCGAGCTATTTCAATCCGGAAGAGAAACGGCGAGGCATTGAACTCACCTGGGCGAAGTACAAACGCCCCTCGCCCGAGACCGCGCCGACGGCTTCCAAAGCCGCCGGGCTCTACATGATCTGCACCCTTTCCAAGCATGCCGCAGAGCGCGAGGGCTTCGCCGACGCCATGATGGTCGACTATCGCGGCTACGTGGCCGAAGCTACGGGCGCCAATGTATTCTTCGTGCAGGACGGCGCGCTGGTGACGCCCATCGCCGATTGTTTCCTGGACGGCATCACCCGTCGATCGGTGATGGCCCTGGCCAAGACCAAGGGCGTCGAGGTGATCGAGCGCCACATCCGGCCTGAGGAGTTGGCCGGGTTCTCCGAATGCTTCATCGTGGGCACGGCGGCGGAGGTGACGCCCGTTTCGCGGGTGGGCGAGCATCGCTTCACGCCAGGCGCCGTCTCGCTCTCGCTGATGGACGATTTCGCCAGGCTGGTGCGCCGCGAGCTGCAGCCAGCCTGAGCAGAGTCACACCGTCCAGCTCTCGGGCGTCGGGTAGGCCTCGCCGCGAGAAAGCCGACTTAGGCCGAGCGCGCACCTCACGATGAACCACACCAAGGTGGCCAGGAGCAGCGGTATGCCGATCAGGATCGCGCACAGGACGATTGCCACGACATAATAGAGCAAGCCGATCCAGAACGTACGGATCTGGAAGGTGTAGTGGCTCTTGAGCCAGGCCGGCGCGTTGTCCCGCTCCACATAGGCGAGGACGAGGCCGACGACGCCCGCCACCCAGCCGAACACCGGTACGAAGTGCGCCAGGTAGAGGATGTAGATGACGAAGGCCATCTGCCGCTCGTCGTGGGTCACGGATGGCGAGGCGGTGGGTGGGTTTGCGGCAGGCGGCGGATTTGGTTCGTAGCTGTCGGACATGGCGATTGGCCTCTTGCGATCGATATCCTAGCGGCGAACGGCGACAATCTCTACGCCCGCGGCGGCGGCTCGCGGCGCCAGCGCCGTGGGCTTCTCCACGCGGACCCGGACGTTGAACACTCGCGGCTCGGCAAGGCACGCTTCGGCCAGGCGCTGAGCGAAGGATTCCACCAGGCCGATGTGGCCGCTCTCGGCGATGGCGAAAGCGTGCGCGGCCAGGGTCTCGTAGTTGACGGTATCTTCGAGATGCCGCCAGCCGGCGGCGTCCACCTCCAGTTCGATATCCACGATCAACGGCTGAAGGACGCCCTGTTCGTGGGCGTAGACGCCGATCTCCGCCTGGACCTCGAGGCCGCGCACGAACACCCGAGTGACGGCGACATGCGCAAGGGCTTTAGTCATCGACGATCACATCCGGTGTCCGCCAGGATAGGTGCTGGCCGCCGTCCACGGCGATCATCTGGCCGGTCACCGAGGGGGCGTCGATAAGATAGATGAGGGCGGCGGCGATCTCGTGGGTCGCGGGCCCTCGCGCCATCGGCACGGCGGCGGCCTGGGCGGCGAAGCTCTCATCAGACTGATGGATCGAGGCCAGGGTCGGGCCGGGGCCGATGGCGTTGACACGAATGCGCGGCGCGAACGCCTGGGCGAGGGTCTGGGTGGCTGTCCACAGCGCTGCCTTGCTCAGCGTGTAGCTGAAGTACTTCGGCGTCAGGCGCCACACGCGCTGGTCGGTGACGTTGACGATGAGCCCGGTCCCCCCCTCCGGGAGCGCGTTCGCCATCGCCTGGGCGAGCAGAATCGGGGCCCGCAGATTGACCGCCATGGCCGCCTCGTAGCGGGCGACGTCGAAGCTGTGAGCGGCGTCTTTTTCGAACAGAGAGGCCGAATTGACCAACAGGGTTACGACCCCGGGCGCTTCGTCGATCAGGCGCCGGCAGGCGTCGGGGTCGGCGAGATCGCCGGTGGCGAGCACGGCCCTGCGGCCGATGGTTTCAATTCGGCGGGCCGTCGCCCGGGCCTCATCACCGGAGGCGCGATGATGGACGATGACGTCGTAGCCGGCCTCGGCGGCAGCGACAGCCAGGGCCGCGCCGATCCGCCGGCCCGCTCCGGTGACAAGGGCCCAGCCGCGTGAGGTCATGGGCGGGACCCGGCTCTAGTCGAAGCGGTGGTACTCGATGAAGTTGAGCGCCGCCAAAACGCCGATGAACACCAGGATGGCGATGATCGCGTCGATACCCATGCGTGCTGCGTCCCTGCGTCTAATGGGCAGGCTTTAAAGGGCGTCGCGGGAGCCGGCAAGGGGAGGCCCCCGCACCGGCCGTCTGGTCCGAATCGTGTTTGCAGTTCATGAATTTCGGCAGGGTCGGCGATCGTCGGCCGCCGAAGGAGAACGCCGTGCGCTGGTTTCAGGCGCTGATGCCCCGCGAAGAGAGTTTCTTCGACAAGTTCGTCGCGCACGCGCGATTGCTCGTGGCGGGGGCCGAGGCGCTGCGCGATTTGCTCAATGGCGGGGCCGCCGTCGCCGCCGCCTGCGAAGCCGTCATTCGCCATGAGGAGGCGGCCGACGAGATCACCCGGCAAATCTTCCTCGCCATCCGGCGGACCTTCATCACGCCGTTCGATCGCAGCGATATTCGCGAACTGGCCACCTCGCTCGACGACGCCATCGACCAGATGCAGAAGACGGCGAAGTCGATCACCCTATTCGAGGTTTCGGAGTTTCAGCCGGAAATGCGCGAGCTGGGCGACCTCGCCATCCAGGCCGCCTATCTGACTCTCGAGGCCACAGAACTGCTTCGTGACATTCGACGTAACGCCACTCGCCTCAACGCCATCGCCGAGGCGGTCACCCGGATCGAGAATCGATCCGACGAAGTCTATGATGCGGGGATGAAATGTCTGTTCCGGACCTGCCAGGATCATCCCATGGACTTCATCGTCGGGGCGGACATCCTCGATCACCTTGAGAAGGTGATCGACCGGTTCGAGGACGTCTCGAACGGCATCAACGGCATCCTGATCGAGAGCCTATGACCGCGAGGGCCGAGTGACCTCGCTGACTCTCTGGATTCTCGTCGCCACGGCCTTGCTGTTCGACTATCTGAATGGGTTGCACGACGCGGCCAATTCAATCGCCACCATCGTCTCAACACGGGTGCTGAAGCCCCGCTACGCGGTGGCGTGGGCGGCGGCGTTCAACTTCATCGCCTTTCTGTTCTTCGGTCTTCACGTTGCGCGCACCATGGGTTCGGGGATCGTGGCTGTCGACATCGTCAGCGACCGGGTGATCTTCGGCGCCCTGGGCGGCGCGATAGTCTGGAACATCATCACCTGGCTGGCTGGAATACCATCTTCATCCTCGCACGCGCTGGTGGGCGGCCTCGTGGGCGCCGGTCTGGCCAAGGCCGGTCTGAAGGCCATCGTCTGGGACGGCGTCGGCAAGACAGCCGCCGGGATCGTCGTCTCGCCGGCGGTCGGCTTCGTGTTGGCTCTCATCCTGGTGCTGGCCGTTTCGTGGATTTTCGTGAGGGAACGTCCAGCGGCGGTCGACCGCCTATTCCGCCGGGTGCAGTTCGTCTCCGCTTCACTCTATTCCCTGGGGCATGGCGGCAACGACGCGCAGAAGACCATGGGCATCATCGCCGCCCTTCTCTATGCGCACAGGGTCGACGGCCAGACATTCGGCGTTCCCATTTGGGTGGTGCTGTCCTGCCAATCCGCCATGGCGCTGGGAACGCTGTTCGGCGGCTGGCGTATCGTTCGCACCATGGGCTCGAAGATCACGCGCCTGACCCCGGTTCAGGGCGTGTGCGCTGAGACCGGCGGTGCGATCACTCTATTCTTCGCGACCTATCTTGGCGTTCCGGTCTCGACCACGCACACGATCACGGGCGCCATCGTCGGCGTCGGCGCCGCGCGGCGCGCGTCGGCGGTTCGATGGGGCGTGGCGCGCAGCATCGTAATCGCCTGGATCATCACGATGCCTATGGCCGGGGCGATCGCGGCGGTGCTCTACATGGTGAGTGGGCGGGTGTTCACATGAAGCCGGCTAAAGCCGTCGGCATCCAATACGCCGCGCTTCCCTTTCAGATCGAGGGGCCCCAGGTTCGCATCCTGCTCATTACCTCGCGTGACACGAAGCGCTGGGTGATTCCCAAGGGATGGCCGGTGACCGGCCTCAAGCCTCAGGAGGCGGCGGCAGCCGAGGCGGCGGAAGAGGCGGGCATCATCGGTCACGTCGAGCCCGCACCGCTCGGCTCCTATCGTTACTTGAAACGGATCAAGGGCAAGCCCGGCGTGGCGGTTCAGGTGATTGTGTTTCCGTTTCTGGTCGAGGACTACCGGGAGACGTGGAAGGAGCAGGGTGAGCGTTCGTTCCAGTGGTTTCGCTTCCAGGAAGCCGCGAGCCTGGTGGCCGAACCGAGCCTGCGACGCCTGATCCAGGAGTTCGGCGCGGCGCGAACCCCGACTCTATTGGCTCAGAGCCTGCGCCGGTATCGGACCTGGAGAAGCGCGCGGTCGCCATAGAAGCGGCGAACGTCTCAGAGGCGGTAACGCGCCAGTCGCCGGTAGATCGGGCCCGCTTCCTCGGCAAGGCCAGCGAGGCGGGGGTCGGTGAGGCGGGGCATAGGGCTCGCCGCGGCGAAGCCGGTGGAACGTTCGACGTTGTCGTACCAGGCGGGCGCCCATGCGCCGTCGCTGGCGCGTGGTCCGGCCGGCCAGCTCAGCATGGCGGAAACGAAGGGGATCTCCAGAGCCTGGCACAGGGCGCCCAGCGCGCGAGCCGGATCGGCGAGGACGTCGTCGGCGTCGACCACCGGCGGTGCCGCGCCCAGCTTGCCGGCGACCTCGTCGAAGAGTTCGCCCTGCCGGGAGAAGCCGATATCCGCCATCGCCACGTCGGCGCGTTTCGCGGCGTAGGAGGCGAGCACGCGCTCGGGCGCGCGGATGAGGAAGGCGTGGCGGCAGCTGTCCATCCAGCCGCCCTCGAAGCCCGTCAGCATGTGGTGGGTCATGTGCTTCTGATAGAAGATCGCCGCGCCGCCCGGCGCACCGCCGGAAATCGCTCGCGCCACCGCGTCCGGGTCGGTCGCCTGCGCCGCCAAAACTTCGTCGCGTAGAGGGTGATCCGCGCCCGAACGGGTGAGGTAGGCGGCGTAGAAAGGTTCGTCGACCACCGCGGTGTCCGGCCGGTTCTCGAAGGCGCGCATCATGGCCGTGGAGATGTTGCGCGGCCCCGACCACATGGCGATGCGGATGGTCATCTCGCGGCGTCGGCGTCCTTGAGCGCTTCGTAGAGGGCGCGCAGGCGCTGTGTGATCGGACCGGGACAGGCCGGCATGAGAGCCCCATCGATCTGCCGGACGGGAGTGATCCCGCCCATGGTGCCGGTGACGAAGGCCTCATCCGCCCCACGCGCCGCATCAAGCGCGAAGGCGCCGAGGTGGAGGGGCATATCGTTGCTCCGACAAAGCTCGATCACTCGGGCGCGGGTGACGCCGTTGAAACAGAACTCACCGGTGGAGGTCAGCACTTCGCCACCCCCGACAAAGAAGAAGTTGGTGGCGTTGCAACTCGAAACCCTGCCGTCCGGATCGAGCATCAACGCCTCGTCGGCGCCGGCGGCGATCGCCTCCAGGAGCGCGGTGATGAGGTTGAGCCGGCTGTGCGAATTGAGGCGCATGTCGAACATCGACGCCGGCGTGCAGCGCACCGAAACGGTGGCGAGGCGCAGGCCATGGTCAACGTTTCCCACCGCCGGCTGCTTGTGTTCGGCGGTGATGGCGATGGTCGGCTTTCCCAGGGCGTTGCGCGGATCCTGGCTGATGGTCGACTTGATCCCACGCGTGACCATCAGGCGCACGTGAACGCCATCGCTCATGGCGTTGGCGATGAGCGTCGCGTCGAGCGCGTCGGTGATTTCGGCGGGGGTCATGCCGATATCCAGCCCGATCGCCCGCGCGCCGGCGAACAGGCGATCCAGATGGTCTCCCAGGAACAGCAGGCGGCCCCTGTGCAGGCGCAGTCCCTCCCACACCCCATCGCCCATGCCAAATCCGGCGTCGAACAGCGACACCTTGGCGTCCGCGCGCCGGACAAGCTCGCCGTTCAACCAGACGAGCGCGGTCTCGTTGCGCGGATCGACTTCGAAATCCTGACTTCCCGCCATGACGGCCCTCTAGGACGTGGACTTGGGGCGAATACAAGACCACGGTTCGGTCTCCTAACTGCGCTGATCGCCGGGATGAGCGAAGTTGGAGTTCGCGGCGCGAAGGCGACCGCAGATTCACCGTAGATACGGTGGGATTGGCCGTAGTCACGCCGGCGGTCGAACGGGGGATGACGCAATTCGCGGGACGGCGCGGTGCGAAGGGCGACCGTAAATCGCCGTGGGTACGATCCCTCCGTAGTCATCCGTAGAAACGGTGAATCGACCGTAGATACGGTCATGAAGTGGCGTCAAACTCGGCCTGATCCATCGGAAAAGTTAAGCCTCCAAACCTGAAATCATTAAAGCAACAATTGCAAATTGTCAATATCTGGAGCGTGCGAGCGCTCTGCGTCGACAGTCCGGCCCCTGGCGTGACAGTCTGGCTCGATGTCCGAGGCCACCGATCTCACAGACGCAGCGAGCCTCGCCCGCTTTGACGAGATCATTGATGTGCGCACGCCGGCCGAATTCGCGCGGGATCATGCGCCGGGCGCGATCAACCTGCCGGTGCTCTCCAACGACGAGCGGGCCGAGGTGGGCACGCTCTATGTCCAGGTGTCCCGCCTGAAGGCGCGACGGGTCGGCGCGGCCTATGTGGCGCGCAATATCGCCGGCCATCTGGAGGCCGCGCTCCATGACAAGCCGGGGTCATACGCGCCGCTGATCTATTGCTGGCGTGGCGGTCAGCGATCGCTGGCCATGGCCACGGTGCTGGAACAGGTGGGCTGGAGGCCAACGCGGCTTGCCGGAGGCTACATGACCTATCGCCGGCGGGTCACGGCGCGGCTCTATGGAGACGAGGCGCTCGCAAGGCTCGTGCTTCTCGACGGCTACACCGGCTCGGCCAAGACCGAGATTTTGGCACGGCTGGCCGCCCGGGGCGTGCAGACGCTCGACCTCGAGGGGCTGGCCGGCCACCGCGGTTCCTTGTTCGGCGCCGTCCCTGAGCGCCCGCAGCCCAGCCAGAAGATGTTCGAGAGCCGCCTTCTCGCCGGGCTCGAGCGACTCGATCCCGCGCGTCCGATCCTCGTCGAGGCGGAATCGAGCAAGATCGGCGACATCATCCTGCCGCCGCTCATCTGGCGGGCGATGGCCGAAGCCCCCAGGATCGAGATCGCGGCGCCGCGCGAGGCCAGGGCAAGTTATCTTTTGGCCACCTATGACGATCTCACAGCCGATCCGGCGGCGCTCGTGGCAAAGCTGGCGGCTCTGCCCGGACGCCATGGTCGCAAGCGCGTCGGCGCCTGGAGCGACATGGTCGGCGCCGGCGACTTCGCGGCGCTCGCGCGCGAACTCGTGGAGGTCCACTACGACCCGGCGTATGAGCGATCGCGTCGGCGACATACGCGCCCCGCCCTTGGAGAAATCGCCATGCAAGCCCTGGCGCCGTCCGACCAGGAAGCGGCGGCCGACAAGATCGCGGCTCTCGTCCTCGCCATGGATGAAAAGGCGTGAGCGTCGGCCCACGTCTCACCTCGCTCGCCCACGGCGGCGGCTGCGGCTGCAAGCTGTCGCCTAAGGTGTTGCGCGATCTCTTAGCCGACCTGCCTGCCGCCACGCCCTTCGGCGATCTGCTGGTCGGGAACGAAACCAGCGACGACGCCGCCGTGTGGCGCCTCAACGCAGACCAGGCCCTGGTGGCCACCACCGATTTCTTCATGCCGGTGGTGGACGATCCGCGCGACTTCGGCCGGATCGCCGCCACCAACGCCCTGTCGGACGTCTACGCCATGGGTGCGCGCCCGATCCTGGCGCTCGCCATCGTCGGCATGCCGGTGGACAAGCTGCCGGCGGATACCATTCGCGCCATCCTGGCCGGCGGGGCGGACGTCTGCGCGGCGGCGGGAGTCCCTATCGCCGGCGGCCACTCCATCGACAGCGCCGAGCCGATCTATGGCCTGGTGGCCCTGGGTCTGGCGCACCCGGACCGCCTCCTGCGCAACAGCACGGCCAGGGCCGGCGACGCGCTCATCCTCACCAAACCCCTGGGCGTGGGCGTGCTGAGCGCAGCTCTGAAACAGGAGCGCCTGGACGCCGCCGGCTACGCCGCCCTCATCGCCGCAACCACCCAACTCAACGCCGTGGGCGCGGAACTCGCCGGCCGCGTGGGTGTGAGCGCGGTGACCGACGTCACCGGCTTCGGCCTCATCGGCCACACATTGGAGATGTGCCGCGCCAGCGGGCTCGGCGGAGAGATTTTCGCCGGCGCGGTTCCCGTCCTCCCCGGAGTGGAAGCGCTTCTATGCGAGGGTGTGCGCACGGGCGCGTCTTCCCGCAATTGGGAGAGCTGCGCCCAGGCGGTCGATCTTCCCGACCCATTCGAGGGCTGGAAGCGCGATCTGCTCACCGACCCTCAGACTAGCGGCGGCCTCCTGATCGCAGTCGCCCAGGAAGAGGCGGCTGGCGTGCTGGGCCTCGTCCATAGCGCGGGATTTTCACAGAGCGCGGTGGTCGGGCGTCTCCTCATTGGCGCGCCGCGCGTTAGTGTCGTCGGCGGAGGTGATTGACGCCGCTGCTGGCGGTCCCTAGCTAAGTTTCGGCTCAATAATTCCTATCGGTTCAGAATGGATTGGATTCACCACATCAACCCACTCTATTCGGTGTCCGGCCTCGCGGTCGGATTGCTGGTGGGATTTACCGGGGTTGGCGGCGGCGCGCTGATGACGCCGCTCCTCGTGCTGCTGTTCCACATCCATCCGGCCACGGCCGTGGGTACCGACCTGCTTTATGCGGGCGCCACCAAATCCGTGGGAACTGCGGTCCATGGCTGGCGCGGCTCGGTGGACTGGGGGATCGTCTGGCGCCTCGCCGCCGGCAGCGTTCCGGCGGCCGCGATCACCCTTCTGGCCATGGCTCATTTCCACGCCAAGACGGAGGGCGTCCATGGAACCATCACCACCGTCCTCGGCGTCGCCTTGATCCTCACGGCCGTGGCAATCCTGTTCCGGCGCATCATCCTGAAGTTCTTCGCCGACAAGGTGGGCGATTTCGAACCCGGCCGCCGCACCATTTTCACGGTCGTGCTGGGCGCGGTTCTGGGCGTGCTCGTCTCCCTGTCTTCGGTGGGTGCGGGCGCGATCGGCGTCACTGTCCTGCTTGTGCTCTACCCCAAGCTGCCGGCCGCCAAGTTGGTGGGTTCAGACATCGCCCACGCGGTGCCCCTCACCCTGCTTGCGGGTTTCGGCCACTGGATGATGGGGTCGGTGGACTTCACGTTGCTCTTCTCGCTGCTGACCGGCTCGATCCCCGGGATCATCATCGGCAGCTATTTCTCCTCACGCGCGCCGGACTCTGTCCTGCGGCCGATCCTGGCCTCGACCTTGGCGTTGGTGGGTGGGCGGCTGTTCTTCTAGCCCCCGCCCACCCCAGCCATTAGGCTCGCTCCCGATCCCGCGTGAGCAGGAAGAAACGGGCGAAGAGCGCGGCGGCGGCCGCCGCCAGACCCACGGCCAGGCCGATCCACACGCCGAACCCCTTCATGCCGAAGGTGAAGGCGAGCACCAGGCATGTGGGCGCCCCCACCAGCCAGTAGGCGCCGGCGGCGATGAACATCGGCGCACGCGCGTCCTTCAACCCGCGCAGAGACTGCGCCGCCACCACCTGCAGGGCGTCGAACACCTGGAACGCCGCCGCGACCTTCAGGAACAGCGCCGCCAGGGCGATGACCTCAAGATCCTGCGTCGCCCGGCCGCCGACGTAGAGCGAGGCGATCGGGCCGCCCCACAGGGCCATGGCCGCGCCGCACAGCACGATAAAGCCGACGCCGATGGTCATGGCCGTCAGCCCCGCGCGGCGCGCGCCATGCGTGTCGCCCGCGCCCGCCGCCAGCCCCACGCGCACGGTGGAGGCCATGCCGAGTCCCAGGGGGACCATGAAGGTGATCGAGGCGACGTTGAGCGCGATCTGGTGCGACGCCAGGGCGACCACCCCGAACGACCCCATGACCAGGGTCATGACGTTGAACAGCATGGCCTCGAACATCATGGTCATGGCCATGGGCAGGCCCAGGCGGAACACCTCGGCCAGCTTGTCCCACGCCGGACGCGCGAAGCGCCGGAACACGCGATAGGCGGCGAGATGTTTGTCCGTCCGGATGATCACCGCCATGGCGACGAAGCTGAACAGGCTGGAGAGCGCCGTGGCGAGGCCCGATCCGACGATGCCGAGACGTGGCGCGCCGAAATGCCCGAAGATCAGCGCATAGCCGGCGATGGCGTTGAAGGCGATGGTCGCCCCCATCACCCACATGCCCGCCTTGGGCTTGCCGACCGCCGTCGTGAAGCTGCTCAGCGCCCGAAAGCCCAGAGAGAACGGCAGACCGAGGGCGACCATGCGCACGAACTTGCCGGCGTTGTCGGCCAGCACCGGGTCTTGATGGGCGGCGATGAGGATGGCCTTGGCCTGCCACAGCACCAGCATCATCGGCGCGCAAACGATCAGCACCGCCCACAGGCCCATGCGCGTGGCTGCGCGCACGCCGCCCCGGTTGTTGGGCCGAAGGCCCCGCAGCTGCGCGATGATCGGGGCCACGGCGAAGGCCGGTCCGCCGCCGGTCAGCCAGGCGAAGTAATAGACGGTGTTGCCGATCGCGGCCGCCGCCAGAGCCATGCGGCTGTAGCGCCCCAGCAAGATGACGTCGGTGGTGAACACCGCCATCTGCGCCAGCTGGGTGACGACGAGCGGCGCGGCCAGCAAGGCGAGCGCCCGCGCTTCCGCCCGCCAAGGCGCTGCGCCGTGACGCCCCTCTCGGGCGCTCATCAGGTGGGTGTTTTCAATCAGTTCGGTCACGGTCGTGGACCTTCGAGTTCGGTTGCCGAACCTCGAAGACGCCGGAGACTCTTGGGGCGGAGACAAAAAACCCCTCCGGAGCGCCTTGAGGCTCGGGAGGGGTGAAAAGCGGCAGGTTTCCTAAATGGATTCCCTAGGCTGAAATCTCCTCGCGAGCGGCCGAGCCGACGCCATCTGGCGCCACACCGGGCGTACGCAGATTGGTGAACGGGGACATCGACATCAGGGCTTAGCTCGCGGACTCGCCGTTGAAAGAGGCGGCTTTGCTACGCTGGGGAATTGGCCAAGTCAACGACCGTTCTCGGCCGGGGACTACCTCAGTTTGAAATCGCGGACACGGAGTGGGTTGGGGCGACAGTCCCCAAAATTCCAAGAGCGATGAATGCAACTGCCAGGATCAAGCGGACTATCAAAATCGACCTGAACAACTCCGGCTGCTTGGCCCGAGCAATGAATCCTATGAGAAAGTTATTGGGTGTCCACGCTTCGCCGGACCTGCTTGCACGCCAAGTGAAAAAGGCGACCGCGACGCCCATAGCCACGACGACTAGCGCTTGATAGTCCATCCCTATGACGCTCGCTTCTTGTGAGGTCTGCGCAACCTGGCAGCCGCATTGGCTGCGTCAATCCGTGCCGGCGCGACACACCGCACCCACGCCATCAGTGAAGGTGGATGATCCGAGGCCCCGAGGCCCGCGATTCACGGGCGATCACCGGATTGCGCCGGCCGCCGACGACACGCAGGTAGATCCCATCGCCGGGATCCGCTGTCGCTTCGGCCTTTGAGTTCGGCCTGGAAGTCGAAACCTGATCGCTGGCGAAGCCGGGCTCAATGTGCAGGTGCGATCCCTGCGACCCATGGGACCGCTCGGCCAGCACGCGGCTGAAAGTCTCTCCCGAGTCTCTGAGCTTGGCCGCGGCGCCTTCCGTCGACATGCCGGGGACGACCACATCGTAGGCCCCCGGGGCGTCCGGCGAGCCCATGGAATGATGCGAAATCTGGCCCGCAGGCACCGTGCCGGCGCCCTCGCGGCGCAGTTCATCCTCCCGCGCCTCGGACCGGTAGCCGCTGGTTTCGCGCCACCCGCCCGGCCCGAAGACCCGGTCCATTTTGGATTGGAAGCCGTCGCCGGACGGACCGCTGGCCGGCGCGGCGCTCGAGTCATGGGCTCGGTGCGGGGTCACGGGGAGGATCACTTCGTAGACTTGGGCGAACGCCGCCGACAGGGGGCTGAGCGCCATCACGCCGGCCGCCGAGATCGCGAGCCATTTCCGCATGGGTCGATGCGCCCCCATTCGCCGGACCTGACCGCGAATCTCGCACAACGTGACCAGTGTTCGCAACGGGCCGGACAAACACTAGGGTGACGTACACCCCAAAATCCCCAACCGCGAGATTCCTCCATGCGCTTGCCCCTCATCGCGCCGGCCGACCTGAGCCCGGAACAGAAGCCGCTCTACGAGGAGATGCGCAAAGGCATCTCCAGCAACTTCAACGCCTTCTTAGCTGTGCGTGAAGACGGCGCGCTCATGGGGCCGTGGAATCCGTGGCTGCACGAACCGGCCATCGGCAAGGCGATCTGGGATCTGACCCTGGCCATGACCGCGGGCGGGAGCCTTGCCGACAACGTGCGCCAGGTTGTTATCCTGGTGGTGGGCGCGCGGTTCGACGCGGCCTATGAGATCTACGCCCACATCGCCGTGGCCGAACGGGAGGGGATGAAGCCGGAGCGCCTGGCGACGCTGGTCGCCAATCTCAAACCCACGGATCTCGCGCCGGACGAGAGCATCGCCTTCGACGTGGCCTACGCCCTCGTGCGCGGCGGCACGCTCCCGGAACCGCTCTACCGCTTGGCGGTGACGACCTTCGGTCAGCACGGGGCCAACGAGTTGATCTACCTCGTCGGCCTGTACAGTCTCGTCTCGACCACGCTCAACGGCTTCAACGTGCCGGTCCCCGAGCGGGAGTAGCCGGGGATGGTTCAGGGCCGGTCGCCGTATTGGCTTGGCTTGTTCGTCGGGTCCGACTAAACTTATCACTGTAAAGATAGGCGGCGGAGGCGAATTGTGGCTCAGGAGACAGTGCTGGTGACCGGCGGGTCGGGATTCATCGGCAGTTGGTGCGTCATCGAACTGCTGAAGCGAGGCTACACGGTGCGGACCACGGTGCGCAGCCTGACGAGCGAGCCGGGCGTCAGGTCCGCCATCGGCGCCGTTGTCGACCCCGGCGATCGCCTGAGCTTCTTCGCGGCCAACCTCACCAGCGACGAAGGCTGGGACGCGGCCATGGCCGGCTGTGACTATCTGGTCCACGTGGCCTCGCCGCTGGGCATCGCCGAGCCGAAAGACCCGAACGAGCTCATCGTCCCGGCCCGCGATGGGGCGCTCAGGGCCGTGGGCGCGGCGATCAAGGCCGGCGTCAAGCGCGTGGTCATGACTTCATCGGTGGCCGCCACCAGCCGCGGACCGGACGCGCCCGATGGCGTCGCCGACGAGACCGTGTGGAGCGATGGCGACGATCCGCGCATCGGCGCCTACGCCCGCTCCAAGACCATAGCCGAGCGGGCGGCCTGGGATCTCATCAACTCCTCCGGTGGATCGACGACGCTGGCCACCGTGAACCCCGCGCTCGTCGTCGGCCCGGTGTTGAGCGGCGATTTTTCCGGCTCGATCCAGGTCGTGCAGCGCCTGTTGGCGGGCAAGATCCCAGGCGTTCCCCGTCTCGGCTTCAACATCGTCGACGTGCGCGACGTCGCCGACCTGCATATACGCGCCATGACCATGGAAGAGGCGGCCAGCCAGAGGTTCATCGCCGCCGGGTCCTGGGCCTGGATGATGGACATCGCCCACATGCTGCGCGCCGGCCTGGGCGCGGAGGCGAGCAAGGTGCCGACGCGCAAGGCGCCCGATTTCCTCCTACGGCTGGTGGCCCTCGTCGACCGCGATATCGGCGCGGTGACCGATAGCCTTGGTCACAAGCGCGACTATACCTCAGCCAAGGCCCAGGCGACGCTGGGCTGGCGCCCGCGGCCCACGGAAGAGACGGTGCTTGACTGCGCTCGCAGCCTGATCGCCGCCGGCGCCGTGTGATCACCCCCGGCCGATGAACGGCATGTTGGTGGCCATGACGGTGATGAACTGGACGTTGGCCGAGAGGGGCAGGGCGGCCATCATCAGGACCGCGTCGGCCACCGCCTGAACGTCCATCACCGGCTCTGGGGCAATGCGCCCGTCAGCCTGGGGGACGCCCCGGCTCATCGCCAACGTGAGCGGCGTTTCGGCGTTGCCGATGTCGATCTGGCCGCAGGCGATATCGAACGCGCGGCCGTCGAGAGCGAGGGAGCGGGTGAGCCCGGTGACCGCGTGCTTGGTCGCCGTATAGGGCGCGGACATTGGCCTCGGCGAATGGGCCGATATCGACCCGTTGTTGATGATCCGCCCGCCGCGCGGCGTCTGGCTCTTCATCTGACGCACGGCGTGCTGGGCGCACAGGAAGACGCCGGTGAGGTTCACCGCCACCACCTGGTTCCAGGTTTCGAGGGGAATATCCTCGAAGGGCGCCGGCGCCGAGCCGCGGCCGGCGTTATTGAACAGGACGTCCAGCCGCCCGAAGGTCTTGACGGCGGCATCGAACAGGGCGGCCACCGAGGCCGGATCCGTCACGTCCGCCGGCCAAGCGAGGAAGTTGGCGCCGCAGCCCGCCAGGGAACAGGTCTCTTCCAGCGCCTCCCGCCGGCGGCCGGCCAGAACCACTGAGTCGCCGGCCGCGAGAAAGGCCAGCGCGACAGCCCGGCCGATCCCGCTGCCCGCGCCCGTCACCAACACCACCTTACCCATGGGGCTCTCCACTCATTCCCGCGCGCCGAAGCCCACGCGCGAAGTCGGCCGGTTGCCTCCGCTGCGGCTACAGCGCTTCGATAATAGTGACGTTGGCCAGGCCCCCGCCTTCGCACATGGTCTGCAGGCCCCATTTCTTGCCGCGCGCCTTCAGGGCGTGAATGAGCGTGGTCATGAGCTTGGTTCCCGAAGCGCCCAGCGGGTGGCCAAGGGCGATGGCGCCGCCGTTGACGTTAAGCCGGGCGGGGTCGGCGCCGGTCTTCTGCAGCCAGGCCACCGGTACCGAGGCGAAGGCTTCGTTGACCTCAAAGAGATCGATGTCGTCGATGGTCATGCCCGCTTTCTTCAACGCCAACAGCGTGGCGGGAATGGGCGTTTCGAGCATGACCACCGGATCGCCGCCGATGACCGTCAGGTGATGGATGCGGGCCAGAGGCTCGACGCCCAATTGCTTCAGGCCCTTCTCCGAGACCACCATCACGCCGGACGCGCCGTCGCAGATCTGGCTGGACGTGGCCGCCGTGATCCGGCCGCCCTCGCGCAGCAGCTTCACACCGCGCATGCCCTCCAGGCTGACGTCATAGCGGATGCCTTCGTCGGCTCCGTGGATCGATTCCACGCCTTCAGCGTCCTTCACCGTGATGGGCAGGATCTCGTCCTTGAACGCCCCCGCTTGCGTTGCGGCGATGGCGTTCTGGTGGCTGTGGTAGCCGAACTCATCGAGCTGGTCCTTGGTCAGCCCATACTTCTCGGCGATCAATTCGGCGCCCATGAACTGGCTGAATTGGATGTTCGGATAGCGTTCCTTCTGGCGCGGGCTCATGGGCGATCCCATGCCGGCCTGGTGGTGAAGCATTACCGATGAGCCCATGGGGACGCGGGTCATGCTCTCCACGCCGGCGGCGATGACGATGTCCTGGGTTCCGCTCATCACCGCCTGGGCGGCGAACTGCAGCGCCTGTTGAGATGAACCGCATTGGCGATCGACGCTGGTGGCGGGGACGCTCTCCGGCAGACGCGACGCCAGCACCGCGCCGCGGGCGACGTTGTTCGCCTGCTGGCCCACCTGGCTGACGCAGCCCATGATCACATCTTCCACCAGGGCCGGGTCGGCGCCGGTGCGGTCGATCAGGTTGTCGAGCACCTGGCCGGCGAGGTCGGCGGGGTGCCAGTCGGCCAGCTTGCCGCCCTTGCGGCCTCCGGCGGTGCGGGTGGCGGCGACGATATAGGCTGCGGACATCAGAAATTCCTCTGGAGGGCGAGCGCTCGGAGCGGCGAGCGACTAGGCCACGCGACGTAGGGTCAGTCGAGCCCGAAATGGCGCGAGGCTGCTGGCTTTCGCTCATCGAAACGCGGAGCATCCATGACTTCAAGGTGGGGTGGCTACCCCGCGTTCCGCAAGCCCGCGGCGACGCCGTTCAGGGTCAGATGAATGCCTTCCCGCACCTCGGCGCTGTCGTCGCCTGAGCGCCGTCGGCGGATGAGTTCGATCTGCAGATGGTTCAGCGGATCGATGTAGGGCAGGCGCGAGCGGATGACGGCGGCCAGCGCCGGGTTGTTGTCCAGCAGGCGCGACTGGCCGGTGATGGCCAGCAGCGCGCCGACGGTGCGGTCCCACTCGGCGCGGATGTCGCCGAACACCGCCTCGGCCAGCACCCGGTCCTCCACCAGGCCCGCATAGCGCCCGGCAATGGCCAGGTCGCCCTTAGCCAGCACCATTTCCATGTTGGCCAGGATCGACTGGAAGAATGGCCAATTCTGATGGAAGGCCCTCAGCGCCTCCAGAGAGACGCCGCTGCGCTCCACGGCCGCGCCGAAGCCATACCAGCCGGGCAACATGGCCCGTGACTGCGACCAGGAGAACACCCAGGGGATGGCCCGCAGGCCGGCGATAGTCCGGGTCGCCGCGCGCGAGGTCGGACGGCTGCCGATGTTGAGGTCGGCGATCTCGCTGATCGGAGTGGCGGCGAAGAAATAGTCGGAGAACCCGGCGGTGTCATAGACCAGGGCGCGGTAGGCGCTCATGGCCTCGCCGGCCAGGGCGTCCATGAACCGGGCGCGCGGGCCGTCCGCAGCTTCGTCGGCCGCCTTCTGGAGCGAAGCCAGCACGGCGCCGGCGGCCAGGGTCTCTAGGCTTTGGGCGGCCAGTTCCGGATCGGCGTATTTGTTGGCCACCACCTCGCCTTGCTCGGTGACGCGGATACGTCCGTTCACCGTGCCCGGAGGCTGGGCGAGAAGCGCCTCGAAGCTGGACCCGCCGCCCCGGCCCACCGCCCCGCCCCGGCCATGGAACAGCTGCAGCGCGAGGCCCGCGTCCCTGGCCGTCGCTGCCAGCGCCCGTGAGGTCTGGTGCAGCTCCCAGGTCGAGGTGAGGTAGCTGCCGTCCTTGTTGGAATCGGAATAGCCGATCATCACTTCCTGCAAGCCGTCGCCGGCGAGGAGGCCCTGGATGAGGGGCAGGGCGAAGTAGCGGGCCAGGGTTTCTGGCGCGGCGCGCAGGTCGGCGATGGTCTCGAACAGAGGCTCGGCGAAGATCTCCGCCCGCGCCGGGTCGCCCGGCGTGAATAGGCCCACCTCCTTCAGAAGCAAATAGACCTCGAGCAGATCCGAGACCGAGGTGGTGTTGGAGACGATGTAGGCGCGGATGGCGCCCGGGCCATAGAGCCGCTTTACCCGCGCGGCCTCGGTGAGCACGGCGTACTCGCTCTCCGTCTCAGCGCTGTAGGACGCGAACGGCGAATGCAGCAGGCGGCCGTGGGAAAGTTCGGCCAGGAGCAGCTCGCAACGCACGTCCTCGTCCAGCGCCTCGTAGTCCGCCGCGACCCCTGCCGTCCGCAAGAGCTCGGCCACCACCCTCTCGTGGACGGCAGAGTTCTGGCGCATGTCCAGGGTCGCCAGATGAAAGCCGAAAGCGTCAACCGCGCGGATGAGATCAGGCAGGGGCCCTCTGGCGAATGCCGGGCCATGGTGGGCGATGAGCGAGTCCAGCACCGCCTGGAGGTCGGACTTCAGTTCCGCGGGGGCCGCATAGGGCATGGCCGCGCCGGACGAGGGGCGGGGCGGGGCCTCGCAGGTCAGCGTAGGATAGGCCGCCGCCAGCCGGGCGTAGATGCCGGTGATCGCCTGGCGGTAGGGCTCGTCCGCGCGGTGTGGCGACGGGTCGTGCGCGGCTTCCGCCAGGGCCTTCAGCGCCGGACTGACGTCGGCGAGGCTGGCGGAGATGGAAAGGTCGGCGCCCAGCTGATGGATGCGCTCCAGATAGAAGCGCAGGGCCGCGCGCGACTGGCGCATGAGGGCCAGGCCCATCACCTCGGCGGTGACATTGGGGTTACCGTCGCGGTCGCCGCCGACCCAGGAGCCGACGGTGAGGAACGTGGGCGGCGCCTCGCCCAGCACATCCCGCCAGTGGGCGTAGAGGGCGGGGAGGGCGGTCAGGAAACTGCGCTCGAAATAGAAGACGGCGTTTTCGATCTCGTCGGTGACGGCGATGCGCACCCCGCGCAGCAGCCGCGTGCGCCAGAAGATCGACACCTCGCGCATCAGGGACTGTTCGATCGCCGCCCGTTCGGCGCCGTCAGCGGCGCGCTCGTAAGCGGCCAGGGCCTCGGCGATGGCCATCTGCCGGTCGAGCACGCTCTTGCGCCGCACCTCGCTGGGATGGGCCGTGATCACCGGCGCCACGAAGGCGGTCGTCAGTAGACGGATGACCTGGTCCTTACCCACGCCTTCTGCGTCAAGCGCGCGCACCGCGCCGGCCAGGCTGTCGGCCCGCGCGTCGCCGCCGCGCCCGCGCCGGCGCTGGCTCTCATCCTCGGCGATGTTGGTGATCTGCAGGAAACAGGCGAACGAGTGGGCGAAGCGCACGGTCTCGGCCAGCGTCAGGCCCCCCAGCTTGTCGGCGACACGCGCCGCCGCCTCGTCGGTCCCCTCGCGATGGAACGCCACAGAAGCGCGGCGGATGGCCTCGATCTGGTCGAATACCGCCTGGCCGTCCTCGGCGCGGATGACGTCGCCCAGCACGCGCCCGAGAAAGCGGATGCTCGCCTGCAATTCGGAGTGGGGGTCGGCCATCGGGGGCAGTGGGTCTCGCGTAGAACTACGGCCGGCCTTCATGACGGACAGGCGGCGATGGGTCCAGATGCGGAGCGCTTCGGCCCGGGCGCGGTCGTGTGTGCGCGGCGCTGGTTCAGGGGCAGACAGAGCGCGGGATGGGCGCCATCCTCAGCCGCAACGCCGCGCGCCGGCGGTGATTCCATCGGCGATGAAAACCTCGGGGGAGGGCGATATGGGCAGGCTGATCATCGTTGCGTTCATGCTGTTTTTCTTCACGCTCGAAGCGTGGTCCCTCTACCGGGCCTGGACGACAGGCACGATCCACAGTCGCGGCTGGACCTTTCAGCGAGACCAAAATCCGGGCGGCTTCTGGATGATGGTGCTGATCGATATCGCCGTTCTGGTCGGCGTCACCGTGTTCGCCCTGCATGTGGTCGGCGTGATCGGCCAACTGCCGACCTCGATCAGTTTCCGGGTCCCCGGCTCGTAGGGTTCCAACCTGGCGAAGGTCGCGCGGCGATAGGTGGACGTCCTGAACTTCGGAGATGGGTGGGGGCGGTCATTGGGCCCAGCACTAGATGGAGGGCGGCACACCCCATGGTAGATATGCGTGACTAGCTCCGGAGACCGGCAAATGTCAGACTCGGCGTGGAGGCTGCCGTTCGAGGGAACGAACGTTGCTGTGCTCGCGGATTGCCACATCCACAAAGCGGGACCGCAGTTCCCCGCATCGCTATTTCCACGACTTCAGGGCGTCGATCTGATCGTCACGTTGGGCGACATGGGTGAAAAGTCCGGCCTCGACCAGCTTGAGGAGATTGCGCCAGTCCTGGGCGTTCAAGGTCGCGATGACGTCGAAGACATTCGGACGCGCCGTCCCGTGTTCGTGCTCAGTGGCGAAGGCTACAGGGTAGGTTGCGTTTTTGATGCTAAGGCCTCGGGCCTCGCCGAGACCATAGATCCGTTTGTTGAGGCCGACGACGCTGGGGAGGTTTGCAAGCGCCTGTTCGGTGGCCCGGTCGATATTCTGCTTCACGCCAGCACCCACCGTGCCGACGAAGCGCGATTCGGCGTCAAGGGATCAGCGCTGAATCCGGGAAGCGCCGTGCTGCCAGTTGAGGGGTCGGCGCCGACATTCCTGCGGCTGAAAGTGACGCCGCAGGGCTGTTACGGCCAGATTATAAGTCTGGACTAGCCTCCGTCTGATGTCGTTGGCTGCTTTGTGGGGCCGCTCAGTGCCGAACGCCGCCCCCCACCCGATCGGCGATCAGCGCGCCGCGTGGGCCGGGTGCAGCGTGTAGATGCGGTTGTTCAGGCCGAACACTAGCGTCGTGGGCGATAGCCGGTGATAGGCGACTTCGGAGCAGCTGGTCTCCACCGTCTGGACGGTATGCGTCGTCATGCCGAGCGCGCGCGCCAGCGCCACCGCGTCACGCGGCTTGCCGTCTCGGTCGGGCTCAGCGAGCGAGCCTTCGAACAGCAGATCGGCCGTATCATCGTGAACGGCGTAGGTGGCACGCCCGCACCCCAGTGGCGCCGGGCCCGTCACGGAGTGGGGAGCGAAGGTGACCGTTCGACCGACGAGGCGACGTTCCTCGGCTTGGCCGCCGCGCTGCAGCGGATCCGCCCAAGGCGCGACCTCGGCCTTGGCGATGACCCAGCGCCCCATGACGCCAACGCCCCCAGCATGGGCCGCGGAGATCAGGCCGAGACAAGCCGCGGTGATCAGGGCGCCGCGCAGTGGACCCCGCATCACGCGCCCATCCCATTCAGCCCGACCAGGAGCAGGCCCAGGAACAAGACCCCGCCGACGATCACCGAGCCGACGAAGAGGAACGCCATGCGCAGGAGCGTGCCGATCACGCTGGTCCGGTAGACGCCGCGCATGTGGACGAACAGATGGACGGGCGCGGCCCACAGAATGAGGCCGGCGGCGTCGCCGATCAGGGGCGCCAGGGCCTCGGTCGCGGTGACCATCAGCCCCACCGCCGACAGGGAATGCAGGCTGAAGATGGCATGGTCGAAGATGAAAAACCGCCGCTGAAACACGAAGGCCACGCTGATCAGGATGGTGGCCATGGGCAGCGTCAGGAAGGCGAAGCGCTCGCCCCAGCTTTCCAGGATCAGCCAGAACCGCTGCGGATCGTCCAGCACCTTGGTCATCCGGGCCTTCAGCCAGACCACGGCGCCCTGGCCGACGGCGAGGTCGGTGTGGCCGCTTTCGATGGACGCCTTCACGTTGGCGCGCTCGGCGGGAGTCAGCTGATCCAGGGTGCGGCTCTTCACAGTCAGGCGGTGGCCGTGGCCGTCGGTGAAGGTCGTGTTCGAGTTGAACAGCGATCCGCGGCCGAGCGAGCCGGCGAAAAACACCAGAACCAGCACCACCAGGAACAGCCGGAACGGCGGGATCTGCGGCGCCCGATGGCCGTCGAGATAGGCGCGGGTCAGACGTCCGGGGTGGCGGAAGAGGTCCGGCAGGGTGGTCCACATCCGGCCATCGAAATGCAGCAGGCCCTCGAAAGCCTCGCCGATCAGCTTCCAGACGGACCGATGGAAATCCTCGCCCACCTGGCCGCACTGATAACACCAGGGCCCCATGAGCGGCGTCGCGCAATTGGCGCAGGGCGTTCCCGGCGGAAGGGCATGCTCCGCGCGCCGGCGAAATTTGAAAAACCCGCCGACCGCCGCGCCCGCCGCTGCTTCGATTTCAGACGACACCCAAGGCCCCCGGTGTGTTCAGTGCGAGTCACAGCATAGGGCGGCGCGATCATTCGTTGAACAGCTCGCTGTGGGCTCCAGCGCGTATCTGGTTTCCGGCCACGCTGCACCTCGCGATGCGGCGGGTCAAAAAATGGTGGGTGATGTAGCTAAAGCCGCTTACCTGCCCCTGCGCCAACACCCAAGAACGGTCGGGAGTGCGATCTAAGTTGTCCACTGAAACCCAACTGGCCGGAGCGCCCTCAGGTTCGGTGAAGCGGCTTCTGCCCTGGCTGGTGGCGGTGGCCTTCTTCATGGAGTCGCTCGACACAACGATCCTCAACACCGCGGTGCCGGTGGTCTCCAAAGCGCTCGGGGTCAGCCTTCTCAGCATGAAAGCCGTGCTGGCGAGTTACACCCTAAGCCTCGCCGTATTCATTCCCATCAGCGGCTGGATGGCGGACCGCTTTGGAACGAGACGCGTGTTCGCCGCCGCAATTGGCGTCTTCACCCTCGGATCTCTGCTCTGCGGTCTGACGAGCGACCTCCATCTGATGGTGGCGTGCCGCATCCTGCAGGGCGCGGGCGGCGCCATGATGGTGCCGGTCGGACGCCTCACGCTGGTGAGAACCTTCCCTAAGTCCGAGCTCGTGCAAGCCATGAGTTTCGTCGCCATCCCAGGGCTTGTTGGGCCGATGCTGGGGCCGCTCGCCGGTGGGCTGATCGTTCACTATCTCCACTGGCGGCTGATCTTCTTCCTCAACATCCCGATCGGGATTGTCGGTCTCATCCTCGTCTACCTTCACCTGCCTGACTATCGCGCGGCGGGCGTCAAGCCGCTGGATGTTGTCGGCCTCATCCTCTTCGGCTCGGGTATCGCTCTGCTCTCGTACGTATTGGAGATCTTCGGCGAGCATACGCTGAGTACAGGCGAGGTGTTGGGCTTGCTCGGCCTCTCGCTGGCGCTGCTCTTCGGTTACGGCGTCCATGCGATGCGATCGGCAAGCCCGCTCCTACAGCTTGGGCTGTTTCGAATACGAACATTCGCGGCGGCCGTGAGCGGCAGCTTCTTCACCCGGCTGGGCATCGGCGGCGTGCCCTTTCTGTTACCGCTGCTCTACCAGGTGGGGCTCGGGGTGAATCCGGTTGAGTCCGGCCTCCTGGTCATGCCGCAAGCGGCCGCCGCGATGGTCGCCAAGTTCTTCATGCCGAAGATCTTGGATCGGCTCGGCTATCGCAACGTGCTCATCTCCAACACCGTGATCCTCGGCCTGGTTCTCATGCTGTTCGCCACCGTGCGGCCGGGAACGCCGATCTGGCTGATCCTCGTCCAGGCGTTCTGCTACGGCGCCCTGACCTCGACGCAGTACACCAGCATGAACACGCTGGTGTACGCCGATGTGCCAGAGGCCAGCGCCAGCAACGCAAGCTCGATCGCCAGCACCTTTCAGCAGCTCTCGGTCAGTTTCGGCGTCGCCATCGCGGGCCTGACCACGGTGTTCCTGATCCCGGATCGGCTTCGATCAAACCCCGCCGCCATGGTGTCAGGACTGCACGAGGCGTTTCTCGCCCTCGGGGCCTTCACGATCGTTTCGACCCTTGTCTTCTCGAGGCTCAAACGGGGGGACGGTGAAAACGAGACACGCCAGAAAGACATCCATTTGGGATAGGTTCGACCGGGGCAGCTCGTGACGACCCGAGCTGGGATCTACGCGGCCTTGGGACCCGCTCGCATCTATCTCATTGAAATAATGGTGGGTGATGTAGGATTCGAACCTACGACCCGCTGATTAAGAGTCAGCTGCTCTACCAACTGAGCTAATCACCCGCCGCGCCTTCGGGGCCTGGGGCCCGTCCGCGAGGCGGCGGAACATAGGGCAAAAGGGCTGGAAGGCAAGATCGCCGCCAAGCGCGCCGCGAGGGGTCAGATCCAGGCGCCGTTGTTGAGGCTGGCCATGGCCTGGTCGTGGGCGGCGGCCTCGCCTTGGATCCAGGCCACGAACGCCTTCACCTGGGGCAGGCGCCCCTTGGCCTTGGGGTGCACGACGTAATAGGCGAAGTCCACCGAGGTGGTGATGGCCATGGGCGCGATGAGACGCCCGGAGTCGAGGTCGTCCTGGGCCAGGGCGCGCTTGGCCAGCGCGACGCCGCGCCCGGCCAGCGCCGCCTCGATCACCAGGCTGGATTGGTTGAACCGTGGGCCGCGCGCGCCGTCCACGCCCTTCACCCCCCGGGCGGCCAGCCACATCTGCCAGTCGGGACAGCTGTCGTCGGCGTCGGGCGAGCCGTCGTGTAGCAACACATGGCTCGCCAGGTCCTTGGGCGTGGCCAGCGGATTGGTGGCGTTGAGCTCGGGGCTCATCACCGGGATCACCGTCTCATGCATCAGGCGCAGTACGTCGAGGCCGGGATAGGCGCCGGCGCCATAGCGCACCGCCAGGTCCACCTCGCCGGAGCCGAAATCCACCAGGTCCATGTCGGCGGAGAGCCACACGTCCACCTGGGGGTGGGCGCTCTCGAAGCGGCCAAGCCTCGGCACCAGCCACTTGGCGGCGAAGGAGGGCGGGGCGGTGAGGGTGAGGCGCCGGCCGTCCACGGCGGCGGTGAGGAGCGAGGCCGCCTCGGCCAGGCGGTCAAAGGCTTCGCGCAGGGCGGGGAGGGCCGTCTGGGCTTGGTCGGTGAGCAGCAGGCCGCGCGGCGTGCGCTTGAAGAGGGTGGCCCCGATATAGTCCTCGAGATTCTGGATCTGCTGGGAGACGGCGCCCGGCGTCACCGAAAGCTCGTCGGCGGCGCGGCTGAAGTTCAGGTGACGGGCGGCGGCCTCGAAGGCGCGCAGAGCGTTCAGAGGCGGGAGTCGGCGTCTGGTCTCCACGAGATTTCCTGATACCCCCGGCAGAAGTCCTTGGGTTGCGAAATGGGCCTTTGACCCCCAGTTTGCAACCGTCGGTCGGCGTCCGGCCCTTCGTCGGCCGATGGCGGCGGGGCGGGTTCCTTTATCGGGCTCGCCCCGTCGATGATTCCAAGGCGCCTATTTTGCCTTTCAGGGTTACTTAAAGACAAGCCTCGCTCCAATGACCGCACGCTCACCTCATTCCGGCAAGGGCCGTGGGCTCGTTGTCCTGAGCGGCCAGAGCGCAGGCGCGGGCCGCGTGACCCTCGTGGGCGCCGGTCCGGGCGATCCCGAACTGCTGACGATCAAGGCGCTGAAGGCGATCCAGCGCGCCGACGTCATCGTGCATGACGGACTGGTGTCTGACGAGATCCTGGCCCTGGCGCCGCCGCGGGCGCGCCGCATCTCGGTCGCCAAGCGCAAATCGCGTCATTCCTACGTTCAAGCCGACATTGACCGCCTTTTGGTGGCGTTCGCCCGCGAGGGCCTCGACGTGGTCCGCCTCAAGGGCGGCGATCCGTTCCTGTTCGGCCGCGGCGGCGAAGAGATGGAAGCCTGCCGCGCGGCCGGCGTCGCCTGCGACGTCATTCCCGGCATCACCGCCGCCTTGGCGGCCTCGGCCGGCGCCGGTGCGCCGCTCACCCATCGCGGCGCGGCCCAGTCGGTCACATTCGTCACCGCCCACGCCGTCGGCGGCGAGACCCCAGAGCTGGATTGGCCGGCGCTGGCCAGGGCCAATCAGACGGTGGTCATCTACATGGGCCTGACCAAGGCCGCCGAGATCGCGGCGCGGTTGATCGCCGCCGGACGCGCCGCTTCGACGCCAGCGCTCATCGTGGAGAACGCCAGCCTGCCCGGCGAACGGCAGGCGCCGACCACGCTCTCCGGCCTGGGCGAAGCGGCCCGAGGCCTCAAGGGTCCGGCTCTGCTCATCATCGGCGAAGCCATGGCTTTGGCGCAAACCAACCTCTCCCTGAGGGAGAGGGAGGGGCCCGCGCCCGAA
>Ga0302314_10000204_pt1 | contig 104573 bp, 82 predicted proteins | sample III_Palsa_N2_3_FD_200533 | JGI IMG/M metagenome (GOLD analysis project Ga0302314, IMG submission 200533) | Peat permafrost microbial communities from Stordalen Mire near Abisko, Sweden - III_Palsa_N2_3 | ecosystem: Environmental > Terrestrial > Soil > Palsa > Peat permafrost | place: Sweden... | reverse complement strand
GCCGCGCGGGCGCCCGCGCGACGACCCGGCCCATGGCCGCGGACACCAGGCGGACGGCCGCGGCCGCGTCGAGGTCGCCCACCACGACGACGGCCATGCGCTCCGGGCGGTACCAGGCGTCGTAGAAGGCGACGAACTGCGGCCGCCGGAAGGCCCGGACCTGCTCGGGCCGGCCGATCGGCTTGCGCCGGACCTGGAGCGAGCCGGGCCAGAGCAGCCCGAGGTCGGCGTAGTTCTCGCGGGCGGCCGGGAGGTCGCGGGTGTCCCGCTCGTTCAGGATCACGTCCCGCTCGCGGTCGATCAGCTTGGGGCTGAAGGCGATCTCCTCGGCGTCCTCGCGGAAGACTTCGAGACCGTCGCGCACGGTCGCCTCCCGGTTGTCGGGCAGCTCCAGCCCGTAGATGGTGTGGTCGACGAACGTGAAGGCCGTGTTGTCCGGGCCGAAGCCGATGCCGAGGCGCTGCAGCTCGGCCGTCAGGGCGTCGCCCGGGTGCCGGCGGGTGCCGCGGAACGCCATGTGCTCGATGAAGTGGGCGAGGCCCTGCTCGTCCGCGTTCTCCTCCGCCGAGCCGGCGGCGACCAGCAGCCGGAGCGAGACCCGCCCGCGGGGCTCGGCGTTGGGCCGGACGGCGTAGCGCAGGCCATTGGGCAGCACGCCCCACCGGACCGCGGGATCGGGCGGGAGGTCGCTGTCGACCGCCGGCCAGGGGCCCGCGCGCAGGGCGGCGCCCAGGACGCAAGCGAAGGCGACGACGGCCGTGCGGCCGGAAGGGACCATGGCGCCGAATGTTCATGGCGGCCGGAGGCTTGTCACGTGAAATGAGCGCGAAGGGGGTTGCGCGCCCCGGCGCCTCCGAACTCAATTCCCTCCCCGATGATCGTTGGCGTGCACCCGCTGGCCGGCTTTGACAAGCTCCTGCACTACCACGTGCCGGAAGCGCTGCGGGCCGGGGCGACCGTGGGGTCGCTGGTGCGGGTGCCGGTGGGCCGGGTGCTCCGCCTGGGCGTCATCGGGCAGGTGGGACCCCCGTCCGATTATCCGGTGGACCGGCTGAAGGCCGTCGCGGAGGTCATCTACCCGTTTCCCGCCCTGACCCCGGACCTGCTCGACCTCGCGCGGTGGATGGCCGGCTACTATGCGGCGCCGCTCGACACCGTGATCGAGACCATGATCCCGGCCGCGGTGCGGCACGGCACCAAGATCAAGGAGCGGAGCTTCGTCGCGGTCGCCGTCCGGCTCGGCGCCGAGGACCGGGCGGCGCTCGCGCGCAAGACGCCGGCCCAGGCCAAGCTCTACGCCTTCCTGGAGGGGCAGATCCGGCCCCAGCCCCGGGCGCTCATCCTGCGCCGCGCCGGCAGTTCGGCGGCGACCCTCAAGGCCCTGGTCGCCCGCAGCCTCGTGCGGGAGACCGTGACGCGGGTCGAGCGCGAGGCCTATGCGGACGACTTCGCGCAGGGCGAGCTCGTGGCCTCGCAGCCCCACCAGCTGAACGCCGAGCAGGCGGCCGCCGTGGCGGCGCTGGCGGCCGCGCTGGCGCGGAAGGAATTCGGGGTGTCGCTCCTCCACGGCGTGACCGGCTCCGGCAAGACCGAGGTCTACCTCCGCGCGATCCAGGAAGCGCTGGCCTCGGGCGGCGGCGTCATCCTCCTCGTGCCCGAGGTGGCCCTGACGCCCCAGACGGTGGCGCGGCTGCGCTCCCGCCTCGAGGCGATCGCGCCGGGCCACCGCTGCGTCGTCTGGCACAGCCACCTGAACGAGGGCGAGCGGCTGGACGGCTGGCTGGCGCTGGCCTCGGGCGAGGTCCGGGTGGCGGTGGGGGCGCGCTCGTGCGTCTTCGCCCCGGTCCGGGACCTGCGCCTCATCGTGGTCGACGAGGAGCACGAGCCGGCCTACAAGCAGGACGAGGTGCCGCGCTACCACGGCCGCGACGTGGCGGTCATGCGGGCGAGCCTCGCCGGGGCGCACTGCCTGCTGGGCTCGGCGACGCCGTCCCTGGAGAGCCACGCCAACGCGCTCGCCGGGCGCTACGCCCTCCTCTCCCTCACCCAGCGGGTGGATTTCCGCAGCCTGCCGTCCTTCACCATCGTCGACATGCGGATCGAGGTGGCCCGCCAGCGCGGCGCCACCGCCCTCTCCCGGCCCCTGGCCGACGCGATGCAGGCGCGCCTGGCGCGGCGCGAGCAGACCATCCTCTTCATCAACCGCCGGGGCTACTCCTCCTCCATGCAGTGCCGCCAGTGCGGCCACGTCGAGGAATGCCCGCACTGCAGCATCTCGATGACCTACCACCGGACCGACGAGACCCTGCGCTGCCACCTCTGCGGCGAACAGCGGCCGGCGCCACTGCGCTGCGCCCAGTGCGGCGCGCCGGACATCCGCTGGCGCGGCCTCGGGACGCAGCGGGTCGAGGAGGCGGTCCGCCGGGTGCTCCCCCGGGCGCGGGTGGAGCGGATGGACACGGACACCATGACGAAGAAGCACCGCTTCCGGGAGATCCTGGGGGAGTTCCGCCAGGGCCGGATCGACGTCCTGGTCGGCACCCAGATGATCGGCAAGGGCCTCGACTTCCCGAACGTCACGCTGGTGGGCCTGGTGGACGCGGACCTGTCGATGCACATCCCCGACTTCCGCGCCAACGAGCGCACCTTCCAGCTGCTGGTGCAGGTGGCGGGGCGCTCGGGCCGCGGCGACCGGGCCGGGGAGGTGGTGGTGCAGACCTTCACCCCCCAGGCCGAGGCGATCCAGTTCGCGCGCCAGGGCGACTACGGCGGCTTCGCGGCCGCCGAGCTCGAGGTGCGCCGGCAGTTCGGCTATCCCCCGAGCCGGCACCTGATCCGCCACCTCTTCCGCGGGCCGAACCCCGACAAGCTTAAGTTCTTCGCCGAGCAGTGGGCGAAGCGGGTGGGGGAGGAGCTGGGCCGCCGGGTGGAGCTGCGCGGCCCGGCGCCGGCGCCGATCGAGAAGATCCGCGACGAGTACCGCTGGCAGCTCTGGTACTTCACGGCCAGCGTGACCAAGGTGATCGGCGACCTGGCGCGCCTGCGGGCCGCCTTCGAGTGGCCGGACGGGATCACGCAGATCCTTGATATCGACCCCATGAATCTGGTCTAATCGGTCCACTTCCTCCCCCCAATGCTCATCCACGCCGTCTTCTTCTGGCTCAAGCCCGACCTTTCCGCCGCCGAGCGCGCGAACTTCCGCGCCGAGGTGAAGAAACTAGCAGCCATCCCGACCATCGACCGGATCTTCGTCGCGGCGCCCGCGCAGATCGCCAAGCGCGACGTGACTGACCGCAGCTTCGACGTGGCCCTCACCATCCTCTTCGCGGACGGCCCCGCCCACGACGCCTACCAGGTCGACCCGGTGCACCTGGCCTTCGTGGCCGGCAACAAGGACTCCTGGACCAAGGTCCAGGTCTACGACTCGGAGGAGTGACCCGCGCCCGCGGCCTTGCGGAAGAGGTAGTGGCTGACGATCCACTCCTCCCCGCCGCGGTAGCCCCAGAGCTCGGCGCAGCTCATGTAGAACACGCGCCAGTAGGCCCACCACTTGCGGGCCTGGCCCGGCCCGTAGGCGTCCCGGAAGAGCGGCATGATCTCGTCCTCGTGGCGATCCATGTTCCGCAGCCAGTCCTCGGCCGTGCGCTGGTAGTGGGTGCCGCTCACCTTCCAGTCCGCGACCACCTCGAGCCGTTCCTGGAACTGCATCAGGAGGTCGTGCGAGGGCATCTGGCCGCCGGTGAAGAAGTGCCGCGCCATCCAGTCGCTGCCGTCGCGCGGCACGAAGTGGTAGGCCAGCCGGCGGTGGGTGAAGATGTGGACGAAGAGCAGGCCGCCGGGCCGCAGCCAGCGGGCGACGTTGGCCATCAGCAGCTGGTAGTTCTTCATGTGCTCGAACATCTCGACCGAGACGACCCGGTCGAATCCGCCGGCCCCGATGTCGAACGAGTTCATGTCGCCGGTGATGATCCGCAGATTGGCGAGGCCGCGCCGGCGCGCCTCGCCGTCGATGTGCTCCTTCTGGGTCCGGGAATTGGAGACGCCGGTGATCCGCGCGTGCGGGAAGCGGGCGGCCAGGTAGAGGGAGAGCGAGCCCCAGCCGCAGCCGAGCTCGAGGATGTCCTGGCCGTCGGCCAGCTGGGCGCGCTCGACGTAGAGCGCGAGCATCGCCTCCTCGGCCTCCCCGAGGGTCTCGGTGCCGGTCGGGTAGAGGCAGCCGGAATACTTGAGGCGCGGCCCGAGGCAGCGCCGGAAGAACGCGGTCGGCACCTCGTAGTGCTCGGTGTTCGCGGCCTGGGTGTCCTCGGCGATCGGCCGCTGCTTCAGGTCGTGGACGTAGGCGCCGAGCGGCACCCGCGGCTGCCCGCCCCGGGTCTCCTCGCGCAGGCGCTGGGCGAGGAGGCGGCGGATGCCCAGCCGCACCACCCAGTCGGGCAGGACGTTTCTTTCGATTAGCGCGTCGATCATGGCTTGGGGGAACGGACGGGCAGAGGGACAAAGGCGCTGGTGCGTTCCTGGTAGCGGCGGTAGGCCGCCCCCTTGGTCCGCAGGGCCTGTTCCTCGGTGGCCGGTATTCCCGTTACGCGCAGGAGGAGGTAAAGGATGCAGGCCGGGCTGAGGAGCCCGATCCAGCCGCCGGGCGAGCCGCCGGCGATCAGGGCGAACGCGACCCAGATGAGCCACTCGAAGAAGTAGTTGGGGTGCCGGCTGAACCTCCAGAGGCCGACGTCGCACACCGGCCGCCGGTGGCCCTCCCGGCGCTTGAACGCCGCCAACTGGGCGTCGGCCAGCGCCTCGCCGCTGATCGCCGCGAGCCAGAGGGCCGCGCCGGCCCATTCGACGGCGCCGAAAGCCGGCGCCGGATTCAGGCAGGCCAGGAGGAAAGGGAGGCCGAGGATGACGACCGAGATCGCCTGGAGCTGGAAGAAGCCCGCCATTCGGAGCCGGAAGGCGCCGCCCCATTCGCGCCGGAGCTGCCGGTAGCGGCCGTCCTCCTCCGGGTGCTTGGCCGCGATCCGGACGAGGAGGTGGGTGCCGAGGCGCCCGCTCCAGACCGCCACCAGCGCGGCGATGAGGGCGCGGCGCGGCGGCCATCCCGGGCCGGCCAGTGCGTAGACGGCCGCGAGCGCGGCGAAGGCGTAGGACCAGGCGACGTCGACGATCCCGTAGTTGTTGAGCGCGCGCGCCAGCAGGTAGACCGCGAGGAAGGCGGTGCAGAGGCCGCCCAGGGCCTCGATCGCGAGGAGGGCGGCGCTCACCGGGGCCCGCTGGGGTGGAGCGCCGCCAGCACCGTCACGCCGACCCCGAGGAGCGCCAGGACGATCCCGAGGCCGCCCGGTCCCGCCCGGCGGGCGGTGAGGACGTCGGCGACCTTGCCGCCGGCGGGCACCTGGAAGAGGGCCGCGAGGCAGTAGGCCGACATGGCGATGTTGCCCAGCGCCAGGATCGCCAGGAGCCACGCGATCCGGGCGCTCCAGGCGAGCTGGCGGTAGGCGACCCAGACGTAGAAAGTGAGGAAGCCCCAGTAGGCGTCGAACATCGTGGCGATGAACCACGGGTGCGTCGCCACGGCCCGGGGCACCGCGAAGAGGGGGCACTGCAGGCTGGCCCAGGTCGTGACCCAGAGCATCGACGCGAGGATGACCACGAAGAGGCACCGCAGGAAGGCGATCATGGCGGCGTTCCCGGCTGGAGGGAGAGGTTGTTGGCGCGGGTGTGCAGCGTCTGCACCACCGAGATGTTGCGGAGCGCAAAGGCCGCCTCGCAGTAGGCCAGGTAGTAGTTCCACTTCCGGATGAAGCGCGCATCGAAGCCCAGGGCCCGCACCTCGGCCGTGCGGGCCGCGAACGCCCCGGCCCAGCGGCGGAGGGTGAGGGCGTAGTCCGGGCCCATGTCCTCGACGTGGTGGAGGACGAAGCCGCCCGCGGCGGCCAGGCAGGCGTTGACCCGGTTGAGGGAAAGGAGGAGCGAGCCCGGGAAGATGTGCTTCTGGATGAAGTCCACCCCCCGGCGGAACTGGCCGTAGCGGGCGTCGGGGCAGGTGATGAACTGCATCGCCATCAGCCCGTCCGGCTTCAGGGCGGCGCTGGCGACCCGGCAGAACTCGGGGAGGTAGCGGTGGCCGAGCGCCTCGATCATCTCGATGGAGACGATCTTGTCGTAGGTGCCCGCAATCGCGCGGAAGTCGTGCAGCCGGACCTCGACCCGGCCGGCGAGCCCGGCGGCGGCGATCCGCCGGACGGCGTACTCGTGCTGCTGGCGGGAAAGGGTGACGGTCGTGACCCGGCAGCCGTGCCGGCGGGCGGCGTGGAGCGCCCAGCCGCCCCAGCCGGTCCCGATCTCCAGCACATGGTCGCTGGGCCGCAGCCGCAGCTGCTGGCACAGGCGCTCGTTCTTCTCGTCCTGCGCCTCCTCGAGCGTCAGGCCCGGGCGGCGGAAGCGCGCGGCCGAATACATCATCGTCGGGTCGAGGAAGAGGGCGAAGAAGTCGTTCGAGAGGTCGTAGTGGGCGCTGATGTTGCGCCGGGCATTGGCGCGCGAACTCGGGCGCAGCACGTGGCCGATGCGGTTGGCCAGGCGCAGGAGGTTGAGGGCGACGCTGCGGGCGCGCTTCGAGCCGGAGAGGGTGGGAGCCTCCTCGAGGTTGAGGATGAACCAGGCGATCACGGCGACCAGGTCGGGCGAGTTCCAGTCGCCGTCCAGGTGCGACTCGGCGAAGCCGATGTCGCCGCTGAGGACGCATTTGCGGAAGAATGCCTCGCGGCGAACCCGGATGCGGGCCGGGCCCGCCACCCCGCACGGCAGGGATTCCCCGCCGGCGCCGAACTCCACCGCCGTGCCGTCGGGCAATTCCAGGGTCAGGCGGCCCCGGGTCATCCGGCTGAGGGCCCGCAGGACGGCGGCGCGGCAGGCCGACGGGGCCGACGGCGCGGCGACGTCCGCGCCGGAAAAATAGGTGGGTTCCGAATCCATGGGGTCAGCCGAGGGGCGTGGGCGCGATCGAGGCGTGGGGCCGGTACAGCTCCCGCTGGTCGGCGGGCCGCGCCGCCTTGGCGAACCAGGGCACCCGCTTCAGGTGCAGGAGGAGGGCCTGGAGGTGGATGAGAAAGATGATCCGGAGCGTGATGAGCGGGTACTTGAGCGTGTACCATGCCAGCCGGGCGGCGGTGAGGGGCCGGCGGCGTCCGGTGAGGGCGCTGGTCAGCGTCCGCTCGCTGCCCTGATAGTCGTCGATCCGGATCGCCAGCTGCGCGCCCGGCGTCCGGAGGTTGAAGTCGAAGGCCACGTCGAGGCCGGAGAAGGGCGAAACGTAGAAATACTTCGGGACCCGCGAGGCGAACGTGTCCGACCCCGGCGCCGCCGTCAGGCGGTCCGGGCCGAGGAAGTAGGGCTTCACCTCGCAGTAGGTGTTCGTCACCTCCACGATCGTGGCGACCGGTTGGCCGCCCGCGCCGTAGCAGAAATAGAAGGAGACCGGGTTGAAGAGATACCCGGCGACCCGGGGAAGGGTGAGGAGCAGGATGCGGCCGCCCGGCAGCTCGACGCCGTGCCCGCGCAGGAAGGCGAGGGCGCGCTCCTTCAGGCCGGCGGCGGCCGGGGTCGCCCCGGCCGCGCCGTTGTGGCGGGCGCCGCCCGTCGGCAGGTAGTCGTCCTCGCGGAAGCTGTAGAGGTTGCCGCGGTTGACCGAGAATAGCGGGATCCCGCGGCCCAGGACGGGCAGCTCGTCGAGGTCGATCGCCATCAGGAAAATCCGGTACGCGAAGCGGTGCGCCTTCGGCGTGAACCGGTGGTGCATGACCCCGCATTCATACAGGCTGGACCTCACTGGGGTCAGGGAATTTGCAGTCGGGTTCAAGGTCAAGCGGCCCACGGGTCGCGGTTGAGCAGCAGCTCCGAGAGCTGCACGGCCGAGCGGAGCGCGTCCTCGTGGAAGCCGTAGCGGAAGTAGCTGCCCGCATAGTAGGTGCCGGTCCGGCCGCCCGTCGCGGAGTTGAGCCGCGGCAGCTCGCGCTGGGCCCCGAGGGCGCCCAGGTTGAAGAGGGGGTGGTCATAGGAGATCCGCCGGATGACCTTGCCCGGTTCGATGGCCTCGGGCCGGTTGATCGAGACGAAGTAGTTCTCGCGGTCGGAGACGCCCTGCAGCGAGTTCATCCAGTAGTGCGTGGCGGTCGAGCCGCCGCGGCTGATCTCGTAGTTCCAGCTGGCCCAGGCCAGCCGGGTCCGCGGCATCACGCCGGCGTCCGTGTGCAGGGTGGCGACGTTGGGCTGGTACTTGAACTCCTGCAGGACGGCGGCCTCCTCGGGGCGGGGATCGACCAGGAGCGCCAACGCCTGGTCGGCGTGGCAGGCGAGGATCACCTGGTCGAAAACCCGGACCTCGCCCGAGGCCAGGCGCACGTGGACGCCGTGGGCGAGCCGCGCGACCTGGGTGACGCCGCGGCCGCGCTGGATCCGCTCCGCCCACGGGGCCACCAGCTTCGCGACGTACGCGCGGGATCCGCCGGTCACGGTGAACCACGGGTGCTGGGTGTGGAGCCCGAGGAACCCGTGGTTGTGGAAGAAGCGCAGGAGGCTCACGGCCGGAAACTCATACATCAGGGCCGGCGGCGTGCTCCACACCGCCGAGCTCATCGGCGCCAGGTAGAGGGAGAGGAAATCCTCGCCGTAGCCGCGCTCCCGCACGAATTGCCCCAGGGTCATCTCCTGCACGGACGGGTCTTCCAGCGCCGCCGCCGCCGCCTGGTTGAAGCGATTGATGCTGGCCAGCATGCGGTAGAAGCGCGGGCGCAGGAGGTTCCGGCGCTGGGCAAAGAGGTGGTTGAGCGACGTGCCGCAGTACTCCAGGCCCGAGGGGGCGTGCCGGACGCTGAAGGACATCCTCGTGGGCTGGGTCGCGACTCCGAGCTCGCCGAACAGCCGGGTCAGCAGGGGGTAGGTGACCTGGTTGAAGACCATGAAGCCGGTGTCCACGGGCAGGGCGCGGCCGGTGCCCGGCTCATCCACCATCACGGTGTTCGAGTGGCCGCCGACATGGTTGTCCTGCTCAAAGAGCGTCACATCAAAGTCCCGGCGGAGAAAATGCGCGCATCCCAGGCCGGCGATCCCGGTTCCTATGATGGCGATCCGGGGCATCGGTTTGGGGCCCGGAAGCAATTGCGGGGGAGCATGATGGTGTCAAAGGCCATGTGGTGGTTGCACCCCATACTACGGCCCTCCCCCTGCCGGGGATGCATCCCCGCCGCAACTAACCCGCCGAGCCGGTCCGGAAGGCCTCCAGCCCCGCCAGGGCCTGCCGGTACCAGGCCAAGTCGCCGGCGTTGCGCTCCGCGATGTAGGCATGGTCCGCGGGCGACAGGGGATACCGGTCGGTCTGTCGCTCCGGATTGGTGTTCACCCGGGGAAACTGCCGGTCGGGCCGGAAGCCGAAGGCGGCCGAATATTGCTCGAGGCTGTCGGCGAAATGCTCCGCGATGCCGACAAACTTGAAGGCGGCGACCGGCTTGTTGGCCAGGTACCGGCTGGTCAGGTTCCGCATCCAGTCCAGGTCCGCGAACGCCCGCAGCCCGAGCTTCTGCTCGTGCACGGCCCGGCAGGTGTCGTCCCGCATGTCCGGGGCCCGGAGGAAGTGGTGGTAGTTGGAGACCACGCGCTCGACCGGGTCGCGCACCCAGGTGATGAGTTCCCGGTCGGGATAGAGGTCGTCGAAGCTGTCGCCCATGAAGTGGCCGTGGATCAGCTTCGTGCCCGGGGGCACCAGGTCCGCCCGGGCCTGCTCCCGGGTGAAGATCGTGCCGTAGTTGTACCAGGCCGAGGGGCCGTAGATGGCGTCGAGCACGTGGCGGAAGCTGGTGCCAGCGCTCTTGGGCACATGGACGCTGACGATCATTGAACAGCGTAGACGGCAGGTTGCGGGCCAAGTTACAAGCCGCTTGCGGCCGCCGTGCGAGTCCTGCCCGGGCCCGTCGGCCCGCGCGCCGGCGGCGGTCAGCCGGCCGTCTGGGGACCCACCCATTTCACGAGGGTGGCGTGGAGCTCGGGCTTGCGCACCGGCTTCGAGAGGTAGTCGTCCATCCCGGCCGCAATGCACTTCTCGCGGTCTCCGGTCATCGCGTTGGCGGTCAGGGCGACGATCCGCATCGGAACCTTCCAGGTGGCCGTCGCATCCCGCTCAGCGTTGCGGATCTCGCGGGTGGCCTCGTAGCCGTCCATGTCGGGCATCTGGCAGTCCATGAAGATGATATCGTAGGGGATTTGCTTCAGCGCCGTAAGGACCTCGTGGCCGTTGCCGACCGCGTCCGCCCCGAAGCCGAGCCCCTTGAACTGGGCGAGGGCCACCTTCTGGTTCACCGGGTTGTCCTCCGCCAGGAGGATGCGGGTGGGATGCTTGGGCGGCGCGGAGTCGGCCGACGCGGCCACCGGCACCGGCGGCGGGGCCACCGGCTCGGCGGCCGGCGGCTCGGCCGCGGCGCGCCCGAGGACGTCCACCACGCAGTCGAAGAGCCGCGACTGCTTGACCGGCTTCACCAGGTAGGCCTCGACGCCGGAGGCGCGCAGCTCCTCCTGGGTGTGCATGTATCCCATCGAGGTGAGGATGATGAGCCGGGTGTTCGCGATCGCCGGATCGGCCTTGATCGCGCGCGCCAGGGTCATGCCGTCCATCTCCGGCATCTGCATGTCGAGGAGGGCGAGGTCGAAGGGCTTCTTCTCCGCCACCCCCTTGCGCAGGAGCTCGAGCGCCTCGTGTCCGTTGGCGGCGCTGCCCTTCTGCATCTTCCAGGCATAGAGCTGGTGGCGCAGGATCTGGCGGTTGGTGGCGTTGTCGTCCACCACGAGCACCCGCAGGTCGAAGAGGTCGCGGAAGTAGATCGACGGGGGGGGCTCCTCCGGGCCGGTCTGCTTCTCCAGCTTCACGTGGAACCAGAAGGTCGAGCCCGCCCCCGGGTCGCTGCGCACGCCGATCTTGCCGCCCATCATCTCGACCAGCTGCTTCGAGATCGCGAGCCCGAGGCCGGTGCCGCCGAAGCGGCGAGTGGTCGAGTTGTCGGCCTGGGTGAAGGCCTGGAAGAGCCGGTCCTGGATCTCCGGAGCGATGCCGATGCCGGTGTCCTTGATCGTGAAGCCGATGACGGCGTGGGTGTCGGTCTCGCTCTCGCGGGCGACGCGGACCACCACCTCGCCGCGCTCGGTGAACTTGACCGCGTTGCCGATCAGGTTGGTGATGACCTGCCGCAGGCGGCCGGCGTCGCCGCGCAGCCGCCGCGGCAGGTCGGCCGGCAGCTCGCAGGCGAGCTCGATCCGCTTGTGCCGCGCGCGCTCGGCGAACATGTCGAGCGCCCCCTCGACCGTCTCGACCAGGTCGAAGTCCAGCACCTCGAAGGTGAGCTTGCCCGCCTCGATCTTCGAGAAGTCGAGGATGTCGTTGATGATCGTGAGGAGCGAGTCGGCGGAGTGGCGGATGGTCTCGGCGAACTCCCGCTGGACCGGCGCCAGCTCGGTGTCGAGGAGCAGGCCGGTCATCCCGATCACCCCGTTCATCGGCGTGCGGATCTCGTGGCTCATGTTGGCCAGGAACTCGCTCTTGATCCGGGAGGACTCGAGGGCGGCGTCGCGGGCCTGGGCGAGGGCCAGCTCGGTGTCCTTGATGTGGGTGATGTCGACGATCACCCCCACCAGGCTCCAGCGCTCCGGCCCGAGCACGTCGATCGATACGTGCTCGTGGACGCAGAAGGTGCGGCCGCCGAACGTCACGTGGAATTCCTGGTCGTAGTCGGAGCGGCATTCGGCCAGCGCCCGCCGGGACAGCTCGTTCATCTGGTCGTACTCCTGGACGATCTCCCGGTTCCAGAGCTCCTTCTGGTCGGGGGCGGGATCCCGGCCGAAGATGCGGCGGTAGAGGGCCGAGTGGGGCAGGAAGATCTGCCAGTCCTGGACCGCCGTCGGCGGCCCGGAGACGTTGGCCTGCCAGAGCAGGCAGTCGGCGCCCTTCAGGATCTTCTCGACCTGGGCCTCGGTCGCCTTGCGGGCCACCTCGGCCTCCCGGCGCTTGGTGATGTCCTGCACGACGCCGCCCAGCTTCCACTCGTTCGGGCCGATCGGACGGATCGCCACCTCCTCGGCGAGAAGGTGGGCGCCATCGGAGCCGATGATCCGGAACTCCTGCTGGTAGCCGCCGGCGCCCTCGTCCAGCGCCTTGGCGGCGGCGAGCTTCGTCCGCGCGTGGTCCGGGGCCTGGTCGTCCCGCCAGAGGCCGCCGAATTCCCGCTCGCCGGCGAGCAGGAACAGCGGGTTATCGTGGAGGTTGGGGGGCGTCCGCATCCGCCACTCGTAGGTCGAACCGACCCGCTTCACATCGGCCCACCAGAGGAGGATGTTGGCGCGGTCCAGGGTATCGAGGATGAGCCCGTAGTTCTCGTAGCCGCCAATGCCTTCGGCGGGCGCCGGCGCCGGCGGGGTCCGGCGGCTGCGCCAAAAATAAAGGGCCGCGGCCCAGCCGCAAAGTCCGGCCACGGCCACAGCGGCCATCGGGGCGGTCACGAACGCGAGGAGCATCGGGGGTTTAGTTGAGCGTGGGACAGCGGAAACTAGCCGCCGATCGGACCCAACCCAAGGCGGCTAGCGCGCTGCTGACTTGGCAGCGGCCAGACAACCTTTACGGGCGCAACCTGTCAACGGCGGTCGCCTGAGTAGGAACGCTTACCTTAGCGCGTCGTCGACGGCTTGGAGCAGCATTCGCGGCGTGTACGGCTTGGTCAGGACGGGCAGCAGGGCCGCGGTGCCGTCCGGCACCACCACATCGCGGCTGTATCCCGTCGTGAGGATCGCCTTGAGCCCGGGCTTGAGCTCCCGCAGCGCCGCCGCCAGGTCGACCCCGGACAATTCGCCCGGCAGGACTACGTCGGTGAGAAGCACGTCCACCCGCTCCCCGTGCCACTGCCACGCCTCGAGGGCGGCATCGGCCGAGCCGGCCTGCAGGACCGAGTAGCCGTCCTGCTGCAGCACCGCGGCCGCGAATTCGCGGACGTTGGCCTCGTCCTCGACGAGCAGGACGACCCCCTTGCCCCGCCGCACGTCGTGGACCTCGGAAAAGGGGGGCGTCGACGTCAGCCCGGAGGTGACGCGCGGGAGGTAGACCCGGAAGACCGTTCCGGTGCCGATCTGGGTCTCCACGTCCAGCCACCCCTCGTGGCGCTTGACGATGTCGCGGGCGGTCGCCAGGCCGAGCCCGGTGCCGCGCCCCTCCTCCTTGGTGGTGAAGAAAGGCTCGAAGATCCGGGGGAGGATGGCGGCGGCGATCCCGGCGCCGGTGTCGCGGACGGCGATGCAGGCGTAGGGCCCGTCCGGCGCCGGGGACGGGGGCGGCGGGCCGCCCACCGGTCGGACACTGACGGTGATCGTGAGCCGGCCCCCGCGCCGCATCGCGTCGCGGGCGTTGACCGCCAGGTTCATCAGGACCTGCTCCAGCATCGCCACGTCGACGTTCACCCGCGGGGTTTCCGGTGCGGGCACAAAGTCCACCGCGATCGTCTCGCCGAGGAGGCGCTGGAGGATTCCGGCGATCGATTCAATCTCGACGTTGAGATCGACCACCTCGGGCTTGGGCGCGCGCTTGCGGCTGAAGAGGACCAGCTGCCGCACCAGGGCGGCCGCCTGGTTGCTGGCGGTGAAGACCCGCTTCAGCGCCTCGGCGGAGGCGGGGGGCAGGTCCTCCTTCTCCAGCAGGATGCTGACATAGCCGGAGATGATGGTCAGCAGGTTGTTGAAATCGTGGCCGATGCCTCCGGCCAGCTTTCCGACCATCTCCATCTTCTGCGACTGCAGGAGCTCGGACTCCAGCCGCCGCCGCTCGGTGATGTCGGCCGCGACGCCCACCACCCGGGTGACGCCGCCGCCGGCGGCGGGGACCGGGAAGCCGCGGTCGAGGATCCAGCGCACCGCCGCGTCCGGTCGGCGGATGCGGTATTCGACCTCGGCGGGCGCGCCGCCGGCGAGGCGGGCCGCCGCCGCCTCGACCGCGGCCCGGTCCTCGGCCAGGACCCCGTCCGGCCAGCGGCCGCCCTCGGCGAGGAGCGCATCCGGCGGCTGGCCCCAGATGGACTCGTAGGCCGGGCTCACGAACAGCACCCGGCCGGTGTCGGCCGCCCGGACCCAGAAGACGTCGCGGATGTTGTCCGCCATCTCGCGGAACAGTTCCTCCGGCTGGAGCGCGCGCGGGGGTTCACGGTTCATGACGGGGGCGGGGCGGGGACCAACGGACGCGGGTCTGGTTCCGGAGGGTGCGGCCGGCCGCCGGGCGAGGCAAGATTTACCGCAGGAACGCCGCCCGGACCAGGGCGGCCACGCCGAAGGCGAGGAGGACGGCGCCGCACAGCCCGCCCAGGATGCGCTGCGCCCGCGGCGTGGCCCGGAGGCGGGCGGCGCTCACCCCGGCGCTGAGGACGAGCCACCAGGCGGCGGACCCGGCGAAGACGCCCAGGACCAACTGCGCGGCGGCGCCGTACCCGGCGACGGCGCCCGGGCCGAAGGCGGCGAAGATCGCGACGAAGGAGAGGATGGTCGCGGGGTTGGCGAGCGTGAAGGCGAAGGTGGAGGCGTAGGCCGCGGCGTGCCCGCCCGCCGGCAGCGGCCGGTCCTCGGAGGGCGGGCGGCTGCGGAGGGTGCCGAGGCCGAGGTAGCAGAGGAGGGCGCCGCCCAGGAGCGCGATCCAGAACTGCTCGCGCAGCAGGAAGCCCGACACGGCGGTGAGTCCGAAGCCGGCGACGCAGCCGTACAGCGCGTCGGCGGTCGCCGCCCCGAGGCCGGCGACGAACCCCGCCCGGAAGCCGTCCCGGAGCGCGCGCCGGATGCACAGCACCCCGATCGGCCCGACCGGCGCCGCGATCGACAGGCCGACCAGCGCGCCCCGGGCGAACAGCGAGAGATTCACCGCCCCACGCTTGGCGCCGTCCGGCCGGGCGCCAATTCTTTTAGGCTGCCCCTCGGCGCGGGCCGCTGCCACGCTCCGCCATGGAAAAACGCCCGTTTGCCGAGCTGGGAGTGTCGGCCGAGATCCTGAAGGCCGTGGACAAGCTCGGCTACGAGGAGGCGTCCCCGATCCAGACCGCCGTCATCCCCACGGCCCTCGGCGGCCGCGACATCGTCGGCATGTCGGCCACCGGCTCGGGCAAGACCGCGGCGTTCGCGATTCCGGCCATCGAGCTGGTGCAGGCCGCGCTGCACCGGGTGCAGTGCCTCATCCTCTGCCCGACCCGCGAGCTCGCGGTCCAGGTGGCCGAGGAGACCGGCAAGCTGCTGCTCTTCAAGCGGGGCGTGCACGTCGTTCCCATCTACGGCGGCCAGTCCTACGAGCGGCAGTTCCGGGCCCTGGCGGCCGGCGTCCAGATCGTGATCGGCACTCCGGGGCGGGTCATGGATCACATGGAGCGCGGCACGCTCAAGCTCGAGGATTTGAAGCTCGTGGTCCTCGACGAGGCCGACCGGATGCTCGACATGGGCTTCCGCGACGACATCGAGCACATCCTCAAGGCCGCCCCGGCCGCCCGGCAGCTGCTGTTCTTCTCCGCCACCATGCCGCGGGCGATCCAGGACCTGATCGGCCGCTACAGCCGCGACCCGGCCTGGATCAAGATCGAGGCCCAGGCGCAGAACGCGCCGCAGGTCGACCAGGTCTACTACGAGGTCGACCGGCGCTCGAAGCTCGAGGTGATCACCCGCCTGATCGACCTGAACGACTTCCGCTACGGGCTCATCTTCTGCAGCACCAAGGTCATGGTCGACGACCTCGACGAGGCGCTCCACGCCCGGGGCTACGCCACCGACCGGCTCCATGGCGACCTCAGCCAGATGCAGCGCAACCGGGTGATGGAGAAGTTCCGGAACCGCGCCTTCGAGTTCCTGGTCGCGACCGACGTGGCCGCCCGGGGCCTCGACGTCGACGACCTCGAGGTGGTCTTCAACTTCGACCTCCCGAACGACGCCGAGGACTACACCCACCGGATCGGGCGGACGGCCCGGGCCGGCAAGTCCGGGCGGGCCATCACCTTCGTCTCCGGCCGGGAACTCTACAAGCTGCAGAGCATGGTGCGCTTCGCCCACCTGAAGATCCGCCGCGAGAGCGTCCCGTCGCTGGACCAGGTGGAGGAGGCCCGGGCGAGCGTCTTCTTCGAGAAGCTGCGCACGGTGCTCGACTCGGGGCAATTCGAGGCCCACGACCGGATGATCGACCGCCTGCTGGACCAGGGCTATGCCAGCACCGACATCTGCTCGGCCCTGATCCAGATGCTGAAGGGCGGCTCGGCCGCCAAGGCCGGCGCGGCCAAGCCGTCCCCGCTGGCCGCGCCCGCCGGGGCGCGCCCCGGGAGCGGGCCGCCGCCGGAGCCGGCGGAGGACGACGAGCTTCCCCTGGCACCGGCCGGCCTCCCGCCGGCGCCGGCCCGCACCGGCAAGGAGGCGGGCAAGACGACCCTGTTCCTGAACGCCGGCCGGAAGCACCTGGTGACGACGGCCGAGATCGTCGGCAAGATCGCCGGGGTGACCCGCCTGCCGGCGCGGGAGATCGGCGCGATCGACATCCACCAGCGCCACTCGCTGGTCGACGTGTCGTCCGACCAGGCCGAGCTGATCATCCAGAAGATGGACGGCGTCCGCTTCCGCGGGCACGCGATCAAGGTGTCGCTGGCGACGCCGGCCGAGAAGGCGCGGGAGTAGGGTGGGGAACCGAACCTTCCCCGGTCGGTCCATGCCGAACCCCCAAACCCCATGGCCAAAATCTTCCTCGGCATCTTCCTCCTCGTTTTCGGCCTCAACCTGCTGATCGGCCTCGCAATCCCCCCCTGGATCCTGGGTCTGCTGGCGCTGGTGGCCGGGATCCTCGTCCTCCTCGAGCGGTTCTCGGTCCGGATCGACAAGACCTGAGCGGGCCCGAATTTGACTTTGGGGGGCCGCCCGGCCGATAGTCTCCGGCGCGATGACTCCCTACCCCCGGATGTGCGCCGCCCTCGTGGCCGGCATGGCCCTGGGACCCGAGGCCGAGGCCCGGGGCCTGCTCCTCGTGGCGAACAAGGGCAACCACACGCTCTCGATCGTCGATCCCGCCGCGGGCCACCAGATCGCCGCGGTCGACGAGGACGGCGTCACCGGCCATGAGGTCGCGGTCTCGCCGGACGGCCGCCTCGCCTTCGTGCCGCTCTACAGCAACGTCGGCGTCGGCAGCGCCGGCACGGACGGCCACCTGATCCGCGTCATCGACCTGGCGAGCCACGCGATCGTGGGCACGATCGATTTCGGGCACGGGGTGCGGCCGCACCGCCCGGTCTTCGGCCCCCGCGACGGCCTGCTCTATGTGACGACCGAGCTCGACCGGACGGTCTCGATCATCGACCCGGCGGCCCTGAAGATCGTGGGCTCGGTGCCGACCGGCGCGGCCGAGTCGCACATGCTGGCGATTTCCTCCGATGGGCGCCGCGGCTACACCGCCAACGTGAAGGCGGGGTCGGTCTCGGTGCTGGACCTCGAGGCTCGCCGGCTCGTGACCGTGATCCCGGTGGCGCCGGTCGTCCAGCGGATCGCCCTGTCGGTCGACAACCGGTGGGCGTTCACCGCCGACCAGACCAAGCTGCGCCTGGTCGTGATCGACACCGCCACCGACTCCATCGCCACTTCGATCCCGCTCCCCGGCCTGGCCTTCGGCACCGCGGCGACCCCCGATGGCCGGTGGCTCCTCGCCTGCATCCCCGCGCTCAAGATGGTCGCGGTCATCGACCTGTCGCTGATGAAGGTGGTCCGCCACCTCGACGTCCCCAAGGCCCCGCAGGAAATCCTGGTCCGGCCGGATGGCGCGGTCGCCTACGTGTCCTGCGACGCCGCCGCCCAGGTGGCGGTCATCAACCTCTCCGACTGGACGATCAACGGCCTGATTGGGGTCGGCCCGGCGGACGACGGCCTGGCCTGGGCGCCGGCGCCCTAGCCGGAATGGCGGCCGGCGAGCGTGGTGTAGTGGCGGGCGGACGCGAAGTCCTGCGCGGTCAGCCCGCCCTCCGAGTGGGTGCTGAGCGCGAGCTTCACCTGGTTCCAGCGGATGTCGATGTCGGGGTGGTGGTCCCGGGACTCGGCGTAGGCGGCCACCTTCCGGACGAAGGCGATGGCGGGGAGGAAGCCGGCAAAGGTGAATTTCCGCCAGATCTCGCCGCCGCGGCGCTTCCAGCCGGGGACGGTCAGGAGGGCGCGGCGGACCTGGGCGGGGGTGAGCTTGGACATGGTCAGTGCTTCAGGAGGTTGTCGGCGGCGAGGACGAGGAACACGTAGTCGGAGGTCGCGTAGCCCAGGCAGTATTCCCCCTGCTGCCAGAGGAAGGGCCACTCGAGCAGTTCGGGAAAGTCGGGCCGGATGAGGGCCGTGCCGGAGGCCACGCCGCCGGGGATGTACGACCAGTCGCCGCGGTTCATCCCGTAGGCCGGGATCATCGACTTGGCGCCGACGCCGGAGACGAAGGAGGCGGTGTTGGGGCCGGGATGGCAGCCCAGCATGAAGTCGAGCGCGCGGTAGACGTACTCGGCGCCGAAGATGTCGGGGGCGCCGCGGTGCAGGAAGTACTGCTCGACCCCGAAGCGCTCGATGTTCCAGCCGGCGCCCCAGATGTCGGGCTCATAGGGCAGGCCGTACGGCGTCTTCTTCTCCAGCGCGTCGACCTGCCGGCGGTAGGCGGAGAGCGCCGCGCGGATCGTGGCGACGTAGGCCGGGGCGCGGACGAGGGCAAGGGAGCGGGCGCCCAGCCAGCCGTAGCGATCGACGTGGGCGGTGAGCGGGTCGGCGAGCCCGACCATCACGTCGGCGTACTTCTGCTCGCCGGTGCATTGGTAGAGCTCCAGGGCGGCCTCAAAGCGATCGAGGGGCCGCCGCGGGGTCCGGGCGTTGGTCCAGAGCTCCCGGGCGATCCGCAAACAGTCGCGGGCCAGCGCGTCGTTGTAGCCGGCCATGACCCGGGAGGCCGCGGCCAGCCCGGCGGCGGTGTCCAGCTCGCGGCCCGGGTTCACCTCGGTGAAGACCCAGCGGTCGTCCGCGGATCCGACCGAGCCCAGCGGCGGCAGGTGGTCGATCTTGGGCTCGGACTGGTCGCCGTTGACCGCGGCGGCCGCCAGCACCCGCATTGCCTCGCCGGTGGTGTCATGGAAGACCTGGTTGTCGGTCATGTCGGCGGCGTCGCCCAGGAAGGTGTACTGGTGGAGCGAGGCGTCCTGGATGCCGCGGTACAGCCGGCCGAGGGAATTGTAGCCGCCGACGATCGAGAGCAGCCCGTGCTCGATCTGCTGCAGGACGTCGGGCTTGCCGTCCGGCTGGTGGATCTCGACCACGTGCCGCGCCTGGTCGATGGTGGTGTTGTCGAGGGCGGGATGGAAGAGCTCCCAGGCCAGCGCGAGCCCGTGGACCGTGTCGATCTGCGACTCGATCCGCAGGTCGTGGTCGCCGGCGTCGTACCAGCCGCCGGCGTCGAGGCCGGGGACATGCTCGCCGGGCTGGTACTTGGTGAGGGTGGACGGGCCCTGGGCGTAGCCGTCAAAGTGGTTGTGGTTCACCGGCGCCATCAGCGCGTCATCCATGTGGGAGAGGCCGTGCCAGACGCGGTAGTGGTCGTTCACCCGCATGTGCGCCATCTGCACCGACAGGAAATACTCGACCGTCGGCTGCCAGACGCCGCGCTCGTAGACGTGCTCGCCGATCTGGAAGGCGTTGGATCGCTGGTCGCCGTAGGCGACCACGTACATCCCGGGCGTCGTCACGTCGGTGAAGTCGAACTGCAGGTAGTGGTAGCGCAGGAACTGGCCCCAGTCGCGGGCCGGGCGCCGGGCGACCTCCTCCAGCCCGGCCGCGGTGGCGCGGTACAGGACGACCGGCTGGAAGGCGCCCTCGTGGCGGTCGAGCTCGATCACCGCGACCTTGGTCTGGCGGGGATGATAGCCGACCTGCGAGACCTGGATGACGGGGTCGGACTTCCAGCCCGGGATGGCATGGGCCGACACCAGCCACTCGATCGCGGACTTGCTGGCCCCGGCCGGCGCGAGGGCGCGGACCACGAACCAGCCGTTGTTGTGCTGGGCCCGGCCGTCGAGGAGGGTGAGCTCGCCGCCGCGCAGCGCCGTGATGGTCATCCGCTGGCGCTCGCTCTCGGCCGCCACGGTGAGCGTGGGGCCCTTCCCAAAGGGGGCGACCTCGTAGTCCCCGTCAAGCACGGCGCCGGGGCCGTTGGCCTGCCGCGGGAACGTGCCGAAGCGGCCGCCGATCTCATAGGACTTGCCGAAGAGGATGCCCGGAAACAGCTCGAGGTTGAAGCCGACCTTGCCGACCCACTCCGCCGGCAGCGGCTGGTCCAGGTCGACGATGATCCGGAAGTCCGCGCCCTCGGGGTGGACGCGCACGGTGTAGCCGAGGTGCAGGTCGGGATAGCCGATGGGGTTGAACCCCTTGCGGTCCTTGGTCTCGTCGGGAAAGGACAGGTGCACGCTGATGGTCTGGCCGACCCGGTCCACCCGCCGGGGACCGACCGCCGGCACCGGCTGCCACTGGCCGGGGGTGGGCTCGAGGCGCAGGTCGCCGTTCGTGGCGACGCGCTGCCCGTTCTGGATCACGCCGACGCCGCCCTGGTGCCCGTCCGGGTAGTAGTCGTGGGCGAGCATCACGTTGAGGCCGGTCATCTCCAGGTATTCCTGGCTGTTGATGGCGAGCGCGTCGTCAGCCGCCCGGACGGGAACCAGCAGCGGGGCCGCTGCCAGGGCGGCGAGGACGATGAGGAGCGGTCGGGGCGGCGAGGTCATCATGGAAGGCCCCGCGGGAACTGGACCAGGGAGGTGATTCCCGCCGGGAACGTCTACGGTCGGCCGTCTGCCGGCGAATGGCAACCCCGTGCGGGCGGGTGGGCAAAAAAAAGGCGGCACGGATGATCCGCGCCGCCGAAGTCAGGGCAGGGCCCGGTCAGTTCCAGTAGCCCTCGTAGAAGCGGTAGCCGCCGTTCTCGGGTTCCCAGTGCGGGGCCATCCAGGTCGAGTCGGAGTGCGGCGGGATTTCCCAGTGGCCGGCCATCCACTCATACTCGCTGTTGCGCCAGGTCCAGTAACCCGGGACCCACTTGTAGTCGGGGCCCGGCTGCGCGAGGACGACCTCGGCGCGGACGGCGGGCGGAGCCTGCTGCGTGATGACGGTCGTGTTGGTGGTCGCCGGCGACGCCACCACCGGCTGGCTGGTCGAGGTCGTCTGCGTGGTCACGGTGGTGGCGGGCTGCCCGTTCACCACCACCGGGGGCGGCGGGGGCGGGGACGAAACGACATGGGAGTCCGGCTCGGTCGCGCAGCCGACAAAGAGGGCGATGACGCCGCAGGTGATCAGCGTCCGCGCCCCGGGAGCGACGCACTTAAACAGGGTCGCCGATGAACTATATGGGGTTCTCATAGTTATGGCACCGACTCGCGGCGCACCGCCCGGTTCCGGGCCGCCCCCCTTATTTTATTCCTTATAATGCACGATTTCCGGGCACTTTTTCCGGTCCGACTTAGCACGGAACCTTTAGGCCCCCGTGGCTACAATGTCCGACAGAAGCATCCGGTGGCGACCTAGGCGCGACCGCAGTGGAATCGAAACCCCGAACCCGAAAAATCCCATGAACACACTGATCATCAAGGGCGACTGGAACATCGCCAAGGGCAAGCTCAAGCAGAAGTACGGGAAACTCACGGACAACGACCTGCACTTTGTGGACGGCAAGGAGGACGAGCTCCTCGGCCGCATTCAGAAAGTGACCGGCGAGCGCCGCGAGGTGCTCGAGAAGTTCCTGAACGACGAACGGAACTTCCGCTAAATCCCGACGACCCGGGCCCCCCGAACTCCTCCCACTCCCTATATGAACATCAGACCCAAGTTTGCCTCCCTCCTCCTGCTCGCGGGCGCCCTCGCCCTCGGCTCCGTCGCCGGCGGCTGCGCCGGCAGCCCCACCAAGGACAGCACCGGCCAGTACGTCGACGACACCACCATCACCACCAAGGTGAAGAGCGCGCTGCTGGGGGACGATTCCGTCAAGTCATTCGAAATCAGCGTCGAGACCTTCAAGGGTGTGGTCCAGCTGAGCGGCTTTGTCGACACGGCCGACCAGAAGTCCGCCGCCGAGCACGACGCCATGGCGGTCGCGGGCGTGAAGGACGTGAAGAACAACCTGACCATCAAGTAACGGCTTTTCCCGACGGGGAGCGTCGACGCTCCTCCTTGGCAGCCGCCCCGGGTTCGCCCGCGGGCGGCTGCCTTGTCTCGGCCGCCGGCGGGGCGCCTCGCGGATTGATCCGCGGCACCGGGGACGCCACGCTCGGCCCGCGCCCATGGCCCTCCCCGCCACCATCCTCTCGCGACTCGCCGCCCTCGGCACGTCCCCGGCCGACGTCGCGGAGCGCTTTGTGCGGGGTTCCGGCCCGGGCGGGCAGAAGATCAACAAGACTTCCTCCACGGTCTGGCTGCGCCACCGGCCCACGGGTGTCGAGGTCCGTTGCCAGGCGGAGCGGTCCCAGTCCGCCAACCGCGAGCGCGCCTGGCAGGAGCTGTGCGGGCGCCTGGAGGGCCGGATCCGCGAGGCCGGCGCCGCGGCGGAGCAGGAGCGGGAACGGGCCCGCCGCCAGGTGCGGCAGAAGAGCCGGCGCCAGAAGGTGAACATGATCCTGGCGAAGAAGCACCGCGCCCGCCACAAGGCGTCGCGCGGCCGCGTCGGGGAGGATTAGCCCTCCACCGGCGGGCGCGCCGCGCCGGCCAGCGCCTCCTTGAAGTGCCGCCGGCACATCGCGACGTACCGGTCGTTGCCGCCGATCTCGACCTGGTGGCCGGCCGTCACGGCGGAGCCGTCGGGGCCGATGCGCAGGTTCATCGTCGCCTTGCGTCCGCAGTGGCAGATGGTCTTCAGCTCGATCAGATTGTCGGCGGCCGCGAGCAGCCCGGCGCTCCCCGGGAACAGCCGCCCCTGGAAATCGGTGCGGATGCCGTAGCAGAGGACCGGGATGCGCAGCAGGTCCGCGATGTCGGTCACCTGCGCCACCTGGCGCGGGGTCAGGAACTGGGCCTCGTCCACCAGGACGCACGCCACCGGCGCCCGGCCGTGCTCCGCCCGGACCTGGTCCAGCAAGTCGTCGTCCGGGTGCAGCGGCACGGCGTCGGAGGCGAGCCCGATCCGCGACTCGATCCGGCCCGAGCCGGATCGGATGTCCCGGGCGGGCATGAAGAGGAGCGTCCGCATCCCGCGCTCGCGGTAGTTGTAGCTCGACTGGAGGAGGACGGTGCTCTTCCCGGCGTTCATGGCGGAGTAGTAGAAGTAGACCTTCGACATGGGGGCGGCGGATCAGGCGGGGGGCAGGGTGGTGATCACCCGGTGCAGCTCGACGAAGGACACCGGCTTCACCAGGTGGGCGACAAAGCCGGCCTTGCGCGAGCGGGCGAGGTCCTCCTCGAGCCCGTAGCCGCTGAGCGCGACCCCGCGGAGACCGTAGGCGGCCCGCAGCTGCTCCATCAGCTCCGTCCCGGTCCCGTCCGGGAGGCCGAGGTCGGAGATCACGAGGTCGAAGCGTTCGGCGGCGGCGGCGGCGAGGGCTTCGGCCACCGACGCGGCCGTCGCCACCCGGTGGCCCCGGGCCTGGAGGAGCAGGTGCAGGCTCTGGAGGGTGTTCGGGTGGTCGTCGACCAGGAGGAGGCGGAGCGGCGCCACCGGCTCCGGGCGGGGGGAGGGGGCCGGCGGACGGGTGCCGAGCGGGGCGGAAACGGCGCCGGGCAGCTCGACGACGAACGTCGAGCCTTGGTTCGCCCCCGCGCTCGACGCCGTGATGCGCCCCCGGTGCAGCTCGACGACGGCGCGGGCGATGGCCAGGCCGAGGCCGATGCCGCCGAAGCGGTGGTCGCCGGTGAGGCCGCCCTGGTCGAAGGGCAGGAAGATCTGCTCCAGGAGCGCGGCATCGAGCCCGATCCCGGTGTCGGTCACCTCAATCCGGAGCCAGGTGGTGCCGTCCGGCCGGTCCTCGTTGCGGGTGCGGAGGGCGATCCGGCCGTGCGGCGGGGTGAACTTGACGGCGTTGCGCAGCAGGTTCCAGATCACCTGCTGGAAGCGGGCGGGGTCGGCCAGCAGGCCCGGCAGGGTGGCGCGGAGGTCGCGCTCGATCGTGAGGCCCTTGCCCTGCGCCTCGCCGCGCACGATCTCGACCGCCAGCCCGATCAGGGAGTGCGCATCGCAGAGCTGGGGGCGCAGCTGCAGCTTGCCCCGGGAAATCGCGGTCAGGTCCAGCAGGTCGTCGATGAGGCGCGCCTCCAGGGCGATGTTGCGCTCCATCATGCCCATCTGCTCGCGGACCTCGGCGGGGAGCCGCTCGTCCTGCCGCAGCTCCGAGGCCGTGACCAGCACGGGGGTCAGCGGCGTGCGCAGCTCGTGCGACAGGGTGGCGAGGAAATCGTCCTTGGCCCGGCTCGCCCGCTCGGCCGTGTCGCGGGCCCGCTTCAGGTCGTCGATGTCGGTGTTGGTGCCGAACCACTTGATGATCTGTTCCTGGGTGCCGCGCATGGCGCGGGCGCGCACGAGGAACCAGCGGTAGGATCCGGCGGCCGAGCGCAGGCGGAACTCGACCTCGTAGTTGCGCCCGCTGGCGATCGACGCCTGCCAGGACCGGGTGGCCTCCGGCACGTCGTCGGGGTGGACGAATTGGATCCAGGCGTTGCCCAGGATGTCGCGCTCGAGGTCGGCGCCCAGGTACTGCACGGCCTCCTGGTTGGCATAGTCGAGACTGCCGTCCAGCCGGGCGGTCCAGACCTGCAGGGCCACGACCTCGGAAAGCAGCCGGAAGCGGCTGGCGGACTCGGTGGCGGACAGGGCCTCGGCCTCGGCGCGGTCCCGCGCCAGGCGGAGGCCCGCCTCGGAGCGCTTGCGCTCGATGTGCTGGGAGATCGCCCGGGCGATCGGGTCCAGCTCGTCCGTGACCGTCCGGGTGAGGATGTGCCGCGCGAAGAGCCCCATCACCCCCACCAGCTGGCCCTCGACGATCAGGGGATAGCCCGCGAACGCGACCATCCCCTCCCGGCGCGCCCACTCCGGGTCGCTGATGTTGGGGTCGTGGAGGACGTCGTTCGTGACGTGGGGTTGGCGGCTGGCGGCGATCCGGCCGATCTTGAACTGCCCCAGCTGGATCCGCCCGTGCGGGCCGTTCAGGTGGGTGTAGAGGCCGGCGCTGGCGCGCAGGACCAGCGTGTCGGCGCCCGGCTCCAGCGTCCAGATGCGGGCGAAGGCCGCGTCGATGTGCCGGACGACCAGCTCGCAGCAGGCCTGCAGCGTGCGGTCGACCGATTCGGCCGAGTCGAAGGCCCCGGCGACGTCCGCCCGCAGGGCCGCCAGGCGGCTCCGCTCGCGCGCGTCGGCCTCGGCGCGGGCCCGCTCGATCGTGGCCCAGCAGCGCTCGGCCACCTCGGCCAGGAGGTCCGAATCCGCCGGGATCCACGGCCGCGGCTGGGCGCCGTGCACCGCCATCATCGCCAGGAGCACCCCGTCCTTCATCAGGGGATAGCAGATGGTCGCATGGATCCCGAGCGCGGTGAAGGCGGCGGCGCTTTCGGCAAACTCGGGTTCACGGGTGAAGTCGCGGATCACGAGCATGCGGCCGGCGCGCAGGCCGGTCGCGACTCCGGCCCCGAAGGCGGAGAGCGCATAGGTTCCCGCGAGCGGCGGGCCCCCGTCGGCATAGTCGTCGTAGATCGTGAAGTGGTCCAGGTCCGGCTCGACCTCGGCGTAGGCGCACCGGGCGACGCCGAGTTCCTGGCCGAGCAGCCGGGTCGAGACCGCCATGATCTCGGAGGGGACGAGCAGGTCGCGGGTGGCGTCGGCGAGATTGTTGAGGAAGCGGAGCTTGCGCTCGCTCTCGCGGAGGACCTGGTCGGCGACCCGCTTGCGGGTCACGTCGTGGAAGACCAGGATGACGCCGAGCACGTCGCCCGGCTCCCCGCGGATCGGGGCGGCCGAGTCCTCGATCGGATACTCGCGGCCGTGGCGGCCGCGCAGCACGGTGTGGTTCGCGAGCCCGACCACGACGTCTTCCTTCAGCACCCGCTCCACCGGGTTCTCGGCCTCGCGGCCGGTCTGCTCGTGGAAGATCCGGAAGACCTCGCCGAGCGGCCGGCCCCGCGCCTCCGCGTTCGGCCAGCCGGTCAGCTCCTCGGCCACCGGGTTCAGAAACGACACCCGGCCCGCCGCATCGGTCGCGATGACGGCGTCCCCGATCGAGCTCAGCGTCACCCGGAGCTCGGTCGCGCGGTGGTCGGCCGCGGCGAGGCTCGCCGCATAGGTCGAGCTGGTCTGGCGCAGCTGCCGCAGCAGCCACCAGAGGAGCAGGGGCACGCCGAGGAGGACGGCGCCGGCGAAGCCGGCCATCACGGTCTGGGAGACCCGGTTGTAGGCGGCGACCCGGCCGGCCCGCTCGCGCTCCTCGTCCTCGATGAAGGCGTGGATCGTGGCGACCGCCGCGGTGAAGGAGCGGCCGGCCGTGAGCATGTACGGGGTCTGGCTTTCCGAGGTCTGGCCGGCGGCCAGGCGGAGGATGCTCTCGTCGGCGGCCTGGCTCCAGGCGGTGGCCTCTTCGGCCAGGTCGCCGATGGCCTCGGCCTTGCGCTTGCTCTTGGCGATAAAGGCCGCGAGCGCCCGGAGGTGGCCGGGAAGGTCGGCTTCAGCGTCGCGGTAGGACCGCAGGATCGCCGGGTCGCCGGTCAGACGGAAACCCCGGAAACCCGACTGCATCGTGACCAGGAGCTTCTCCACCTCGGCGGCCTCCGAGATCACCTGGTCGGTGCGCTCCAGCCGGTGGGCCGAGCGCTGGAGGAACAGCACCAGGCCGAGGAGGATCAGGATCGGGACCAAGAGCAGGATCACGAGCTTGGCCGTCCCGACCCGCAGGCGGCGGCGGAATTCCGCGTCGTTCTGCAGGCTCATCGCCGGGTCGACGGGTGCGCTGGTCAGGGGACTTCGCATGCGCGGGGTTAGGGGGGCGTCGGGGACGAAGGGGACCGGCACCGTCCCAGCCAAACACACATTCCGGCCCCAATCAAACCGGGAGGCGCGGCCGCCGGCGTCACATATAACTACCGCAACGGCCAGGATTGGTTCCCGCCGGCCGGGGGCGCCCGGGCGCCCCGCCCGCCGTCACCGAGCGGGTTGCTTCCAGAGTCCCCGCAGGTCGCGCAGCGCGAGGAGGATCTCCTCCACCGTGTAGGGCTTCTTCAAAATCGTGCGGACCCCGAGCGCCTCGAGTTCCGCCCGGCGCTGCTCCATTCCCTCCATGCTCGCCACCCCGCTGGACACAATCGCGGTCACGGCGGGGTTCATCTTCTTGAGGACCTGGACGAGGGTGACGCCGTTCATGATCGGCATTTCCAGGTCGGTGATCACGACCTTGATCTCCTTGCCGTGCCGCGCGTACTCCATCGTGGCCTCGGCCCCGTCGTTGGCGGTGATGACCTGGTAGTTGTACTTGACCAGGAGGTCGCGAATCACGTCGCGGATCTTCTTCTCATCGTCGACGATCAGAATGAGCTCGCCCTCGCCGCGCGGGAGCGCCGCCGCGCCCTCGCCCGGCAGGCCGTCCTGGCCCTTCGGCGTCGCCGGCAGGTAGACCTCGAAGGCGCTGCCCTTGTCGACCTCGCTGCGCAGGGAGATGAAGCCGCCGTGGCTCTTCACGATCCCGATCACGGTCGAGAGACCGAGGCCCGTGCCCTTGCCGGCCTCCTTGGTGGTGAAGAACGGGTCGAAGATGCGGTCGACGATCTTCGGCGGGATGCCGGTGCCGGTGTCGACCACCCGGAGGAGGACGTACGGGCCGGGCTTGGCCCCGACCATGGTGCCCGCGGTCGCCGCGTCGAAGGTCAGGTCCTGGGCGGAGATGGTGAGGACGCCGCCCCGGGGCATCGCGTCGCGGGCGTTGACGCTCAGGTTGAGGAGCACCTGGTGCAGCTGGGTCGAGTCGCCGATGATCGGCCAGAGGGATTTCGGCAGGTCCTCGACGATCGAGATGTTCTTCGGGAAGGTCTGCTGGGCGATGCTGGCCATCTCGCGCACGAGGTGCTCCGGCCGCACGATCCGGCGCGCGCCCTCGACCCCGCGCCCGAAGGTCAGGAGCTGCTTCACCAGATCCGAGCCGCGCTGGGCGCTGGCCTCGATGGTGGCCAGCGTCTGCACCGTCTCCTCCTCCGAGAGCCCGAGGCGCAGGAGCGGCGCCGACATGAGGATCGGCGCCAGGATGTTGTTCATGTCATGGGCGATCCCGCTCGCCAGCGAGCCGATGGCCTCGAGGCGCTGCGCCCGGAAGAACTTCGCCTCCATCTCCTTGCGCTCCGAGATGTCGCGCACCACCGTCACCAGGTAGTCGCGGTCGAGCGAGACCCACTTGGAGCTGAACTCGACCGGGAACGTGCTGCCGTCCTTGCGCCGGTGGCTGCCCTCCCCGCTGGTGGTGCCGTCCTGCCGGATGCGGGCGAGGAACTGGGGCCAGCTGCGCGCGTTGGTCAGGGGGTCGACGTCGAAGAGCTTGAGGGTCAGGAATTCCTCCCGGGTGTAGCCGAGGTCGCGGTAGCCCTTCTCGTTGACGTCGAGGAAGCGGGCCGTCTCCGGCTCGATGACCTCGAGGGCGTCGTTGGACTGGTCGACGAGGGAGCGGAAGAGCTGCAGGGCCTCGACCGACTGCCGCCGCTCCTGGCGCAGGCGCGCCTGGCTGAGGCTGTGGTTGACCGCGAGGCCCAGCCGGGTGAGGCGGTCCTTCAGCAGGTAGTCGGCGGCCCCGGCCTGCATCGCCAGGACCGCGATGTCCTCGCCGATCGTGCCCGAGACGAGGATGAAGGGGATGTCGAGCCCGCTGCGGGTCAGCAGGTCGAGCGCCTCGAGGCCGTTGAACTGCGGCAGCTGGTAGTCGGAGAGGATGAGGTCGAGCCCGGGCCGCAGGCGGGCGACGAAGTCCGCCCGGGTCTCCACCCGCTCAAAGCTGGGGTCGAAGCCGTCGCGGCGCAGCTGGCGGACGATCAGCTCAACGTCGGCGGCGTTGTCCTCCACCATCAGCACCTTGAGCGGCCTGGCCATGGCGCATCCCCCGCCCTCAATCGACCGACTTCGGCGACTTGTTCAGGAGGAGCCAGTAGAGCCCGAGGTCGTGCACGGCCTCGACGAAGCTGTCGAAGTGCACGGGCTTGACGATGTAGCTGTTGACCCCGAGCTCGTAGCTTTCGACCACGTCGCGCTGCTCGCGGGAGGAGGTGAGCACCACGACCGGGATCGTCTTGGTCAGCACATTGGACTTGATCCGCCGCAGCACCTCGAGGCCGTCGACCTTCGGCAGCTTGAGGTCGAGGAGGATCAGCTTGGGTCCGCCGTTGAATTTCTTGTCGGCACAGCTCCCCTCGCAGAAGATGAAATCGAGGGCCTCGGCTCCGTCGCGGGCGACCCGGATGTCATTGACCAAGTTCGCCTTCCTCAGGGCCCGAAGCGTGAGCTCGAGGTCCTGGGCGTTGTCCTCCACCAGCAGCATCTCCACGGCATTGGTTTCGTTCATGGGGAAGTATCCCGGAGCTGGCCGGGTCCTCCGTCGGTCCCGCGCCGACTCCGGCGGGGGGCCGGTGGTTCCCCGCCGGGCGCCGCGCCGCGACGAAAGCCCCCGGCGCCCACACCCCGCTCCCTCTCTTCAAAGAGCCGGGTCAATGCTGGGTGGATCGCCTTCACGGGAGTTTCCCTTGGCGGGTTGGGCGCTAGGGCAAGTGCTTCAGGGACCGGCAACCGGGGCGGAACCCGGGACAAGGGGCCGCTCGGTCCGCCGGCACCCCGCGCGCCGGGGCGTGCCGGGACACGGGTGGTGATTCATCGTAGGTAGTGATCGGTAAATTTTCCGTCATCCTTGAACGGAAACCTTCAATTGGGGTTCAGCACAGGCCCAACTGGGGCTGAGCTTATTGCAAATCACCGTCGGCGCAAGTGCTCTGATGTTAAGCTGCATAGGGGAAACCTCCCAGCCGTTTTACTCTTGGCCTTCCCTCGGGTGGAATTTTTCGGCCAAGCGGCCTGGGGGATGGGGACGCTCGCAGGAACCACGACCCCACGTTGGAAGCGAAGGATCGCAGGTCCCACGTGCAAAATCACCTAAATTTAGGTAGTCCGGACTCTTGCAGGAAATCCTCGCCCCTGGATGGCGGGACGACAGCATCCAGCCCGAATGCTGCGCCAGCTTTTTGCCTGCAAGTCCATCGACCGGCTGATTGCCGACGCGGCGGACCCCAAGCACCGGCTGTCCAAGTCGCTGGGACCGTGGAGCCTCACCGCCTTGGGGATCGGCGCGATCATCGGCTCGGGCATCTTCGTCCTCACCGGCACGGCGGCCGCCGGGGAGCATTTCGAGACCGCCTCCTACCTGCATGCGCAGGTGATGGATCTCCTGGTGAACTTCGTCCAACACGGGAACTTCTCGGGCGCGCTGCTGCACGGCCGGCCGGCCGCCGGGCCGGCCATCGCCATCTCCTTCGTCCTCGTGGCGGTCGCCTGCAGCTTTGCCGGCCTCTGCTACGCCGAGCTGGCTTCGATGATCCCGATCGCGGGGAGTGCCTACACCTATTCCTATGCAACCCTGGGCGAGATCTTCGCCTGGATCATCGGCTGGGATCTCATCCTCGAATACGCGGTCAGCAACGTCGCGGTGGCCGTCGGCTTCGGCGGCTACCTGAAGGAGCAGCTTTCCTCCTTTGGCCTCGACCTTCCGGACAAATGGTCGACGCCGGTGTGGGCCTCCGGCCACCGGACCGGCGCCTATTTCGACTTCCCCGCTTTCCTCATCGTCCTGGTCCTCACCCTTCTCCTGATCCGCGGCGTGCGCGAGTCCGCGCGGACCAACAACGTGATGGTGACGGTGAAGATCCTCGCGATCCTCATCTTCCTCGCCGTTGGAGGCCTCCTCGTGCATCCCGCGAACTGGCACCCCTTCGCGCCCGCCGGCTTCCGCGGGATCCTCTCGGGCGGGGCCATCATTTTCTTCACCTATATCGGCTTCGACTCCGTCTCGACGGCGGCGGAGGAGTCGAGCCGGCCCCAGCGCGACATGCCGATCGCGATCATGGCTTCGCTGGTGGTCTGCGCCGTCCTCTACATCGGGGTGGCGCTGGTGCTCCTGGGGATGATGCGCTACTCGACCTTTGCCTCCGGCCCGGCGGCCGATGCGCCCGTGGCGTACGCGCTGAAGGCCCTGGGCGCCCATCCGGTCTTCCTCTCGGTCATCGTGATCGGCGCCCTCACCGGCATGGTCTCGTCCCTGCTGGTGACGCAGTACGGCCAGACCCGCATCTGGTTTGCGATGTCCCGCGACCGGCTCCTGCCCGACTTCTTCTCGGCCGTTCATCCCCGCTTCCAGACCCCCCACTGGTCGACCTGGATCGCCGGGGCCGCGGTCGGGCTGCCGGCCGGACTCTTCGACATCGGCGACGCGGCGGACCTCTCCAACATCGGCACCCTCTTTGCCTTCGTCCTCGTGTCCCTGGGGGTCATCTTCCTCCGGCGGAGGCAACCAGACCGACCGCGCGCCTTCCGCGTGCCCTGCATGCCGTGGTTTCCGCTCCTTTCGGTCGCGCTCTGCACCGTCCTCATGACCGGGCTGACGCTGATCACCTGGATCCGCTTCGTCGTCTGGCTGGCGATCGGGCTCGCCATCTACTTCGGCTACAGCCGGCGACGGAGCGAATTCTGCGCGGTGCCGCCGTCCCGGAGCCCCCTCCCGGAACCCTGAAGGGATCCGAAACCGGGCGCGGGATTTGATTGTTCAACAATCCTCCTGCACCGTGGGGACGTCGCGGCCCCGTCTCTGTCCACCCTAGCCTTCTCTCCATGAAATTCCCGATGCGAAACCTGACTCCCGGCATCCTTCTCCTCGCGGCCTTCGCCGCCGGCGCCCGCGCCGCGGGCGATCCCGACCATGGCCGGGTCCTGTTCCAGCAGAGCTGCGCGATCTGCCATGCGACCGGCCAGGGCAACCAGCCGACGGCCGGGCAGGGGCCGCTTCTCGCCGGCGTGGTCGGGCGCCGGGCGGGGTCCCTGCCCAATTTCGCCTATACCCAGGCGCTCAAGGCTTCCCATCTCCGGTGGAACGCCGCCGCACTCGATTCCTTCCTCCGGGCTCCGGCCACCCTCGTGCCCGGCACCAACATGGTGGTGGCGGTGGCCAACGCCTCCGACCGCGCGGACCTGGTGGCGTACCTGGGGACCCTGAAGGCGGTGGCGATCGTCCGGACCACCGGCACCCACGCCGCGACCCCGGGTGACTGGCAGAACGACGCCCCCGGCGTCGTCCACCGGGTGGACCTGGCGGCCATGGCCGCGCCCTTTGCCACCGCCTCGGCGGGCAACGGCCCCTCGACGGTGGACCAGCCGAAGGGCGCCGCGCTGGCGGTGCCGCCCGGCTTCAAGGTGACACTGCTGGCCAAGGGCAATTCCGGCCCGCGCCTGCTGCGCGCCGCCCCCAACGGGGACATCTTCATCGCCGAGACCAAGCTCGGGCGCGTCCGCGTCCTGCGCCTGACGCCGGACGGCGCCGGCATCGCCGAGAAATCGGTCTTTGCCGACGGCCTCGCGGGGCCGTTCGGGATCGCGTTCTATCCGCTCGACGACCCGCAGTGGGTCTATGTCGGTGAGCTGAACCGGGTCGTGCGCTTCCCGTACCACGCGGGCGACCTGAAGGCCGCCGGCGACCCCGAGACCGTTCTTGGGGAACTGGCGCCCTCCGCGGGGGGCGGCCACACCACCCGCGACGTGGTCTTCTCGCTCGACGGGCGGCGCATGTTCGTCTCGGTCGGCTCGGGTTCCAATGTGGCGGAAAACATGAAGAAGAAGCCGGCCGCCGACGTGATGGCGTGGGAGTCCGCCCACGCCCTGGGCTCCGCCTGGGGCTCGGAGGAGAACCGCGCCGATATCCTCGTCACCGATCCCGAGGGGAAGACCCCCCTCAGGACCTTCGCCACCGGCATCCGCAACGCCGTCGGTCTGGCGGTGCAGCCGGGCACGGGCGTCCTCTGGTGTTCGACCAACGAGCGCGACGGGCTGGGCGACGACCTGGTGCCGGACTACATCACCCACGTGCAGGAGGGCGGATTCTACGGCTGGCCCTGGTACTACATGGGCGACCATGAGGACCCCCGCCACCCCGGTGAGCGCCCGGATCTCGTCGGCCACGTCCTCCAGCCCGACGTGCCGGTCCAATCTCATTCGGCCTCGCTCGAGATGACCTTCTATCCCGCGAACCCGACGGGGGCCGCGGCGTTCCCGGCCGAGTACCGCGGCGACATCTTCGCGGCCTTCCACGGTTCCTGGAACCGGGCCGGCCGCACCGGCAGCAAGGTGATCCGCGTGCACCTGAAGGACGGCGTTCCAACCGGCCAGTACGAGGACTTCCTGACCGGCTTCGTGGTGGACGACCACACCGTCTGGGGCCGCCCCGTGGGGGTCACGGTGGCGCCCGACGGATCGCTGCTCGTGACCGACGACGCCAACGGCACACTCTGGCGCGTGGCCTACGTCGGCGGCCCGTAGCGGGTCGGCGCGACTAGGCGCGGGGCGACATCAACTGGATGGAGAGCAGCCCGACCGCGATCAGGACGCCGAGCAGGACCAGGCCGTAGGCCAGGCCGACCGCGGCCATCCGGGCGACGGTGCGCCGCCGGCTTTCGCCATACACCGCCCGAAAGGCCCGAAAGACCAGGGCGGCGATCCCGAGCAGGACCGCGAGCCCGACCTTGTCCTCGAAGCGCGGGCCGAAGCGGGAGCTGGCGTAGCCGAGGATCTCCAGGCCGATCAGGCCGAGGAAGGCGAGGCCCTGGACATGCAGCGCGAACACCAGGTGCTCGACGTAGAGCCGGCGGGACCGCCGGTAGGCGAGCTTCAGGATGAGGGCGAAGAGCGGAACGCAGACGAAGAGGGCCTCCGGCAGCAGGTGCCAGATCTCCCCCTCGAGCTCCGGGGCCGTCACCGTGTCGCCCGGATCGGTCTGGATCCGCAGGGGGCCCTCGACCCAGCTGGGATCGTTGGGTTGCATGGCGCGGAACACCACGTGGGAGCCGCCGGCGGGCGCCGGCGCGGCGGCGGGGGCCGGGGAGGCGGGGGCGGACGCCCGCCGGGCATAGAGATGGTTCGTGAGCGCGTGGACCGCGAAAAAGAGGAAGCTCGCAAAGACGTAGAAGCGGACCGGGTTCGCGTAGCGCACCCGCCGGCCCGCCACGAACTCGTTCGTCAGGTAGCCCGGCCGGGTGAAGACATAGCGCGCGCTGCGCAGGAACTTGCCGTCGAAATGCAGGAAACCCTCGAGCGCGTCCTCAAGGACGTGGCCGAAGCTGCGGTTGTAGTCGACGTCGAGCTGGCCGCACCGGGAGCAGTAGGGGCCGGTGAGCGCGGCGGTGCAGTTCTGGCAATGGGTCCGGGTCCGGGCATGCGCGGGCCTCATGCGCCCATTCGAGCAGGGATGGACCCCGGGGGAAAGGGGAATTGGTCGGGCGCGCCGCTCAGAGATCAACCGCCACCACCTCGTGGATGGCGACGGTCGGCACCGTCACCTCGAGCCAGCCGTTCGCCTGGCGGAAGGCGGGGGCGGTCCCGGCGACCAGGAGCTTGACCGCCTGGGCGGAGCGTCCGGCCGGCAGGCGCACGCGCACCTGCTGCGCCCCGATCGGGTCGACGGTGCGCAGCGGACCCTTCATCATCATCGGATTGGTCAGGTTGACCAGGTGCACCGTCAGCGACCGGCGCTGCTGCCAGACGGCCACGTCGAGGACGCCCGGCCCGGTCACCTCGGCGGGTGGCGGCTCGTCCGTCGCCCACGCGGCGGCGTTGCGGAGCAGGGTGCCGTGGTCCCCGGCCAGCACCTCCCAATAGGTGCGGTCGAGGTCCCACGGAAAGTAGACCACCCGGCCGCCGCGGGCCGTCTCGCGGAGGAAAACCTGCGGGATGTCCGTGCGGGGCCGGCGCGGGTAGATCTTCTCCATCGGCAGGTCGGGGGCGGCCGGGATCAGGGTCAGGGGCGCGCGGTAGCCGGGATCGAGGGCGGCCACGTCCACCCGCCAGACGCCGTGCACGATGCGGGGAGCGTCCTCCAGCCCGCGCAGCAGGGGATGGTCGGGGCCGGGGCCGTGCTCGAGCCGCAGGTAGGCATTCTTCATCGGACCCTCGGTGCGCCCGGTCCAGCGCACGCCGAAGAGGTCGCCGAGCCCGAAGTTGCGGCGCGGCACCCCCCACTCGTCGCGCAGCGACGTCTCGCCGGTGGCGATCAGGCTCCCGCCCGCGGCCACGAACTGCCGCAGCTGGGCGCACTGGGCCTCGGAGAGCGCGGTCACATTCGGGAGGATGAGGGTCTTGAAGGCCGCCAGGCGCGCCGGGTCGAGCAGGCGATCATGGACCATCTCGAAGGGCAGGCGCGCCTCGACCAGCGCCTGGTACCAGCCGAGCGCGGCGTCCTCGACGCTGCGGGCCGGGTCGGTGGCGCCCGGGCTGAACCAGGCGGTCTGCTGGGAGTAGACGAGGGCGACCCGCGCCAGCGGCCGCTCGTTCCGGAGGTAGGGCTCGGCGCCGGCGCACCAGGCGTAGAGGTCGGCGACCGGCTGGAGCCAGCGGGGATCGTTCACCTTGCCGCCAAACTTGGTGAACCACGGCCGCATGCCGTTCGCGATCCCGTCGGCCACCCAGAGCCGGATCTCGGCCGGGGCCTGGACGGAGTCGGTCCAGCGGTGCTCGTCGCTGATCGCGACCGAGAAGATCCCGACCACCGGCTTGCGGCCCAGCGCGGCGCGGTACTCCTTCGCGTTCTTCCCGTTGGCCCAGGGCGGCATGAGGCCGTGCCGCGACTGCCGGTCGGCCATGAGGGTGGGCGCGAGTTCGCCCACGCGGCGCATGTCGAGGGCGCTGCCGGCGCCCCCGCCGGTGTTGGGGATCACGCAGGCGTTCGGGTCGACGGCCCGCACCGCGGCGTCCCACTTTTGCCACAGCTCGAACAGGCGCTCCTGGCGCCAGAGGAGGAACGCGCGGTACACCGGGTTCTGCGGGTCCGTGGTCGTCGGGACGGCATAGCCGCTGGCCGCGCGGAAGTTGGCCTGGCAGTGGTCGCAGTAGCAGGTGCCCGATCCCTCCCAGCGGTTGACGAAGATGCCGTCCGGGCGGTAGCGGCTCATGATCTCGTCATGGACCCGGCCCATGAAATCGAAGTTGTAGGGTCCCAGGCCGCAGGTCACCCAGAGTTCCGGCGAGGCCCAGTGGCGCCGCGGCCGGCCGTTCGCCTCGACCGCAACCCAGTCGGGATGGGCGGCGCGGACGTCGTCGTAGGTGGCGTGCGGATCGGTGCGCGCCAGCACCACCATGCCGTGCTCGCGGCAGCCCCGCAGCAGCTCGCCGAAGCTGTCGCGGCTGCCGAGCCAGGTGCTGCGGTGGTGGAAGGGGACGTCGGTGGGATAAAAGGCCACGCATCCGCCGGCGGAGAGGCAGACGGCGTCGCAGCGGGCGCGCCGGAAGTAGTCGATCCAGAAGCCCGGGTCGAAGCTGCCGGGGTCGTCCTCCTCCAGGGTCAGCTGGCCCCAGCGCATCGGCCGGTCCGCCCAGGCCGGCCCCGGCGAGGGGACCGCGTCGCCCCGCAGCAGGGGCCGGAGCGGACCCAGGCTGGCGACCGCGCCGGCGACGGCGGACGTCCGGAGAAAGGAACGGCGGGAAAGGGGGGGCATGGCGGCGGCCGGACGATCGGGGCGGGCGCGGGGGTCACTCCTGAGTGGGCGCATCGCCCGGCCTTGGCAAGGTTCCGCGCGTCGGGCCGCCGAAAAATGCCGCGGCGGTTTGTCACGCGCGCCCGGCCGTCCTATCCTGACGGACCTTGGACCTCGAACTCGATCCCGCGACCACCGCCCTCGTCCTCATCGACCTGCAGAAAGGCATGGTCGCCCGCCCGCTGGCGCCGCATGCCCTCGCCGACGTCGTCCGCCGCGGGGCGGAGCTGGCCGCGGCCCTGCGGGCCCGGGGCGGACTGGTGGCCTATGTGCGCGTGCTGGGTTCCGAGGTCCCGCGGCTGCCGGCGGACGCGCCGAACCCGCGGCCGGCGACCCCGCCGCCGGCGGAGATGTGGGAGCTCCTGCCCGAGGCGGGCCGGCAGCCGGCCGACCTGCTCATCACCAAGCGGCAGTGGGGCGCCTTCTACGGCACCGATCTGGACCTCCACCTGCGCCGGCGCGGCGTCCGCACGGTCATCATGGCCGGCATCGCCACCAATTTTGGCGTGGAGTCGACCGCCCGGGCGGCCCTCGACCGCGGCTATGCGCTCGTCTTCGCCGAGGACGCGATGGCCAGCGCGACCGCCGAGATGCACGGGTTCTGCATCGGAACGCTTTTCCCCCGGATGGGCCGGGTGCGCTCGTCGGCCCAGATCGGCCAGGCCCTCGCCTGAGGGGCGCCCGGAACAACGCTGTTGAAGCGCCCCGCGCTTGGGCGCACGCTGGGCGGATTGAGGCCGACCCCATCGACCACGCGTTACGACCTTTCCTTTGGCCTCGGCGCCGCCGTCCTGGTGGCCCTGGTCGGCCTCACCTTCGGGAAGGCGCTGCACTTCGCCGGCCCCATCCTCGATGACGACCACGCGGTCGCCCTGAACCCCCACATCGGGTCGCTCGCGCCGGCGAGCCTGCGCTGGATCGTCTTTCCCGACTTTGCCCACAACGCCCGGTTCATGCCCCTGGGCTGGCTGGGCGTGGACCTGGAGACCCGCCTGACCGGCCTCAATCCCTTCCGGATGCACGGCTTCGTGCTCGCGCTCCACGCCGTGAATTCGGTGCTGCTGGCGGCGGTGCTCCGCCGGTTTCTGCTCCGGGCCGGCGCCACGGGCGGGTGGGGCGGGGTGGCGGCTCCGCTCGCGGGGGCGGCCTTCTATGCCCTGCACCCGATGCGGGCCGAGACCCTGGGCTGGGTTTCCCTGGGCTTCTGGCACCAGTCGGTCTTCTTCGCCCTGGTCTGGGCCTGGATTCGCCTCGGGGTCCGCTGGCGGCCGTGGGCCGAGGCGGCGGCGTTCCTCGGCTGCCTGCTCTCGTTCCCGGTCTTCCTCGGTCTGGCGCCCGCCGCCGCGGCGGCCGAATGGGGCCTCCTCGGATGGCGGGCGGCGCTGCGGCGAAACCTCGCCCTCCTCGTCCTCACCGGCGCCTGCGCCGCCATGACCCTGTATGCGACCACGGTCACTGGCCCGGTGCCCCAGCCCGTGCCCTTCGGGGACCAGGCGGTCCAGCTGCTCGCCGTCGAGGGCCACTTTGTCATCCGCAGCCTGGTGCCGTCGCACCTGAGCCCGTTCACGAAGCCGGTGCACGACCTGTTGCGCCGCAGTCCCGCCGAGATCGCCGGCTGCCTCGCCTTCGCGGCCCTGTGGGTGGGGGCGCTGCTGCCGCGGGGCCGCCCGCTCCTTCCGTGGATCGCGGCCTTCACGCTCCTCGGCGCCCCGTTTGCCTGGACGTCCCGGTGGCACGACCCGGATATCGGCAACCGCTACGCGACGGGCGGCCACCTGCTGCTGGCCGCGGCGGTCGCCTACGGTCTCTGGCGCCTGCCGGCCCCGCGGTGGGTGGGGGTTGCGCTCGTGGCGGTGGGGGTGGGCACGTGGATGGTGCTCGGGGCTGCCCGCATCGGCGCCTGGGAGGACGACCTGACCCTCGAGGCCGACACCCGCCGCAACCTGCCGCAGGACGACCTGACCTACCAGGCCTCGGTGGCCGTCGTGCAGGGCGAGGCCGCGATCTGCCGCTACCTCTCGGGGGACTATCCCGGCGCCCTGGGCGAGATCGACGCCGCACTGCGTTTCGCGCCGGGAAATCCGGACTTCACCGCCACCCGCGCCAAGATCGAGGGGATGCGCCAGTTCGTCGCCTCCCCGCCCGCGCCGGGAAGCCCGCCGGTCGCGATCCCGCGGGTGATGGAGCACTGGAGCATCGCGGCGGCCGCGCTGCGGGACGGCGACAACACCAAGGCCCAGATCCACCTCGGCGAGGTCGAGCGCCTGGATCCGGTGTTCTACCGGCGGATCATCTCGCCGTGAGGGCCGCCCGGCGGAATCGCCGCGCCTAGGCCGGACGGGCCTTCCGCGCCCGCTCGAAGGTCGCCTTCACCGCGCTTTCCAGCCCCTCAAAATAGTCGATGGCCGACGTGTTGCCGAGCGAGCGGGCGTAGTGCTGGAGGGGTTCGAGGAGCCACTTCTCGGTCGGACTCAGCCCGGCGCCAAGGGTGCCGGCGGCGAGCTGCTGCTCCAGCCATTGCAGGCTGGAGGGCACGTGGGAGGAGGAGGGCCCCTGGGCCCCGATGGTCTGGCGGAAGATCTCCTCCGCCGATTCGTCCAGGCTATAGACCCCAACGCCGCGTCCGACCATCACCACCGCCTCGACCAGCTCCCGGATCTGGGGATGCCGGGCCGGGGCGCCGATCTCCCCCACGGTCAGGGGCCGGAACCGGCCCTCGGCGTCCACCGAGGCGAGGAGCCCCACGACGTTGGAGGCCAGGTTCACCATCGCCTTGTTGAACTCGACCCGGGTCGGCGGCAGGTCGCCGGCATCCTCGAACCAGGCCCCGTAGCCGGCGAGCAGCTTGACCGCGGCGGCCCGCGCGGCGCGGTCGCCGCCCGTCAGCTGGGTCCGCCCGGATGGTCCGGGACGGTAGACGGCTTCGCCCCCGCCGCCGCGCCGGAGCGCGGTCTGGATCGTCACGCCGCGCATCAGGCGGCCGACCACGGCCGGCATGAGGGCGGGCCACAGGTCCGGCAGCCGGCCGAGGAGCGTCGCCTCCTCGAGGAGCTCGATGAAGGTGGCCCGGATCCGCTGGAAATAGATGCCATTGGCGCAGAGGACGAGGAGGGGCAGGCGGGCCGTCCCCGCCGCCAGCCGGCCCGCGCGGTGCTCGGTTTCCACCACGGCGACGTAGTCGACCACGACCCCGAAGAGCTGGTCGGGATTCGTGGCGACGAGCACGATCTCCGGGAGCGCACCCCGGGCGGCGGCCTCCGGCAGCGTGCCGGCCATGAGCGGGGCCAGGGGCCGGTCGATCCGCCCCGCCGTGGTCTCGATGGCGAGCACGGCCGCGGGCCCGGAGCGCTCCGCCCCGGAGCCGCCGGTGCGCAGCAGGAAGGCGGTGCGGTTTTCGCCGGCGGCGGCCGTCGCGGTCAGGTGATGGTGGAAGGCGACCCCCAAGGCGCCCAGGGAGAGGATCCCGACCGGTGCTGGCCCGCTCGCGCCCATCGTGCCTATTCGGCCGGCAGCTGCGCGAGGACCGCCTTGGCGCGCTCGATCGGCGAGGCCTTGAGGAGCATCCGCATCCGGTGGCCCGTGCCCGTGCTGCTCCCGTAGGCGTAGTCGATGTTGACACCGTTCTCGGCCAGGGCCCGGCAGAGCTCGGCCAGGCGGCCCAGCTGGTCGTGCAGCTCAAACTCGAAGACGTCGGCCTCGATGAGACGCAGGCCGATGCCCGCCAGCACCTCGCGGGCCCGGACGGAGTCGCTGGTGATCAGCCGCACCACCCCTTGGTCGATGCTGTCCAGCACCGAGAGGCCATTGATGTTGATACCGTGGCGCGCGAGCTCGGCGGCGGCCTTGTGCAGCGCGCCCGGCTGGTTCTCGAGGGCGATGGAGACCTGGCGGACCAATTCGAAGTGCATGATGGGCGAGGTTTGTCCCGATCGGGGGTCCTGTCGAGCGAAGGGCGGCGTTCAGCGTCCGCCGTGGCGCCGGACGCCGGCGTAGTGCACGAGGAGGGCCGCCCCGTTCGCCAGGAGGCAGAAGGCGCCGACCCCGGTCCACTTGCCCCAGGACCACGCCAGGGCGCCGAGCGCGGAGCCGGCGGCCCCGCCCGTGAACCGGCTCACCATGTAGACGGTGTTGAGGCGCGACCGGGCCTCGGGGAGCAGCGAGATCACCTTGGCCTGCGCCGCCACCTGCACCGACTGCACGCCGAGGTCCATGAGGAGCACGCCGACGACGAGGCCGACCAGCGTCACCCAGAGGCACATGAGGACGAAGGAGGCGGCGGTGATGGCGAGGGCGACGGCGACGGTGAAGCCGAAGCCCCGCCGGTCCGTCATCCGGCCCGCGACCGGGGCGGCGGCGGCGCCGAGGACCCCGACCAGCCCGAACAGGCCCGCCGCCGAGGCGCCGAGCCCGAAGTGGTCGGCCATCAGGAAGGAGAGGGAGGTCCAGAAGGCGATGAAGGAGGCGAACGAGAGCGCGCTGACCAGCGAGGCGCTCCGCAGGACCGGCTGGCTGCCCCACAAGCCGAGCAGGGTCCGCATGAGCGGCCAGTAGGTCATGGCGATGTCGGCGCGGTGGCGCGGCAGGTTGAAGTGGAGGGCGCCGCCGAGGACGGCCATCAGGAAGGCGCCGGTCCCGAAAACGGCGCGCCAGCCGAAGTGGTCGGCGACCACGCCGGCGAACACCCGGGCGAGCAGGATCCCGCAGAGCAGTCCGGCCATGAGCGTGCCGACCAATTTGCCCCGCTCCGCCGCGGGCACCATGTCGGCGCCGTGCGGGATCAGGATCTGGGCGCTGATGGCGGTCAGGCCCACGAGCAGGTTGCCGAGGATGAGGACCGGCAGGTTGGGGGCCGCCGCGGTGAGGACGAGCGACGCGGCGCAGGCGAAGACCAGGACGACCACCAGGCGGCGGCGTTCCACCAGGTCGCCGAGGGGCAGGAAGAACAGGAGGCCGCTGCCGTAGCCGACCTGGGCCGCGGTGGCGACCAGCGCGGCCTGCCAGGCCGGGACGTGGAACGCGGCGGCAAAGTCCCCGAGCAGGGGCTGGTTGTAGTAGCCCGACGCGACGCAGACCGCGCAGGCGGTCGCCATCAGCCACAGGAGGCCGAGGGGCACGGAGCGGGGCGGGGAGGTCGGGTGCAACGGTGGGCCAGATTGCCCGGGGCCCGGCGGGACACCAGCCGCCAATCGCCTTGCCCCCGTCCTCGTCGCCGGGCTAATGATCTGGAGTAGCCCCCATGTTTGAACCCGCTGCCCGCCGCCTGGGGCTCTATCTCGTCCTCGGTCCCGCCCTGGCCCTCGGCCAGGGGGCGCCGACGCCCGCCCCCGGTGCGAACGAGCCCGTCGTCGTCCTTCCGCCCATGAACGTGGTCGGTCAGCTCCTGAAGGACTATCCGTTTTTCCCCAAGTCGGAGGTGACGGCGCCGGACTTCTCGCCGCACGCGCCGCCGATCGACATGAACTTTCCCGGCCAGGCATACAACGACGGGGTCACCGAGGGCATCGCGACGGTGGGGGTCGAGCTGGACGCCGCGGGTCACCCGGGCGACTTCCTGCTGATCCGCTACACCAAGCGCTACTTCGGCGATGCCCTCCTGCGCGAGGCCCGGCGCCAGGAATACGCGCCGCGCCAGGTCCAGGGGACGGCGGTACCCGGACGCTTCAACTTCGGCACCCGCTTCTCCCCCAAGATCGTGCTGCAGATGAACAGCTTCAACGCCATCGAGGAGCGCAACCAGGAGATCGAGGGCGGACCGCGCTTCATCTACGAGCCGCACCTCGAGAAGGAGCTCGACGGGGACGGCCTCGTGCCGGTCGCCTCGACGGTGGCCTTCATTCCGGACGGCTACCAGCCGCCGCCCGGCAAGGCGGTGAAGGCGATCGTCTCGTTCTACGTCGACGAGACCGGCCGGGTGCGCCTGCCGAACGTCGAGTCGGCCGCCTCGCCGGTCCTGATTCCGAACGCGATCAAGGCGGTGTCGCACTGGTCCTTCGAGCCCCCGACGGTGAAGGGCAAGCCGGTGCTGGTGTTCACCCTTTGGTCCGTTTCCTACATCCGCTACCCGGGCGACGCGCCCCGCCCGGCGGCTAAGCCTTAGGGGCGCCGGAAGCCGGCGCCTTCGGGGGCTTGGGCACCGGCAGGTGGATCAGGTTCTTCACCGGGCCGGAGGCCTTGGTCCGCCGCGACTGCTCGTGGAAGCGCCGGAGGGCCTTCAGGTCCTTGATGCTGGGGACGTATTTGGAACCCATCTCCTAGGGCCGCGCAAACGGCCGGTGCCTGCAACCAGATTCGCCGCCGGGTTCTGGGGTTGCCCCGGATCGCATCCGGGCCGATGAAAGGGGCATGGCGCGCGAAATGTGCTACCGCTGCTTCTGGCCCCGGGCCCATTGCTGGTGCCCGCTCCTGCTCCCGCTGGAGACGCGGACCCGTTTCCTGTTCCTGATGCACCCGAAGGAATTCAAGCAGGAGAAGGCGGGCACGGGCCGGCTGACCCAGCGGTGCCTGCCCAACAGCAGCCTGCACATGGGCATGGCGTTTGACCGCGACGAGGCCGTGGCGGCGATCCTGGCGGATCCGCAGTATTGCCCCGTGCTGCTCTATCCCGGCCGCGAAGCGATCAACCTCTCGGAGGCGGCGGCCGCGGCGCTCCCGGCCGCGATCGGATCGCGCCGGCTCCTGGTGGTCGTACTGGACGCCACCTGGAGCGGGGCGCGCAAGATGCTCCGGCTGAGCCCCGGACTCCAGCGCCTGCCCCGGATCATGTTCGCCGCCCCCGGTCCCAGTCGCTACGTGATCAAGCACCAGCCGCAGCCGGGATGCCTCTCGACCCTCGAGGCCACCCATGAACTCCTGACGCTCCTCGAACTCCTGGGCCTGGACCGTTACGAGGATCCGGAGCGCCTGCTCGGGATCTTTGCCCGGATGCAGGATTTCCAGCTCCGGTGCGCCGCCGATCCCGCCAAGGGCGGCTATCGGCGCCGGCCGTACAAGGCGGCGGCGAGCCGGCGGCCCTTCCGCGGCGCCAGCCGATCGCGCCGGGAGAACTTCCTGCAGCTGCCGATCGCGGCGCAGCCCGCGGTCACCCCGGGCTAGCTGCCAGCGCGGCCGCCACCCGTTCGACCAGCAGGTCTGGCCCAAAGTGCTCGACGACGTGCCGGGCGCCCGCCTCCACCAGCAGCGCAAGCCGCCGGCCCGTCCCGATAAAGGGCACCCCGAGGGTGCGGCAGGCCCGCAGGTCCCAGAGTCCGTCGCCGACGTAGACGGCCTCGGCGAGACGGCGCCCGGCGCGCTCCACCACCAGGGCAATGATCTCGGCCCGGGCCAACCGGTCCGAGGAGGTGGCAATCGGAATCCCGTCCACGTTGATTCCCGCGGCCGACAGCTTGAGGGTGATCGGCTCATGCCAGTCGCCGGTGGCGATCGCCACCTGGACTCCCGGGCGGGACCGGAGATGCTCGAAGAGTTCCCGCGCGCCGGGTCGCGCCTGGAACGCCTGCGGATCGGCCGCCAGCGTCCGCTGGAGGTTGGCCAGGTAGGTCTCGCGGATCTGCTCCTCGAGGCCCGCGCCCAGGGGCCGGCCGGCGACCTGGATGGCCGATTGGGCGACGGCCTGCGCGGTCATCTCGGTCTGGGAGTTGAAGTAGGGGGTTCCCGGCGCCAAGTCCAGAACCCCGCTCACCGCCTGGTCGAAGCACGCCCAGTCCGCGGCCTCGCCGCCCACGAGGGTGCCGTCGACGTCGAAGACGATCAACATGGTCATTCCCGAGGCCCGACCGCCACCACCAGGACCTGGTCGCCGAACGCCACCCGGTCGCCGGCCTTCAGCTTGCGCCCCTTCTGGGTGACGACCGCTCCGTTCACCTGCACGAGCCCGTTGACGATGGCCAGCTTGGCGCCACCGCCCGAGCCGGCGAGGCCGGCAAACTTCAGGAAGGGCGCGAGCTCGATCGGTTCGGCCCGGATCGCCACCACTCGGGGCGCGGGATCAGCAGCCATGGGCTCAGTCGATGGCCAGGAGCTCCACCTCGAAGATGACGGTCGCGTTCGGCGGGATCGCCCCGGGAAATCCCCGGGCGCCGTAGGCGAGCTCGGGCGGAATCGTGAGCTTGGCCTTGTCGCCGACGCGCATGGCGGCCACTCCCTGGTCCCAGCCGGCGATCACGTCGCCCTCGCCGAGCGTGAAGGCAAAGGGCTGGTCGCGGTCGACCGAGCTGTCGAACTTCTCGCCGGTCGTGAGCCAGCCGGTGTAGTGCACGGTGACCTGGCTTCCCTTGGCGGGCACGGCACCGGTGCCGGCCACCAGCGAGTCGATCTTCAGTTCGGGCTTGGACATAAGGCAGGATGCCAGCGGCATTCCGGCGCCATTACAATCCGCGTCTGCGATTTTTCGGCCCCGGGCCGACTTCGCAACAATATCGGATAAGGGCGCGGCGGGCGGCCGAAAAAGGGCCGGGATCGGCTGGCAATTCCGCGGATGTGCGTAAAGTGCCGCCATGCCTTCGACCGTCGTGCCGCCGGGGTCGATTCCCGGACGCGGCGCCTCCCACAACCCGCCGAACCGCTTCGAGGCGCTCCACCTGGAGGCGGACCCGGACTGCCCTCCCGAGGAGCGGCCGCATCCGCGGACCGAGTTCTTCTTCGACCGTTCCGAGAGCCTCCTCGTCCCCAACGACAGCCCGGATGTCGGTTTCGACGTGGGCCTCAACTGCTACCGCGGCTGCGAGCACGGCTGCGCCTACTGCTTCGCCCGGCCGTACCACGAGTACCTCGGCTGGAGCAGCGGCCTCGACTTCGAGACCAAGGTGCTGGTGAAGCGGGATGCCCCGGAGTTGCTGCGCCGGGAACTCGCCGGCCGGAAGTGGAAGCCGCAGGTGATCGGGATGAGCGGGGTCACCGACTGCTACCAGCCGGCGGAGCGGCACTTCCAGCTGACGCGCCGCTGCCTTGAGGTCCTGGCGGAATGCCGCAACCCGGTGGCGGTCATCACCAAGAACTTCCTCGTGACCCGCGACGTCGACCTGCTGGCCGAATTGGCCCGCTGGGACTGCGCCGTCGTGAACGTCAGCATCACCACGCTCGATCCCGCGCTGGCCGGGAAGCTGGAGCCGCGGGCGGCGCGGCCCGAGCACCGGCTGAAGGCGGTGCGCACCCTGGCGGCGGCCGGCGTGCCGGTCAACGTCCTGGTGGCCCCGGTGATCCCGGGCCTGACCGACCACGAGCTGCCGGCGATCCTCGAGGCCGCGGCGGCGGCGGGCGCCCGCGCCGCAGGCATGGTGCTGCTCCGGCTCCCCTGGGCGGTGAAGGACGTCTTCTCCTCCTGGCTCGACGCGCATGCGCCGGCCAAGAAGGAGCGGGTGCTCGGCCGGCTGCGCGAGATGCACGGCGGCAAGCTCTATGATTCCAGCTGGGGCGCCCGGATGAGGGGCGAGGGGGTGTTCGCGAAGCAGCTGCAGGATCTCTTCGCCATGGCCGCGCGCCACGCGGGCCTGGGGTCAGAGCGGTTCCAACTCTCGACCGCGCATTTCCGGCGGCCGGCCGGCAACCAGTTGGAACTCGCCCTCGGGTCCTGACCCAGACGGCGGCCGCCTTGCGCTCGGATCGGAATCGGGCCATCCCTTGGAGCCGCGCCGATTTCCCCGGACCCCTACCCCCATGACCCTCCTCCGCCTTGTCCGCATTCCGTTCCTCGGGGCCGCCCTCTTCTCCCTGGCCGCGGCCGAGCCCAGCTCGGAGCGGCTGCCCCGCAGCACGCCCGAGGCCGCGGGCGTGTCCGCCGCCGGAGTCCTTCGGTACCTGGACGCGGCGGACGCCACCGTGAACTCCATGCACAGCTTCATGCTGGTCCGCCACGGGAAGGTGGTGGCGGAGGGCTGGTGGGCGCCCTACGGCCGCGACGAGCCCCACCTCCTGTTCTCGCTCAGCAAGAGCTTCACCTCCACCGCGGTGGGCCTCGCCCAGGCCGAGGGCAAGCTGAATGTCTATGACCCGGTCATCAGCTTCTTTCCGGACGACCTTCCGGCCGACCCGAGCAAGAACCTCCAGGCGCTGCGCGTCCGCGACCTGCTGCGGATGTCCTCCGGCCAGACTTACGAGGCGATCACGCCCTTTCCCTTCGGCTCCAAGGAAAACCTGGCCAGGACCTTCCTGGCCCTGCCGGTGGCGTTCAAGCCCGGCACGCACTTCGTCTACAACACGCCCGGCACCTACCTGTGCTCGGCGATCGTGTCGAAGGTGACCGGCCAGTCGGTCCACGATTACCTGCTGCCGCGCCTTTTCGGTCCGCTCGGGATCGGCGATCCCACCTGGGCCGCCAGCGCCCAGGGCGTCTCTTTCGGCGGTTTTGGACTCAGTCTGCGCACCGAGGACATCGCCTGCTTTGGGCAGATGCTGCTCCAGCGTGGCCAGTGGCAGGGCCGCCAGTTGGTGCCGGCGGCCTGGGTGGACGAGGCGACCGCCCGGCAGACCTCCAACGGCGGCGACCCGGCGGGCAACTGGGACCAGGGCTATGGCTACCAGTTCTGGCGCTGTCCTCCTCCGGGGGTGTACCGGGGCGACGGCGCCTTCGGACAGCTCTGCGTCGTCATGCCACCCTACGATGCGGTGGTCGCGGTGACCGCCGGGACCGGAGACATTGGCAACGAGCTCGACCTCCTCTGGAAATACCTCCTGCCGGCCCTGAAGGATGCCCCCCTTGCAGCCGATGCGGCCGCCGACCAAGCGTTGACCGCCCGGCTGGCCGGCCTCTCCCTTCCGCTTCCGAAAGGCGATGCCGCTCCGGATCCGGCGGCGCTCGGCCGGCGTTTCGTCTTCCCCGCCAACCCGCAGGAAATCGGGGCCCTCGCCGTGCAGCGGGCCGGCGGCGGCTATACGGTCACCCTGCGCCTGCAGGGGCGCGACCAGATCCTCGAATCCGGCCGCGGCACCTGGGCGAAGGGCGTGCTGGAGACCAAGGAGGATTCCTCGGGCCTGGGTGGGAAGGCCCCGGTCGCCACGAGCGGCGCCTGGACATCGCCGGACGACTTCGTCGGGACCGTCGTCCGCTACCACACTCCCCTCTCGACTTCGTTCCGGCTGCACGTGGCGGGCGACCGCTGCGAACTCTACCTCGCGGATAACCTGGGCCTCTCGGGTCCGCCGGCTAACGTGCATCTGACCGGCCGCGCCGAACCCTAGCGGCTCAATGGGCCGAGGCCGGAAGGGCCGCCGGATGGCGGCTCGCTTCCGCGAGGGCGGAGTCGCCGGCCGCCTGGGCTTCCGTGGCGACGAGGCCCAGCACCGCCTGCCGCTGGCCCGGCACCAGGACGCCGCCGGTTTGCGCCTCGGCCCAAAGCAGGTCGTGCAGGGCCCCGCGATAATCGTTGAAATCCAGCCTGACCAGCGCCCGGTCATAGGCCGCCTCGGCGTCGCGCGGCGATAGCTCCAGGGCGAGGCGCAGGTGCTCGTCGGCTTGGCGGGGATCGCCGGCCCGCAGGAATCTGCCGGCCTGGAGCACGTGGATCTCGGCAAACGGGCAGGACACGGCGTGGTCCCCCCGGAATTGGGCGATCTCCTCCCGGGCGGCGAGCAGCGGGGGAAAACCGGGCAACGCCCGCAGGCCCCGGTCGACCACGGCCTCCGCCTGGTCGTAGCGCCCGGACATGCGGTCGACATAGGCGGGGTGCTCGTATTGCAGGCCGGGGAATTCCCGGGGCGAGAGCCGGGCCGTGATGCTGGACCAGAGTGCGGGGTCGTTCCGCCACGCGCGCGTTTGCCGGATGCTGAGGGCTGCGAGGACGACCAGGTAGCACCCCAGGCCGCCGGCGAGCCAGGCCCGCCGCGGCCGGGGCGCGCCGAGGAGGACGAGCGCGATCCCGGCGGCCCAGGCGACGCAGGCCAGGGTGCAGTAGCGGTCGTAGGTGATGTACTCGCCGCCGAAGGTGATCCCGAGCATCGGGGCGAGGAGGAGGACGTGGCAGAGGAGGAAGGGGCCGAGCAGGCGGCGGAAGACCGGCCCCACCATGCAGAGGAGGCCCAGCAGCAGCGTGGCGGCGATCCCCTCGAGAAGCAGCGGGCTCCAGAACGCCCGCAGCGCCTCGACGGCCGGCAGGTCGGCGCGCAGGACCGTCGCGGGGTAGGCCCGCGTCAGGTGGATTGGCACCCAAGGGCGATACCCATAATAGGAAAGGGCGTAGCCAGCGCGCGCGGCCCGGACGGAGAGGGGCAGGGTCGCATCGGCGATGTGAAAGTGCTCGTTGGTCTTCCGCGCGGCCGCCAGGGTGACGCCGAGGACCGCCACCGCCGCCACCAGGATGCCGGCCGTGCGGTACCGCGGCGGCGGGCGGTCCCGGGGGATCCGGCCCAGGTACCAATCGAGGAGGAGGAAGACCGGGGCCAGCCCGAGCGCGATCGGGTAACTGAGGAGGGAGCACGCGTAGAGCGCGGTGGCGCCGGCCGGGCGGAGCCAAGGTCGGCGAGCTCCCGCGCCCGGAGTTCCGGCCGGACCGAGGAAGACGATCACCGAGCCGAGCGCGCAGGCGATGGCTTGGGCGTAGCAGAGGCCCGAGATCCAGGCGACGGATTCGACCCGGAGGGGATTCAGGCTCCACCACAGCGAACCCAGGAGGGCGCAACCGTCAGCCCACGGGCCGGCCGCCGCGAACCGCCGGGGGGCCAGGGCCGAAAGGAGCCGGCGCAGCAGGATGAAGACCAGCGCGGCGTTGAGCGCGTGGAATCCCACCAGGGCCGCGTGGTAGGGCTCGGGATGCAGGCCGGCGAGGGCGGAAATCAGCGAGAGCGAGAGCCAGGTCAGCGGCATGTAATAGCCGTTGTAGCCGGTCGTGAGAAAGATCCACGCCAGCCGCGGGCCCGTCGGCGCGCCGAGGTGGGGATTGAGGTAGACCTGCAGGTCGTCGTCGAAGGAGACGAAGCCAAAGGAGAGGGCCGAGCGGAAGACAAAGAGGGCGAGCGTGGCGGCCAGCACCGCGCCCAGGGCCGGGAGTGCGGGGGCGCGGGCGGGAACCGGGGCGGGCCGATCGGCGACCAAGGTCGGCGGGGGTTGCCGGGGCGGCCGGGCTAGAGCTTCGGCGCGTCCGCCAGCCGCCCGATCAGGTCCCGGTTCGGCGCGAGCTGCTGGGCCTCGGTGGAAAGGCTCCCCACCTGGCTCGCGGCCTCGGCCAGGAGTTCCCGGCGCTTGGCCCGGCCGGCGTTGTCGTCGGGCTGCGCGGTGGCGAGGCCGAGGAGCGCCTCGGCATAGTCGTGGTGGAAGTCAGTCGAGGTGGCGCCGGCCGCCTGGCGGGACCGGAAGAAGTCCACCGCCTCGGCCAGGTCCGCGGTGGCCTCGGGCTTCCGGCCCATCGCGACCAGGGTCTTGCCGAGGAGCGCCTGGGCGTTGGCGGTGGCGATCGCGCGGTCATGGGCATCCGCCCGCCCCAGCGGGGCATGGTTGACCAGGTTGCGGGCGGCCGATTCCGCGGCCTCGAGGTTTCCCAGGTGGTACGCCGACTCGGCCATGAAGTGCAAGTTGGTGCGCTCGCCGCTGGTCTTCACGTTCCGGGTGGTGGCGTTGTTCGGCGTCACCTTCCGCAGCTCGTCGGCGACCCGGACCGACTTGCGGTAGATCGCCGCGTAGTCGCCCTTCGCCTGGTCGATGAAGTAGCCATCCATGTCGTGCCAGAGCTGGGCGAGCTTGGCGAAGCCCTCATCGCCGCCCTGCTGGGTGCCCATCTTCCGGATGACCCGCATGCTCTCGTCGAGGGCCTTCTGGGCCTCGTCGGTCTGGCCCAACCCGGCCTCGGTCTCGCCAATGCGGACCCAGGCATAGTACCACAGGCCGCCGGAGCCGTTCCGGTTCCGCGGGTCGGTCTCGAGCGCGGCCGAGGCCTTCCACTCGCTCAGGGCCTCGCCGATTCGGCCCTGGTTGTAGAGGTCCTCCGCGATGGAGTTGAAACTCGAGGAGGCGGCCAGCCAGCCGTCAAAGTCCGACGGGTTGAAGCGGGTGTACTCGATCGCGGCATCGGCGGACTGGCGCTGGAACTTCTCGCTGGCGGCGTAGTCCTCGTGGTCGTCGGCCACCTCGCCCAGCACATTCGGCGCGAGGAACCGGTCCTTCATGGCGCGCAGGTCGCCGGGGCGGCGGTCGAGCACCTTGGCGGCGATGTCGGCCACGATGGTCGCCAATTGCTGCGCCTTGTCGGTTTGGCCGACCTGGAGGCACAGTCGTGACTCCGTGTCGGTGACGTCGCCGTAGATCGAGGCCGCCGTGAGGTCGGTGAGGTCCAGCGCCCCCATGTCGGCCAGGACCTTCCGCGACTCCTCGCTGTCCTTGATGCCTTCCAGAGAGGGAACCTCGTGGCTCAAATGGTTCAGCGTGTCGCCCAGGGCCAGCTTGGCGGACCGCGAGCCATGGCCGGAGGCGACCAGCGGGCGCAGCAGCCGGGCCGCCGCCTCGAGGTCGTCGCCATTGCGGTGCAGGAAGCCCGCCGTTCCCATGGTCATGCGGGAGAGCGCCAGCCCCAGGGTCACGCCCTCGGTGTTGTCGCCGCCGGCCCGCAGCTTGGTGAAGATTTCCAGGGCGTCCCGCCCGGTCTTGTACCCCTTGTCCGCCTCGTCGACGTCATTCAGCGCGCTGGCCTTTCGGACCAGTGCCATGCCCCGGTAGATCTGGGTCTGGTTGGTGACGAGCTCGGGCGGCAGGGCGTCATAGTAGGCGACCGCTTGGTCGGCCAGCTTGGCCACGATCTCCACCTGACCGGTCGGTCGAAGCTCTTCGTAGAAATCCTCGAGGAGGAAACCCACCAGCTTCTCGGCCTCGCGGCGCGCCTTCTCCGTCACCTCGCGAGCCGCCTGGGTCTGGGCCTCGGCCTTCCGCGCCCGTTGGAGGTTGATCCAGCCAAAGACCGCGCTGGCGGCGGCCAGCAGCATAAGCGCGGCCGAAATCCCGGCCACCAGGCGGGCCCGCACGAGGGAGCGCTGGGTGGCTTTCTCCCGCTGCTCCTGGGCCGCAAGCTGGCGCCGCGATTCCTCCAGGGCCTCCCGCTCGTGGCGCACGCCGCGGCTGGCGGCGATCACGCTGCAGAGGACGTCGTGGGTGATCTCGACCCGCCGCATGTCGAGGCGGTCCTCGACCCGCAGGAGGCGGCGGTTGACGAGCGTCGCCACCGCGTCGGGCGCGGCCCCGGCGGCGGCGAAGCCCTTGCGCACGCGCTCCTCGGCCACGCTCTCGCGGAAGCCGGAGTCGGTCAGCATCTCGTCCTCGATGAAGATCCGGACGCCTGGCGGCTGGTCCGCCAGGGCGCGCTCGTAGAACTCCGACAGGATGGTGTCGCGCGAGCCCGCCAGCAGGTCGGCCGAGATCTCGGCGTGGCCCTGGGCCAGGCGGGTGTTGTTGAGCTCGCGGCAGATGAGGCTGAGCAGCGAAGGTTCCACCTCGGCCCGGGCGAGGTCGGTGCCGCCGGCCACGAACCGCACCACCGCCTCGGCCACGGCCTCGCTGACGAGGTGGGGGGCCGGGGCGCGCACGGCCGCGACCGCCTGGGCGCCGTTCATCCGGGCCAGGCGCATGCGGTTCTGGGTCACCGACGGCATCTGGACCTTGAGGCCCTCGAGGTGCGCCAGGTAGTCCTCGCGGAGCGAGATCAGGATGCGGTAGTCGGCCCGGGCAAAGTCGAAGCGGCCGGCGTCAGCCTCATCCCGGTCAATTCGCGCCTCCAGGGCCGCCGGCGGCCGGTTCTCGACCAGGTCGGCGAGGTCGGCCAGAAAATCATGCGCCCGCTTGCGGCCGGCGTCGTCGGACTGGGCGAGGGTGAAGATCTCCTCGAACTGGTCGAAGATCAGGATGGGGGTCAGGGTCCGGCCGTCGGCGTCCTTCAGCACGTCGTCGCGGTGATGGAGGAATTCCCAGAGGGTCTCCCCCTCGACCGCCGAGCCGGTCTGCGTCCACGTCCCCGCCGACGCCGTGGCGGCGAAGAGGGCGCGCTTGATCTGCTCGGCCGGCGGGGGCGAGTAGGGATCGTAGTCGAGCCGGACGTAGACCGGGCAGAAGCCCTCGGGCCGCAGGCGCGGCACCAGGCCCGCCTGCAAGATCGACGTCTTGCCCAGGCCGGACTGGCCGAAGAGGACCGTCAGCAGCTTGCGCTGGACCCGGCGGCCGAGCTCGGCCGCCTCCTCCTCGCGCCCGTGGAAATAGCCCCGGGTCTCCTCGGTGAAGGAGACCAGGCCCAGCCAGGGGTTCTGGGCATCGACGGTGGCGACCGGCGCCGGGGCGGAGGGGTTCAAGCGGGGCGGACGCCGAGAAGTTCCTGCAGGCGCCGGGCGAACTCGGGCGTCGGCTGCCCGGCGGCCAGGCGGGCGAAGTGCACCGCCTTGAACTTCTCCGGGGCGATCGCCTCAGCCTCGGTCGTCTGGTCGATGCAGACCGGCAGGACGAAGACAGCCCCGTCGGCCATGCCGCGGGTCCGGTCGACGGCGTAGCTCCATTCCCGGCGGAAGTAGGCCTCGTGGCGGCGCTGGGTGGCGGCGGAGATGATCGGGACGAAGAAGGAGCAGCGGGCGATGTTGCCCCGGATCTTCCGGTCGTAGTCGTCGCCGCTTTCCAGGCGCTCGAGGTCGAACCACGTGGTGATGCCGGCGGCGTCGAGGCCGGCCTTGAGCTTCTGGACGGCCGCCAGGTCCTCGCGGGCGTAGCTGATGAAGACGGCGCGCTCCGGCATCTCCCGGGCGGGCGGCAGGAAGCGGGTGGGCTCGCCCGCGCCGCCGGCCGGGACCCGGCCATGGCGCTGCATCCACCGGCGGTGGAGCTCGGCCACGAACTCCTCCGCCCCGGAGAACAGCCGGGTGCGCATGCTCACCTGCTGGAGGAAGGACACCAGGCGGACGTCCCGCGTGCTGTGGTTGTCGGCCAGGATCTCGCCCACGTCGCGCGGGTCGGAGAGGCGCCGCCGCTTGGTCATCCGCAGGAAGAGGCGCGCCAGCCAGTTCGAGAAGGAGCTGCCGATCACGAGCAGGTGGTTGTGCTCGAGGGCGTGGAAGAGCTTCTCGGGCGTCAGGTGCTCGCTCTGCAGCGCGCAGACGAACTCCAGCATGTCCTCGTCCGAGATGACATAGGTGGGCGAGGCGGAGAGGCGGCCGAGCAGGTGGTAGACCACCGGGCGCTGCAGGTCGTCGCGCTCCACCGGCAGGTCGGTCACCCGGTTGGGGGCGTAGGCGATCACCTCGGTGTTGGCGGCCCCGCCGAACCGGACGTCGTTGACCGCCTGCTCGAGGAGGGGGTCGAACGTCATCGTGACGTAGAGGTTGAAGTCGGTGATCTCGGCCAGCTGGCGGAGCGGCAGTGGCGGGGTGAAGGCGGCCTCGCGCATGATGGTGCGCAGCCGGGTGTAGGCCTCCTCGCGGCGGCCGTGCCCGGCCAGGTAGCTGCACACGACGTCATTCAGCGTGAGCGGCTTCAGGAGCGGGCCGGCGTCGACCCCGAGGCGGGCCGCCAGCCGCTCCGCCAGGAGTTCCATCAGCAGCCGGGGACCCGACTCGGTCTCCACCTTCAGCAGTTCCGGGCCGACGATCGGGATGACCCGCTTCTCCTCGATGTAATTGAGCAGGTCGTCCCAGACATCCTCATCCAGGAGGGTCGTCGGGAGCTCGGCGGCGCCGGAATCCGAGGCCATATCCTAGGAAGAGGCCGCTACTGCCGCCTGGTCGGACCCGACGGCATGCCCCAAAATGTCGTCGGCGGCGGATTGGCGCTGGCGCGTAAGCATTCCGGCGCCGACCGTATATAAGAATTCGCCGCCGTCACCAGATTTTGCGCCGGCGCGCGAAAAAACTGGAGGTCGTACGTCCCGCCGATGCCTTGGGGGCCGGACGGCTAGGGGGTGACCGTGATCGTCACCGGCGCGGAAGTGCTGGAAAGACCGACCTCGTCGGTCGCCACGCTCGTGATCGTGTAGGTGCCCGGCCCGGGTCCAGCCCAGGCATAGGTGTAGGGCGCCTCCCGGATGGTCTGCACGCGGGCCGAGCCGCTAAAGAACTCGACCTTCTTGATGGTCGAGGTGCTTGAGAGGGCTCCGGCAGTCAGCTGGATCGTCGCGTGCGGCGGGAAAGTCTCGCCATTGGCGGGCGACGTCAGAACGGTGGACGGCGGCACGTCCGGGATCACGGTCACGGTGATCGGGGCCGAAGCGGCGGTGTGCGTGTTTGCTGCTTCCGCCACGGCCGTAAACGTATAGGTCCCGGGCTGGACCTTCCGCCAGCGGAAGGTGTAGGGACTGGCCAAACGGGAACCGAGCTCGGTCGTCACCCCGTTCTCGGCTTCATACCAGGTCACCTTGGCGATCGTTGAATCGGTCGAAGTTGCCGCGGCGGTCAGGTCCAAGGTGACCGGTCCCGTGTACTGCGCATTGCTCGGCCCCGTGACTACGACCTGGACATCCGGCGTGGGGGTGGGCGTGGGGCTCGGGGTGGGTGAAGGAGTCGGGCTGGGTGTCGGGGACGGGGTGGGAGATGGAGTTGGGGTATGAGTTGGAGTTGGAGAAGGAGTCGGGGTGGGGCTCGGCGTCCGTGTCGGCGTAGGTGAAGGCGTCGGGGTATGTGTGGGTGTTGGAGACGAGGTGGGCGACGGCGACGGGGTCGGGCTTGGAGTGGGCGATGGGGTTGGTGAGGGCGTCAGAGTCGGGGACGGAGTGGGAGTTGGACTCGGCGTTGGGGAATGGGTGGGCGTCGGCGAGGGGGTGTGTGTTGGCGTAGGCGACGGCGACGGGGTCGGCGAGGGAGTTGGTGAAGGCGTGTGAGACGGGGTCGGCGAGGGCGTCGGGCTCGGGGTCGGCGACGGAGAAGGAGTCGGTGTCGGGGTGGGACCAGTGGGTGTGGGTGAAGGCGTCGGAGTCGGCGACGGCGTCAGGGTCGGGGAGGGAGTGGGAGTTGGGCTTGGAGTTGGGGAATGGGTGGGCGTCGGCGTGGGGGTGTGCGTCGGCGTAGGCGAGGGAGACGGGGTCGGCGAAGGAGTCGGGCTTGGAGTGGGCGACGGAGTTGGGGTCGGGGTGGGGGAATGGGTGGGAGTCGGCGAGGGGGTGTGCGTCGGGGTGGGCGTGGGCGACGGGGTCGGGCTTGGGGTAGGCGATGGAGTTGGGCTCGGCGTGGGAGAAGGGGTGGGAGTCGGGGTGGGAGTGACCGAGGCCGTGGTCACGACCGAATACTGCGCGGGACTCGGAATCCCATTCACAAAAGCCGTCACCAGCACCGTCCCATCCGGAAGTCCGGCCACGCTCGCGACACTCGAGGTGAAGTAGGTGCTGCCGAATGTGGTGGTCTCGTCCGGAGCGGCCCAGATGATCTGGCCATTGTCGATGCGCTGGACGAGGAGCAAGGGATAGTTGGTCGCCGAGTTATTGGTCGCCCCGCCCGAAGCCTCGAGGGCCGGCGTGAAGCCAGAGCCGGTGGCGCTCAGCGCCGTCGACCCGTCCAGCGTGCCGGTCACGGCCGTCAAGGCCGGCTGTCGGCTGGGATCGGGCACGAGTCCGCCGTCGAAGATCGCCGCCGTGGCGAGGGGATTGTCGCTGTAGGCGCCGCCGGCCAGGAGGACCTGGCCGCTCGGCAGCAGGACAGCTGCCTGCGAGTAGCGGAGCGCCGGCGCCGGCGCCGCGGCGCTGGTCCAGGAGTCGAACTGCGGATCGTACGTCTCGTACACCGTCACCGGGCCGGAGCTGTTGACGCCGCCGGCCACCAGCACTTTGCCGGTGCTGAGCAGGGTGGTGGAGCCGATGATCCGGCCGGTGTTCATGGCCCCGCCCGCGCTCCAAGCGCCGGTAGCCGGGTTGTAGACCTCGGTGGCGGTCACTTCGCCGCCGGCGTCTTCGCCGGTCTCGACCAGGACCGAGCCGCTCGGCAGCAGCACGGCCGTGTGGTCCATGCGGGCGTCCGCCAGGCTGCCGGTGGCACTCCAGGTGGAGGTGGCCGGGTTGAAGAGCTCGCACGCGCTGAGGGGGGCGCCGTTCTGGCCGCCGGCGGCCAGCACCTGGCCGCTGGCCAGCAGGGTCGCGGTGAAGTTTGCCCGGGTCGTCGCCATGCTGCCGGCCGAGGTCCACGAATTGGTCGCGGGGTTGTAGAGCTCGCAGGAGGCCAGGAAGGCGTTTCCGGGCGGCCCGGCCTGGCCGCCGGAAACGAGGACGGTTCCATCGGGCAGGAGCGTGGCCCGGGCAAACATCCGGGCCGTTGCGAGCGTGCCGGCGGGGCTGAACGTGTTGGCGGCCGGGTCATAGAGCTCGGCGTTGCCCACGGCACCGGAAGGTCCGGATCCGGCGGCCACCAGCACCTTGCCGGAATTCAGCAGGGTGGCGGTGTGGCCGGAGCGCGCGTTCGCCAGGCTGCCGGCCGCGCTAAAGGTGGCCGTCGCCGGGTTGAAAAGCTCGGCGGCGGCGGTGGCTTCCCCGTCCGGCGGGATCGTGCCGCCCGCGACCAGCACCAGCCCGTTGGTCAGCAGGGTCGCGGTCGCGTTTGCGCGGGCGATGGCAAGGTTGCCGGCCGTCGCCGTCCAAGCCGGCACAGAAGCATCGTAGACGAGCGTGCTGGCAGAGGCATTCACGCCCGAACCCGAACCGCCGGCGACCAGGAGCTGTCCGGAAGCCAGGAGGGTGCAGCCTTCGGCGTAGAGCGCCGTGGGGGCCGAAGCCAAGGTGGACCAGGTGCCCGTCGCGGGCGTATAGAGCTCCGTGTCGCCGAAGGAAAGCGTGTAGCCGCCGGTAAGCAGCACCTGGCCGCTCGGGAGGAGCGTCGTCTGCGGCTGCGTCTGGCCCGTGGTCAAACTGCCGGTGGCGGTCCAGGTGGCGGTGGCCGGGTTGTAGAGCTCGCAACTCGTGAAGAAGCTGCCGGTGCCGTCCGTGCCGCCCGCGACCAGCACCTGCCCGTTGCCCAGCGCGGTGGCTGACTGCTGCACCCGGGAGGTGGTGAGGGTGCCGGTGGCGGTCCAGACTCCCGTGGACGGGTTGTAAAGCTCCGTGACCGCGGTGGGAGTGCTCCCGGCGCCGCCGACGGCGAGGACCTGGCCATTGGAAAGCAGCGTCGCCGTGGCGAGGTAGCGGGGCTGGGCCATGCTCCCAGTCGCGGTCCAAGCGCCCGTGGTGGGATTGTAGAGCTCGCACTCCGTCATGAAGCCGCCAAACGTTCCTCCAACGCCGCCGGCCACCAGCACTTGGCCGTTGGCAAGGAGCGTCGCCGTTTGGCCCACGCGGGTCTGCACCAGGCTGCCGGTCGCGGCCCATTGCCCCGTGGCCGGGTCGAAGAGTTCGCAGCTACCGAGGATGGCGCTGTTGGCGCCAAGGCCGCCGACGACCAGAACCTTGCCGTCTGTCAGCAGGGTCGCAGTGTTCCGATAGCGGGCCGTCGCCAGGCTACCGACAGCGGAGGTCGCCCCGGAAGCCGGGTCATAGATCTCGGCATTGGCCAGCGGCGAGCCGTTCTGGTCGGAACCGGCGGCAACCAGAACCTTGCCGTTCTGCAGCTCGATGACGCTGGCGTAAGCCCTCGGGGTGACGAGGGTTCCGCCTGTATTCCAACCGGGAGCCGCGGCGGCGATCCCGGCCCCGGCAAGGGCCAGCAGGGCGGCCTTGGCCAGGCGAAGCGCCGGAACCAGACAACGAAAAGGGATATGCCTGGCAGCTGGAAAAGCCATGGGTGGTGGCTATGACGCGGCAAAATGGCGCGGCAGCGAGCACAAACTCCCGGCCGGTGCGTTCAAGGATCCCGGGGTCACCCCGGAGCTTTGGGTTCCCCATCACCATCCCATTGGGCTCGGACCGGGTCGCGGCGACGATCCCCCGCCCGCGCCCGGACGGTCAGGGCTTGGAGCCCGCCGCCGGAGTCGGCGCTTCACTTCCCGGCGGTTTCGTGCCCGGCTTCGGGGGCGTGAAAACCGCGCTGCGCTTAACCCGCTTCAGGTTCGCCGCGACGTCCTTGTCCGCCTGGGTTTCGATCCCGGGCTTGCTCAGGTAACCGAGGTCGCGGAACCAGTCCACGAAGCGCTCCTGCCACTTGCCGTAGGCGATCCCACCGCGGTCCGTGAGGCCGCCGGTCGAGGGCGGCTCGTCGGGACCCACCTTGTCGCCGGGGTGGTGGCCGCGCGCGTAGATGTGCATCTCGACGTTCGGCACGCCGTCCTGGAGCAGGGCGGTAAAGTACTCCGTGGCCCAGATCGCGTGGATCCAGTCGCCCCAGCCGGCGCAGGTGATGAAGGCGGGCGGCGCGTCGCGGGGAATGACGGGGGTGCCCCCGCGGGCGAACGGGGACGGCCCCGGGTAGATGATGCCGGCGAAGTCCGGCCGGGAGGAGACCTTGGCCAGCGGGTTCGTGGGCACGTCGTTCTTGGCGTCGAAGTCCGCCCACTGCAGGGTGGCGGCCGCGGCCAGCTCCGCGCCGGCGGAGAAGCCCATGATGCCGATCTTGTGCGGATCGAGCTTCCAATCCTGGGCATGCGCGCGCACGAGCTTGATCGCCTGCAGCGCGTCGTTCACCCCGTCGACCTTGGGCTCATAGCCGTCGCTCCGCAGCCGGTTGCGCAGGATGATGGTGTTGACGCCGAGGTTGTAGAAGTAGTGCACGTCGTCGGCGCCCTCGCCGCCGACGTTCAGGGTCCGGTGGCCGCCGCCCGCCGCCAGGATGATCGCCGCGCCGGTGTTCAGCTGCGCACTGCCCGGGTGGAACTCGATCGAGGGGTTGTGGATGTGGACGATGTAGCCGATCTGGCCCGGGTCCCAGAAGTGGTACTCCTCGGGCTCCGTCACCTTGGCGTGGTTCAGGTAGGGCGAATCGGGCGGGTAGAGCGGGAGGACAACCCCGCCCGGCAGGATCGGCTGCGGGGCGTAGGGCTGGTCGGTCTTCGGTCCCGGGGCGGGAATGCCCATGGGCGCGGGGAGCGGGGGCAGCGCCGGCGCCGTGGCGTCGGCGGCGGGCAGGCGGGTCGGGGCCAGCGCGAGGGCGGCCAGGAGGAGGGGAAGCGGGAGGCGGAGGCTCATGGTGGGGAAGGGGGTAACGGGGGCCGGCGCCAGGGGACCCGACGGCGCCGAAAAAAAGGGCGCCTCCCTTCGGGGGCGCCCGGGGGGCTCAGACGTTGCTCAGGCGCCCAGTCGAGTCGCCGAAGTGCTCGATGCCGGTGACCCCGGCGGTGTCGGCCAGGTTCAGGAACAGGTTCGAGAGCGGCCGGTTGCCGTGCTGGACGAAGCGCCCGCCCCGGAAGGCCCCGCCGCCGCCGCCGGCGAGGAGGAGCGGGAGGTTCTCGTGGGTGTGGCGGTTGCCGTCGGCGTTCCCGCTGCCGTAGATGATGCGCGAATTGTGGAGCAGCGAGTGGCCGTCGACGTCGGGGATGGCGTCCATCCGGGCGAGGAAGCGGGCGAACTGCTCCGCATACCAGCGGTCGATCGTCGCGACCTTCTCGACGCGCTCCGGGATGTTCTGGTGGTGGGACAGGTCATGGTGGCCCTCGGTAATGCCGATCTCGCTGAAGGAGCGGTTGTCGCCGTCGTGGCCGAGGATGAAGGTGGCGACGCGGGTCGAGTCGGTCTTGAAGGCGAGGAGCATGATGTCGTACATCAGCTCCACGTACTCGACCTGCTGGGCCGGGATGCCGGCCGGGGTGGCCTGGTCGGGGTCGACGTTGGGGCCGAAGCGCTCCGCCCGCTCGATCCGCTTCTCGACGTCGCGGATGCCGGTCAGGTACTGGTCCAGCTTCTCCTGGTCGCGGCGGGCCAGGCGCTGCTGCATGCCCTTCGCGTCCGTGAGGACGAAGTCGAGGATGCTGCGCCGCTCCATCATCCGGCGCTGCGAGTTGCGGGCCCGCTCGCCGTGGGCGCCGGCGCCGAACAGCCGCTCGAAGGCGAGGCGCGGGTTCGACTCGGGGGGCATCGGCGTCGTCGGCGACTGCCAGGAGATGTTGTACTGGTAGGCGCAGGAGTAGCCGGAGTCGCAGTCGGCCGACTTCCGGCTGGAGTCGCAGCAGAGCTCGATCGAGGGGAAGCGGGTCAGGTGGCCGACGTGGTTCGCGATCACCTGGTCGATCGAGATGCCGGCGCGGATGTCGGTGGCGCTCTTGTTCAGGCGGACGCCGGTCAGGAACACGCCGTTGCCGCGGGCGTGATCGCCGCCGCCGTCGTTGCCGGAGTTGGCATTGGCGTGGGCGAGGCCCCCCAGGACCTGGATGTGCTGGCGCACCACGCTGAGGGGCTGCAGGGTCGGGCTGAGGGCAAACTCGGTCTCGCCGCCGGTCGGCCACCACCGGCTGGGGATGGCCCCGTTCGGGAAGAAGACGAAGGCCGTGCGCAGGGGAGCGCCCGTGGCGGTCGTCGCCAGCTGCGGGTCGACGGTCGCACCCAGCATCCGGGTCGGCAGGAGGGAGTTGAAGGCGGGAAGGGCGACGCAGGCGCCGAGGCCGCGAAGGAAGTTGCGCCGGCTCATGGCGGCCTGGTGGCGGGCGATCGCGGAGTCCGTGGATGTGTTCATAAGGGGGAGGGGGCGACTAGCGGGGGAGGTCGGCGGAATCGTTCAGGGTGGCGGCCGTCGCCATCTCGGGGGCCGGCGGCTGGCGGCGCTCCTGGAAGGGTGCAGAATTCACGATCCCAAGCAACAGCGCCGAGGGGTGGCCGCCGTTCGCCTCCAGCTGGGCGACCAGCGCGTCGACCGTGTCGGCGTCGTAGTAGTCGAGGGTCCGGCCGAGAGCGTAGGTCAGCAGCTTCTCGGTGAGGTTGTAGTAGAAGTCGCGGTAGTGCTTGGTCACCAGGACGTGCTTCAGCTCGCGGACGTCGGCGAAGGTCTCGCCGGTGATCAGCTTGCCGGAGGGGTCGATCTTGCGGCCCAGCTCCCCGTCGCGCCAGGCGCCCATGGCGTTGAAGTTCTCGAGCGCGAGGCCGAGCGGGTCCATCCGGCTGTGGCAGTTGGCGCAGGTCTTGTTGGTGGCGTGGAGCGCGAGGTTCTCCCGCAGCGTCATCGTCCGCAGCTTCTCCGGGCTCGCCGCGTCCTCCAGCGCCGGGATATTCGGCGGGGGCGGCGGCGGCCGGGTTCCGAGGATCGCGTCGAGCACGAAGACGCCGCGCTTCACCGGCGACGTGCGGGTGGGGTTCGACGTGACCGTCAGGACGGTCCCTTGGGTCAGGATGCCGCCCCGCGGGCTGTCCGGCGGCAGCATCACCTTGCGCATCTGGCTGCCGGTGACCCCGGGGATTCCGTAGTGCTTGGCCAGGTCCTCGTTCAGGAAGGTGTAGTTGGCCTCGATCAGCTCGAGCAGGCTGCGGTCCTCCTTGATGACGTAGGCGAAGTCCATCTCCGTCTCCCGGCGCATCGCGGTGCGGAGCGCGTCGGTCAGCTGCGGCTTGGGTGCGCGGAAGAGGGGCACGAAGGCCGCGCGGGCCTTGCGAAAGGCCGCCTTCTGCTCCGGCGTGCGCTGGTCGTCGGGGATCACGTTCAGCTTCTTGAAGACCTCGAAGGCCTGCTCAACCGCCCGGTCCGGATGCTCGCGCAGGTAGACGGTGAGCGCGTTGATCTGGACCGTGCCGATGTCGCGGGCCTCCAGCCATTGGCCGGTGAAGTTGCTCACGAACTCCGACGCCTTGGGATCGGCCAGCATGCGAGCGACCTGGGCCTCGAGCTGCGCCCGCAGGGCGCCCTGGCCCGCCAGCCGGAAGAGCTCGGCGTCCGGCATCGAGGACCAGAAGAAGTAGGAAAGGCGCGACGCGAGCGCGTACTCGTCGACGTAGGGGTACCGCTGCCCGGCCACCAGGGGCTCGGCATCCTCCTCCCGGAAGATGAAGCGCGGGGAGGCGAGCACCGCCACCATCGCCTGGGCGACGCCGGCCTCGAAGGTGCCGCCGGGCTGCGCGGAAACGGTGTCGGCCATCGCCACCAGGCGGTCCACCGTCACCGTGTCCACCGGCCGGCGGAAGGCCCGGAACGCGAAGTCGCCGAGGAGCTGCGCGGCGTACTTGCGCCGGCTGGTGCCCCAGAAGGGGACCTTCTGCGGGAAGAATCGCGCATAATTGTCGGGCGGGACCCAGTAGGCGGGGGCGAGGGGGCCGTGAATCGTGACCTCCTTCAGCCGGATCCGCAGCAGCCGCTTCTGCTCCTGGTCCGGGCCGATCGGCTGGATCTCGAAGGTGAGCGCATGGTCCCCGGCCGTCCACGTGCGGGCGAAGGAATAGGTGAAGTCCTTGTCCCCTTCCCGGACAAACTCCTGGTTGATCAGGGTATCGCCGTCCGCCTTGAACACCAGGCGGCAGCGGTTGAGGTCAAACTGGTCGTCGACGTACTTTTCGACCGCCGTCAGGTCCACGCTCACCTGGTACTTCCCCGCATGCGCGGCGTGGTAGGTGGTGGCGACCTGGGCGGGTGTGTAATAGGAGAGGTCAAGGGACTGGCCCTCGACCTTGGGTTTCGGCCGCAGGTACACGACCGGCGCAGCCGCGGGCGGGCCGGAGATGGCAACGGCCGGAGCCGCGCCCGGGCGACCGGCGGGTAGCGCCGCCGCCGGCTGGGTAAGTGCGGTCACCGGCTGGGGTGGCGGGGCCGCCGGCGGGGGGGCCGCCGCGCTGGCGGGGGCGCGGGCCAAGGCCGAGGCGGGTGGCGGCACCTCCGCGAACACTTTGCCGGACAGCTTCAGGGTGGCCGGCACCTTGGGCTGGGTCGGCACGGCCTCGGTGATGATGGTCTGGGCCGCGTCCAGGTAGCGCTCGAGCAGCATCGGCGAGATGGTCAGGACGTCGCCGAGGTTGTCGAAGCCCTGGCCGGTGTCGTCCGCCGGGAATTCCGCCAGCGTGTCAAAGGTGACCCCCGTCAGCGCCTTGATGGTGTTGCGGTACTCGACCCGGTTGAGGCGCCGCAGCGTCACCCGGCCCGGGTCCGGGTGCGCCGGGTCGAGCGAGAATGCGTCCAGCTTGATCCAGGTGAGAAGAGTCTTCATCTCGTCCGGCGGAACCCGGGGCTCGGTCGCCGGCGGCATGATCCCGGTGCGGACGTTCTTCATCACCCGGAGCCAAAGGGCATGGTTATGGAGGTCGGAGTCGGACTTGAATCCATCCAGCTCGATGCCTCCCTTCTTGGCTCCGTCACCGTGGCAATTGTAGCAGTATTCGTCGAGGACCGGCTCGACGTCCTTGTTAAACGATTGCATCGCCGCGACCTCGGCCCGGGCCGACAGGCCGAGCAAGAGGCAGGCCGCCCCCCCGAGCAGCCTAGAGCTCCGCCCCCGCGAGGTGGGAGGGCGGCAGCCGGGGCGGGAAGGCATGATTAACGGAAGGTCCAAGGAGTCAGTTCAACCTTGTTGGAACGAGCATTCTAATCTCAAGACGCGGCGTACATCAAAAAGATGCGCGAATCCCGGAACCATCGAAGAATCTTGCGACGGATGCGCTACTTTACCTGTCCGGCGGCGTTCACCAGCAGGACGTTGGAGACCGCGGCCGTGTCCAGGGTCGCCGGCTGGTGGGAGGTAAAGCCGATCCCGACGTAGTAGGGCTCATCGAAGCTCAGCTTGAGGTCGGGTCCGGCCTGATGCATGGGCTCCCCCGTCTTGCTGATGAAGAGGGCAAAGGAGTCGCCGTGCTTCTGGATGCCGATCCGATGGGCCAGGCGGCCGGACGACAGGGCGGGGACCTTGCAGGTTTCCGTGATGTCGGCGCGCTTGGCGGCCCGGCTGGCGAGGTGGATGAGGCCGGCGCCGTGCAGGGCGACCATCACCTCCTTGGAGTCATCGTCCAGGTCCTGGCGGAAAATGAGCACCACCTTGCGGTCGCCGTACCCGGCGGGGTTGGGGAAGGCGACGTCGGCCGCCAGCGAGACATCCCCGGACATCTTCTTCCAAAGGAAGCGGAACTCGTCCCGGAAGTACCAGATGTTGTAGCCGGCGGAGGTGATCGTGTAACGCTGGGTGGCGGAGTCGTAGCTTGCGCTCCCGGGCACCAAGGCGCTGCCGACATCCGACTGGCCCTCGAAGAGGCCCAAGGGAACAAGAGTGGTGGTCGTCGGCCGCCGGAAGTCGGCGGGCGGGGGCACCTGGTGATGGGTGGCCGAACCGGGGAGGGCCCAGTCCGGGACGACCGGGGTCTGGGCCGACAGGGGCAGCGCGGCGGCGAGGAGGAGGACGAGGGGCAGGGTGCGGCCAGGGAGGTTCATGGGGGTGGCAGGGCCGGCGGCAGGGGTGCCCTTCCCGGCGCGAGCAGCCCAAGGAAGCCACCTTTCGGCGCGAGCGTCAACCGCGACCATCCATTCGCGGGGGATCAGGCCGGTTCCTCGTGCAGGGTATGGCTGCCGGGGATATGGCGATTGCCCCAGTCCACAAAAGCCGAGAGGACGGGTCCGAGGTCGCGGCCCTTGCGGGTCAGGGCGTAGCTGAACCGCGGCGGATTGTTCTGATAGGGGGTGCGCGTGACGAGTTCCGCGGCCTCCAGGCGCGCCAAGCGCTCGGCCAGGATGTTGGTGGGGATCCGCTCGGGCGACTGCAGGAACTCCTGGAAGCGCTGCTTCCCCCAGAAGAGATCCCGCACCACCAGCAGGGTCCAGCGGTCGCCGACCAGGTCGAGCGAGCGGCCGACCGGGCAGGGCGACCGATATTCAGGGGCGGCGGGGCGGCGGCGACGGGTCATAAGAAAAACCTGGAAGATAAGCTTGCAAATAGCAAGTCACTCCTCGAACGGTGTGACTTGTCATTTGCAAGTAACAATCAACCCATCATGAAAAATCCTGTCCGTTCCCTCCTCATCCTCGTCCTCGCCTGGGGACTCATCGTCGCCGCCATCAGCGCCAGCCACACCTTGGACCAAGTTCCGCCGGCGGCCCCGGCCGTGGTCGTTAGCATCCTGACCGCCGTGTTCGCCGGCCTGGTGCTGCGGCGCGGCACCCTCAACGTGGGCCTGAAGGGCCTGGGGCGCCGCCCGCTGATCGGCTTCAACATCCTTCGCATCATCGGCGGCGCCAACTTTGTCTGGCTGCAGACGCAGGGCCGGATCCCGGCGGAGTTCGCGGAGCGGGCCGGGTGGGGTGACATCACCGTGGCCCTGGGCGCCGCCGTCCTTCTCCTCGTGCCGGAACGCCCCTCGACGCGACCCCTCTTTGTCCTGTGGAACCTCGTGGGCATCGCTGACCTCGTGACCGCGGTCGGCACCGCCACCTGGCTCAACTTCACCCGTCCGGGGGCCATGGCAGAGATCGTCAGCCTGCCGCTGGCCCTCATTCCGCTCTGGTTGGTGCCGATCTACCTGACGATCCACCTCTATCTCCTGCGCCGGCCTTCCCCGGCAGGCCACCCGGAAGCGGCCCAGCCTCCGGTCCACTCCGCGAGCGCGGCCTGAGCCCGGGCGCCCCGGAGGACTTGGTTCTTCGGGGCACTCGGTTCCTTCACTGCGTGGCGCGGGTCTTCCGGCCCGCGCGGCGCGGCGGCCTCATCACCGGCTTGGCCCGTCGACCTTGGTCAGCCCCGCCCGCCGGCATGAATCCAGCACCGCGGCCAGCTTCTTGAGTGGCGTGGCCTCGTTCGCCTTGATGGAGACGAGAGTGTCCGGGGTTTCCGCGTGAGACGTCGTCAGCAACGCCACGAGCTCGTCGTCGGCCACTGCGCGCCCGTCGACCGAAACCGTGGCGTCCGGGGCGACCCTGAGATGGAGGGAGGCCGTGGGCTCGGTCCGATCGATCACCTGGCCCTCCGGGGCCGGGGTGGTCCCGAAATAGACGGTGCCGCGGGACTGGCCCCCTTTCAGGGGATTGAAGGAGACATGAAACCGTCCCGGATAGCGCATGGTTGCCGGCAGGGCGAAGTGGCCCGAGCCGCGCACCACCATCATGCTTTCCCCGGTCGGGATGGGCGAGCGGGCCCCCGGGCTCGCGGCGGTCGGAACCGTGATCGAAACCGAAAGGGTGGCCGAATCCATCGAGGCCAGGACGTAAGTCCCCTCGACCAGGTAACGACCGCCAACCTCGAACCCCTCCCGGTCGCCCCGGACGGAAGTGATGACGATCCGGTCGCCCGGTTGAAACTGGCCCCAGTGAGGGGTGTTGGAAACGAAGGAAACGGAATGGGGATAGCCGGAGGCGGGGTCGAGCATCTCGGCCGTCGGCGCGTGCCCGGGGTGCCAATATAGGGCCGCGCCTGACACCAGAGCGGCCGCGAGGCCCAAGAGGGCGAGGGCAGGCCCGCGCCGCCGCCGCGGGGGCGGCGGTTCGGCACCGGCGGCGGGCGCGCCCATCCGTCCGAGCACCCGCTGGACATCCTCGCGGGTGACCAGGTGGATCTGGGCGGCCTGCAGCTCCTCCTCGATGTGCCGCCGCAGGTCGCCCGCGACCTCATCCGGGTCGGCGCCGGAGGCCAGCAGCCCGCCGCGGGCGGCCAGGTTGTGGCGGGCGAGGGTGGAGCGGGCGGATTTGGTCCAGGTGATCATGGGGGAGGGGGGTTAGTCGGGACGGAGGCGGCGGCAGGCGTTCAGAAGGTCGGCGAGGTGGTCGTTCATCGGCGCCACCACGGCGCGGCCGGCCGGGGTGAGCGCGTAGTACTTGCGGACGGGTCCCTCTGCGGAATCCTCCAGGCGGGTCTTCACCAGGCCCTGGGTCCGGAGGCGCGACAGCAGGGGATAGAGGGTGCCCTCGGTCACGCCGAACCCGGGGAGCGTCGTCAGCGTCTTCACCAGCTCGTAGCCGTAGCGCTCGCGGCCCTCGAGCGCGTTGAGGATGCAGAGTTCCAGCACGCCCTTGCGGACCTGCACGGTCCAGTTGTCGAACGGGTCGGAAGCGGGCTCTGGCATTCACTACCTAGGAAAGCAAGGTAGTGGGTGTGTCAAGCCCCGGCTGCGGTCCGATTGACGAGCGAACCGGATTGAAGTGTGCTCGGTGTCCGGGGGCGACTGCCGCCCTCGCCCCCGAATGCCGAGCGGCTCCTTTCATCCCTGCGAAACCCTGCGCGACCAGCACGTGCTGGTCACCGGCGGCTCGAGCGGCATCGGCCTGGCCATCGCGCGCCGGGCGGCGCAGGCCGGGGCCCGGGTGAGCCTGCTCGCCCGCGGGAAGGACCGGCTGGCGGCGGCGCAGGCGGAGCTCGAGGCGGCCCCCGGTGGCGCCCGGATCTTCACGATCGCGGCCGACGTTTCCGTTCCGGCCGAGGTGGGCGCGGCCCTGGCCGCGGCGGAGGGCGCCCAGGGTCCGGTGGACGTCCTCGTCTGCTCGGCCGGATGGGCCCGCCCCGGATATTTCGAGGAGGTGCCGCTCGAGGTCTTCGAGCGCACGATGGCGGTCAATTACCTGGGCACGGTCTACGCGCTCAAGGCCGTGGTGCCCGGGATGCGTCGGCGCGGGCGCGGCGCGGTGATCCTCCTTTCCTCGGGCGCCGGTCTCCACGGCTTCTTTGGGTACACGCCCTACGCGCCCAGCAAGTTCGCGGTGCGGGGCCTGGCCGAATCACTCCGCGCGGAGATGCAGGGCACGGGCGTCCACGTCGCCGTGGTCTATCCGCCCGACACCGACACGCCCCAGCTGGCGGAGGAGGGCCGCACCAAGCCGCCCGAGACCCGGGCGATTACCGCGGGCGGCGGCGTCTGGACGGCCGATGCGGTGGCGCGGGTGACCCTCGCGGGACTCGCGCGGCGCCGCTTCACCATCACGCCCGGGATCCCCGTGACCGCACTCTCGTGGTTCCACAGCCTCCTGGCGCCCATCTTGCGGTGGCACTTCGACCGAATCGCGCGCCGTGTCGGACGGCCGGCCCGGGGCCCCTGAGGGCGGCCGAATGGCCATGGTTGCGCTTGTGGCGCCCCCCGGCCCGATTACGGTGGCGCTGATCGAAACCCCATGAGCATTGCCTTCAGGTCGTTCCTTGCGGCCGGCGCCGTTGTCGCCGCCGCCCTTTCCAACCCGGGCCGGGCCGCCGAGGCGTCCACCATCGGGTACCATGACGTCAAGGTCGATGCCGACGGGAAGATCGTCCCGTGGTTCGGCGCGGGGCCGGCGCAGGCGTACGACCACGTGATCGGCCGGGTCTGGAACTTCTGGGTCACCATGCGGCCCTGCCCGAACGGCGTCCCGTATTACCTCCTCCACCAGGTCTGGAAGGCGGACCAGGACGATCCGCGGGGCCTCGGCGGCGACCAGATCAACATGGCGCTGTCGTCCTGGAACCTGCTCTATGGCTACAACGGGGATCCCGCGGTGCGGGCGAACATGCGGCTCATCGCGGACTACTGGATGGACCATGGAATGGCGCCGTCCGGCTTGAGGTGGGGCGACCTGCCGTATCCCTACAACCTGACCACCACAACAGGCCGCTACGACGGCGACATGCGGGCCGGCCCGGGCTTCCTCCAGCCGGACAAGGCGGCGAGCTTCGGGGCAGAACTCATCATGCTCTACCAGGCGACCGGCGAGCGCCGGTACCTGGACTGCGCGGTGCGCATCGCCGACCGGCTGGTGCGCAACGCGACCCCGGGCGACGAGTCGAACTCGCCCTGGCCGTTCCGGGTCCACGCGGCCACCGGGGTGGTGCCGGAGGAACGGAACGACCACGACCACCTGATCTACCGGGCATGCTACACCACCAACTGGACCGGGGCGCTGCGGCTCTTCGATGGGCTGGCCGCGCTCGGCGTGGGCCGGCCCGACGCCTACCGCCGCACCGCCGCGCTCGTCACCGCCTGGCTGAAGAAGTACCCGCTGGTCAACAACCGCTGGGGCCCGTTCTTCGAGGATGTGAGCACGAAGGACTACTCCGACACCGAGATCAACGCCGACACGCTCGCCATGTACATCCTCGAGCACCCGGGCTGGGACCCGCAGGGGGCCGCCCAGGCCCGGGGCATCCTCGACTGGACCTACCGCACCTTCGCCAACCACCAGTACGACAAGTGGGGTGTCGTCGTCATCAACGAGCAGACCCAGTTCCCGGTCCCGGGCAACAGCCACACCTCGCGGCATGCGTCGGTGGAACTGCTCTACGCCGAGAAGACGGGCGACATTTCGGCCCGCGACGCGGCGATCCGGCGGCTCACTTGGGCGACCTACTGGGTCGATTTCGACGGCAAGAACCGGTACCCGGGAGACGACATCTGGCTCACGGACGGCTACGGCGACTTCATCCGCCATTACCTGCGGGCCATGGCGTCGGACCCCGAGCTGGCGCCGCGCGACCAGAACCACCTGCTGCGGACCTCGTCGGTGATCACCCGGATCACCTATGAGCCGGCGGCCATCCGCTTCCGGACCTTTGACCATGGCTCCGACGAGCTCTTCCGGATCGGCCGCGGCACCCCCACCAAGGTGAAGGGCGGCACGATGGAGTGGGACCCGGCCGCCCAGATCCTGCGGGTCCACGCGAAGGCCCCGGAGGTGGTCGTCCGCCTTCAGCCGTAACCCGGTCCAGGTTGCGCCCCTAGTCCCGCAGGCGCCGGCGCAGCCGCAGGAACGGCCGCTCCAGACCGTAGTAGGAGGCCCAGGCCACCCCGGCGCAGGGGACGAGCCAGCCGGGAAATGACAGCCACCACACGTGTGCCTGCCCGAAGTCGGCCGGAGGGGTCGAGAAGAGCTGCTGCCAGAGGTAGACCGAATAGGAGAGGATGCCGAGGCGGCACACGGGAGCCCAGTTGAGGAGGGGGTAGGGGCCGAAGCCGGGCCGGATGACACTCTGGAGGATGAGGAGGATGATTCCCAGGTCCTCGCAGGTGTAGCCGAACGGCACGGTGAAGGCCCCCAACTTCAGCGCGTGGGCGAGGCCGTAGGGCCCGAGCACGAGGGCCAGCGCGACGGCCGCGGTGATCCGCGGCCGGGCGGCCAGCGCCGCCTCGGTCAGGGCGGGCCAGCGGGCGAGCGCAAAGGCGGCGGCGCAGCCGAGCGCGAGGGCGTCGAAGTTGTTGAGGAAGGAATATTCGGAGAGGAGCCGCCCCAGCCCGGGCGGCTGCGCCCCCAGGTAGGTGAGCGCGCGGGCCACGGGGGCGAAGGCCATGACGCCGACGAAAATGACCAGGAGCAGACGGGGTCGACGGCCGCCGCCCAGGAGGACGAAGAGGACGGGCCACAGCAGATAGAACTGCTCCTCCACGGCGAGCGACCACAAGTGACCGGTCGTCCAGACGCGGTGGCGCACGAAGTTGGAGGTGAAGGTGAGGTTGGCCGCCCAGGCGCCCGCGGGCAGGTGGAACGGAGTCAGGGCCTGGACGAGCGCCACGACGCCGAGGAAGGCCAGGTACACGGGCAGGATCCTCAGGGCTCGCCGGGCATAGAAATGGCGCAGGTTCAGGCGGCCGGCTTGGCCCCACTCGGCGAGCATCAGCCAGGTGATGAGGAGCCCGCTGATGAGGAAGAAGGTCCGGACGCCGAGGCCGCCGTCGAACAGCCACTGGGCGGCGCCGTCCCAGCTGGCCGGGAAGCCCTGGACGTAGCGGGCGTGCGATCCGACCACCAGGAGGATGCTGAGGGCCCGCCAACCGTCGAGGGAGGCCAGGCGGGAACGGCGGGGCGCCTCCGGCTCGTCGCGGACGGGGGACCGGATCATCCGGGTCGCCTGCTGCCGGCGGCATGTTTGCGCGCCCCGGCGCCGGGGCGCGACCGCTCCGGCGAGGAGGAGCGGCCGCAGCCCGCCGGTCGAGCGGCTGGGAACCGCGGCCAGGCGGCCCGCCGGGCCCAGCCGCTCATGGCCGGCCGGCCGCCATCAGGATGGGCCCCCGGACGGCCGGGCGAGGCCGTCGGATTTCTTGCTGAACCGCCCCTTCATCTTCCGCAGGTAGGCCGCAATGGCCGCGATGGCGATCAGAACAAATTTCTTCGCCGCCAGGAGCCCGACCAGGATGACCTTGAAGAGGCCGGCCTTGGCCGCGAGGCCGCCGACCACGAGCGCGGCCAGGCCGTAGGTCGCCAGCTTGTCGGTGCTCGGGTTGAAATCCACGTAGCGGTTGCCCTCCTGGAAGTTCACCATCTTGAGGATGGCGGGCGTCGCGGCCTTGACCTGGGGCAGGTCCTGCATGTGGGCGATGGCGTTCAGCTCCAGGACGCCGCGGCGGCCGAGGATGCGGATGCTGTAGTTGAGCGTCTGGCCCGGGTCGTTCCCGAAGCGGATGGCCTTCGCCCAGTACATCTTGTGGCTGGCCGCGTCGTAGCGGGGCGGCTCCGCCCAGCCGACGAGCTCGATGCTGGGATAGCCCTGCTTCTGCCGCTCCGTGCTCGCCGCGGCCGTCGCCGCCTTCATCTGGGTGAGGAGCGTGTTGTAGTCGATGGAGCCGGCATCATCGTCCTTTACGTAGCCGTCGGCGGTGAAGGTGATGTCCACGGCCCAGGTGCCGCGCCGCAGCGGGTCGAAGCCGGCCGGCACGATCATGCCGAGCGTGGACTCGCCTCGCGGGTTGCCCCAGATGCCCGACAGCACCGTCACGGCGTCGGCCGGGCTCAGGTAGCGGAACTCCGGCGCCAGTGCGATGGTGGCGAGTCCGCCCGGCAGCGTCACGGTGCCCGTCTGCGGTTTGAGCTGGCTGCGGAGGCGCTGGACCTCGGCGAGGTGGGCGGCGGGATCGGGAGCCGGGGCCCCGGCGGCGCCGAGGGCGAGACCGAGGAACAGGGGGAGGGTGCGGGCGAGTCGGGTGATCATGGTTAAAGGGCGTTGGAGCCGAAGTAGAGGAGCTCGGCCGCGGCATGGAGGACCGGGTTGAAGAACGAGCCCAGTCCGCGCAGGATGAGGAGGAGTCCCCCGAAGCGCACGAGCGGCGAGCGCAGCAGCGAAAAATACGAGGCGGCCGCGGCGGGCGGCAGGACGAGGAGCGGGAGGTTGCTCCCGTCCAGCGGCGGGATCGGGATCAGGTTGAAGACGAGGAGCAGCAGGTTGAGCGAGAAGACGACGCTGAGGAAATGGCTCAAGTAATCGGCCGGCCCGGCCTGGGCCGCCACGGCCAGCGCGTTGGGCGTGATGAGGTAGGGCGCAGTGAAGTCGTGCCATTCGAGCCCGAGGCGGAGGAGTAGGAGCGCGATGAGGAAGAGCGCGAGGTTGGCGCCGGGGCCGGCAATGGCCATCAGGGCCGCCTTGCGGGGATGGGCCAGGGCCCAGGCCGGGTTGTACGGCGCGCTGGCCCAGCCCATGAGAAAGCCGCCGGTCGCCCAGCTGATGAGGGGCACGATCACCATCCCGAACGGCTCCCGGCGGATGTGCGGCCAGGGATTGAGTGACATCTGGCCGCCTCGTTGCGCGGTGTCGTCGCCCAGGCGGAAACCCGCCCAGGCATGGGCGGCCTCGTGGCAGACGGTGGAACCCAGGAACACCCCGTACCACAGGAGGCCGGTGGCGAGATCGGGCGTCATCGCGCCGCCCCGGGGAGGGAAACGCCGGTCATGGAACGTCGACGGGTCAAGGGAAGCGGAAAGGGTGGCGCGGCCCGGGCCGCGGTCGGGCCGGACTGCCGGATCTGGACGGGAGGGATTACGCCACGCGGTCGGCCGCCGGCACAACGTTCTTTTTGCGCGATTCCACGTAGCGGCCGGCGGCCCAGGTTCCGGCGGGGCGCTTAGCCGGTCGCCGCCAGGCGGCCGTGGCCGCTCCGGGCCAGGGCGTGCTGAACGGTGCGCGCCAGGTCGTTCACGACGTAGGGTTTCGTAATCATCGCCTGGAAACCGTGGCTGGCGAAGTCCGCCATCACCGGGTCGTTCAGGTAGCCGCTGGAGACAATGGCGGGGACCTCGGTGTCGGTCTGGCGGATGATCCCGATGGCCGCTTGGCCACCCATGCCGCCGGGGATCGTGAGGTCGAAAATGAGCAGGGCGAAGGGGCGGCCCGCCTCGCGCGCCTCGCCGAAGGCGCGCACCGCGTCGTCGCCGTTGCTGACCACCGTGGCCTCAAGGCCCATGCGCTTCAGGAGCGCCGCCGTCACCCGCAGGATGGTGCCCTCGTCGTCCATCACCAGCACCCGGGCGCCGTTGCTGAAGTTGAGCGGATGCCGGCTCGCGCTGAAGGGCGGAGCCGTCCCGGTCGCGGTTTCGGCCGCGGCCAGCCAGAGCTTGAACGTCGTCCCCCGACCAGGGGAGGACTCGACCTCGATGTCGCCGTCGTGCCGCTTCACGATCGCGTAGACCATGGCGAGGCCGAGGCCGTTGCCGGGCTTCTTCGTGGAGAAGGAGGGATCGAAGATCCGCGTCAGGGCGTCGGGGCCCAGTCCCGGACCGGCATCGGAGACCGTCAGCCGCACGTAGCGGCCGGGCCGCAGGGCGGCGCGCGGGGCGGGCCCGACGGACTCGTTGTCGATCGCGATCCGGACCCGGCGGCCAGGCGGCGTGGCCTGGGCGGAGTAGAGCACCAGGCTCTGGAGCGCCTGGACCATCTGTTCCCGGTCGACGCTGGCCGGCCAGAGGCCCGCGGCGAATTCGAAGTCGCAGCGGGCGGCCGAGCCGGGGAGGACGGACTCAGCCGACTCGCGGACCAGGTTGGTCAGGGAAACGGGGAAGCGCAGCGGGCTGCCGGCCTTGGCGTAGGTGATCAGCTGCTGGGTGAGGTCCCGGGCCCGGGAAGCGCCGCCCTGGATGTCGCGCAGGCAATCGCCGACGGTCGCCATCGCCGTGTCGTCGAGCATCGCGAGGGATGTGTTGCTCATCACGATCGTCAGCAGGTTGTTGAATTCATGCGCGATCCCACCGGCCAGCGCGCCGAGGCCCTCGAGGTGGCGCGCCTGCTGGGCGGCCAGCCGGTCGCTGAGTTCGGACCGCTCCTTCAGGGCGGTTTCCTCCGCCTGCTCCGCCAGTCGGCGTTCGGCCTCGAACTGCTCGTAGGCCTCCTCGACCGAGCGGAGCAGCAGCTCGTACGCCGGTGGCAGGGCCGCGTCCGGGCCGAGATGCTGGCGCACCTGGCGCTGGAGGAGGCTGTGACGGAGGGTCATGGCCCGCTCCTCGGAACGAAGTGATCGGTGATGCTTGGTTCGGTGGTCATGCCGCGTAACTGCCTACATCGGCGCAATTCCCGCGAATGTTAGGGCCAAAGGGCATTTCTCCGACCGCGCCCTCGGGACGGCGCCCTGCTTGCTCCCCGGGCCCGGGTTACGGGACGGTATAGACCTCGATCAGGGCGTTGCCGGTGGCGACCCCGGTCCCGGAGACCTGGGCCGAGTAGGAGCCCGGGGCAAGCGTGATCAGGAGCGCGGAGTCGGCGCTCCCCGCCGGCAGGGCGAAGGCGCCGGCCGCCACGAACGCCGCCTGCACCTGTGCGGCGTTGGCACTGGTGCTCCAGCCGGCATTGGTGGCGAGGGCGTTGCCCTGGGAATCGAACAGGGTCAGGACCGGCGCGGCCAGGACGCCGGTGACACCGTAGTTGGCGAGGGTGGGGCCGACCGCGCGGATGAGGAGCTGCTGGCTGCCCGACCCGGCGATCGCGAGACCGGCGATCGCAATGTTGCCGCCGGTGCCGACAAGGCAGCGGTTCGAAAGGTTGGAGAGCTGCGCGTTGGATCTGGCGACCTCGTAGACCTCGGTCAGGGCCACCCCGGTGGTCCCGTCCTGGCCGGCGACCTGGGCCGTGTAGGTGCCGGGCGGCAGCGTGACGAGGAGGGCCGTGTCGTCGTTGCCGTAGGTCAATTCGAAGGCCCCGACCGAGGTCTCGGCCGCCACGATCTGCGCCACGTTGGCATTGGCGCTCCAGTTGGCGTTGGTGGCGATCGTCGCCCCGGTGGAGTCGGAGAGGGTGAGGTCAGGCTGGGCCAGGCCGCCGGAGACCCCGAAGGCCGCCAGCGCCGGGCCGGCGCCGCGGACGAGCACCGTCTCGGTGGATCCGGCGGCTCCGGAGATGACAAAGCCGGAGATTGAGATGCTGGATCCGGTCCCGACCAAGGTTCGGGCGGAGAGGTTCACCAGGTGGGGCGAGGTCGAGCCGCCCGGGGACGGCGACGTCCCGGGGCTCGACAGCGTGGCACCGGCCGAGGTCACGCTGCCCGTGCCGTTCGCTACGACCACGGTATAGGTGCCCAGGTTGGAGGCCTGGACGTCGGTGATAGTGAGGGTCGGGTTGGTGGCGCCCGCGATGCTGGTGCCGTTGAATTCCCACTGGTAGTTCGGGGTGGGCACCCCGGAAGCCGTGACCGCGAAGGTCACGGTGGAACCGAGCGCCACCGACTCGGACATCGGCTGCTCCTGGAGGGTCGGCACCGCCCCGGCGGCCGCGTAGCGCTCCCGAATCGTGTCATCGTCGTTGTCCGAGACAAAGACGTCGCCGGCGGCGTCGACCGCGATCCCCAGCGGGTCGTTGAAGAGGGCCGCCGCCCCGGTCCCGTCGGTGCTGCCCAGCTGGCCCGGCGTGCCGGCCAGGGTCGTGACGACCCCGGCGCTCGTTACCAGCCGGATCGTATTGTCGGCGTCGGTGACATAAAGGTTGCCGACCGAGTCGACGGCGATCCCGTTCGGGGCGTAGAACCGGGCGGCGTTGCCGGTGCCGTCAGCGCTCCCGAAATTGCCGGGAGAGCCGGCGAGGGTCGTCACCACGCCGGCGCTGGTCACCTTCCGAATATCGTAAGCCCCGGAGTCCGTCACGTAGACATTTCCGTCCGCGTCGACGGCGACATCCGTCGGGTTGGTGAAGCGGGCGACGGTGCCGGTCCCATCTTGGAAGCCGTAGGCGGTACCGATTCCGGCGAGGGTGCTGACGACCCCGGTAGGGGCGATCTTGCGGACGGAAAAATTGCCGTAGTCCGCGACGTAGAGGTTGCCGCTGCTGTCGAGCGCGAGCCCCGCGGGCAGGCGGAACTGCGCGTTGTCGGCCGCCCCGTCGGCGTAGCCCTGGACGCTTCCCGCAAAGGTGCTGATCACACCCGCGGGCGTGATCTCCAGAACCTGGTTGTCGCTCGTGACAAAGACGTTGCCGGCGGCGTCAACCGCGATACCCACCGGCGCGAATTCGACGAAGGTGTTGAACGGGAAGGCCGCATAATAAGTCTGCTGCGTGGCGATCGTCGTGACGATGCCGGCGGGCGAGATCTTCCGCACCGCGTTGTTGCCCGTATCCGCGACATACAGGTTGCCGTTCGCGTCGACGGCCACGTGTTCCGGCTGGTCGAAGCGGGCGGCGACGCCCGTGCCGTCCTTGTCGCCTGCCACCTCCGCTTGGCCTGCCAGGGTCGTGAACGTGTAGGGTGTGGCGTAGTCGCTCTGGGCCCGGGTCCCGATGACCAAGGTCAGCGCGGCCAAGAGAGGGGTGAACGCCCGGCAAAGACGGAAGGAAAGGTTGGGAGACATATTTTGGGTGTCCGTTCCCGGTTGCACGCCACGTGCCACAATGGGACATTGATTCTAAACCACAGTCCTCCAGCGGTTAACGGATTCAAGGCGGCGCGCCTCTGATCGCCTGGCAATAAGGGCTGGTTGCCAGCAACCGTCGCTCTTCCCGACCCGACCGACCCGCTGGCTTGCCCCAACCAAGGGGGGCGAGCCGATCGGCCGGCGGCCTAGTTGACGGCGGTGGCGGCCACGCCGCTGGCGCGGGCGACCTTCCAGTAGACGCTGTACCGGTCGTAGTTCAGTTCCCAGAACGGACGAAAGACGATGCGGCCCGTCGAGCCCGCGACGGCAGCCTCAAAGGCCAGGTCCCGTCCGGCCGCCCGCCTGAGGGTCGACTCGACCGGTCCCGGGCCCGGCGCGAGGACCGGCACCGGGACCGGCGCAGCCTGGAGGTTCGCCCGCTGGTTGCGGGTGTAGGGAATGTCGGCGGTCGCCGGCTCCGGGCCGAGGTCGCCGGCGAGGACGGCGGGTCCGTAGAGGAAGGCGATCTGGTCGGGCGCGCCGAGCATCGGCTCAGTGCGCACCGCCATGGGGATGGTGACCCGGACCCGGTCACCCTTGCGCCACAGGTAGTTCAGCTCGGCGTAGGTGCCGGGCTGGCCGACTCCAGGGACGGGACGCCCGTTGATCTCAAACTGGACGGGCGCCGCGGCCCAGCCCGGGCACCGGACCCGCAGGACCACCGGCACCTTCGGGGTTGCGCGGATGGTCAGCAGGACTTGGCCGCTCCGCGGATAATCCGTCTCCTCTTGCAGCACCAGGCCCTTCTCGGGCCACGTCACCTGCGACGGGATGAAGAGATTCACGAGGAGGTCGTCGGTCCCGTGGAGATAGATCGCCCGCCCATAGCGGGTGTGGTTCTCGATCCCGGTGCCGACGCAGCACCAGAAAGAATCGTAGGGCGTGCTGTAGGTCCGGAACAGCCCCGGCTCCAGCGACATGAAATAGGTGAACATGCCGCGGCGGGGGTCCTGCGAGGCCAGGATGTGGTTGTACAGGGCGCGCTCGTAGAAGTCCGCGTACTCCACCCGCGGGTCCCAGCCGAGCAGGTGCTCGGTCAGCTTCAGCATGTTGTAGGTGTTGCAGGTCTCGGCGGTGCAGGCGTCAAAGTGCTTGGGCGTCTTCTCCTCGTGGAAGAAGTGCTCATCGTCGCTGTTGCCGCCGATCACGTAGGAGTGGTGGTGGACCACGGTTGCCCAGAAGAACTCGGCGATCGCGCGGCTGTCGGGGTCGCCCGCGACCTCGTAGAGCCGGGCCTCGCCCGTGATCTTGGGGATGTTGGTGTTGGCGTGGAGCAGCGCCAGCTGGTCGCGGCCGGCCCGGAGCGGGCCGAGCACGGCCTCGTGGCGGAACCGCCGGGCGATCTCCAGGTACTTGGGGTCGCCCGTCAGGGCCGAGAACTCCGCCAGCGTGTCGACGATGCCGCCCTGCTCGACCCCCAGCATCTCCTGGAGCTGGGCCGCGCTGAGCCCGGCGGTCATCGCCCCCATCCAGTCCGCCAGCCGCCGCGCGACGTCACGGGCCTGGGTGTTGCCGGCGAGGACCCAGGCGTCCTTCAGGCCGTTCAGGATCTTGTGCTCGGTGTACCAGGGCGCCCAGGCACCGCCGGTGAACGACTCGGGGTCGCGCAGGCTGACGATCCCCCGGCCGAAGCCGCGCAGGGTCGCGAGCTCCAGCGGCGGGAGGGCCCCGACGTACCCGTCGCCGTAGGCCTTCTGGCAGAGCGCCAGTTCGCCGACGATGTAGTCGATCCGCTGCTTGAACCGCGCGTCGCCGGTCTCGGCGTACATCTGCGCCGATGCGGTCAGGAGGTGGCCCAGGATGTGCCCGCCGACACCGGTCGACTCCCAGCCGCCGTAACGCGGGGCCTTCGGCGCCAGGCCGGCGTACTCGCGGGCGTTGTGGAGCAGCCGGTCGGGGTCGAGCGACAGCAGGTAGGTGGCGTTGCGCTGCATCGCGTCGCGGAACGGCCCGTCCTGCAGCTGGACGTCCTTGAAGTCAAAGGGGACGCAGCGCAGGTCCGGGGGCGCGGCGACCAGGGGCACCGCCAGCAGGGGGCCGGCGCCAAGGAGGAGGGTGGCGAAGAGCCGTGGCATGCGCGCCCTACCTGGCTTCGTCCGCGACCGCGGCCGACTTGATGTAGTCCAGGCGGGGGAAGTTCTTCGCCAGGTAGGTCCCGCCCTCGGCCTCGATCTTGTCCTGGTCCGGGCCCTCGCCGTCGCCGGAATAGAGGGAGTCGACCACCGTCATCCCCTCGACCACGCGGCCGATCGCGGCGAATCCCTGCAGGTCGAGGCCCGTGTTGTTGTGGAGGTTGATGAAGAGCTGGGTCGTCCGCGAATTGGGCTGGGAGCCGGCCGCGAAGGTCAGGGTTCCCCTCCGGTTGTGGAGCTTCACCGGGTCGTCGACCATCGGAGCCTCGTAGGGCGCGTTGGCCTTGGGGTCCTGGGGCAGGCCAAATTGGACCACGAAGTCCGGCACGACCCGGAAGAAGCGCGCCCCGTTGAAGAACCCCGTCGTGACCAGCCGGTAGAAGCGGTCCGCCCCGATGGGGGCATCGGCGCGGACCACCTTGATGGTGACCGGGCCGCGGGAGGTTTCCAACCGGACCGTGTAACCGGCCGGCGCGGCGGGATCGGCAGGCGCGGCGGCCACCGGAGCGGACGGAGGAGCGGAGGTCGAGGCACAGCCCGCGCAGAGGAGGCCGGCCGCCAGGGCGAGGAAGAGGGGCTTCACGGGGACATTTGGCGCCCGGCCCCGACCCGACTGCAAGCCGGTTCGGGTTGGTGGCCGCGGGGGCGGAGCGGCGGATCCGTTTGCGGGGAGCGGAACCCTGTGCATTGGTGGGGCATGGCACGCGCGGACAAAAGGGGGGGAGGGGCGGGGAAGCCGCCCGGCCGGGACGCCCCGCCGGCGGCGGTGGCGCTGAACCCCGAGGACTTTGAGCACCTCTCCGCCCTCCAGCTCTGCGACTTCCTGCGGATGCGGCTCCAGTACGCCGGCGTCGACGGCCCGGACGCGCGGCTCCTCCGCGACCGGGTGGAGGAGATGGAGGAGATCCAGGACCAGGCCCGCGAGGCGGTGGAGAAGCTCTCGGCGGCGGTCGAGAAGCTGCGCGCGCCCGCGCTCCGCCTCGGCACGCTCATCCACCGGGTCGGCGGGGACCGCGGCCTCGTCTGCGTCGGCGGCACGGACTATGTCTGCAACGTGGACCCGCAGCTGCCGGAGGCGGTCATGGCCGCGGGCACCCGGGTGCTCCTCAACGAGGCCTTCGCGGTCACCGACGCCTTCGGCTTGGACAAGAGCGGCCCGGTGGTGAAGATCGCCGAGATCCTGGCCGACGGCCGCCTGCGGGTGGGCCAGGAGGCGGGGCTGGGCGACAACGTGGTCGTGCGCTCGGCGGCGATCGGCAAGGAGAAGGTGAAGGCCGGCACCGAGGTGCGCCTCGACGCCAACCAGCGGGTGGCGGTGGAGATCATCGGCCCCGGCAAGCGCCTGGACCGCGCCCTCGCCAACATCACGCCGCTGCCCTGGAGCGCCATCGGGGGCCAGGAGGAGGCGGTGCGGGCGATCCGCGACTCGATCGAGCTGCCGCTGCTCCACGTCGACCTCTTCAAGCGCTTCAAGCACAGCGTGCCGAAGGGCTTCCTCCTCTACGGGCCGCCCGGCTGCGGCAAGACCCTGCTCGGCAAGGCGACGGCGCACAACCTGCGCCTGCAGCTGCGCGCGGCCACGGGCATCGACCACCCCGAGTTCTTCCTCAGCATCAAGGGGCCGGAGATCCTCAACATGTGGCTCGGCGAGTCGGAGCGGCAGGTGCGCGACCTCTTTGCCCAGTGCCGGGAGAAGGCGGCCGAGGGGCAGCTGGCCTTCCTCTTCATCGACGAAGCCGAGTCGGTGCTCGGCACCCGCCACGCCCCGCGCGGCGGCTCCAACATCCTCTCGACCCTGGTCCCGATGTTCTGCACCGAGATGGACGGCCTCGAGGCCCTCCAGAACGTGGTCGTCATCCTCGCCTCCAACCGGGCCGACCTGATCGACCCGGCGATCCTGCGGCCCGGCCGGATCGACCGGAAGATCCGCGTGCGGCGCCCGGACGAGGCCGCGGGCCGCGAGATCTACGGCATCTACCTGACCGACGACCTGCCGCTGGCCGAGCCTCGGGCAGCCCTGGTCGAGGCCGTCGCCACCGCCCACTACGCCAAGACGGAGGCGAACCGATTCCTCGAGGTCAGCTACCGCAGCGGCCGCCGGGAGCACCTCTACCGCGGCGACCTGGCGAGCGGCGCCATCATCGCGGCGATCGTGGAGCGCGCCAAGGAGTACGCGATTGTCCGCTCGATCGCGGAGCAGCGGGAGTCCCCGATCACGCGCGCGGACCTGCTGGCCGCGCTGGACAAGGAGTACCGCGAGAACGACGTCTTCCCGCCGAACGACATCACCGAGGACTGGCTGAAGCTCACGGACTTCAGCCCGGAAAACGTCGTACGCCTGGCGCCGTACCGCCCGGCGCCCGCGGAGGGCCGCGGCGCCGGCCCGGCGATTTGAGCCGCGGGCCCGCGCCCGGCGGGGCCTGACCATGCAGATCCAATTCGGCCTCGAGACCGAGATCGGCATCTCGCGGGAGGACAGCCGCGACCTGGACGTGGTGGCGGAGTCGATCGCCCTGGTCCGCAGCGCCACCGCGCCGGGCGTCCGCCAGCGCTGGGACTACCGCCAGGAGGACCCGCACCAGGATGCCCGCGGCTTCCGGGTCCGGGAGCTGCGCCAGGACACCGACGAGGCGAACTACTTCGCGCAGGACGCCAGCCGCCCGCTCAGCTTCTCGGAGATCAAGAGCGACCTGGTGCTGCGCAACGGCGCCCGCTTCTACAACGACCACGCCCACCCCGAGTACTGCACCCCGGAGTGCGCCACGCTCGAGGAGCTGGCCCGCCAGGACGCGGCCGGCGACGCGCTCCTCGTCGACTGCGCCCGCGCGGTCGGAGCGGAGTCCGGCAACCCCGTCCTCCTCTACAAGAACAACACCGACTTCCGCGGGCACAGCTACGGCTGCCACGAGAACTACCTCTTGCCGCGCTCCCTGGCCTGGGACCGGCTGGCCCAGGGGATGCAGGCCTTCCTGGTCACGCGCCAGATCTTCGCCGGCGCGGGCAAGTACGGGTGGGAGGAGGAGGACCGGTTCGGGGGACCGGGTTTCCAGCTGGCGCAGCGCAGCGACTTCTTCTCGGAGCTGCAGAGCGTCGACACGATGCAGCGCCGGCCGCTCGTCAACACCCGCGACGAGCCCCACGCCGACCCGGCCAAGTACCGCCGCTTCCACGTCATCATCGGCGACGCCAACCTCTCGCCCTTTGCGACCTACCTGAAGGTGGGGACGGCGGCCCTGGTGCTGCAGGCCCTGGCGAACGGCATCCCGCCCGAGCGGATCCCGCGGCTCGCCGACCCGCTGGCGGCCCTGCCGGCCATCTCCCGCGACCGGGAGTGGAAGTGGCGGGTGCGCACCGCCGGCGGCCGGGAGACGACCGCCGTCGCCGTGCAGCGCGCCTACCTGGAGCTGGTGCGCGAGTTCGCGCCGCCGCCGGACCCGGCCTGGGCGGCGCTGCTGGCGGAGTGGGCGCTGGTCCTCGCGGACCTGGAACGCGAGCCCCTCGCGACCGCGGACCGCCTCGACTGGTCGGCCAAGCACCGGCTGATCGAGCAGTTCCGGGAGGCGGAGAAGATCGGCCCGGAGGACCCGTGGCTGCGGAGCCTCGACCTGGCCTACCACCTCCTCGATCCGGCGCAGGGACTCTTCTACGGCTTGCTGGACGCGGGCGCCTTCCGGCTGCCGTTTCCCCGTGAGCGGATCCTCGGCCGGCCGCTCGAACCGCCGCCGGACACCCGGGCCGCGCTGCGCGGCGGCTGCATCGACCGGTTCGGGTCGCAGGTCGAGTCCGCCCAGTGGGACGCCGTCATCCTGCTGGACGGCCGGCGCCGGATCGAGGTCGACCTCCGCGACGTCTTCGCGCCCGCCCAGGTGGCCCAGGGGCTGGCCGTGCTGCGGGGCGCCCGCACGCCGGCGGACCTGCTGGCGCTGCCGTTTGCAAAAATCGTGTAGTCGGCCACCCTCCTTTCAACTAGCCCTAGGTCCGGGACCGCCCGCGAACCTCCCACCCTCAACCGCCCGAAACCGCCATGCCCGATCCCATCCAGAAACCCCGCCCCGTGACCCCGGCCCCCGGCGGCGGGGGCGGCGAGGGCCCGAAGGAACCCAAGGTCGACAAGCCCAACACCGACGACCTCCTGAAGCGCATGCGCAAGGTCGATCCGGAGCAGGCCAAGCGATACCGGCAGCGCACCGGCCAATGAGCGGCGACGGCGACTTCCTCGCGCTGCTGCCCAAGAGCTCCTTTGCGCCCGCCCACCCGGACCGGGGCGCGCCCGCCCTCGAGGCGACGACCGTCTTCGCCTTCCACTATTCCGAGGGCGTGATCGTCGCCGGCGACCACCGCGCCACGGCCGGCAACATCGTCTTCTCCGACCGGACGGAGAAGATCCTCGAGCTCGACCGGCACTCGCTGATGGCGATCGCGGGCAGCCCCTCGATCGCGCTGGAGATGGCCCGCACGCTCCAGACCGCGTTCGACTTCTACCGCCGGAGCCAGCTGCAGCCGATGAGCCTCGCCGCCAAGATGCGGGCGCTCTCCCGCCTGCTCCACGACAACCTGCCGGCCACCCTCCAGGGGTTCGGCACGGTCGCGCCGATCTTCGCCGGCCTCGACCCGGCCACCGGCCGGCCCTCGATCTTCTTCTACGATCCCCTGGGGGCCCAGTTCGAGGGCGTGGCCTACGCCGGCTCCGGCTCGGGCTCGGGCAGCATCAAGAGCGTGCTGCATTTCCTCGAGCAATGGGGCCATCCGCGCCCGGGCGAGATGAACCTCGCGCAGGCGGTGGTCCTCGCCAACCGCCTCCTGATGACGGCGGCGGAGTTCGACACCGCCACCGGCGGCGTTGATCCGCTGCGCAACGACTTTGCGACCATCAAGCTGCTCGACGCGTCGGGGGTCCGGACCCTGCCCGCGGCCGAGCAGGCGCGCCTCTGGGGGGACCAGCCGTGACGACCGACGAGCCGTACCGGTGGCTGGACGCCATTGCCAACCGCCGCGAGTACATCCGCGACCAGCTGAAGGGGGCGACCCCGGTCTTCGCGGTCTCCCGGCCCGAGGGCATCCTGCTCCTCGGCGTCGGCAGCGGCCAGTCCAAGGTCTTCGAGGTCTACGACCGCCTCGCCTTGGCCGCCCTCGGCCACCCGGTCGACATCGAGAAGATCCGCCAGACCGTGATCGAGGCGGCGCACCAGGAGGGCTTCACCCGGGCGCCTGAGGACGTGACGCTTCGTCGGCTCCTCAACTTCTCCCTGGGGCCGGCCCTCAAGGCCGGCTTCGAGCAGATTTTCTCCGCGCCCCTCATGGTCGAGTGCGTCTTCGCCGAGGTGGGCGCCGTCCCGGCGTCCGACGTGCTGGCCCGGGTCGGCTTCGACGGGACCTACCGCTTCGAGGACGGCGTGGTTGTCGTCCACGTGGGCGCCGCGGAGGAGGCTGCGGCCGCGGCCTGGCTGCGGGCCCAGCTGGTTAGCGGGCTGAAGCTGGGCCAGGTGGCACGCCTCGCGCTGGCCGCCTGGCGGTCGCTGACGGCCGGCCCGGTTTTCGCGGCGCCGGACCGGGATGCCGCGCTCGGCGCCAGCCTGGCGGTGGAGGGCAAGACGGTGGAGGTTGCCCTGCTCGAGCGGGACGGCGCGGCCCGGGTGTGCTACCGCGCCCTGCGGTCCGACGAACTCGGCTGAAGGCGGCACCGATCCCTCCCCGGGGCCTGGCGCCTGCGCGACTTTCCATGGCCGGAACCAAGTTCACCCGCAGGAGTTCCGCCCGGATCACGGGCCTGGAAACCGAGTACGGCTGCCTGCTGGCGAGCCCGGGCCTGCGCGCCGTCGCGCAGGTCCGCGACTGGATGTTCGGGAACCACCGCCACGGGCTCATCGACCGCCACGACCGCGGCTGGGACGAGCCGCCGGGCAACGGCGGGTTTCTCTACAACGGGGGCCGGATCTACGTCGACATGGGCCACATCGAGTACTGCACGCCCGAGTGCGCCAGCGCCGGGGACGCGGTCCGGTACGACCGCGCCGGCGACCGGCTGCTCCTGGCCGCCCTCAAGGATCTGGGCTTGTCCGACCAGGTGAGCTTCTTTCGCAACAACATCGACCACCGTTCGGGGGCGACCTTCGGCTGCCACGAGAACTACTCGATCTCGCGCACCGGGCCGCTGACGGAGGCGAACCTGCTGAGCCTGCTCGCGTTCCTCACCCTGCGCGTCCTCTTCACCGGGAGCGGGCGGGTCGGCTCGTCCCCGGGACCGGGGGAACCCGCCCAGGCCGGCGAATTCCAGCTCAGCCAGCGGGCCGACTACATCCAGAACGACTTCTACGAGTGGGTTCAGCACAACCGTTCGATCATCAACACCCGCGACGAGCCGCTGGCCGACCCGCGGAAGTACCGCCGGCTGCACCTGATCCACGGCGACACCAATGTCCTGCCCTCGGCGCTCTACCTCAAGGTCGGGGCCACCCGGCTGGTGCTGGACCTCCTCGAGGCCAATGACCTGCCGAAGCTCGTGCTCGCCGACGCCGTCGGGACGCTGCGCAACCTCTCGCACCAGCCCCGGCCGCCCTGGCCGGCGCCCCTCGCCAACGGGCAGGTGGGCGACGCGGTCGCGCTGCTGGGCCAGTTCCGGGAACGCGCCCGGGCGCGATTTGCCGGAAGGGACGCCGAGACCGACGCGGTCCTGGACCTTTGGTCCCGGGTCGAATCCGGCCTGGGCGGGGACCTCCCCAGCCTCGTGGGCCTGGTGGACTGGGTGACCAAGCACCACCTGCTTGACGCCTTCCGCGCCAGCGAGGGCCTCGAATGGAACGACCCGTGGCTGGAGGCGCAGGACTTGGAGTACCACCACCTCGACCCGGCGCGCGGGCTCGGACTGGCGCTGGCCAACCTCGATGGGCCGTGGGGGGTGAGACTGGACGACCCCGCCGTGCTGGACCAGGGACCCGCCGATACTCGCGCGGGTTGGCGCGGCCGAATCCTCCGCGGATTGGCGAAGACCGACCGGGACTACGAGGTCGACTGGGACGGGGTCAAGCTGGGTGAGCACGGCTTGATCGAGATGGCGGATCCGTTCAGCCGGGGCGAGTCGTCGCCCGGTTGACCGGAACCGTTTTCCCAGACTGCGGTCGGCGCGGATCCCGGAGGGCGAGGCCGACGCCGGCATCGGGGACGTGCCGGCCAGATGGCGTTCCCGGCGGAGGGTCGCCGGCTACGCCCGGGGTACGGGACCTGCTGGGGGAGTCCCCGTGAAACCGGTCGATTTTGACTATGAGCGGCCGGCCTCCGTGGCGGAGGCGCTGCGACTCCTGGGGCGCGGGGGCCCGCCCGCGAAGATCCTGGCCGGCGGCCAGAGCCTCATCCCGCTCCTGGTGACGCGGGCCCTCCGGCCGGCGTGCGTGATCGACATCGGGCGCATCGCCGAGCTGGGCTACATCCGGGAGGACGGCGCCTGGCTGCGGATTGGCGCCACCGCCCGCCAGGCGGACTGCGCCGAGTCCCCGCTCGTCCGCGCCGGCTGCCCGCTGCTGGCGGAGGCCATCGGCTGGGTCGCGACCCCGCAGGTGCGGAACCTCGGGACCGTGGTGGGCAGCCTCGCCCAGCGCAACGCCATCTCCCAGATTCCCACGGTGGCGATCGCGCTCGGCGCCCGCCTCACCGTGGCCGACGGGGCCGGGCGCCGGCGCGAGGTCGCGGCCGCGGATTTCGTCGACCCGGCTTCCCCGGAGACCCTCCAGCCGGACGAGCTGGTGCTCGAGGCGGGCTTCCCCCGGCAGCCGCCGGCCATGGCCTGGGACTTCGTCGAGGTGCAGCGCCGGCACGCCCACTATGCCGTGGTGGGCGTGGCGGTGACGTTTCTCCGGGACCGCGGCGGCGAACTCTGCGAGCCGCGGGTCGCGGTCAGCGGGGTCGGGACCTGTCCAGTCCGGCTCGCCGCCGTGGAATCGGCCCTCGCGGGCCGGCTGCCGACACCGGCCGTCTTCCGGGCGGCCTCCCTCTGTGCCTTGGCTGATCCTGCCATGCGCCCGCTGGACGACCTGCTCGCGACCGCGGACTACCGGCGGGAGGTGACGCCGGCGCTGGTGCGCCGGGCCCTGGGGCGCGCCTGGGCTCGGCTTGCCTGAGCGCCATGCCCCGACTCCTATCCATCAGCCTGACCGTCAACGGCGCGGCGCGGTCTGCCACCGTGCCCGCCCGCCGCCTCCTGTGCGACTTCCTGCGGGACGACCTCCGGCTCACCGGGACCCATGTCGGGTGCTCGGTCGGAACCTGCGGCTCGTGCACCGTGGCGGTCGACGGCCGAACCGTGCGTTCCTGCCTGATGCTGGCCGTCCAGGCGGACGGCGCGGTGGTCCAGACGGTGGAGTCGCTCGGGACCGAGGCGGAGCTGCACCCGGTGCAGCGGGCGTTCCACGAGCACCATGCCCTGCAGTGCGGCTTCTGCACCCCGGGGCTGCTGATGTCCCTCGCCACTCTGCTCGGCGGCCGCCCCGACGCCAGCGACGAGGAGCTGCTCTCGGTCCTCGGCGGCCACCTGTGCCGGTGCACCGGCTATCGGAACATCCTGGCGGCGGCCCGGGCGGCGGCTCGCGAGGCGCGGGAAAGGGCGGCGGTGGCGTCGTGACGGCCGGGGCGGGGGAGGGGGCGGCTGCGCGCGGCAGCCCCGAGCTGGGACGGGCGCTCCGGCTGCACCGCCTGCAGCGCCGCCTGTCGTTGCGCGCGCTGGCGAAGGCGGCGCGGTGCTCGCCGAGTTTCCTCTCGACGATCGAGCGGGGCGAGATCTCGCCCACGATCCGGAGCCTGCAGTCGATCTGCGAGGCCTTGGGAACAACCTTGAGCGACCTCCTGCGGCCGGCGGAGTTCGCCCCCGATCCCGTGGTCGTCCGCCGGGCAGAGTCGAGGGGACGGGTGATCATGCGCTGGGACAAGGCGGTCGCCCGACTGCTGCTCCCGCCCGAGGCCAACTGCCAGTTTACGCTCATGCTGACGACCGTGAAGCCGGGCGGCCAGACGAGCTTCCGGGTTTCCCCGGTCCCGCTGTCCGAGGTCCACATGGTGCTGAAAGGCCGCCCAACCTTCGTCGTGGACGGCGCGAACATCGAGGTCTGGCCGGGCGACTATGTCTATTTCGACCTTACCCGCCGGCACAAGATCATGAACAAGACCCGGAGCACGGTGGAGGTGCTGGCCATCAACGCCTCGCGGTTCCACCTGATCGAGGACCTCGAGGGCAACCGGTTTCCGGTCGAAGGCTAGGGCGGATGCGCGCCGGCGGCCTTGAGGAGGGCCAGCACCTTGGAGGGCGTGAAAGGCCCGCTGTCGGTGATGCGGATCCCGAAGGGGTGGAGCGCGTCCTGGATCGCCGTGCCCATCGCCGCCGTCGACCCGGTGGTGCCACCCTCGCCGACTCCCTTGATGCCGAGGGGATTGTGCGGCGTGGGCGTCTCCCGGTGGATGATCTCGATCGGCGGGATGTCGGCGACGGAGGGCAGCAGGTACTCCATCAGGCCCTGGGTCAGGAGCCCTCCGTCCTTCCCGTAAGCCACCTCCTCGAACAGCGTTCCCCCGATTCCTTGGGCCACGCCGCCCACGATCTGGCCGGCGACGATCTTCGGGTTGATGATCTTGCCGCAGTCGTGGGCGACGCCGTAGCGCAGGACCGCGATCCGCCCGGTCTCGAGGTCGACCTCGACCACCGCGATGTGGGCGGCGAAGGCATAGGCCACACTGGGGACGTTGAAATTGACGTCGACCTGGAGACCTCCGGGGCCGGCGGCCCTCGCCAGGTCCGCCCAGGTGCAAGCCCGGCCGGGTTCGCCCGGCACGGCCACCCGCCCGTCCCGCCACTCCAGCGCCTCCTCCGCTGAGCCCAGCAGGCGGGCGGCGAGGGGCCGGGCCAGGGCCTTCAGGCGCTGGCCCGCGAGCTGGGCGGCGCTCCCGCCGGCCGCCGCCCCGCGGCTGCCCCAGGTCCCGATGCCATCCTTCACGACCCGGGTGTCGCCATGCAGGATCAGGATGGAGTCCGGGTCGATCCCGAGCTCGTCGGCCACCATCTGGGCGTGCGTGGTGGCGGTTCCCTGCCCGTGGGGGGAGCTGCCGGTAAGGAGGGTGATCGCGCCTTGCGGATCCACCCGCAGGCCCGCGGTCTCGTAGGGGCCGAATCCCGTGCCCTCGACGTAGAAGGAGAGACCGAGCCCGACGCACCGGCCGACGCGCCGGAGGCGCTCCTGTTCGGCGGCGAAGTCCTCGTACTTCATGAGGGCGGCGGCGTCGCGCAGGCACTGCGGGTAGTCGCCGCTGTCGTAGACCACCGGCTCGCCCGTCGGCAGGCGCACCCCCTGGTCGGAGGGCATGGCCGATGCCGGGATCATGTTCCGCAGGCGCAGGGCCACCCGGTCGATGCGGAGATCGCGGGCAATCCGGTCCATCAGCTGCTCCATGACGAGCACGGCCTGGGGATGGCCGGCACCGCGGTAGACATTGAGAGGGGACTTGTTGGTCACGACCGAGTAGACCCAGGACGAATAGCAAGGGATGTGGTAGGGACCGCGCAGCAGCGCGGACACGTACAGCCCCGGCGCATTGCTGAGGCTGCCGAAGGCGCCGCCGATGTTGGTCCAGACGCGGGACCGGAGGCCGGTGACCAGGCCGTCGCCGGTCACCGCCGCGGCGATCTCGTGCCGCTGCTCCCGCGCATGGCTCGAGGCGCCGAAATGTTCCCGGCGGTCCTCGAGCCAGCGGATCGGGCGGCCGAGGCGCAGCGCCAGGTGGGCGGCCAGGATCTCCTCGGCGTAGAAGGCTTCCTTGACACCGAAGCCGCCGCCCACGTCGGGCGCCACGACCTGCACGCGGTCCTCGGTCAGGCGGAGGGCGTCGGCCAGGAGCTTCCGCACCCGGTGCGGGAACTGGGTCGAGCTCCAGAGGCAGACGGTACCGGCGGCCGGGTCGGCCTGGGCGAGGACCCCGCGGGTCTCCATCGGCGACGCGGTCTGGCGGTGCACCGTGAAAGTCTCGCGGTACACGTGGTCGGCCGCGGCGAAGGCCCGGTCGACGTCGCCGACCGACTGGGTGAAGGTCTGGACCGTGTTGGTTCCAAATTCCTCGTACAGCAGGGGCGCCCCGGGCGCCCCGGCCTCGGCGATCCCGGTCAGCGGCGGCAGGAGCTCGTACTGCACGTCGACCAGTTCGGCGGCATCCTCGGCAACCTCGCGGCTGGTGGCCAGGATGGCCGCCACGGCCTCGCCCACCCAGCGCACCTTGCCGCGCGCCAGCACCGGCTGAAAGGCCGGGAGCGCACCCGGCCGAACGTCGAGGGCCGGCAGGTCACCGACCTGGCCGGCCAGGTCCTCCTGGGTGAAGACCCCGAGGACCCCGGGGTGCCGCAGGGCGGCGGCCGCGTCGACCGCGCGCACCCGGGCGTGGGCATGCGGCGACCGCAGCAGCATGAGTTCGACCTGGCCCTCGATCCGCAGGTCCGCGATGTAGGCGCCCCGGCCAACCAGCAGGCGCGGGTCCTCCCGGCGCCGCAGCGCGCGACCGACGAACGCCTGGGCCGGGCCCCCGGTCTGGTTCGTCATGGGCGGGCCGCCCACCCTCAGGCGGTCCGCTTGCTGAAGCGGGCGAAAATCGACTTCTCGCGGGGGGTGACGACGACGTCGAGCTTGGCCTCGAGCGACAGCGGCGTCTCGAAGTGCAGGTCGTACCGCGTCACGATGTCCGCCACCAGCAGCGGTGAGAGCACGCGGACCAGGGGCTGGCCCACGCAGGCATGGGCCCCCCCCGCGAAGATGCCGTGGACGTTCTTGAGCGGCAGCGCCGGGTTCGCCAGGAAGCGCTGGGGGCGGAACTCCAGCGGCTGCTCGTAGAACTCGGGCAGGAAGTGACACAGGGTCTGCAGATGAGAGACGCGGGCGCCCTTGGGCACGGTGTACCCGTTGAAGGTGAACTCGCGCGCGGTGACTCGGGAGATGATCGGCCCGGGAGGCCGCAGGCGCTCCATCTCCAGCAGGGTGGCCCGCAGCTTCGGGAAACCGGCCATCCCCGTGAACTTGTCCGGGTCCCAGCCGGCCAGCTCGGTCCGCAGCTCGGCCAGCCACTCGGGGTGGCGGTGGAGGAAGATGAGGGTCCAGAGAATCAGCTGGGAGGTCGTGGTCGAGCCGCCCATCATCAGCTGCGAGAGGTCGTAGATCAGCTCCTGGCGCGGGATGGGCGGATCCTCCTTGGGGTGGGCGCCAAGGACGAGCGAGAGGATGTCGTCGTTGGCGACCGGCGAGCGCTCCCGCCGGTCCAGGGTCGCCCCGAGGAAGGCGAAGATCTTCCGGCGGCGCCAGACGCGGGTGGGCTTGAGATAGAAGAGGTGCCGCCACTTGCCGAAGAGCGGAGCGCGCAGCATGTCGCGGTTGCTGATCGCCATGGTCCGGTCAAGGCCCTTGGGCAGGTCGGTTTGCATCAGGACCCGCGCGGCCATGCAGATGTAGAGGCGCATCGAGAAGATGCGCATCTCCACCGGCTCGCCCGCGAGGCCGTTGACCTCATCAAAGAGCACCCGGCTCATCTCGGGAGTCTGGGCGAGCAGGACGCTGGGCTTGAACCCCTGGGCCGTCCGGCGCCGCTTCTTGTAAAAGGCCGCGCCCTCGAGCTGGTTCAGGTAGGAGTCGTCAAACTGCTCCCGGAAGTGCGCGTTGGACTTCGCATAGTCCCAGTAGTCGTTGTTCCCCCAGATCGCCTCGTTGGCCTCCAGACCCGCCATCATGATGGCCTCCCGTCCGATGAACTGGCACCGGAAGATCGGGCCATGCTTCCGGTAGGCCGGCAGGAAGGAGAAAAGGGGATTGGCCTTGTGCCAGGGCAGGCAGTCCCCGCCGCCCTCCGGCACGTACATCGGGATGGCGGAATACGGCTTGGCGGGTTCCTCCGCGATGCCGACGGTTCCCGTGGTCCCGCTCATATGAAAATGCCTTTCTTTGCCTGGCGGCGGATATAGCTGGTGACCTTGGGGTCGTCGACCAGCGCGCGGCACAGCGTCTCCTCCACCGGCCCGTCCACCTTGGTCTGGAAGAGCGAGGCGCCCGCGTACCGCTTGGCCTCGTAGTCGTAGAGCCGCGGCCCGGTGGCGTCCGGCCGGCGCACGACGGTGCCATAGACCACCCGATCGAGGCCGGAGAAGAGGGCCGCGGTCAGGCACATCGCGCAGGGCTCGCAGGTCGTGTAGAGCGTGTAGCCCGCGAGGTTGGGGCGCCCGACCTTGCGGCAGGCGAGACGGATCGCCCGGACCTCGGCGTGGGCGGTGGGGTCGCAGTTCTTGACCACCCGGTTCAGCGCCTTGACCAGCACGCGGCCTGAACGGGTCGCATTGACCTGCGCCCCGAAGGGCACGGCGTGGCCGCCCTTGAAGCCGGCCCGCGTGAGGGTGACGAGCCCGCGGATGATCGCGGCGTCGCGCGATTCTTCCGGCGCTGGGGGGTGGCTCGTCATCCGCTAGGGTCAAGCAGGCGATGTGCCAAGGGCCGACGGGCGGGACCGCGCGGGCGCCGCGATTTTCGTTCGGGATAATGGACACGGCGGTCCGGGACTTTCGGGTTTCCCCGAGGGAAGATCGGCGGCCCTGGCCATTCCGGCCGCGGCCATCACGTCATCTCGCGTCCACTATAGTGAACACACCCGAAGGAACCCTTGGCATATGGCGTGCTCATCTCCGCCGATGATCGGCGGCGAGCTTGAAAATCCGGCGGTGGCGGTTCCCGTGGGCCGCGGCCGGCCCCGGGCCTCGCGCGAAATCGTCGCGGGCCTCGCCACCTTCTCCGCCATGGCCTCGGTGCTGGCCGTGAATCCGGCCATCCTTTCGGTGACGGGCATGGACAAAGGGGCGCTGGTCACCGCCACCGCGCTGGCGACGGCGATCTTCACGGCGGGGATGGCGCTCGCCACCAACTACCCGGTGGTGATGGGGCCGGGGGGCGGGATCAATGCCTACTTCGCGTTCACCATCTGCGGGGCGATGGGGGTGCCGTGGCCGGCCGCGCTCGGGCTCGTCTTCTACAGCGGGCTGCTCTTTCTCCTCATGTCGGTCTCGGGGATCCGCACCCGCATCGTCGACGCGATCCCGCTCGAGCTGAAGCTCGCGATCACCTGCGGGATCGGGCTGTTCGTCGCCTTCATCGGCCTGCAGAACGGCGGCCTGGTGGTGGGCAATCCCCACACCCTCGTGACGCTGGGACGGCTGTCCGACCCCCGCTGCCTGCTGACCCTGGGCGGAGTGATCCTGATCGCCGCGCTGGTCTGGCGGAAGGTGCGCGGGGCGGTCATCATCGGCGTGCTGGCCCTCACCGTCGTTTGCGCCTTCATTCCCGGCGCCGGCGGCGGCAGACTCGCGCACCTGCCCTCCAACCCGGTGGGCTGGCCAGCTTCCCTCGGGCCCCTCTTCCTCAAGCTCGACCTCGGGTACCTCTGGACGCATTTCGCCAGCGCCTCGATCGTCGTCCTGGCCCTGCTGTTCGTCAGCATCTTCGACAACCTCGGCACGCTGATCGGGGTGTGCAGCCGCGCCGGCCTCCTGGACAAGGACGGCCGCATCCCGATGATCGGCCGGGCCTTCCTGGCCGATGCGGGCGCGGTCATGCTGGGGGCGTGCCTCGGCACCTCCACCGTGACCTGCTACATCGAGTCGGCGGTCGGGGTGGAGGAGGGTGGGCGCACCGGAATGACGGCCATCACCGCCGCCGTTTGCATGCTGCTCGCCCTGTTCCTCACGCCGCTGATCCTGGCCATCCCGATGGTGGCGACCGCCCCGGCGCTGATCGTGGTCGGGGTCTTCATGATGCAGGATGCGGCCCGCATAGGGCTCGGGGATTTCAGCAAGGCGCTGGCGGCCGTCGTCACCCTCTTCATCATTCCGCTCACCTTCAGCATCAGTGACGGGATCGGGATCGGCCTCGTGGTTTACGCGGGTTTCAACCTCGCCACCGGACGGGGGCGAAAGGTGGCGCCGCTGGCCTACGTGCTATCCGCGCTCTTTCTCGCGCACGCCATTTGGCAGGGGTGACGGCGAAGTCCGGGCGGCCGTCACGGCGGATCGGAGAGGGAGAGCGCGCGCCAATCAGTCTGCTGGATCAGGTTGCCCTGCCAGCCGTGGAGGGTCGGATGCACCAGCTGGGTTTGGTTGAAATAATAGATGGGTGCGTACGGCACCTCGGCAAAAAGCACGATCTCCATTCCCCGGATGGCCGCCGCATACTGGGAGGGGCTCGTGGCGTTTTCCGCCGCGGAAAAATTTCGCTCGAACTCGGCGTTCCGCCAATCGGCCATGTTGGCCGGGGAGCCGGCGTGGGCCATCGTCAGCACGAACTCCGCGGAGTTGACCCCGTAGAACCATCCGGTGATCGCGAATTCGAAATCATGGGAATAGAGCGAATTGATCACGACTTTGGGTTCCCCCAACTTGATCTGCACCCGCGCGCCGAGTTCCTTCTGCCAGGACTGCTGCAGCACCTCGGCGAGCAGCGGATCGGTTCCCGCGCTCCGGACCGTGAGCGTCAGGGGCGGCAGCCCCGCGCCCCCCGGGTAGCCAGCGTCGGCGAGGAGCTTCCGGGCGCCGTCGGGATCGTAGTTCCGGACCGCGGGAAAGGAAATGCCGCCGATGCCGGGACGCGTCAGCGTCTGGGCGGGCGTGCCGGTTTCGTGGAGGACGTTGGGCACGAGCCGTTCGCGGTCGATGGCCAGCGAGAAGGCCCGTCGGACCTCCGGCCGATCGAAGGGGACACGTCGGGTGTTGAACACCACCATCCAGCTCGCCGCCTGCGGCGACACCCGGAGCGAGCCATCCGGGCTGTTCTTGTAAGCGGCGATCTTCGACAGGGGGACCCGGTAGGTGAGGTGAAGCTGGCCGGAGCGGAAACCCCGCTCCTCGGCATCGGTGTTGTCCGTCGGATAAAAGCGGACCTCGTTCAGCCGGAGGTGGGCGCGGTCCCAATAGAGCGGATTCCTGACCACGGTCACGTTGGCGTTGGGCTGCCAGGACTTGAGCTCGAAGGGGCCGTTGCCGACGAGGTTTTCGGGTCGGGACCAGCGCGAAGCCGGGTCAAAGGGCGCTCCAAACCGGCGCACCACCGCTTCCGGCACCGGGAACCAGGGGGACTCACCCAGCACCGTGAGGATATACGGCGCCGGGTGGTTCAGGCGGACTTCGAAGGTCCGGGCATCGAGGGCCCGGAACCCCAGCGACTGGACCGAGTGGCTGCGGCCGGCGACGTAGTCGGACACCCCGGCGATCGCGAATCCCGTATCCACCTGCTGGCAGCCCATGCTGGGCTCACATTCCCGCTGGAATGAAAAGGCGAAGTCCTGGGCCGTCACCGCCGACCCGTCCGACCAGCGGGCGTCCGCCCGCAGATGAAAGGTGTAGGTGCGCTGGTCGGCGGAAATATCCCAGTGTTCGGCCACGCCCGGAACAATCGTCGTCCCGTCGATGGCGATGTTGGTGAGCCCCTCGAACAGCGCGCCGCCGATCGTCGCCTCGATGGCCGCCGACTGGAGGTTGGGGTCAAGGGTCCCCGGCTCGCTGCCGTTGCCCCAGTGCAGGACCTTGTCGCGGACGCCCGTCTCCACCCGGCTCGCTTGGCGGCTGCAGCCGCCGAGGAGCAGCATCGCCCCGGCGACGAAGGAGGTGAGGCGAGGGGGAATGATGGGCACTCGTTTCAGGGGAAGCCCCGGGGTGGTCGGCGCGGAGCGCGGAACGGAAGGCCGGAACCTCCTTCACAGCGCGTTGCGTGCCAGGGCGATGCAGTGGTTTCGCGGTCGATCTCCGCCCTTCAGGCGAAGCGGCGCGAGAGCCGGACGACCAGCGATTCGAAACCGACGATCCGCTGGTAGGTTTCCTCCGATTCCAGGTGCTCCGCAGCCGAGATCACGGTCACTTTTTCGACCCGTGCGGACAGGCAGCGAAGCAGGGTCCGCAGCAGCAGCCGGGCGTGGGGTGCCCCGAGGCAAAGGTGCGGTCCAAAGCCAAAGGCGACGTGGGGATTCGGCTTGCGGTCGAGGCGCACCTCCTCCGGGGCCGGGAAGGCGGTCGCGTCCAGGTTGGCCGAGGCCCAGCACAGGGACACGCGTCCGTCCGCCTTCACCGGCACGCCCTGAACGTCCGTGTCGACCGGGCAGACGCGGCCGATGTGGGTGAGCGGCGACAGCGCCCGGAAGAACTCCTCGCTCGCGTGGATGATGCGGGTGGGATCCTCGCGGAGGAATTGGAGGGCTTCCGGATGGGAGCCGAAATAGGCGATTACCGAAGCCACCGTGTTGATGATCGTGTCCCGTCCGCCGGCGAAGGTCAGGTTGGCGAAGCCCATCATCTCCGGGCGGGTGAGCCTCCGGCCGCCGTAGACCGCATGGGCGAGAAGGCAGAAGAAGTCGTCGCCCGCCTGGTTTTCCGCCCGGTCAAACTGCGCCTGCAGGTAGGCCTCGAGGGCCGCGCCCTTCTTCTGCCCGGAGCCGCCGTCCCGGAATACGTGCGTGCCCCAGCTGATCCAGGTGGCCGCCTCGGCCTCCGGCACGTTGAGCAGGTAGGTCAGGGCCCGCGACTGGAGCGGCAGGGCGAACCCGCGCACGACCTCGACCGACTCCTGCGCAATGGCGCCCGCCACGAGTTCCTCGATCAGGGCCTCGACCCGGGCGATCACGGCGGGATCCTTGGCGCGCCGGAAGACCGGCTCGACGATCTCGCGGTACTCCGTGTGCTCCGGGGGATTGGTCTCGATCGGGAGCTGCCGCATGCTCCGGACCTCCTCCTCGGAGGGGATGGGCACCCGGAAGGGGGCATCCGAGCTGAAAGTCTTCCAGTCCTTCGCGGCCTTCTTCACGTCCTCGTACCGCAGGATCATGGGGATCCGCTCGCCTTGGAAGGGGCAGACCAGGGCGCCGGACTGGACGCGGGCATCGTGAAAGGGATCGGGGAGGGGCTTCATGGGGTTGGGTGGGTCGGGGCCGGCGGGCAACCCGGTGGGCCGAGGGTTCTAACGGCCGCGGATCAGGAAATGAAGACGATCCCGGCCGTTCAGGTCGGGGATCTCGTTGCGGGTGCGAAAGGCGAGGGTGAGGTCCACCGTGCCCGGCTTCGCCAGGGTGAGCCGGAGCACGCGGGTTTCCTCGCGCGTGCCCTTGAGCGCGAGCGCGGGAAAATCGAGGACGACCCCGGGGGGCGCATCCACCAGCGACGCTTCGAGGGGCGCAGTCACGAATCCCTGGTTGGTGATCCTCACCGGCAGGCTGAGGGGCGAGCCGCACGCCGTCTCGGCCGGGATCTCGCCGACCTGGACAACGCTGACCCGAGCCTCCGGGTTGACGGTCACGCGGAAGACGGCGTTGCCGGCCGCGGCCGCGGAAAGGGCCGCAGCCACCAGGACGGCGCCGGCCGCCGGCAGGCGAAGGACGCTCACGAGGCGCATTCGGCGGCGATCCTTTCGTAGGCCCGGCGGGCGTGGTCAAAGGCGGCCGCGGCGTCCGCCCGCTCGCTCTCGCGCATGAAGGGGGATTTGACCTCCCATACCTTGTCGACGCTCGACCGGCACCAGCGGGCACTCCGCCGGGATGCGCGGACCGGCTTCCCGCCGACGGCGACGAAAAGGGGATGGGTGTGGCCGGAGGGCATGATGCGCAGGGCCAGCCAGGAACTCTGCGCAATCCGGGTGGTGAATCGGATTTTCTGGGGCTGCCCGTCCGCGGTGACAGTCGCGCGCGCCACCGCCTCCCCGTTGACCACGAGTTCGACCGCCACCTGCCGGGTGCCGCCGAGGCGTGCCCGCTCCAGGTGCCAGCCCCAGCTGCCGGGCTGCCGCGCCTGCAGGCAGATGGCCTCGGTCTCCGGCGTCGGCACGGGCTCGATCCGCGCGGCGACAGTCGCCGCGATCGCGACTTCGGCCGGCCGGTCCAACGCGAGGTCGGCCGCACCGCCCGCGTGCCCGTCGACCGTGAACTCGAGGAAATGGCTGCGCCCGTCGCCGCAGTAAAGCCGCCCCGTGGCGAGGCCCCGGATCCAGTCCTCGTAGCCGGCGTCGCCCGCCGGCCGCCGGTCCAGCCGCACGTAGCTCCGGCCCACCCCCACCCGGTCGCCCGTGATGCAGGGGAAATCCGTCTCCCCGATCAGGGCGAGGCGATAGCCGCAGTTCAGCAGGTGGTACCAGGCGTTCAGCTCGGCCAGCGGCGCGGTGTCGCAGCCCGACAGGAAGTCGACGAAGCCGTGCGTCACGTCGATGATCGCCTCCTGGGTGCCGATCCCGTCCATCGGGGGAATCTCGTAGTTGGGGAGCGCGGTGGAATCCACCACCATGCCGCTGCCGCAATGGGCGTAGCCGGCGAGGGACCCCTGCGCGCGGGCCCAGCGCAGAATGGGCAGGTTCCACGACGGCCAGTCCTCGATCAGCTTGGTTCCGGGGTAATCCTGGTTCCGGAGCCGCAGCAGCACCAGGTGCCCGGCGTGGCTCGAGGGGAAGCCGGAGACCTCGACATCATAGCGGAGCGTGCTCTCCGCGTCCTCGGCCGTGGGCCGGGGCTGCAGCGTCGCATTGTTGGCCGCCTGCAGCTCCGGGTGCTCGAGCGTCGCGGCCGGACTGACCGCCTGGCCGCAGAAGAACTGCTTCTGGTAGTACCAGCTCGGGCCCCACGTGAGCACGTCGCCGACCGACAGACCCTCGCCGCGGACGTGCCGGATCATGGTCTCCGGCGACACGCCCTCGGTCGGGACTTGGTAGTGGGCGCAGCCGCCGGCGTGGAGGTGCGTGTCCCCGGAGTACCAGCCCCAGGCGGACGGATCGATCCAGCGCTCCAGGGTCACGTCGAGCTGGGCATGGGCGGCGTCGACGGCCGCGGCCTGGACGCGGCGCAGGTACTCGGGGCCGCGGGCGCTCGTCACGGTGTAGATGCCGTCCGGCAGCCGCATCGTCTCGCCGTCCCCGCGGTAGACCTGCGCCTGGAAGGACATGTCGGGCGCGAGCCGCATCGGCGGCGGGGGGTAGAGGTGGCCGGTGGAATCGCGGATGGTCAGCGCCGCCACGCAGCCGCGCCCGTCGCCGTCCCGCACCCGCAGGGTGACGACCCGGGAGGGCAGGCACCGGCAGGGGAATTCCTGCTTGGCGCTGCCGCCGTAGCCGTCCCCGGGGCGGGGAAAGAGCTCAAGGGTCAGGAGCGCGCGGCGGTCGCCGTGGTCCCGGGCGAAGACCTCGACCACCTGATATTCAACCGGCAGGCCCGAGAGCGGAGCGGCGGCGAGTTCCCGGCCAAACCGGACCAGCGGCACCGTGTCGTGCATCTGGACGAGGAAGCCCATCTTTTCGATGATCGGCCCCTGGTTCAGCGTGTCCCCCAGGGTGGCCCGCTGGGCCGTGCCGTCGCTCGAGGGCTGCATCCGTCCGGGCGTCCGCCAGCCCGCCGACAGGAGGAGGTGGTCACGGCGGCCCCCGGGGTTCGCCACCCGCACGAGAAATGCCCTCCAGCCCTGCTCCACGAACTCTGCGGGCGCCGCTCCGACCTCCAGGTGGGCGCTTCCGTCGGGGTCGACGGTCGCCTGCGCCACCACATGGCGCCGGAGCAGCCCCTCGGCGGCGGCCACGGACGGCCCGTCGCCGGTCCTTGCATAGGCGGCGAGCTGGGCGGCATCGGGCGCCGGCAGCGACTCCCCGAAGCTGCCCCAGGCGTCCAGGGCGCGGCGGAGGCTGGCGAAATAGGGTTGGGCCTCGACCCCGGGGCCGCCGCCGAGGGCGCCGAAGGACCAGGCGGGCCACGCAAACAAGAGCCCCGCCTTGAGGCTGACGGACACCATCGACCGCCGGGTCAACCTGAAGTCGGGGTTCTCAGCCATGACGGAGGGTCGAGCGGGGCCGCCGCTCAGTCGAGCGCGCCCGTGGCGATCACTTTGGGGTGGGAGAATTCGCGGATCCCCTCCTCGCCGCCCTCGCTGCCCAGCCCGCTGTACTTCACCCCGCCGAAGGGGATCTCGGCCCGCAGCGGCCGCCATTCATTGACGCCGACGATACCGGCCTCGAGCGCGGCGGCCACCCGGTTGGCGACGACGAGGTCGGTGCCGTAGACATACGCCGCCAGGCCATAAGGGGTGGCGTTGGCGCGGCGCACGACATCGTCGATCTCCGTATAGGTTAGGAGCGGAACCACGGGACCGAAGATTTCCTCCTGCACGAGCGGCATCGCATCCTGCACGCCCCGGAGGATCGTGGGCGGGGAATAGCTGCCGCGGGCGGAATCCGGGTCCTGTTCGTGGCTACGGTTCTCGGCCACGAGGGTCGCTCCGGCCTTCACGGCACCCGCCACCGCCCCTCGCACCCGCTCGCAGGCCTGCGCGTGGATTAGCGGCCCTCCGTCCATCCCCGCGGACATCCCGTTGCCGACGCGCAGGGTCTTCCAGCGCTGCGCGAGCTTCTCGGTGAAGGCGGCTTCCAGGGCGTCCGGGACGTAGACCCGGTTGGCGGTGACGCAGACTTGGCCCGATACGAGCAGCTTCAGCTTCACCAGGTCGTCGGCCGTGCGGTCGAGGTCGGCGTCGGGCAGGACCACGAACGGCGCGTTGCCCCCGAGCTCAAGGGCCACCCGCTGGATGTGCTTGGCCGAGGCCTCGAGCAGGTAGCGCCCGGTCCGGGTCGAACCGGTTAGCGAGAGCACCCGCACCCGGATATCCTCAGTGAGAGCGTGGCCCGCCGCGGGCCCGTATGCGGGGATGATCTGCACGACGCCCTCCGGCAGGCCGGCCTCCTGGAGGATCGGGCCGAGTGCCAGGGCGACCAGCGGGGTGAGCTCCGAGGGCTTCCAGACCACGGTGCAGCCGGCGGCCAGCGCGGCGGCGACTTTCTTGGAGCCCTGGGCCAGGGGGAAATTCCACGGGGTGATCAGGCCCGCCACCCCCGCCGGGACCTGGGTGACCAGGTACTGCCGGCCCCGCTCGGGATGTGCCTGCAGGCGCCCGCCAGCGCGGCGCGCCTCCTCGCCGAACCATTGGAAGAAGCTGGCCGAGTAATCGACCTCACCCAGCGCCTGGGCGAGGGGCTTGCCCTGTTCGCGGGTGATGACCTCGGCCAGAAGCTTCCGCTTGGCGAGCATCAGGGCCGCGGTCCGCTTCAGGATATCGCCCCGAAACGCCTTCGGCTCCCGGCTCCAGCGCGGGAAGGCGCGGTGCGCGCCGTCGATCGCGCGCCGGAAATCGTCGGCCGAGCCGGCGGGGACGGTCGCCAGGACGGCTCCGGTCGCGGGATTGCCCACCGCCACGCCCTCTCCGCCCCCGTCCTGCCAGCGGCCATCCATCCAGAAGCCGGGCTGAACGCCCAGGGAAGCGAGAAAATCGGGTGGGGCCGCCTCAGGCATGCAAGCCCAGAGTCTGACGGTAAATCTCGACGGCCTGCAACTCGTCGATGGGGCGGGGATTGGGGGCCATCAGCCGGCGGTTGGCCACCGCCTCCCGCGCCAGGCCGGGGAGCGCGGCCTCCGGGACGGTGGCCTGCCGCAGGGCCTGGCGCAGCCCGATGCTGTCGGCCAGCTCGTCCAGCTGGTCGGGAAAGGTGCTGGGATCGTCCGCGCTCCAGCCCAGGGCCCGGGTGAAGTCGGCGACATCCATGGCGATGGCCGGCAGGTTGTGCCGCATGGTCGCCCCGACCAGGCAGCCCGTGGTCACCCCGTGGGCGATGTGGAACCGGCCTCCGAGTGGCAGGGCGAGCGCATGGACCGCGCAGCAGGAGGAATTGGCGAAGGCCAGCCCGGCCAGGTGCGCGCCGAGCAGCATGGCATCCCGGGCGGCCCGGTCGCCCCCGTTCCGGCACGCGACGGTCAGGGCCGGCCCGATCCGGCGGGCGGCCTCCAGCGCCAATCCGCGGGCGAGGGGCGTCGCGCTCTTGGCGATGAAGGCCTCGAGCGCGTGGACCAGCGCGTCCATGCCGGCGGCGGCGGTTGGTCCCGGCGGCAGCCGGTCCGTGAGCTCGGGATCGAGCAGCACCAGGTCCGGGACGAGGCAGGGGTCGACCACCCCGCTCTTGGAGCCGGAGACCGGATCGCTGAAGATCGCGACCGGGGTGGCTTCCGAACCGGTGCCGGCGGTGGTGGGCAGGCAGACCAGCGGGAGCGCCCGGGTGACCACCTTGCCGATCCCGGCCAATCCCTGGGCGTCGCGGCCGTCCCGGGCCGTGGCCGCCACGAGCTTGGCCGTGTCCATGACGCTGCCGCCGCCGAGGGCCACGATGACGTCGATGCCGCCCGCCGCGCGGACCGAGCCGACGGCGGCGGTGACGCAGGTAAAGGGCGGCTCGGGTTCGGTGGCGTCAAACACCGAGGCGTGGATACCCGCCGCCTCGAGCCCCTTGGTGACGGCCGCGAGAATCCCGGCCGAGCGGACCCCGGCGTCGGTGACGATATGCGGGCGGCGTAGCCCCATCCGGCCCAGTTCCGCGGCCAGTTCCCCGCTGACGCCGCGGCCGAAGCGGATCCGCCGCGGCAGGTTGTTCTCAAATGGGGTCAACATGCTTCTGAACTTCCTGTCCGGGCGGAACCCGGCCGGCATCTCCTCCCAGGGCGGCCCCGCTCGAGGCGGGGCCGCCCCGCGAACTCAGTAGTGGTACCGCAGGGTGATCGAGGCGGTGATCGGCGGCCGGACGTAGATCAGGCTGTTGCCGGCGTAGCTCACGTCGATCGGATCAATCAGGCGGGCATTGGTGAGGTTCTTGATGTTGACCCGCACGTCCCAGGTCCGCTGTCCGTAGGACACGAACCCGTCAAACTCGCACTCGCCGGGGATGTGGAGGGTATCCTGGTCGTTGGCCTCCTGCCGGCCGACGAACTGGGGCCCGACGCCCGCTTTCCAGCCGAGGGGATCGTGGTACTCGAGGAACCCGTTGGCCATGACCTGGGGTACGCCCGGGGAGCGCATCCGGCCATCGGGCGGGAGGTACCCGGTGAAGTTCGGGGCGCCGAGACCGGTCCCGTGGGTGCCGTCAACCGCGGTCGTGGTCGCGAAGGCGTCAAGGTAGTTGCCCGTCGACTGGTAGAAGTAGGCGCCGAACGTGGTGGAGTCGTTGAAGGTGAAGTTGGCGTTGAAGGTCCAGCGCTTGCTGGGCTGGTACACCGCATCCAGCTCGACGCCCTGGTTCTTGATCGGATTGGTCCCGCCGGTCATCTGGGCGCCGTACTTGAGCTGCTGGAAGACGGCGGCACTGAAGTAGAGCGTGTTGTGGAGCAGGCTCTCCTTTATGCCCGTCTCGTAGAGGGTGCTCTTGGTGCGGAGGGTGCTGCTCAGGTAGAGCGGGTCAATGCCGCCGAAGTTGGAGGAACCGAGGACCGCGTCCACATGGTCATAGGTCACATAGGCCGTCGTGGTGTCGGTGATCTTGTAGGTCAGGCTCACGAAGTAGGACTGGTCGTTGACATCGAGGTGCTCGTTGTAGCCGGTCACGCCCGGGCCGGAGCCGCCGGCCGGAATGTAGAGCGGGGTCGCCAGCGGGACGTAGTCGAAATAGGCGTTGTAGTACCCTTCCTCGACGACCGGCGGGCTTTCACCGTAGGCGTCAAAGTTGTCGAAGCGGTAGCCCGGGATCAGCGACAGGCTCTTGGTCAGCTTGATGTCGTCCTGGATGAACCCGGCGGTGTCGTAGAGACTCGTGATGGAATTGCTGATGTTTCCGGCCGACGCGCTGTAGCCGTTGGTGCCCGGGACCTGCAGGCCGCCGCCCCAGGTGTTGCCCTCGTAGGCATAGCCGGGGTACTGGATTTGGGAGAGGGGCTGGGTCAGGTCGAAGTAGTTGACGGGCTCGGTTTGGTAGTCCTGGTAGGAGGTCATCCCGGTGTAGCGGAAGTCGAAGCCGGTGATGATGTTGTTCTCGATCGGGCCGAGGTCGAACTTGGCATGGTATTCCAGCCGGTCCTGGATCGAGACGCTGCGGGGGACGTATTCGCTGTACCCGACCTCCTCCTTCTTCTCCGAGTGGTTGGAGCTGACGTAGGTGCGGTTGACCAGGGAGGAGTCGGGCGTGAGCTCGAGGGTCTCCTTGACCTGGGTCTGGAAGAGGAACGACCGCGAGGTGTCGGTCGGGTTGATCAGGGCGTCGTATTGCGGGAGCTTCACGACGTGGGCCGTGGCCGGATTCACCACCGCGTAGGACCCGTCCGCGTAGGTGCCGTAGGTGCCGGGCGGCGGGTTGGGCGCCGCAATGATGTCATAGCCGTAGTAGGCGTTCGGACCGGAGGTGGTCGGGCTCGCCGGGCCGGCGATATAGTCGCCGTTCCAGATGAAATCCTGGGTGACGCGGCTGACACCCGCGACCTCGTTGATCCGGTCCTCGTAGCCCTGCGCCCAGGCCTCGATCTTCAGCTTGGAGGTCGCGAGGTAGGTCAGGGCGAGGTAGACGTCCTGCGTCTGGTTGTGGTCGTTCAGGTAGTAGGCGTCGCCGTAGCGGCTCAGGTAGCTGACCC
>Ga0302314_10000203_pt1 | contig 104768 bp, 104 predicted proteins | sample III_Palsa_N2_3_FD_200533 | JGI IMG/M metagenome (GOLD analysis project Ga0302314, IMG submission 200533) | Peat permafrost microbial communities from Stordalen Mire near Abisko, Sweden - III_Palsa_N2_3 | ecosystem: Environmental > Terrestrial > Soil > Palsa > Peat permafrost | place: Sweden... | reverse complement strand
TGAACCCGGTTACTTCGACTATGTGTATTTCTCTATGTCCAACATGATGGCGTTCAGCCCCACCGACGTGATGCCCATGACGACCCGCGCAAAAGCGCTGATGGGCTACCAGGCGTTGACCGGGTTCGCGCTGCTTGCGCTCGTGATTTCGCGTGCGATCAACATCCTGCACTGAGCCGACAGCGATAGCCGGATACCCCCAGTTGACGGGGAATACGGGGATTTTTTCACCAGCAAGGTCTAGTGTTGCCCAAAGTAGGCGGGGGCGTCTGCTACGGGAGGCACTAGTGAGCAGGGTCACTACAACATCGGGGACTGACTTTTCGGCGTTCGAGGCGCAGTTCGATTCGACTGCAACGACGGGCGAGCGGCGCGGTCTCCGGCGCACCGCAGGATGGGTCGGCGCTGCCGTGGTTTCGGTCGGCCTGTGGGGCGCGATCGTCGCTGGCATCCTGTCGCTCGTACACGCACTCTGACCAGCCGCCACTGACGAGGCCAGCACGCACTACGGGCGGGTTACGACCCGTCAGCTGCTAGACGTGTGCGGGCAGTACGGCGTCGAGAGCAGCACGGTACTCATCCAGCGAGCGCGCCTCGCCGGGCGCCGTCTTGAACGCCGCGCGGATGATTCCCTTGATGTCGATCACGAAGGTCGCGCGATTCGCGAAGCCCTTCTGCTCGAGAAATACGCCATACTCCTTGGCGACTGCGCCGTGCGGCCAGAAGTCGGCGAGCAGCGTGAAGTCATAACCTTCCTGGTCGGCGAATGCGCGCAAGGTCGCCTTGGAGTCGACCGAGATGCCCAACAACTCGACGCCGTTCTGCTTGAACAGCGCGAGGTTGTCGCGCAGGGTGCAGAGTTCGGTCGTGCAGGTGCTCGAGAACGCGAGCGGGAAAAAGACCAGCGCAACGGGCTTCTTTCCAACGAAGTCACTGAGCCTTACGTGCTCGCCGAACTGGTTGGGAAGCTCGAAGTCAGGTGCCCGGGTGTCAATTTCCAGAGCCATTGAGATAAATCCTTTCGCACCGTTCAGCCATGATCCGGCGCCACAGGTGTCAATGGTACGCCGAGGGATGCCCGGATGCTGGCGCCCGCGTGCGTGCGTCAGCAGATGAGGAAACCGACACCTAGAATTGTTGCGGCTAGTCGAATCCTCCAAAGTCGCAACCCGGCTCGGATGATGGCTGCAGCCCGATCTGTCTCTACCAGGAAGAGGTCAAGGTGACGGTAAATGATCAGGACCCGTACTCGGTGAATCACACCGACAGGGACCCTGAAGAAACCGCGGAGTGGAACGATTCGCTGGAGGCGGTCGTCGACTCACAGGGTCATGAGCGTGGTCGGGAGATCATGCTCAGCCTGTTGAAGAAGTCGAAAGACCTCCATCTCGGCGTACCGATGGTTCCCACCACGGACTACATCAACACCATCGCCCCTGAGAACGAGCCCGAGTTTCCGGGCGACGAAGACATCGAGCGCCGGTACCGCGCGTGGTTGCGCTGGAATGCCGCGATCACGGTGCACCGCGCACAGCGTCCCGGGATCGCGGTCGGTGGCCATATCTCGACCTACGCATCATCAGCGGCCCTCTACGAGGTCGGTCACAACCACTTCTTCCGCGGCCGGGATGACCCCAGCGGCGGCGACCAGATCTTCTACCAGGGTCATGCCTCCCCCGGCATGTACGCCCGCGCGTTCCTCGAGGGGCGCCTCGGCACCGACCAGCTCGATGGCTTCCGCCAGGAGAAGTCGCATCCGGGCGGCGGCCTGTCGTCATACCCGCACCCGCGGCTCATGCCCGACTTCTGGCAGTTCCCCACCGTTTCGATGGGTCTCGGCCCGATCAACGCGATATACCAGGCACAACTCAACCGCTACCTCACGAACCGCGGAATCAAAGATGTCAACGATGCTCATGTGTGGGCGTTCCTCGGCGACGGCGAGATGGACGAAGTCGAGAGCCGTGGCGCGCTTCAGCTCGCCGCCAACGACGGTCTCGACAACCTCACGTTCGTAATCAATGCCAACCTCCAGCGTCTCGACGGCCCGGTGCGCGGCAACGGCAAGATCATCCAGGAGCTCGAGAGCTTCTTCCGCGGTGCCGGCTGGAATGTCATCAAGGTGATCTGGGGCCGTGAGTGGGACGACCTGCTCAAGCGCGACACGACCGGTGCGCTCGTCAACCTGATGAACCGCACGCCGGATGGCGACTACCAGACGTACAAGGCCGAGAACGGCGCCTACGTGCGCGAGAACTTCTTCGGACGCGACCCGGTCACCGCCGAACTGGTCAAAGACCTGACAGACGACCAGATCTGGGGCCTCAAGCGCGGCGGCCACGACTATCGCAAGGTCTATGCGGCGTTCAAGGCGGCCTCGGAGCACAAGGGCCAGCCGACCGTCATCATCGCGCACACCATCAAGGGTTACGGGCTCGGCCCATCGTTCGAGGGCCGCAACGCGACCCACCAGATGAAGAAGCTGTCGCTTGACAACCTCAAGCAGTTCCGTGACGCGATGCACATCCCGATCACCGACGCCGTGCTCGAGGCCAACCCGTACCTGCCGCCGTATTACCACCCCGGTGAGGGCGACGAGGCGATCCAGTACCTGCAGGAGCGCCGCCGCGCGCTCGGCGGCTACGTGCCCGAGCGTCGCTCGAAGTACACCCAGGTCACGCTGCCCGAGGACTCGTCGTACGCCATCGCCAAGCGCAGCTCCGGCAAGCAGGAGATCGCCACCACCATGGCGTTCGCCCGACTGCTGAAAGACCTGCTCAAGGCGCCGGGCTTCGGAAACCGCATCGTTCCGATCATCCCCGACGAGGCTCGTACCTTCGGAATGGATGCGTACTTCCCGACTTCGAAGATCTACAACCCGAACGGCCAGCACTACACGTCGGTCGACCGCGAACTGCTGCTCGCCTACAAGGAGAGCCCGCAGGGCGCCATCATCCACGTCGGCATCAACGAGGCCGGCGGATTCGCGTCGTTCACCAGTGTTGGTACGTCGTACGCGACGCACGGCGAGCCGCTCATCCCGGTCTACGTGTTCTATTCGATGTTCGGCTTCCAGCGCACCGGCGATGCAATGTGGGCCGCGGGAGACCAGATGGCGCGCGGCTTCATCGTCGGAGCGACAGCGGGGCGCACCACGCTGACCGGCGAGGGTCTCCAGCACGCGGACGGCCACTCGATCCTGCTTGCATCCACCAACCCGGCGGTCGTCGCCTATGACGCGGCATACGGGTACGAACTCGGCCGCATCGTGCAGGCCGGCCTCGAGCGTATGTACGGCGGGCAGCACCCCGACCCGAACGTCATGTATTACCTGACGGTCTACAACGAGCCGATCCTGCAGCCCGAGGAGCCCGAAAACCTAGACGTCGAGGGCCTGCTGCGTGGCATCTACCGCATCTCCGAAGGCCAGAAGGATGGCCCGAAGGCGCAGCTGCTGGCATCCGGCGTTGCAGTGCCATGGGCACTCGAGGCGCAGGAGCTTCTGGCCAGGGACTGGGGCGTCTCCGCGGACGTCTGGAGCGTCACCTCGTGGACAGAACTGCGCCGCGACGGCCTCGCCGCCGATGAGCACAACTTCCTCAATCCCTACGAAGACCCGCATGTGCCGTACGTCACCAGCAAGCTTCGGGATGCCCGCGGGCCGTTCGTCGGCGTCACCGACTTCATGCATGCAGTCCCGGACCAGATTCGACAGTTCGTTCCGGGCGACTTCGCGACACTGGGCGCCGACGACTTCGGCTTCTCAGACACGCGTGCCGCCGCACGACGCTACTTCAAGATCGACGGGCCGTCGCTGGTCGTGCGCACTCTCGAGTCGCTCGCCCGCCGCGGGGAGATCGACCGCTTCGTCGTCGGCGCCGCCATCGAGAAGTACCGACTGCTCGACGTCACTGCCGGCACCACCGGCAGCGCAGGAGGCGAGAGCTAACCTCCCGTGGCGCCCAAGACGAAGGCACAGACGCTGGCATGGCTTCGCACCATTTCTGGTGAGTTGTCGACAGCCACGCTGAAGCGCCTCGAAGACACGCTGCCGTGGTACGGCGACATGCCACCGGGGCGCCGTTCGGCCGTCGGTTTGGTGGCCCAGGCGGGCATCACGTCGTTCATCAGCTGGTTCGAAGACCCCAAGTCGACCCCGTGGATCGCCGCAGACGTCTTCGGTGCCGCTCCGCGCGAGTTGCTTCGTTCGGTCAGCCTGACCCAGACGCTGCAGCTGATCCGCATCACCGTGGAGGTCGTCGAGAACCGCGTCACGGCATCCGACGAGGTCTTGCGCGAGGCCATCCTCCTTTATTCGCGGGAAATCGCGTTTGCTGCAGCCGATGTCTATGCTCGCGCAGCGGAGGCCCGGGGGCTGTGGGATGCCCGCCTCGAGGCTCTCGTGGTGGATTCAATCCTCTCGGGCGAGTACGACAATGAATTGCCTTCGAGAATCGCGGCCCTGGGCTGGAACGGTCACGGCGAGGTCTGCGTGCTGGTCGGCACGACCCCCCGGGTGCTCGACGTCGACCAGTTGCGCCGTACGGCCCGCCACCTCGATGCCGACGTGCTTATCGGCGTGCAGGGCAACAGGCTGGTGCTCGTGATCGGGCGAGCGGAGCCAGCGCCCGTAGAGAGCGACGACACCAAGCCTCCGCTGCCGTTCCTCGACATCGCCAAGCAGCTCGAACCGGGATTCGGCCCAGGCCACCTGGTGCTCGGCCACGAGGTTCCCACCCTCGTCGACGCCTCCAAGAGCGCCCGCGCGGCACTCGCCGGATTCGCTGTGGCACGATCCTGGCGGAACGCCCCGCGGCCGACACTGGCCGACGACCTGCTGCCCGAGCGCGCCTTCGCCGGCGACTCGCTGGCTCGTTCGACACTGATCAACCGCATCTACAAGCCGCTTCAGGCGCACTCGACCGAGCTGCTGGCGACGCTGTGGTGCTATCTCGACAATGGTCGTTCACTCGAGGCGACCGCCCGCGAGCTGTTCGTACATCCGAACACGGTGCGCTACCGACTGAAGCGCATCAGCGAGGTCATCGGATGGGATGCGACAGGCGCGCGCGAAGCCCTTATCCTCCAGTCGGCCCTCATCGTCGGATCCATCGCCGAGCCCGAAACCGCCCGAAAGCCCTAGCCAACAGCAGCCGCCGGCCCCGATGGGCGTCGAGCGTCACCGATCGAAGGGGATCGCCCATGCACAGCCACCAGTGGAAGCTCGTACGCCGGCCCGTCGGCCTGCCCGACGCCGAAGACTTCTCGTACGATGTCGTCGACCTCGCCGCGCTCGAACCGGGTGAGGTGCGCGTCGCCAACGAATTCCTGTCCGTCGACCCTTATATGCGCGGTCGAATGAACGACATGAAGTCGTACATCCCGCCGTTCGAGCTCGGCAAGACGATGCTGGGCGGCGCTGTCGGCCGCGTGATCGAGTCCCGCTCCCCCGAACTCGTCGAGGGCGATGTGGTGGAGCATATGTACGGCTGGCGCGATATCGCCCAGGGCAAGGCATCGCACTTCACGAAACGTGACGACCTGCCCGGACTGCCGACATCCGTCTATCTCGGCGCGCTCGGCGTTCCCGCACTGACAGCGTGGATCGGGCTGTTCGTCGTGGCAGAGATGCAAGCGGGAGACGCCGTCTTCGTATCGGGCGCGGCCGGCGCCGTCGGCACGGCAGTGGGCCAGCTGGCTCGCCGGCACGGAGCGAGCCGGGTCATCGGCAGCGCGGGCAGCCAGGCCAAGATCGACCTCATCACCTCGAAGTACGGCTACGACGCCGCCTTCAACTACAAAGACGGCAAAGTGTCGCGCCAGCTCGCCACGGCGGCGCCGGACGGCATCGATGTGTACTTCGACAACGTCGGCGGCGACCACCTCGAGGCAGCCATCTTCGCCATGAACACGGGCGGCCGAGCAGCCATCTGCGGGTCGATCTCGAGCTACAACGCCGAGACGATGCCTCCCGGCCCGCGAAACCTGTGGATGCTCACCACTAAGAGCCTCACGCTCAAGGGCTTCACCATTCCCAGCCTGATGCACCACACGGACGCCTTCGTGGCCGAAGTCGCGCCGTTGGTGGCATCCGGCGACTTCGCCTGGGACGAGACCGTCGTCGATGGCATCGACAACGCCCTCGAGGCGTTCTACGGGCTGATGCGGGGCGAGAACACGGGAAAGATGCTCGTTCGCATCTAGAGCTCGCCCACCCGCCGCCTGCTAGTGGCAGGACGGGTCCGAGTGCGGAACCGTGCCGTCGAGAAAGTAGTCGTCGACCGTGTGGTCGATGCACTGGTCGCCGCGGTCGTACGCGGTGTGTCCCTGCCCGTGGTACGTCACCAGATGGCCGCTGTCCAGCTGCAGCGCCAGGTTCTGGGCGTCCGAGTAAGGTGTGGCCGGGTCTCCCGTGGTGCCCACCACCAGGATGGGGCCGGCTCCGTACGCCCTCACCGGGTTCGGAAACGGCGAAGGACCGTACTTCCATCCGCTGCAGGCCAGATCGGAGTAGGCGGAGTACTGGCCGAGCACCGGCGCGACCTTGCGCAGCTCCCTCAATTCGCGCGCATCGAACTCGAGGTCGACACTGGGTCCCTCTTCGAGGCACCCGATCGCCAGGTGCGCGAGGTCGCCGTTGTCGTCATAAGTGCCATCGGTGTTGCGGTCGTTGTAGTCGTCGGCGAACTCGAAGGCCTGCTGCGGATTGCCTGACCGCAACTGGGTGAACATGCGGGTCAGCTGCGGCCAGTCGGTGGGGTCGTACAGGGCGTCGTCGATCGCCGTGGCCAGTGCGAAGGCGCCGAGCAGTCGTCCCCCCGACGTGCGCAGCGGATGCGCATCCGCGTTCGCCAGAAGCCGCTCGACGCCGCTCCTGGCACTGTCGAAGCTCGTGTGGAAGGGGCACCGGGAGTCGCCGACTGCCGCCCGCTCCCCCGAAAGGCAGCTCCTCAGGTAGCTGTACAGCGAATCCTCGAAACCGACCGCCTGAGCGACTGTCGAGTCCGAGTCGGGATCCACGCTGTAGTCGTCGCCGGTGTCGCTGAAGGTTCCGGGCGAGTATCCCGACCCCCATGGGTCGAACGCGCCGTCGAGCACCATGCGACCGACTCGCTTCGGAAAGAGACCGGCGTAGATGGTGCCGAGGTAGGTGCCGTACGAGTAGCCGAGGAAGTTCAGTTTCGGTACGCCCAGCGCGGCCCGGATGACGTCCATATCAGTGGCGGCGTTGATGGTGTCGATGTGCCCGAGCACAGGCCCGGTGTGCTCCTCGCAGGCAGCCGCAAGCGCGCGTGATTTCTTTCTCTCGGCCGCAATCCACGCCGCCGAGCCGATGGCTCCCGGATCGATGCCGTAGAGGTAGGCGTCGGTGTCGGAATCGTCGAAACAGGTGACGGGCGCTGAGCCACCGACTCCGCGTGGGTCGAACCCGATCACGTCGTAGTCGCGGGCGACAGAACTGTCGACCACCTCGCCGATGCCGCCCTCGACGAATTGGACGCCGGACCCGCCGGGACCGCCCGGGTTCACCAGCAGGTCGCCGCGGGAGGTTCCCGAGGCGGGATGTTCGACCAGGGCCAGCGAAATCGACGCCGCGCCTACGTGCTGCCAGTCGATCGGGGCACGTACGGTGCCGCACATCAGGCGGCCGTCACAGCTCGTCCAGTGCACTCGCTGCGCATAGTACGGTCGCAGCGCGGCAGTCTGCCTGGGCCGCAGCGCCCCGATGTCGACACCGCCGCTGGGAGTGCCCGCGTTGCTCACCTCGGCCGCATGGCCGGCCCCACCGGGAAGCACTCCCGTGCACCCGGCGAGCGACCCGACCAGCGAGCACGCGAGCAGAACCACCAGGCCGCGGCCGACGTGGCGGCGTCGAGGCATCCGGGGCATGAGGCAACGCTAGTCGACGCGCAATGCTGGAGGACTCGCACAACGATTTCCCGGATGTTTGGGACAGATACCACAGCAGAGCGCCCACATTGTTGGCAGACTGGTCAGGTGATTGTGATTGTCGCCCCCGGACAGGGATCCCAGACCCCAGGTTTCCTGGACCCGTGGATCGCAGAACCCCGCTTCAAAGAGCACCTTCAGAGGATCTCTGACAGCGTCGGTATCGACCTGGTGGCGCACGGCACGACGAGCGACGCCGACACCATCCGCGATACAGCGATCGCGCAGCCCCTGATCGTCGCGGCGGGACTTCTCGCCCTCGAAGGGCTGGTGCCCGAGAAGGGCAAGCCCAGGATCAACGGCACCGCCGGGCACTCCGTCGGCGAGATCACGGCATCCGTCGTGGCCGGGGTTTTGAGCGAAGAAGAGGCACTGCGCTTCGTGAAGCAGCGCAGCCAGGGCATGGCCGACGCAGCGAAGCTCGAGAAGACGGGCATGAGCGCCGTCATCGGCGGCGACGAGGACCTGCTGCTCGCGCGACTCGCCGAACTCGGCCTCGAGCCTGCGAACTACAACGGCGGTGGCCAGATCGTCGTCGCGGGCGCACTGGATGCGCTGGCGAAACTTGCGCAGGATCCGCCGGCCGGCACACGCGTCATCCCGTTGCAGGTGGCGGGAGCATTCCACACGCACTACATGCAGCCGTCGGTCGATGCGCTGCACGAGGTGGCGTCATCCATCTGGGCCAGCGACCCCGAGTTGCCGATTTGGACAAACCGGGACGGCTCACTGGTCGAAAGCGGCACCACATTCGTAGACCTCATGGTCTCGCAAGTTACCTCGCCGGTACGGTGGGACCTGACTATGGCGTCGCTCGCCGAAGCCGGCGTCACAGGACTGATCGAGCTCGCCCCCGCCGGCGCGCTGGCCGGACTGGCCAAGCGTGGCCTCAAGGGTGTGCCGACGGTCGCGATCAAGACGCCAGATGACCTCGCCGCTGCACACGACATGATGAACGGTAACTAACCCAATGACTCCCCCCACCCTGAAGCAGTCCGTCGGCACGCCATTCACGCGCATCTACAGCTATGGCGCAGCCCGCGGAGACCTGGTCGTACCCAACGAGGAGCTGGTCGGGCCCATCGACTCGAGCGACGAATGGATCCGCCAGCGCACCGGCATCATTACCCGTACACGCGGCTCACGGGAAGTAGACGCGACCGCGCTGGCGACCACCGCCAGCATCGAAGCCATCGAGAAGTCGGGCGTGGCGGCAAGCGACATCGACCTGATCATCGTCGCAACCGTCAGCAACACGCTCGTCACGCCATCCATCGCGGCCGTCGTATCCGATCGGGTCGGTATCAACCCCGCCGCCGCCTACGACTCCAATGCCGCCTGCGCCGGGTTCAGCTACGCCGTCACCCAGGCCGACGCGCTCATCCGCTCGGGAGCTGCGCACTACGCACTCGTCATCGGAGCCGAGAAACTGTCGGAGTTCGTCGACCCGGCCGACCGCTCGATCTCCTTCCTGCTCGGCGACGGTGCCGGAGCGGTCGTCATCGGCCCGAGCGAAACGCCCGGTATCGGGGCCGCCGTGTGGGGTTCGGATGGTTCGAAACACGACGCCGTGAGCATGAACCGGTCGCTCACCGATTCCCGGCTGGATGGCGCCGAATGGCCGACGCTGCGCCAGGACGGACCGACGGTCTTCCGCTGGGCCGTCTGGGAGATGGCGAAAGTCGCCAAGCAGGCTCTCGAGGCCGCGGGCGTCGAGGCCGGCGACCTGGCCGCGTTCGTGCCGCACCAGGCCAACATGCGCATCATCGACGAACTCGCCAAGCAGCTCAAATTGCCCGACACGGTAATCATCGGACGGGACATCGAAACGACCGGTAATACGTCCGCGGCATCGATACCGCTCGCAACGCATCGGCTGCTGGCCGAGCATCCGGAACTCAGCGGCGGCCTCGCACTGCAGATCGGATTCGGCGCAGGACTCGTTTTCGGCGCGCAAGTCGTACGCCTGCCCTAACGAATAAGCTATTCAACGGTCATCACGACACCCCAAGGAGATAAACACATGGCATTGTCCACCGAAGAAGTCCTCGCAGGACTCGCCGAGCTCATCAACGATGAGACCGGAATCGCAACTGACACGGTCGAGCTGGACAAGTCCTTCACCGACGACCTCGACATCGACTCCATTTCGATGATGACGATCGTTGTGAACGCCGAAGAGAAGTTCGACGTCAAGATCCCCGACGAAGAGGTCAAGAATCTCAAGACCGTCGGCGACGCCGTCAGTTTCATCACTGCAGCACAGGGCTAACAGCGTCACCTGGCGGCGCCGACCGACAACCTCGGTCGGCCCGCCACAGCTTTGCCGCGTTCTTTGGCGGGTGACGCCCGCTCACACAGGGAAGACGTAATGACCAAGAAAATCGTTGTAACAGGCATCGGCGCCACCTCGCCGATCGGCGGCACCGTCGCCGATACGTGGAGTGCGCTTCTGGCCGGCAAGTCGGGGGCGCACACTCTCGACAACGACTGGGCCGAGAAGTACTCGATCCCCGTCGATTTCGCCGCGCCGGCGCTCGTTCGGCCCGAAGAGGTCATGGAGCGAACGGAATCCAAGCGGCTCGACCCCTCCGCACAGTTCGCACTGATCGCCGCGCGCGAGGCCATGGCCGACGCGGGCGAGCTGGATGTCGACCCCGAACGCCTCGGCGTCGACTGGGCCACCGGCATCGGTGGTCTTTGGACCCTGCTGGATGCGTGGGACACCCTGCGTGAAAAGGGTTCGCGCCGCGTTCTTCCGCTTACGGTGCCGATGCTGATGCCGAACGCCGCGTCTGCCGCCATCTCGATGGCGTTCGACGCCCGCGCCTTCGCCCGCACCGTCGCATCCGCCTGCGCCTCCAGCACCGAGTCGATCGCGAACGCCTACGAGCACCTGCAGCTCGGGCTTGCCGACGTCATCATTGCGGGCGGGGCCGAGGCCGCCATCCATCCGATCACCATGTCGTCGTTCTCCTCGATGCAGGCGCTCTCGAAGCGCAACGACTCCCCCGAGACGGCCTCCCGCCCGTACGACATCACCCGTGACGGTTTCGTCATGGGCGAGGGCGCGGCCGCGGTCGTGCTCGAGACCGAGGAGCGGGCGCTCGCTCGCGGAGCGAAGATCTACGCGGAAATCGCCGGCGGTGGCGTGACCTCCGACTCCTACCACATCACTGCACCCGACCCCGAGGGCCGGGGCGCAGCTCGCGCCGTCGGCCTCGCGCTCGAGCAGGCCGGTGCAGATCGTGACGAGGTCGCACACATCAACGCCCACGCGACCAGCACCCCTGTCGGCGACATCGCCGAGTACGAGGCACTCAAGGCGTTCTTCGGCGAGCGTGTGCACTCGATCCCGGTCTCCGCCACCAAGGGCGCCACCGGTCACCTTCTCGGCGGCACCGGCGCCCTCGAAGCCGTGTTCACGATTCTCGCGCTCAGGGAACGGCTCGCGCCGCCGACGATCAACATCACCGAGCAGGACCCGGAGATCAAGCTGGACGTGGTGACCTCACCACGCAAACTCGACGCCGGACCGCTGCTCGCGATCAGCAACTCGTTCGGCTTCGGCGGGCACAACGCGGTTCTGGCAATCCGCAGCTACGTCGCCTGACGACCCCGCGACACGAATCAGGCCAGGTAGCCTGGCAAGCGGCTCAGGCAGTCGGTCCAGCCGCGCTCGTGATCGGCGCGGCTTTGCTCATCCGGGAAGTTCTCATGCGTCAACACCAGTTCGGTCCCGTCACCTGCCGGTTCGATCGTGATGGTCAGCAGCGAGTCGCCGTCACGGTTGGTCTGCGTCCAGTTCATGACGAGACGAGTGATCGGATCGATCTCCACATACTTGCCCTGGATCGAGAGCCCGCGAAGTTCTGACGCTACTGTGAACTCGCCCCCGACGCGCAGGTCGATGCTGCATTCCGTGTTCCATTCGGCCGGCCAGATCCAGGCGGCGTATTCGTCGGCGTTGGTGAATGCCGACCAGACGCGCTCCGGCGCAGCGGCGATCGAGCGAGTGAGGGTGAAGCCGTTCATTGGTCCTCCAGGTAGGTGACTAGTGCATCGAGTCGGTTGTTCCAGAACTGTTCCTGCTCCGTGAGCCACGCTGTGGCACCTGTGAGCGAGTGCGGCACGATCGAGCAGCTGCGCACCCGCCCGCGTTTGGTCGTCTGCACGATCTGCGCGGATTCCAGCACCGCGATGTGCTTGCCCACAGCTGCCAGCGTCATGGTCAGCGGTTCGGCCAACTGGCTCACCGTGAGCTCACCGCCACGAAGCCGCTCGACCATCTGGCGTCGCGTCGGGTCAGCCAGGGCCGAATAGACCGCATTCAGATTGTTTACCACGCGGTAAAGTATTGCATCCTCGTGGACCGCCCGCAACCCGGCAATACAGAGAAAAGGCGGCCGAGTCCCCCGAATGAGACTCGACCGCCCGCGGCACCTAGCCGATCTGGGGGGTAACTAGCTGGTGCTGGCTCTAGTCGACCTGAAAGCTGTACTTGTCCAGGGGAACGAAGGTGACCCGGTGACGGCCTGCCGACGGATTCAGGAGCGCCCTGAGCTCCGCGCGAAAGTCGGTGCGCTGCCGGGCGCGACGGCCCTGCAGACCCGTCGCGCCGAGGTTCGTGGTGCGCACAGCCGGAACTGGAGGTGCAGTCAATTCGAGATGTGCTGGCATTGTCCTCATCCCACCTTGTGAAGCCACACGACGGCGCTGGCGTCCGTCGCCTGTCGGAACGCTTCGAGTTCGTCATCCCACGCCTGGCCGAGCGCCAGGCGAAGCTCGCGGTGCAGCTCGAGCGCATTGGACCCGGCCGACTCCATGGCGTAGCGGATCCGGTCCTCCGGGATCACCACGTTGCCCACCGTGTCCGTCTGGGCGAAATAGATACCGAGGTCAGGGGTATGCATCCAGCGGCCGCCGTCGCTACCGGGTGTTGCGTCCTCTGTCACCTCGTAGCGCAGGTGCTCCCAGCCGCGGAGCGCGGACGCGAGGGCAGCGCCCGTGCCACGGGAGCCCTCCCAGTAGTACTCGGCCCGCTGCGATCCGCGCAGAACCGGCTGGTCATCCCAGTTGAAGTTCACGGCGCGGTCGAGGGCACGACCAGCAGCCCATTCGATGTGTGGGCACAGTGCGCGTGGCGCGGAGTGGATATACAGAACTCCGCGCGCGGTTGAAGCAGTCACGGTTTCTCCATTCGTTCAGGTGCGACTTCCCCATCGACCTATGAACGGACATCCGTGTGTTAGTTGAATTATTGCCGATTGCGGCCCTAAATCACAAGTGTGTGATTCATCGGCTTTCGGCGTGGCGGATTCAGCAATGAATCGTCGTCACGACCTGCCCCGTCACGGTCTCGACGGTGAGCAGCTTGGATTGCGGCGCAAGCTCCACACAGATGTTTGCCGGGAGGGGAACCGCGTCTGCGGAACTGACCGTGACGATGAACGCCTGGCCCGTCGCCCTCGGTACGGGCGACGACACGGCGGCTGCGGTGCCGGAATGCAGGGCCCCCTCGATGCGCGCGCCCCACACCGCGAAAGTCGCGACCAGGACGACGCCTAGTGCGACCCAGGCCGCGCGATAGCGCCTCGGCACCGTCCGGTTGTCGGTCATCCCGCCATCATCTCTCGATCTGGATATAGTTGCCGGGTAAGCACATAGCCACCCGGAGGTAACGTGTCGGTCCGACTCAGCCTGCTCGCCCTGCTCGCCCAGGGACCCTGCTACGGCTACCAGCTTCGTACGGAACTCGACTGGCGCACCGGAGGCGGTGGCCCAGTCAATGTCGGCCAGGTCTACAACACGCTCGACCGGCTCGAGCGCGACAAATTGGTGCGCAAGACGGGCGAAAACAACTACTACCAGATCACCCCGGAAGGCTCGGCTGCCGTCTCAGAGTGGTTAGCCTCTGCATCCCCCGCCGTCGAACTCCCCGCCAAGCTTGCGCTTGCCGCAACACTGCCGGGAGTGGATGTCGCGGCCATCATCCGCGCGCAAAGGTCCGCCTCCGCAGCGCCGCCAGCCACCACGCCCGACACAGTCGAGCAACTCGCTGCGGCCATCGTTGCTAAGTCAGCCGAACGCGCGCGCGAGGCCGAAGCTCTGCTGCTCGACGACACGGAACGGTTGCTCGCCCTGGGCATCCGCCCGGTGCCGCTCTCCACAGACGTGCCGCGGCGCGGGCGACCGACGAAGATCACCGCCTGACCGGCCAGCGCCGGACAACTACTTCGCCTGGCCGTAGTTGTCTACGGTCGCAACAGTGAGCGGGAAGTCGACCGGCAGGGCGCCGAACAGCAGCCTCCCGGCATCCTGCGCGGCGGCGCGAATCTCGTCGGCGACCCGCTCGGCAAACAATTCGGGCGTGTGCACGACGAGTTCATCGTGCAGGAAGAACACGAGGTGCGGTGCGTCCACGAACCAGACCTCGGGGTTCAGGGCGGTGAGTCGGTTGCGCAGGCTCGCCATCCAGCAGAGCGCCCACTCGGCGGCCGTGCCCTGCACGATGAAGTTGCGGGTGAACCGCCCCCAGCCGCGCGCGTAGCTTCTCGCCCGGTCCGCCGCGGCCGCGCTCGCCTCCTCGCCGTACGCCGAGACCTGCAGCTGCCGCCACGTCTCGCCCGGCGGTGGGGAACTGCGACCGAGCCGAGTCGACACGATCTCCCCGCGTTCGCCCGCACGCGCTGCATCCTCGACCATACCGATGGCCTTCGGGTACGCCCGGGCGAGTTGGGGCATCAGGCGGCCGCCATCACCCTGCGTCGCGCCGTACATTGCCCCGAGCAGCGCCACCTTGGCGTGCTCGCGCGTGTCGATCGCGCCGCTCGCCACAATGCCTGCGTACAGGTCGCCCGCAGCCCCCGCCTCAACCATGTCCCGGTCGCCGGCCATGGCGGCGAGGATGCGCGGCTCGAGTTGGGCGGCATCCGCCACCACCAGCTTCCAGCCGTCATCAGCCACCGATGCGGCACGCACCTGCTTGGGCAACTGCAGCGCTCCCCCGCCGCTCGTCGCCCACCGTCCCGTCACAACGCCGCCGACCACGTAGTCGGGGCGAAAGCGGCCATCGGCAACCCAGGTGTCGACCCAGTTCCAGCCGTTCGCGCTTGCCAGCCGGGCCAGTTTTTTGTACTCGAGCAGGGGCGCAATCGCCGGATGCTTGATCTTTCGCAGCTCCCACGATCGGGTGCTCGTGGCAAGAACGCCGCCCTTCGCGAGGCCCTTGAGCAACTCTGCCGGCGAGTCCGGGTTGAGGTCGGCAACCTCGAGCAGTTCACGGGTGCGCACCAGAAGCGCCTCGATCTTCGCTGGACGCTCGCCGTGCTGCGGCCTCGGGCCGAGCAGTTCCTCGAGCAACTGTTCGTGAACATCCGCTCGCCAGGGCATGCCGGCGAAGCTCATTTCGGCGGCAATGAGCGCGCCTGCGCACTCGGCGGCCAGGAGTCGTGCGATGCGGCCCGCGTCGTCGGATTTCTCCACCGCATCACGCTGCAGGATGGACTCCGCAACCGGGTCGGCTTCGATCTCGGGCTCATCCTCGTCGAGGGCGAACAGTGCCTCGTCGGGTTCACGCTGCGGTCGCGGCGGTCGATCCCAGTAACCCTCCGGCGCGGTCGCCAGCTGCGAGCCGCTCGTCAACGCGGAGTGGCGCAGTATCGAGTGGCTCAGCCGCAGGTCGACGCAGCGCCCCACCCGCACGCCAGCCTCAAGCAGTCGCGGATACCAGGCGGTCGTGTCGCCCCACACCCAGCGGGGTTCCTGCGCTTCGAGCAGTGCAACGCGGGCGGGGAAGTCTGCCTCGATAACCAGCTGCGGTTCGCCGACTTCCGGAGTGAGCAGTATGCCGCCGGGAGCGAAGCCGACCACGATGTGCACGAAAGCCAGTCTGCCGCGCCGGAGCGACATCCGCGCGCCCACGCCCCGCCCAACCTGGCCTCCCCGTTGAAAATTCAGGAGTTCCGTTCGGGGCAATCGACGTGGGTGGCGCGGCACCGCGCCCGCGGCGTTTGGTGCCGAACGGATCGCCTGAATTTTCGACAGCGCGCGAGTGGTTTTCGTCTCCGGGCGCACCGTTGGCCAGACGAGGGGGTGGCCGATTGGGGCCGCGAGCGTCAAGCGAACGGCGCTGCGGTCTCCATCAGTCGCGACCGGATCATGAACCGCACGCCCTCGGGAGCCTCGACCGAGAATCCGCTGCCGCGACCCTTCACGACGTCGACGGTCAGATGGGTGTGGCTCCAGTACTCGAACTGCTCGGCCGACATCCAGAAGTTGATCGGTTTCGACTGCCCCTCGGCGCCGATGTCGAACTGCCCCAGCAGCACGTCCTGGTCCGAGGTGATGAAGTCGCCGTCGGGGTAGCACATGGGCGAACTGCCGTCGCAGCATCCGCCCGACTGGTGGAACATCAGCGGCCCGTACTGGTCCCACAGTTTTCGCAGCAGCTCGATCGATGTGTCGCTGAGCGCAACGCGCGACAGCGTCTCACCGGGCACCGCCGGAACGGAATCGAGCATCATTGCCTCCACCTCAAGCGTACGGCGACCCGCGCAGCATGGACGTGCGCGGGCCGCCGGTTTTTTCGGCCGCTGCGAAAGGAGCCTTGAGTCAGTCGCAGCGGCCGAGTCTGTTAGAAGAATCCGAGCTTGTTCTCCGAGTACGAAACGAGCAGGTTCTTTGTTTGCTGGTAGTGGTCGAGCGCGAGCCGGTTGTTTTCTCGCCCGATTCCCGAGCTCTTGTATCCGCCGAACGCTGCGCCCGCCGGGTAGGCGTGGTAGTTGTTCACCCAGACGCGACCGGCCTGGATGTCGCGGCCGGCCCGATACGCCACGTTTCCGTTGCGCGACCACACCCCGGCACCGAGCCCGTACAGAGTGTCGTTGGCGATCGCGATCCCGTCGTCGTAGTCGTCGAAGCTCGTAACCGCGACGACGGGTCCGAAGATCTCCTCCTGGAACAACCGCATCTTGTTGTGCCCCTCGAAGATGGTCGGCGCAACGTAGTAGCCCTCGCTGAGATCGCCTCCGAGGTCGACCCGCTCACCGCCTAACGCGAGCTTTGCGCCCTCCTGCTTGCCGATATCGATGTAGCTGAGGATCTTCTCCAGCTGGTCGTTGGACGCCTGCGCACCGACCTGCGTATCGGTGTCGAGAGGATTGCCCTGTACCGCCTTCTTCGTGCGCTCGATCGCATCGCCCAGGAAGGAGTCATAGATCGGCTTCTGGATGAGCGCCCGCGACGGACATGTGCAGACCTCGCCCTGGTTGAACGCAAACAGCACGAACCCCTCCTGCGCCTTGTCGTAGAACGCGTCGTCGTGGTCGGCGACGTCCTGGAAGAACAGGTTCGGGCTCTTGCCGCCGAGCTCCACCGTCGACGGGATGATGTTCGCGCTCGCGTACTGCAGGATCAGCCGGCCGGTGGTCGTCTCTCCGGTGAACGCGATCTTCCTGATCCGCGGGCTGGATGCGAGCGGCTTACCCGCTTCGACGCCGAAGCCGTTCACGATGTTCAGCACCCCGGGTGGCAGGATGTCGGCCCACAGTTCAACCAGCACCAGGATCGACACGGGCGTCTGCTCGGCGGGCTTCAACACGATCGCGTTGCCCGCCGCGAGGGCGGGAGCGAGCTTCCAGACCGCCATGAGGATGGGGAAGTTCCACGGGATGATCTGACCGACCACCCCGAGCGGCTCGTGGTAGTGGTACGCCGTCATGTCGCCGTCCATCTCGGCGAAGTAGCCTTCCTGGGCACGGATCGCCGAGGCGAAGTAGCGGAAGTGGTCAGCTGCCAACGGAAGGTCGGCGTTGAGGGGTTCCCGGATCGGCTTGCCGTTGTCCCAGGTCTCGGCGACGGCGAGCAACTCGAGGTTGTCTTCGATGACCTGGGCGAGCTTGTAGAGCACCGCTGCGCGCTCGGTTGTGGAGGTCTTACCCCAGGCCGGCGCTGCCTTGTGAGCGGCGTCCAGGGCGGCCTCGATGTCTTCGGCCGTACCGCGCGCCACCTCGGCGAACGGCTTGCCGGTCACGGGCGAGATGTCCTCGAAATACTGGCCCTTGACCGGCTTCACCCATTCGCCCCCGATCCAGTGCTCGTACCGCGGCTTGAAGGTTACTTTGGCGCCGGAGGTGCCCGGCGCGGCGTAAATAGTCATTGCGCTCCTTGTGACGACGATGTCGGTGAGCGACGCCACAGGATGATGGCGCGCACTCGGAACGCTACGTTCGCGCAGGTTGCGAGAAGGTTGCAGTTAGTTGCGAGCGAGCTCGGTGTCGATGCGCTCGATGCGGCTGACGACCGCGGCGCGCTTGGGCGACCGTGCCGGGAGCAGGCGCAGCACCGACTTCCAGACCTCCACGTCGTAGGCCGCATCGTCCGTCCTGGCGTACGCGAGCAGGGTGTCGACCGAGGCATCCGCCAGCAGCGCCTCGCGGAGCCGGCCACTCACCTCGTCACCGATCTCGCGGATGCCGGGCGCCTGCGAGGTCGGCATCACGCGACCGGTGTACGCGGCGAGGGCGACCCGGTGCGCACCCTTGTCGAGGAAGGTGAGCACACGATGAGCATCCAGCTCCACGGGCCGACGGAGCCGATATGGGCGCGACTCGGGTGCAAGCGCGGGGTCGAGCCCGACGAGGATGCGCCGCAACCGCACCATCTCGGCGCGCAGGGTCACGAGGTTGTCGTCCCGGCCGTAGACGAGCCGGGCCAGGTGTTCGGCGCTGAGCCCGTCACGATGCCAGGAGAGCAGCGCAAGGATCTCGGAGTGGCGTGAGCTCAGCTCGATCGAACGATCTCCGACGTCGAGCTTGCCGTCTTCGCGACCGAGCACGCTCAGGAGCGTCTCCCCCGGAACAGTCCGCCGACGGGGTGTACTCGCCGGCCGTGACGCCACATCGTCGAGCCGACGGATTTTGAGCTCGGCCTCGACTGCGGCAACCGCTGCCTCGATGAGCGGAAGCGTCGCCGGCGCAACGGCATCGTCGCCACCGGTGATGTCGATGACGCCGAGCACTCCGCCGGTGGCCGGGTCGTGCACGGGCACAGCGGTGCAGCTCCACGGGTGCACGATTCGATTGAAGTGCTCCGAGCGCGAGATCTGGATGCCATGGTCGAGGGCGAGCGCGGTACCCGGTGCACTCGTTCCGACCGCACCCTCCGACCAGTCCGAGCCCTCGACGAAAAACATTCCCTCGGCTTTGCGCCGCAGCGACCGGTCCCCGTCGATCCAGAGCAGGCGCCCCGCGTGGTCGCCGACAGCGACGATGAGCCCGCTCTCGAACGAGTGGCGAATGAGCAGGTGGTGGATCGTGGGCAGCACCAAGGAGAGCGGATGCTGGCTGCGATACTCCCGCAGATCGTCGTCGCGAAAATCGACGATTTCCCGCAGTTCATCGGGATTGACATGCAGCCGCAGTGAGCGCTGCCAGGACTCTTCGACAAGGCGCCGGATGCCGCCCGCCGTCGCATGGTCTCCGACCACCGCGTCGTGTGCCCGGGCAACCTCGACGTCGGCGAGTGCTGGCGCGACGCTCCACGGGCTGGCCACTTTTCTCCGATCTGCGCTGGTCGAGAAGTGCAACAAGGCTAACCCGTCGACCCTCCACTAACCAGACCGTCGAAAATTCAGGAGTTCCGTCGAGGCGCCGCCGGGGGCATCCCGTGTTGGCGGTATCTGCGCCAACCGGCGTGGACGAAACGCCTGAATTTTCGACTATTCGTGGAGGAGGGATCCGTCTTTCTTCAGCACGTTCTTCTCGCCGGCCTCGACGGGGACCGCGAAGCGGTTCTGCTTCGGAGGCAGCGGGCAGTTGAAGTTGTAGCTGAAGGCGCAGGGCGGCAGCACCGCGCGGTTGAAGTCGAGGGTGATTGTGCCGTCGGGGTTCGGGGCCAGGAACAGGAACCGCCCCACCGAGTAGGTGCTCACACCGCTGGTCGCATCGGCGAATACCAGCTGGAGTGCACGCCCGGCCTTGTATGCGGCGAGGTCGTAGTCGACGCCGTCCTTACTGAAGGTGATCGAGCCCGGCACAACCTCGTCGCGAGTCGCCCCGTCGTCTTTAAGATGCTCAAACCCCATGGTTTTTCCCCCGGGAATCTCCGACCAGGCGGCCGTGATCACCCACTCAGGGTTGTAGGGAAAGCTGTCGATCGAGCCGAACTCCTGAATGCCCTCCGAGTTGGCATCCCACACGCGCAGCGCGAAGCTGCCCGCCTCGCTCGCGATGACGAACCCCGTGACCGTGTCGCTGAAGGCGATCTCGCTCGGGTTCGGGTCGTCCTTGCCGCGCACCACGATGGGCCCGTCGACGAGTTCACCGTCAACCCGGATACCGTCGGCCGTGGTCGCCGTCAGCAGCAGACCGGATGCGCCGTCGGGGGCTGGAGCCCAGGTGCCCGGCACACCCCAGATGGTCTGTTCGGAGTCGATCCACTGCGTGTTGACCAGCGCGAGGCTCCCCTTCGGCTGCACTACCGACAGCTCGCGCCGTTCGTGATAGATGGCGAGCGCCTGCTCGGCTGTGGGGGTGCTGGTCGTTGTGTCGGTCATGCGTTCCATCCTCGTTCAGGTCATTGGGATGAACGACGAGCAACACGAAAATATTGCCTCGGGCTCCGGGCGTTTTCCAGTGCGGCCCGCACCGACCCGACGGTGTCGGGCCGCACTGGTTTTCCTCACTCCGTCAGACGGCCTGCTTTTGCCTTACAGGCTCTCGCGCAGCAGTGTCTTCGACGATCCGGTCAACCGGATCTCGACACTGCCGATGTCCCCGTACGCGATATCGGACGAAGCCGTCAGGCCCGCCGAGTGCGGGCCGCTCGAACTCCAGGTTGCGACGACCGAACGGATGCCGGACTTCGTGACGACCACCAGGTCGTAGGAGACCGGCGACGCGTACGGCGACGTTGCCTGAGGGTAGTTGCACGACCAGTCGAACCGTGTTCCCCATGCTTTCGGGGTGACACTGAGCCTGGCAGTGATGACGTGCTGGCCGACGGTCGCCATGGCGACGGCCGGCGTCGTCGTCGGCTGCGCGCTGGAGTAGACGACTCCTCCGACGGCGATGAGCGCGACCACTGCGACGGCCGCCCCGATCACGCCAAACCGGATGCGACGCCGACGACGGCTCGTCGCCACAGCGAGGCGTTGCACCAGCCCGGGCGTGTGCACCCCGTCGCGCAGATGGTCGTCGACCCCGACCGTGACGTCGTCGGCCGCGAGCAGAGCCACGGCGTCCTCGGTCGAAAGCTTGCTCAGGATGCCCGGAAGCCCCGCGAATTCGGCGACAGAAGCCGCACATGCCGCACAGGTTGCGAGGTGCCGCTCGTATTCGCGACGGTCTTCGGAGTCGAGGGAACCGAGCACGTAGGCGGCGTCCCAGTCGCGGTAACGGTCGAGCGTTTCGGTCATTGGGTCACTCCCCTCTCCTGGAGCGCGATTCGCATGGCGCGAAGCGCGTAGTGCAGCCGCGACTTGACCGTACCTTCGGGCAGGTCGTTACGGCGAGCGATTTCGGCGACAGACTGGCCAAGGTAGTAGGCGCTGACGACGGCGGTGCGATGTTCCAGTGACAGGGACGCGAGTGCATCCGACAGCACCCAGGCGTCGAGCAGCGCATCCGTACCGTCGGGCGTGCCCGTGTCGGGCAGGTTGTCGGTGAGAATCTCGCGGGCGTGCCGGGCGCTGCGCCGGTCGTCGATGACGATGTTGCGCACCACAGTGAACAGCCAGGCTCGGGCCGACTCGTCGCTCTGCTCCAGGATGGCGGGACGCTTCCAGGCCCGCAGCAGGGCTTCCTGCACCACGTCCTGGGCAAACGTGTAGTCGCCGGTCAGGCGCAGGGCGAAGCGCAGCAATGCAGGGCCGTGGGCATCATGGATCGCCCTCAGCAGCTCCGACTGGTCCGTTGCCACGATTCACACCTCCATCCGTTACAACGAAGTCTGCGCGCGATTGGTTCAATCCTGCGGCCAGGCGCCCCCGATAAGACAGGTAACACGCACGACACCTCGCGCTGGTAACGTCTCGGCATGACACAGGCACGCATCGCGTCGGGTCGGCTCACGCAGGCAAAATGGCGGCAGCACACCGACATCCCTCTCACGATCGCCGCGGCGATCTTCCTCGTCGCCTACGCGACCGAGGTGATCGCAGACCTGAGGCCACCCGACGACCTCGTAACCGAGACGATCATGTGGGTGATCTGGGGCTTTTTCGTCATCGACTTCGTCGTCAACCTGGTGCTGGCCGAGCGGCGGGTGCGCTGGTTCTTCACCCACTTCCACGAGTTCCTCATCGTCGCGTTGCCTGCTCTGCGACCGCTCAGGCTGTTGCGGCTCATTACGCTGCTCGCGGTGCTGCAGCGCGGGGCGGGGCGCGCGCTGCGCGGGCGAGTGGTCGTTTACGCCGTCGGGGCATCCGTCATCCTGGTGTTCGTCGCTGCACTCGCAGAACTGGATGTCGAGCGGCATGCGGTCGGCAGCCACATCCACAACTTCGGCGATGCGCTGTGGTGGGCCTGTGTCACGATCACCTCCGTCGGTTACGGCGACATCGCGCCTGTCACGTTGATCGGGCGTTTCATCGCGGTCGGAGTGATGGTCGCCGGCATCGCGCTGCTCGGTACGGTCACCGCGACACTGGCGTCATTCTTCATCGACCGCGTGGCCGACACGAGCAAAGAGGAGAGCGACGAGACCCACGCCGCAATCGCCTCTCTCACGGCCGAGATCAGCGCCCTGCGTGCGGAACTGCGCCAGGCCGCGCCGACTGCCGGGGGAAGCGCCTGATGCCCGGTTCGGCCCCGGTCGCAACGCTCGACGGGTGGAGCCGGTCATCGTTCACGGGAGGCGGCCTCACGCACGACGTCTATGAGAAGGGCAGCGGCGCAGGGGTTGTGCTGATTCCCGAGGTGCCCGGGCTGACCCCTGAGGTACTGGGGCTCGCGCAGCACCTCGTCGACAGTGGATTCACCGTGGTCGTGCCGTCGCCATTCGGAACGCCGCAAAGGGAAGCCAGCGTGGGCTACACCCTGCGCACGGTCGCACGGCTGTGTGTCTCGGCCGAATTCCGTGCGTTCGCGCTGGACGCCCACCGGCCGATCACCGATTTCCTGCGTGCGGTCGCCGCAGAGCTCGCGTCCCGAACCCCGGGAGCCGGCGTCGGTGTCATCGGCATGTGCTTCACGGGAGGGTTCGCGCTGGCCACAGCCGTCGAGGGTTCCGTACTCGCCTCGGTGCTCAGCCAGCCCGCTGTGCCGTTTCCGACCAGTCGGGCGCGTCGGCTGGACCCTGGCGCGTCCAGCCAGGAAATGGATGCGCTCGCCGCGCGCACCGCGAACGACGGTCTGTGCCTGCTGGGCCTTCGGTTCAGTGAAGATGCCAGCGCACCCCGGTCTCGGTTCGAGACGATCAAGGCCAGGCTGGGCGACGCGTTCGAAGTCATCGAACTCGACTCGTCGAGCGGCAATTCGTCGGGCTACGCACGCGGCGCGCACTCGGTGCTGACCAGCGAGGTGCGCGAGTCGCCGCCCAACTCGGCCTATCAAACCCGAGAGCGTGTGGTCGAATTTCTGCGCAGCAACATCACTCGCAAGGCTGACTAGTTTTCTCCACAGGGCTGAGACAGCGCGTTTCGGGCCGTCAATAGACTGACGCGCATGAGCAAGCCCTGGAGCGAGTCCGCGACGGCATACCTGGCACGAACGGACATCTGCCCACGGTGTGATCATCCCTTGCGGTCGCCGGCCCGCTGCGCATTCTGCAACGCCGATCTCGGGGGCACCCTCGCCGCGCAGGTCGTCCTCGCCTCAGTCGCGGTGATCGAGGCGATGGTGGCGCGACAGTCGCTGATCGACGACCTGCCCACTCTGGAACCGGTGGCCGCGCCGGCGCCGTCGCGCCCCAGTTCGGCGCCGCAGGAGGCGACCTCGGAGGCTTCCGCTCGCGAGGGTTCGCAGATCAGCGTGCAGTCCGTGCTCGCTGTCGTAGGGGCGGCGCTGCTTGCCGTCGCAGCGATCGTGTTCACCTTTCTCAACCCCGACCTCACCGATTTCGGCACGCGCACGACCATCGTCGCCGTCACCACTGTGGTGTTCCTCGGCGGGGCCTGGCTTCTCGCCCGGGCGAAGCTTCAGTTCTCGGCTGAGGCGATCGGCGCGCTCGGCATGGTCTTTGTAGTGCTGGATGTCTGGGCGTTTTCGCACAACGCGCCGGACGGGGTCAGCCCCTTCGTTTTCGCCGGTATCGGAACGGCATTCGGTGCAGTGGTGATGATTTCGATCGCGGTGCTGGTGCGCATCCGTAGCTGGCTGTGGCTCGGCCTGCTCGGGCTCGCGATCTCACCGGCGTGGTTCGGTTACGCCGGGCACGGGGCGTGGCCACCGGTCGTGGGCCACCTGGGAGTGGGAGTCCTCGCTCTGGTCGTCGCGGAGGTCGCGCGCGGGCTTCGACATCGATTCGGCAGCGAGCTGCGTGCCGATACCTGGATGGCGACGACCGTGCAGTTGCTGGTCCTGGTGGTCGTCACCGCGCAACTGGTGTCGCTGTTCAATCCGGCGAACTCGCCCGGAATCGCCGGAAGCCTCGCCGGGCTGGCGGTGCTCGCCGCGCTCAGCGCTCGCATTCGGCTCCCTCGCCTCTGGAGTTTCCTCTGCGGCCTGCTGTTCACCACCGCAGCGTTCGAGCTGGTGGCGGACGCGAAATTCGTCGACCTCAGCTGGTTCGTCGCCGTTGTACCGCTGGCCGCGGCCGCGGCGCTGGTCGCGCTCAGCGCAAGCACCCGGGTTGGGCCGGCCCGGCTCTCGAGGTTCTCGCGCACATTCCTGCTCACCGGGTCGATCGTTTCGCTGCTCGCAACCGCCTTCGTCTCGATCGCAGTGGCTGCCGCCAGCTATGTGCTGCCATTCGACCGGGTCGTACCGCCGACGCTCGGGCTCGCCGCGGCGATCGGGCTTGCCGGAACATCGATCGGGCTGCTCGCCGCGTGGGCGCTCACCTCAGGTCGAGCACCGGGCAGCCTCCGCTACGGCAGCGCGGTAGTCGCCCTCTGGTGCGGACTAGCGTCTCTCATCGCTTTCGCCGGCTGGGACGAGCTTGCCGCCACGGCACAGCTCGCTCTGAGCCTCGTCGCCGCGGTCGCGCTCTGTGCGCTGCTCGTCGGCGTCGAGCCGGTAAGGAACGCCCGGCGATCCCTCCGGGTGCCACTGGTGCTGGCCGCTCACCTGCTCGCGCTGCATGCCGCCATCGTGGCCTGGAGTTCGCCGCTGCTCAGCGAGTTGGGCGGCGCGGCCGTCATCCTCGCCTTCGTCGCGGTTGTCGTTGTGGTGCCGCGGATGCTGCGCCCTGTGCACGCCGCGATCGGCTTCGGATACGCCCTCATTGTCTTCGCACATGCTCTGCAGCTGGCGCACCTCGGCACCATCGCGCTGTTCTGTATCACGACGGCGCTCGCGTCGGCGATCGCCCTCTGCGTGACTCTCCTGCGGCGCATCTCCTCGCGGTATTGGTATTCGATCCTCGTCGTCACGGCGATTCCATTTGTGATCGGCATCGTCGATGTGCTCTTCGTGCGCAGTGGATGGACGGCGCTGTCCACCGGGGTCACCTTCGCCCTCGCCCTCACGCTGCTGCTCACCAGCCGGCCCGGGCTCAGCCGCTACCTGCGTGCAGCGGCAGCATCGCTTCTCGTACCCGCGTTGGCAGTCGTGGTCGTGTGCCTCGGCGCGCAGGTGCTGCGCGTCAGCGCCTCGCCCATCACCTTGCCCGTGATCGCCGTAATCGTTGCATGCGTGCTGCCCAGCACAGAGCTCATCGGTGCCGCCCTTCGCCGCCGCGGACTGCCGCACGAGGATGCGCGGCTCGCGCGACTGGCGATCGAGGTCTCCGCGCTCGTCACCGGTTCGCTCGCGGTCGTGCTCGCACTCGTGCGTGCGGCAGCGGGGCTCGACACGAGTTTCATCGTGCTGCTGATCATCGGCCTGGGTGCCGCCGCCACCGCCCTGGTGACTCGCCGGCGGTACGCCTGGATCGTCACCGCCGCCAGCTGGACCGGGGCGCTCTGGTGCTTCTGGGGCATCCTCGGCGTCCAGGTGCTCGAGCCCTACCTGTTGCCGCCCGCTACCGCCGCCGCCATCATCGGCGCGGTCGCAGTGCTTCGACGGCTTCCCGGACTGGGCCTGTACTCGGTCGGACTCGCCTGCGCCGCACTGCCGTCCCTGGTAGTGCTGGCCGGATGGGGGAATGCAGCGTCGACACCGTGGCGCATGTACGGGTTGCTCGCGGGCTCCGTTGCCCTGCTTGTGCTGGGTGGCTTTGCCGTCCGCCGAGGCGCGGGGTCGCGCTTCGGCACGCTTGCCACGCCCACCCTGATCGTCGCCATCGGTGCGGCTGCGGCGGGTCCCATTGAGGGCATTCGCACCGGACTGCGTTTCGACAGCCCCTGGCTCTCAGCGGTGCAGCCGGTCACGCTGTCGGTGCTCGAACTCGGAGCACTGTCTGCGGTGCTGGCAACCGTCGCCGGACGCTTCCTGGATACTCCCGAGCGGCTGGGCCGGCTCAACTGGCGCGGGACGTACATCCCGGCCGTGGTTTATCTGGTCGCCGGCCCGCTTACCGCCATGCGCAGCGGATGGTTGTCGGTGTGGACGATGCTCGGGCTCACACTGGCGCTGCTGGCCCTGATGATCGCGACGACCGTGCGCAGCCGAACCCGGGATGTCGCCCTGCCGCCGGTGTGGCTCCTGTTCGGGGTCGCGTGGTGCACTGCCGTCGTCGGCTGGAGCGACCGGTACCTGCGAGTCGAGGCGTTCTCGCTGCCGCTCGGACTTTCGCTGCTCGCGGTCGGGGTGATCGCAATGCGGCGCGCGGCGCCTCGGCTGCGCAGCCTCACCGCGTGGCCCGTCGGCTTCAACGGATCGTGGTGGCTGCTCACACCCGGAATTGTGGCGACGTTCCTGCCATCCATCCTCGCGACCGGAACCGACCCGCAGACCTTGCGCGCCATCCTTGTCATCGCACTGGCGCTCCTGGCGATCCTGATCGGGTCTCTGCGCCGACTCGGTGCGCCGTTCCTAATGGGGATCATCGTGCTGCCGGTCGAGAACATCACCGTCTTCGCAGCCCAGATCGGGCACACCATCAGCGCGACATCCTGGTGGATCACGCTCGCTACGGCGGGAGCGGTGCTGCTCGTGATCGCGGTCACGTATGAACGGCGCAGCGGCGGCGAACGGGGTGTGGCTGCCCGCATTCGTGACCTTCGCTGAAGAGCGGCGCGGGCTACGCGGCTGTCCAGATGAAGCCGTCGGGGTCGGTGAAAGCACCGGCGTCGCTGTTGATGGCAAGCCGGTGCGATCCGCTGCCGATCGCGGGCACTCCCGCATCCTTCGCTAGCGCGCTGCGCTTGTACAGGCCGAGGCCGACCGGGCTGCCCGGCAGCGCAAAGTCGACATACGAACCGAAGCTCTTGCCGACAGCCAGGCCGTGGTCGGCGTAGAACTTCTTGCTGGCCCCGACATCCTGGGCCGCCAGCAGGATCACGACGGAGTCGATCTCGCGCGCTGCCTTCCCTGCCTCTTTCTTGGCCGAGGTCGCGACCTTCCAGATCGCGCCGTCTGGTGCCTGCACGACGCCTCCGACCCCCCACAGCGACTTCGCGACCGGCTTCAGTGTCGTCGCGCCAGCGGCCAGTGCGGAGTCGACCAGGCTGCTGACCGTGGACGGCTGCGACACGATCACCGAGATCGTGTACCCACGAAACCCGGAGGATGCGTCGTCAGACGTTTCGAACCTCAGCCGGTCGCTCACGCCGAAGGCGTCGGCGTAGAACTTCTCCGCTGCGGCGGTGTCGGGAACATCAAGGGTGATGGAGGCGATTGAGGTCATGCCGCAACGCTACGGGCGTGCGTGCGGCGGGTGCTTCTCGAATACTGCTCGGTAGGGCGGATGGGACTTGAACCCATGACCGACGGATTATGAGTCCGCTGCTCTAACCAGCTGAGCTACCGCCCCTCGCCGCTCATCGCGGCACAATCACGATACAGGCTGGATGCACGGGGCTCGGGCTCATCGAGTTGGCCCAAATCGCGGCAGCCTACTTCGCTCGAGTCGATTTGGGGCAAGTCGCTGAGCGCAAACCGGTCGAGGCCAAGAGGTACGCTGGTCAACTTGCCCAAATCCGACCTGACCGAGAGAGCGAACCATGGATGCCAAGCCCGACGCCGTGATCTTCGACGTCGACGGAACGCTGGCTGACGTCGCATCCATTCGGCACTATGTCGAGGGGCCGCGGAAGAATTTCACGAAGTTCCACGCGGCGGCATCGCTCGTGCATCCACACAAGGAGGTGGCGGCGCTGGCGGCGAGCCTCAAGCGGGCCGGCCTCGTCGTGATCGTCGTGACCTCGCGCAAGGAGCAGTGGCGCTGGCACACCGCAACCTGGCTGCGGAAGTGGGAGATCGACTACGACGGCCTCTACATGCGGGCCGACAGCGATGGGCGGCGTGATGTTGACGTCAAGCGCGACATCATCGTCGCAATCCTGCGTACTCACAACGTGGTGTTGGCCGTCGACGACAACCCGTCGATCATCGCCCTCTGGAACGAGGAGCGCATCCCGGTGGTCACCTGGCCCGGCTGGCCCGACTGACCGGAAGGGCGGCTACTTGGCCTGGCTGGACCGCCGCGGCCTGGGAACGCTCACCTTTGGCACCTTCACGCGGGCGAGGCGCTCGCGGATGATGCGGTGGAACGGCAGCGACTCCTCGATGAGCGGCTCGACAACCTTGTGGCCACGGTAGAGGCCCTCGAACGTGGCGATCGTACGGTTGATGTCGTGCGCCTCGACGATCTTCAGGCTCTCTCGCTTGAAGGCCTGCAGCTTCTCTTCGGGCATCGTCAGCACGTCGGTGAGGCGAGCCGCGAACGCCTCGACGTCGCCGGGCTCGAACAGGTAGCCGTTGCGGCCGTCGTGAACCAGATGCGGCAGCGCCATGGCGTTCGCCGCCACGACGGGGAGACCGGATGCGAGCGCCTCCATGGTCGCGATGCTCTGCAACTCGGCGATCGACGGCATGCCGAACACGGTCGCGCGGGTCAGGGCGGCCCGCAGGAACTCGGTCGACACATAGCTGTCGAAAGTGACGCGATCCGCGACCCCGAGGGTCTGGGCCAGGTACTTCAACTCGTCTTCGAGCTCGCCGCCGCCGACGATCTCGAGCTTGGCGTCGAGCGACGGGTCGAGCAGGGCGAAGGCCTTGATGAGCTTATCGATCTGCTTCTCGCCGGTGACCCGCCCGACGAACATGATCAGGTTTTCAGTACGGGGCTCGAAGCTCGGAGTGTAGTTTGAGGCATCCAGCCCGCACGAGATCGCGAGAACGCCCTTGATGTCGGTGTTCTCCTGCACGAGGTCGGCGGCGCGCCTCGTGGGGCTCGTCATCGCCTCGGCGCGACCGTAGATGCGGTTGGCGTCCCACCACCACCACTTCACTACGATCATGCGCGCGAACCGCGGGATCAGGCTGAACTCGAGCAGGTTCTCGGGCATGACGTGGTTGGTCGCGACCAGGCGGATCTTGCGCTTCAGTGCCTGCTTGGAGAGCCCGCGACCGACGACGATGTTCGACTGGAAGTGCACCGCATCCGGTTTCACCTCGTCGAGAATGCGCGAACTGTTGGCCTGGATGCGCCACGGAAGCGCGAACCGCAGCCACGGATGCGGGCGGTAGCGCCAGCTCCAGAGCCGGTGCACGGTGACCAGCTCGCCACCGTGCTCCTCCTGGAAGGTGCCGTGCATGTGGCGGCCGGCCGCAGGCGCCACCATGTGCACGGTGTGGCCGCGCCGCACGAGGCCGCCGGCGAGGCTGGCAGAGAATGTCGCGGACCCGTTGATCTCGGGAGCGAAGGTGTCTGCGCCGATGACGATCGTGAGTGGCTTCGAATCCGACTCGCTCGAAACATCCGGAACCGCGTCGTACGCGGGGGCGCTCTGGGGGGCGTCAGTCAACTTTGGGGTTCCCTCGTCTGTAGTAACTCCACGGTCGCTCGGGGTTACGTCGTGATGCGGAAGCTAAGTCCAACGTACCCTAGCGGCGAATCTGCGGGTGATGTTTTGACAACTGGAAGACGCCGTAAATCGCAACGATGCCCGCCAGCACGAACACGATGGCAGCCCAGAGCGGCGCTCCGGATGCCTCGCCCAGCACCACGATTCCGATCGTGACGCCCACCAGCGGGTCGATGACGGTGAGGCCGGCCACCACCAGGTCGGGTGGCCCGGACGAGTAGGCGGTCTGCACGAAATACGAGCCGAGCAGGCCGGCGAGGATGAGGCCGAGCAGGCAGACGATCGTCAGGCTGTCGCCGATATGGAGGCCGCGGTGCTCCGCGATGATCGTGTCGATGCGGTCGATATCGACCTTGGCGAGCGTGGCGACGAAACCGAACAGGATGCCGGCTCCGACGATATAGAAGATCGTCGTGAATTTCTTGCGGAAGAACGCGAACACCAGCGCTGCCACGACGAGGATCACCCCGAGAATAATCAAAACGACCACCAGCTGGGCGTCGTGAATCGGCACAGAAGTCGTCGTCAGCGACGCGATCGTGACGAAGAGCCCTACCCCGATCACGCAGAACGCGATCGCCCGGATCGACGCCGGGTCGAGAGGGTGATGACTGACCCTCGAATTGACGATCGACGTGATCACGAGACCGAGCACGCCGAGCGGCTGCACCACGGTCAGCGGCGAGAACTTGAGGCTCACCAGCTGGAAGACGATAGCCAGGCCGAGCATGAGCGTGCCGATCAGCCACGAGGGCCTGCGTGCGAGCGAGAGCAACTGGCCGACGTTGAGGCCGGCCTTGTCTTCGGGAGCGGTCGCGGCATCCACCTTGTTCACGCCCCGATGCTGGAACTGCGCCCCCAGCGCCAGGAAGATCGACCCCACGAGAGCTATGGGGATACCAAGCGCCTCCTGTGGGGTGAGTGTGACGAGGTGGAGGGACACCCGATGAATCTACCTGTCTGTGGGCCGATAATCTGTGTAAATGGCCGTTCTCCCCATCCGAATCAGCGGTGAGCCGGTGCTGCACGCACCGGCCGCCGACGTCACCGAATTCGACTCCGCACTCGAGGCGCTGGTCACCGACATGTTCGACACGATGGCCGCAGCGCCCGGCGTCGGCCTCGCCGCACCTCAGGTGGGCGTCGGCCTGCGGGTCTTCGTCTACAACTGGACCGACGACGACGACAGGCTCTGGCGTGGCGCCGCCATCAACCCCGAACTCTGGATCACCCCGACTCCGACGGGCGCCGCGGATGACGAGAGCGAGTCGGAGGGTTGCCTGTCGATCCCCGGCGAGCGGTTTCCGCTTCGGCGCTCCGCGCGCGCCATCCTGCGGGCAATAGGCCTCGATGGCATGCCATTCGAGATCACGGCCGAGGGCTGGCTCGCCCGCATCTTCCAGCACGAGTACGACCACCTCGACGGAATCCTGTATGCCGACAGGCTCGAGCACAGCTACGACAAGGCGGTCGCGAAGGTGCTGCGCAAGCAGGGCTGGGGTGTTCCGGGGCAAAGCTGGACTCCGGGCGTCGACGAGCTCGAGGCCTAGAAACGCCGAACTCCCCCGGGCGGGATGCCCGAGGGAGTTCGTGAATGCCTAGCGTCCTGGCTGCGGCTGCGGGTTGTTGGCGCGCAGCACCTCGAGCCGGGCGCGGTATTCCTTCTCGTCGATGTCGCCCTGCGCGAAGCGCTCGGCCAGCGTCGACTCGGCGCTGCGGGCGGAATTGCCCCACGGGCCGAAGCCGGCGTGGCCCCAGGCGCCCCCGCGGGCCATGCGCCGACGACGCCCCCCGATGCCGAAGATCAGAAGCAGCACGACGAAAACGAAGAACAGGAACGGACCGATGAAGAAGAAGGGAAAGAAGAACGGGCCCCCGTGAAAGGCGGCAGCCGCTGCGGCGAGCGAGAACAACACGATGAATTCCTTTGCTTGTGAGGTTCCCAATGAACCTTCTGGATACAGCCTCGCCGAGTCGGCGCCGCGGCGAATCTGCCGTGCGGATGCGGCTGGCTACTCCCCCGGGAGCAGTTTTCTGCGGCAGCTACTCCGCGCTGGAGCCGCTAGATCCAGCCGGCCTTGACCAGGCCGGTCTCGTACGCGACGACGACCAGTTGCACGCGGTCGCGGGCCGTCAGCTTCGACATGATGCGGGACACGTGGGTCTTGGCCGTAAGGGGGCTCAGGTAGAGCTCGCGTCCTATCTCCTCGTTGGTGAGTCCCCGGCCGACAAGGGCCAGCACCTCGCGCTCACGGTCGGTCAGCGTGCGCAGCTGGGCGGTGTCTGGCGCATCCTTCCAGTCGACGGCCACTCTCTCCAGCAGGCGACGAGTGACACTGGGGCTCAGCAGGGCATCGCCGGCAGCGACCACCCGCACAGCGCGGATCAGCTCCACCGGCTCCGTGTCTTTGACCAGGAAACCACTGGCACCGGCACGAATGGCGTGCCCGACGTACTCGTCGAGTTCGAAGGTCGTGACGATGACGATGTGGGTGCCTGCAAGCCGCGGGTCTGCCACGATCTGCTCGGTCGCCCAGAGGCCGTCGCCGTCGGGCATCCGGATGTCCATCAGCACAACGTCAGGGCGCTCGCGCTTGGCGAGCTGCACGATCTCGCTCCCCGTTGCCGCCTCGCCGACGATCTCGATGTCGGGCTCGGCCTCCAACAGGCTGCGGAATCCTGCCCGAATCAGTCCCTGGTCGTCCGCGATCGCCACCCGGATCATGACTGCCTCACCGTCGAACGAACGGGAATCCGCGCAGTCACGCGGAACCCCCCGCCGGCGACAGGCCCGGCGCTCAGCGTTCCGCCCAGCAGCTCGGCGCGTTCGCGCATGCCAAGCAGCCCGCGGCCCTCGGTCTCGCCCGTCGGGGCTGGGGCTGTTCCGTTGTCGGTCACGCTCACCTCGTAGAAGCCATCGGACTCGCCCAGTTCGACTGCGGCAGCGGTCGCCCGGGCGTGGCGCACGATGTTCGTCAGCGACTCCTGAACGATGCGGAACATCGCCAGCTGCGTCGCCTGCGGCACATCGCCGGGGCGGCCGGTCACGGTCACCTCGATGCCCTGCGTGCTAACGGATGCGGCCAGCCAGTCGAGCCGCGAGAGGTCGGACTCCGGCACCAGCGGTGCCTCGCCCTCACCGCCCTCGGCCCGCAGGACGCCCAGCACCGACCGAACCTCGTCGAGCGCGGACTTGCTGGTCTCCTTGATGCTGGCCAGCGCATCCCGCGCCTTCTCGGGCTGCGAGTCCATCAGGTGCAGCCCCACGCCCGCCTGCACGTTGATCTGGCTCAGCGAATGCGCGAGCACATCATGCAGCTCGCGCGCGATTCGTACCCGTTCGGCCTGCACCTCGCTCTGCCGCCGTTGGGTGCGGATGCGCGTGATCTGCGCGATGCGGTCGGCGCGGGTGCGTGCAGACTCCCCGATTCCAAACACGATGAGAATGACGAGAGTCGTCGCGGCGATCCGGAACGGCGACCAGTCGGTGCCGAGAAAAATCGACAGGACGAGGCTCAGCACCCACGCAGACCCCACTGATGTCCAGGCCCAGACCCTCGCCTCGCGCGCGAGCGCATTCACGATCGCGAACGCCAGCGAGATGTAGATAGCCGAGTTGTCGGGCCCGAGAAGAAACAGGTCGGCAGCTGCGGCGGCCGCCACAAACGCGACCACCGGTCCTGGGAACCGGCGACGCAGCAGCAGCGCGAGAGGCCCGACAACCGTAATCGTGAAGGCGACCCAGAACTGTGCGGTCGGCAGGTGCAGCAGCGCGGGACGGTGCGCCGGAGTGAACGTGAACAGCACCGAGGGCAACTGCACCAGTAACGAGAACACCACGGGGAAAACCAGGCGCCAGCGGCTCCTGCGGCGGATGTGATCGGCATCCATCCACTGGCCGGCCCACGGCGGATGGCCCCTGGGCGGACCACCGCGGTACGACCCAGGCTGCTCCATGGCTCGATCGTACGCGGCGGGCCAAGCACGGGCATCCACTGGCAGGTGCGCGAGTCGTACTCCCCCGGGAGTAGTGCTTCGCGGGCGTGAGGGCCCGTGCCACAAAGAGAAAACGCCCAACCGTGGAGGGTTGGGCGTTTCGCTCCCCGACTTGGACTCGAACCAAGAACCGCCGCATTAACAGTGCGATGCTCTGCCAATTGAGCTATCGAGGATTGGCTGAAACAGCTTAGTTACTTTACCAAAAGATGCTTGCCCGCCAAACCAGCGGCGAGTTCCCTCGATCTGGCCCGCAAAATCAGGCCCTAACCCAACAGGAGGTAGGTCGGCGACTGAACGGACAGCGTGCTGTGCGGCACCGGGATGCCGTCCTCGCCGATCGTGAACGTCGCGACCGAGCTGGTGAGCTGGTTCGCAACCCGCAGGAATTCGCCGTCGACCACCAGGTGGCGCGGCCATCCGCCGCCCGACCACACCGAGCCGACCGGAGTAAGCGTCGCACCGTCCTCGCCGACCGCAACAACGGCGACGCGGTCGGAACCGCGCAGCCCCACGTACGCATAACGGCCGTCGCTGCTGATCGCCATCGCCGCCGCATGGTCACCGTCTTCGGCCCCGGGAAGGGCGACACTGCCGCGAACGACGAATTCGCCACCCTGCCGTTCGAGCACGAAAATCTCATGGCTCAGCTCGCCCAGCACCCAAACGAGACCAGAGGGATGCAACAGCAGGTCACGTGGGCCGGTCAGCGCCGGAAACTTCACCGACCCGGTGCGGGACAGCAGGTTGCCATCGAACGAGTGGATGTAGACATGCTCGGTACCGAGGTCAGTCGTGAGAACGGTGGAGTCGTCGAATTGCAGGGCAGCATGCGCGTGCGGACCCGTCTGGTTGATGCGGGACGGCTTGCCCTCGCCGCGCAGCGACTGCGCGGTCTTCTGGAGGGCGCCGTCGGTGGCCAGCGGATGAACATCCACCGTGCCATCGCCATAGCACGCCACGGCGAGCGCGCCGCGGGCGCCCAGCACTGCGAGCGCACATGGCAACTCCCCCGCCGTGTTCTGCAGTCCGAGGAAGTGCAGCTCGTCGCCGGCGATCCGATAAGCCGAGACAGTGCCGGCGGCCTCACCGGCCGCGTAGACCATGTCGCCCGACGAGGCCAGGAACGACGGCGAGTCGGCCGCAACAGCGAGGCCATGGTTCTCCAGCGAACCATCGGCGGCGACACCGAGAAGCTGGATGCCCTCGGCCGTGCCGGTCATGTCGTCGGTGTAGCCGCCCACCCAGATTCTGCTACTTGACACTCAGTTCCTCCGCCGCCTTCAGGTCGTTGAGAGCCCGGGCCAGCCCCGAGACGTATTCATGCTGTGGAGAGTCAAGCACCTCATCCACGCCGCCGATGCCGACGATCACGCCCCTGTGCATAACTGCGACACGGTCGCTGAACCGGCGTACCTCGCTCACCGTGTGGCTCACAATCAGTGCCGAGAACGAGCGGTCCCGGTGCAGGTCGGCGATGATGTCGAGAATTGTGCCGCGCACCGTGACGTCGATACCGGCGGTCGGGTCGTCGGCGACCAGTAGCGATGGTTCGAGAATGAGCGCCCGGGCGATGGCGACGCGTTGACGCTGGCCACGGCTGAGCTCGTGCGGGAACGAATTCATGGTCGTCAGCGGCAGTCGCACCGCGTCGATGACCGTGGCGACCGCAATGCCCGCCTCCAGCTGGTCGAAGTTGTCATCGCGGGAGTAGATCGGCTCGGCCACATTCTCGCCGACCGTCAGCCGACCATCGAGCGCGGCGCCGGCATCCTGGGGCACGTAGCCGATGCGTAGTGTCAGGCGATCGCGCTTGCGTTGCGAAATATCGCGCACGGAGGTGCCGAGAACGTTGAGCGTGCCGCCCGAGATCACCGGATTCTGGCCGCCTGTGCCCGCCATTCCGGCCACTGCTCGGGCCAGCGAACTCTTGCCGGAACCGGACTCGCCGATCAGCGCGAGAATCTCTCCCCGCGGAATCTCGAAGCTGACGCCATCAACCGCCTGGTGGCGCGAAAGCGTACGACTGCCCGGGTAGCGGATCGAGAGGTCGTCCGCGGAAACAGCGATTTCACGCGGAACCGTTGCGGGGGCTGGGCCGTCCGGCTCGGTGCTCACCGTGGAATCCTTACTCGTGGTCGACGACTGTTCGGTTGTCGAAGAAACCTTGGGCTTAAATCTATCGCCCTCCGAGCACCGTTCGAAACGGCGCCGTCACTCGTTGCGGAGACGCCGTCGTTCGCTCTCGACATTCACCAGCTGCTGCTGAAGGTCGCGGTACTTCTGCGGTTCCGCCGCCGAATCGGCGCGCTGCAGGGCACCGAGCAGGTCAGCCTTCGTGCGAAGCAGGTCGCGGTCGACGAGGTCGCTGGCGACCCGAGCGCAGTATGCGGCCATCTTCTCCTTGCGCTCCGGGATCGGGCCAACCGCCAGCTGCTGCACCAGGCTGGCGTAGCTGGTCGGAACCTCCGCCGTCACCGCCGACACCCACTCCGGCGACTCGAGCGAACCGATGCTCGCAGCCACCGCATCCCGCACCACAGTGAGAGTCGCGTTGACGAAACGCACGCGGGACACGCGTTCGACCAGCGTGCGCCCGACATCCCCCGGGTACTGCAGGATCGCCATGAGCGCATCGCGTTCCTGCCGGGTCGGAGGGTCGACCGGAAGGTCGGTGAGCGAGAACTCGGCGGGGCGGGCAGTCTCGTCAGCCTCGGCGCGCGCGGGTGCCGCATGAGGGGTCGTCGATCGAGCCGCGGTGATCGCCCTCGAAACCTCCGAGGGCTCCATGCCGAGCCAGCCCGCGAGACTGCGGGTGTAGCCCACGCTCATGGCCTGGTCGCGGATGCTCGCAACAACCGGCGCCGACTCCCGCAGCGCCGCAACGCGCCCCTCGACGGTCTCGAGATTGTGCGCATCCAGGTGACGGCGGATCATGAACTCGAACATGGGGCGACGCTGCCGCACCAGTGCGCGCACGGCGTCGTCGCCCTTGTTGAGGCGAAGATCGCACGGGTCAAGGCCGTCCGGTGCGACAGCGACGAAGGTCTGCGCCGCGAAACGCTGCTCCTCGGCGAAAGCGCGGCTCGCGGCCTTCTGCCCCGCCTCATCCGGATCGAAGGTGAAGATGACTTCGCCGGTGCCCGTCGTGTCCGCGTTGTCGACATCCCCGATGACGCGACGCACGATCTTGATGTGGTCGACGCCGAACGCCGTGCCGCAGGTGGCCACAGCGGTCGTCACACCGGCCAGGTGACAAGCCATCACGTCGGTGTAGCCCTCGACCACAACGACCTGCCTGCTGCGCGAAATGTCTTTGCGAGCCAGGTCGAGCCCGTACAGTACCTGGCTCTTGTGGTAGACGGCCGTTTCGGGAGTATTCAGGTATTTGGGACCGTTGTCGTCATCCAGCAGCTTGCGGGCGCCGAAGCCGAGCGTCGCGCCGGTAATGTCGCGGATCGGCCAGACCAGCCGACCGCGGAACCGGTCGTAGACATCCCCGCGGTCACCCCTGCCGAGGAGACCCGCGGTGACCAGCTCCTCTTCGGAGTAGCCGAGAGTCTTCAGGTGCTTGCTGAGGGCACCACCGCGTGGGGCGAATCCGACCCCGAACCGCTCGGCTGCCGAGGCATCGAAACCCCGGGAGCCGAGGAATGCCCGGCCGGGCTCCGCCTCCGGGGTCTTCAGCTGGGCGATGAAGAAATCTTCGGCCGCTTTGTTGGCCGCGAGGATGCGCGCCCGCACACCATGGTCGCTGGCCTGCCCGCCATCCTCGTAGTGGAGTTCGTACCCGATGCGGGCGGCCATGCGCTCCACTGCCTCGGAGAAGGTGACGTGGTCCATCTTCTGCAGGAAAGTGAAAACGTCGCCGCCCTCGCCGCAGCCGAAGCAGTGGTAGAAACCGACCTGGGGGCGCACGTGGAAACTCGGGCTGCGCTCCTCATGGAACGGGCACAGGCCCTTCATCGAGCCGACGCCGGCGTTCTTCAGCGTGACGTATTCGCCGACGATGTCGGCAATGTTCGTGCGTGACCGAACCTCGTCGATATCGCTTCGTCGGATCAGGCCTGCCACGCCCCCGATTCTACGGTCGCACCCCGACGCCCGCTGGCGGTGACTGCACAGCGCGCGGTCGCCGCGAACCGCGCCCCGAAGCGCCTCGTCGAACGCCGCTGGTCAGGTTGCACGATAGAGCGTGCGGTAATAGTCGATGCGTTCCACGTCAGGGTCGATGCCGTACGCGTTCCAGAACACCCGTTCGTCGAAGTCGGCATAGTTCCAGCCCAACGACATCGTCGCGACCGCAAGATCGGCCCAGCGGTCGGCGATCCCAAGCCGAGCCATGTCGACGCTCGCCAGGAAACTCCCGTCGTGGGTCAGCAACGTATTCGGCGCGCAGGCGTCGCCGTGGCAGACCACCAGCCGATCCAGCGGAGGGGGCCCGCGCAGCGCGGTTGGCAGCGTGCGCGCGGATCCCTCGGCGGCAGCCAGTCGAACGTCGACCCCCCAGTCGAATGGACAATCGTCGATGGGCAGCGCGTGGAGAGCTCGCAGGCCGACCGCGATCGCGCGAATCGCGTCCACCGGCCGGCTGAGCCACAGCGGGTCGACGGCGGAACGCCCTGGCAGCGCGACCGTCACCAACAGCTCGACCTCGCCCGTGACCACGTAGTCGATCACCTCCGGAGCGGGATGCCGCCCCGCCAACCACCGAAGGCGCTGCGCTTCCGCGGCGAGCGACTCACCGGAGTCCAGCCGGTTCCACTTGATGTACCGGGCCGAACGCCCGTCAACGCGACCGGTGAGCCCGCCCACCTCGTTCTGCCAGACGAGAGTGACGCTACCGCCCGCGGCATGCTGCATCTCGGTTGGTATCGGCAGATCCCGCCCCGGGAGGGAGGCCAGCGGCTGCGTCACGGCCCGATTCTACGTTTCCCCGCCATTACCCCGTCGAGAATTCAGGCATCTCGTTCGGGCCACTGGCGGCCTGCGCCGGGCCGGCAAGGGATGCGCGCCGAGGCTGATGCGATATGCCTGAATTTTCGACAGGGCACGACCGGGACGCACAAGAAGCAGCCGCGCGAACACGGCGGTCGACGCGTCAGCCGACGAGACGCTCGTGCCAGGCCATCGCCGACTGGTCGGTCAGCGAGGCGACCTGGTCCACGATCACGCGGCGTCGTTCAGCATCCGTGGCCGCAGCGTTCCAGTCCTCGGCGAATCCCGCATCGAGGCTGCGGGCGCCCGTCGCGTACAGCGTCTCCGCCAACGCGGTGAGAATGGAACGCTGCCTCGAGTAGAGGGGCTGGCGGGCGTTTGTTGACATGACATTGGCCGCGACTATGCCCTTCAGCACGGCGATTTCCGCCGTGATCTCGCGCGGGACGACGACGTTCGCCGAAAACCGGATGAGGGAATCCTGAGGGAATGCCGCTCGAGTCGCCGTCACCGCAGCGCCCAGGAAGCGGCCGATGAGTTGGCTGGTCAGGTTCTTCAGGCGCCCCTGGGCCGCGCGGGTGCCATCCCAGCCGCTCAGCCACACCTCAAGGTTGTCCAGCCGGTCGAACGCAGCGATCAGCTCGTCGTGCGACAACTCGCCGCCGATCCAGGCGAACATCGAATCGACCAACTCGTCGTGGTTTACCCGGGCTCCCAGGGACCCGACGTCGATGTAGCCTCCGAACACGGCGTCCTCGAAGTCGTGCACGGAGTAACCGATATCGTCGCTGAGGTCCATCACCTGGGCCTCGATGCAGAGCCGCCGCGGAGGTGCATCCTTTCGCAGCCACTCAAACGCGGCCACGTCGTCGGCGTAGAAACCGAACTTGCTTCGTCCGCTCGGATCGGGGACGCCGTCTGACTGCGGCCACGGGTATTTGCAGCTCGCATCGAGACTCGCCCTGGTGAGGTTAAGGCCGTAGCTGCGGCCATCCGCGCCGAACACCTTCGGCTCGATCCGGGTTAGCACGCGCAGGGTCTGCGCGTTGCCCTCGAACCCCCCGATGTCGCGCGACCAGTCGTTCAGCGCTCGCTCGCCGTTGTGGCCGAACGGCGGATGCCCCAGGTCGTGGGCGAGGCACGCGGTGTCGACGACGTCTGGGTCGAGCCCGAGGCTGGAGGCGAGCTCACGGCCCACCTGGGCGACTTCGAGCGAATGCGTCAGCCGGTTGCGGGCGAAGTCGAGCCCGGCGGCGGGACTGAGCACCTGCGTCTTCGCGGCAAGTCGTCGCAGGGCGCTCGAGTGCAACAACCGGGCCCGGTCGCGAGCGAAATCGCTGCGGCGGCTCGAGTGCTCCTCCGGAAACCAGCGCTCGGCATCCGACGCCGAATAGCCGGACCCACCGGGATGGGCCGCCGCGCGCACGTTCCCAGCGCCACCGCGCTCGGCTCCGTCAGCCTCCACTGTGGTGCAGCTCCGCCTCGGTCAGCTCGGCGCGATGGGTCTCCTGCAGCTCCCGGCTGTCGAGCCAGCGATCGGGAAGCGACGGGTTCTTCGGGGTTCCGGCACGCCCGCGCTGACCTTCCGCGTCGGGGCCGGGGTACGGCTGGGTCCAGTCCAGTTGGGCGAGCAGGTCATCCATCATTGCCAGCGACTGCACGGTTGCGAGACTCGCGCGAAGCTCGCCGCCGACCGCGTAACCCTTGAAATACCAGGCGACATGCTTGCGGATGTCACGGCACGCGCGATCTTCGTCGCCGTCGAAGAACTCGACCAGAAGCTCCGCGTGCCGTTTGAACGCGGTTGCCACGAAACCCAGGTCGGGTTCGAACTTGGTCCTCGAGCCAGACTCGGTGGGTGCAGTCGGTGACGCTCCCGCCTGAGCTCCGGTCTCTATGCCGGGACCGTTTGAGCGGCGACCAAACGCCGAAGCCAGGTCGCCGAACAGCCACGGTCGACCGAGGCAACCTCGCCCAACGACCACGCCGTCGGCGCCGGTCTCGCGCATCATCCGCACCGCGTCCTCGGCGCTCCAGATGTCACCGTTTCCCAGCACTGGAACACTCGTGACGGTGTTCTTGAGAGTCTCGATCGCTGCCCAGTCCGCGGTACCCGAGTAGAACTCAGCCGCCGTGCGCGCGTGAAGCGCGATGCTCGACACGCCTGCGCCCTCTGCGATTCGACCCGCCTCGAGATAGGTCAGGTGGTCGGAGTCGATGCCCTTGCGCATCTTTATGGTCAGCGGCACTTCTCCCGCCGCGCGTACCGCGCCCTCGACGATGTCGCGGAAGAGGTCCGTCTTCCACGGGAGCGCGGCGCCACCGCCCTTGCGAGTGACCTTCGGTACCGGGCATCCGAAATTCAGATCGATGTGGTCGGCGCGATCCTCGGCGACCAGCATCGTCACCGCCTCGGCGACCGTCCTCGGGTCGACGCCGTACAACTGGATGCTGCGTGTCGTCTCCGACTCGTGGTGGCGGATGAGACGCATGCTCTCCGGGGTGCGCTCGACGAGTGCGCGGCTGGTGATCATCTCGCTGACATAAAGGCCCGCTCCGTACTCGCGACAGAGCCTGCGGAAGGCCGTGTTCGTGATGCCCGCCATGGGCGCGAGGATGACCGGAACGTCGAGATCGAGACGACCGATTTTTAACATCGTGTTACGGCGCGCGGCGTCAGTTGATACCGCGCTGTCAGCGGCGAGAATAGGCATTACACCTGATTCTTCCAGAAAGTGGGGAACGCATGGCCGATGCAGACCGGCTTGACGTGCTTCGCTTCGTCGATCATCCGGTCGAGCGCCGGTCGGCATGGGGCCCAGGCGAATACCAGAGCCGACAGATCGAGGTGAATGGCCGACTGCTCGGGGACCTGCTCGCCGCCCGCACCGGAACGCCCGTCGAGCAATCGACACCAATTGTGGACGAACACGTGGGAGTGATCACCCCGGCCGCCTACCTGCGAGCACTGCTGGGCGGACCCAAAGACGACGTGCTCGCGGATGGACGCGTCGCGATCGGATACTGCGACGCCTGCCTCGACGGCACCTGCGGCACACTGCTCGCGGCGACATTGGGGGTCGACGGGGACGTGGTCTCGTGGTCCGGCATCGGGCTCGAGGTCTACGACGACGGAGTGGCACCACGCCTGACGCCATTCTGGAAGAAAGCCAACGCGAACGCGGCGCCACCCGACCCGGCTCGATGGGTGCCCACCCCGTTCAGCCCAGACCTAACGCTCCGCTTCTCGCGCGACCAGTATCTCGAGGTACTTCAGGCCGAACGGCGCCGGCTCGCTGCTCGCTCATGACCGGACGCGAACGTGTGCAGGCTGACGCCGACGCGCGCGGCATCCAGGTCGAGTTCCTGGAGCGGCCCGCCGCACGTTCACTCGAAGAAGCGGCAGCACTGATGAACCTCCCCGCGTCGAGCGTCATCAAGACGCTCGTGGTCAAGCGGCACGATGGTGACTTCCTCTTCGCGCTTGTGCCCGGCGACCGGCAGATCTCCTGGGCGAAACTGCGTGCGGTCGTCGGGGTAAACAAACTCCAGCTGCCGGACGCATCCGTTGCTCTCGAAGCGACCGGTTACGAACGCGGAACCATCGTGCCGCTCGGGAGCACCACGGCGTGGCCGGTCTACGCGGACAGTCGAGTCGCCGGGCGCATCGCCCTCGGAGCGGGCGAACACGGAGTCAGTGCGCTCGCCGAGGCCGGGCAACTCCTCACAGGACTCGGCGCGACGGTCGCCGATATCACCGACTGACGCTGCGCACGGGCGCCGGTGAACGGGCGCTAGATGCGGTCGTCATCCAGCCGGCGATTGACGATCGCCTGCTCGTGATGGTCAGGAATCTCGCAGAAATCGCCATCGCAGACTGCGGCCGATGGGTCACCCACCAAAATCAGCGGGCTGGTGATCGGATCAGTCATTTCGCGCTCTCCTGCTCCAGGGCCGACTTCTCGCGCTCGACCTGTTCCAGCACGTTAGCGAAGGTGGCGGCATCCTGGGCGCCGGACACCCCGTATTTCTCATCGAACACGAAAAACGGAACCCCGTTTATGCCGTACGCCTCGGCCTGCGCGACGTCGGCCTTCACATCCGCGAGGAAGGTGTTGTCGGTCAGCACCTGCACCGCCTCCGCGCGGTCGAGGCCGATCTCGGCCGCGAGATCGGCGAGGTCATCAATGCGACCGACATGGCGACCGTCGACGAAGTAGGCCTTCAGCAGGCGCTCCTTCATATCGAGCTGGCGACCCTTGCTTTTCGCGAAATGGATCAACTCGTGAGCCTTCACCGTGTTGGTCTGGTGCACATGGTCGTAGTCGTAATCGAGGCCGACGCTCGCGGCTATGCCAGTGACGCGGGCCAGCATCTCGTCGGCCTGCTGCACAGACACACCCTTGTGCTGGGACAGGTAATCCTTGGGGGTGCCGTCGAAATCCACCGGTGTGTCCGGGGCCAGTTCGAACGAGTGGTACTCCACATCGACCTCGCCATCGAACCCGGCAACTGCCGCCTCGAACTTGCGCTTGCCGATGTAGCACCAGGGGCACTGCACGTCTGACCAGATGTCGACCTTGATCGCGTTACTCACACCAGCAACAACTCGCCTGCCCCCTCCCCCTATTCCCGCCGGCCCCACCTGCTACCTCGCCAGCCCCGACCCCCTGTCGAAAATTCAGGAGATCGGCGCGGGGGCCGTCGGCGGAACCCTCTCAACGCGGGGGCATGCAGCGGGTCGCGGCGCGATGGTCCTGAATTTTCGAACACAACGCCGCGATCGGAGAGGGCTGCGGCAACCGCGGACTGAAATCGATCCCAGTCGTGAAAGATCATGTTGGCGCTCGGTCGCATCGCCTGCTTGTGATCGAGGGTTATGTCGACGTCCTTGCTCCTGTCGTATTCGAAACGTTCGAGGTGATGCTCTCGGCCATCGACCTCAACCCCTATCTCGTCCTCGACGACAAGGTCGATTCGCTGGGAGTCCCCGAGAGGCACCTGAGAGACGACCCGGTACCCGGCCAACCGAAAACGGGTGCGCGCAAGACTCTCGGGAAGCGACTCGCAGGCCGAGTCGACCCACTCCCGAATACCTCGGCGCTCGACCGGCAGGCGAAGCGTGAGAGTCTCCAGATCAATGGTGTCGATTTGCGCTGTGTGCAACGCCCAGTCGAGAGCCGCGACAGCAACTTCGAACTCCTCATCGAGAACGACCCGCTCGAGCGCGTCCAGCAAGCCGACCGATATCGCTGTTCCTCGCGCCGCCTGCTCCCGGGAGCTCCAGTGGACCACGACACCGGCATGAGCCTGAAGATTCAGCCGCCGATGCCTGTTGTTCTGGGTACGGAGTCTCGCCGCGTTTCCGTTCACCGCGACGTGGAGGGGATGCCCGCCGAGAACCCAGCCGCCCTGCGCGATGATCGCCGAAATTCCCGTCAGCCTGCCTCCGACGCGAACCGCCCGAAGACCAGGGCTATGCTCGCCCATCGTCGAATACCACCCGTTCCGAACCCGCACAACGTCGCCGGTTCGCACCGCGTAGGTGAGGTCCCGGTCATGCGCGCCTCTGCGCACAAGTTGCTGCTTTTGAGCCATGCCGCCCAAGCTGTCGACGATTTCGGAAAGCAATGCCATCCCGGCATCCAACGCCGTACCGGCTCGGACCCCGGGACGAGTTCTCCGATCCGTGGATCCAGCGCGTCACGCCCCGGAGGTGCAGGACATGACATCCCATCCGCGCGGTCACAACTGCTGCAAATTCAGGATTCCCGTCGACCCCTTGGAGTTGGGGCCAATAGTTGCGGGCGAGCCTCGCCCTGGCAGTTACCGATTGCCTGAATTTTCGACTGGGCTTTGAGGAGAGGGCGTCCGCAGCGACGAGTGGGACTACAGACACGCCTCCATGCGGCCTGGCCTCACGGCAGGATGCGGCCGGGTGCCATTGCTCGCGACAGGACACGGCCGGGTGCTGCTTGCTGCGGGCAGGTGGCACAATTTGCAGCAGGACGAGCTCTAAGCGCCCAGGAGGTTCTCGGCGAGGTAGGCGGTGAGTCGGTCGAGCGACACCCGCTCCTGACCCATCGTGTCGCGTTCGCGCACGGTGACCGCGTTGTCCTCGAGGGAATCGAAGTCGACCGTGACGCAGAACGGCGTACCGATCTCGTCCTGGCGACGGTATCGACGACCGATGGCGCCAGCGTCGTCGAAGTCGATGTTCCATAGCTTGCGGAGGTTCGCGGCAACCGTCTTCGCAAGAGGCGACAACTGCTCGTTGCGCGACAACGGCAGCACGGCGACTTTGACTGGCGCTAGACGGCGGTCGAGCCGCAGCACGGTGCGCTTATCGACGCCACCCTTGGTGTTCGGCGCCTCGTCCTCGCTGTACGCGTCGATCAGGAACGCCATCAAAGCGCGCGTCAGGCCGAATGCAGGCTCGATCACAAACGGAATCCATCGCTCGTTCTTCGCCTGGTCGAAATACGACAGGTCGACACCGGATGCCGCCGAGTGTGTCTTCAGGTCGAAGTCGGTGCGGTTCGCGACACCCATCAACTCGCCCCATTCGCTACCAGCGAAGCGGAACCGATACTCGAGGTCGACCGTGCGTTTGGAGTAGTGGGAGAGCTTCTCTTTCGGATGCTCGAACCGACGCACATTGCCAGGGGTGAGCCCGAGCCCAGTGAACCACTCCTCGCAGTTGTCGATCCAGTACTGGAACCATTCCTCGTCCGTGCCCGGCTCGACGAAGAACTCCATCTCCATCTGCTCGAACTCCCGCGTACGGAAGATGAAGTTTCCCGGGGTGATCTCGTTGCGGAAACTCTTACCGACCTGTGCGATACCGAACGGCGGCTTCATGCGAGAGGAACCGAGAACGTTGGCAAAGTTGGTGAAGATGCCTTGGGCCGTCTCGGGCCGCAGGTAGTGCAGCCCTTCTTCGTTGTCCACCGGGCCGAGAAAAGTTTTCAGTAGGCCGGAGAAGTTCTGAGGCTCCGTCCATGCGCCCGGCTGGCCGGTATCCGGGTCCTTGATGTCGGCGAGCCCGTTGACCGGCGGATGCCCGTGCTTCTCCTCGTACTGCTCGAGCAGGTGGTCGGCACGGTAGCGCTTGTGCGTGTGCAGCGACTCCACCAGCGGGTCGCTGAAGACCTCGACGTGGCCCGACGCTTCCCACACCCTGCGCGGCAGGATCACCGCCGAATCGAGCCCGACGATGTCGTCGCGACCCTGCACCATGAACTGCCACCACTGGCGCTTGATGTTCTCTTTGAGAGCTACGCCGAGCGGGCCATAGTCCCAGGCCGAGCGCGAACCGCCGTAGATCTCCCCCGACTGGAAAACGAATCCCCGGCGCTTAGCGAGGGCGATGACGGCGTCGAGGGGATTTGGCGTTGCCACGAGTTACTCCAGTGTTCAGCCGAGCTGGATGCGCGGTCGAGGTGTGCACCAAGCCTATCGGCTAGCGGACGTGGGACTCGTCGGGCGGGTCTTCGCGCAACTCCCATGGAATTTCGCCCGTGAGCTCGACGGCCTCTTCGGGTGGGCGCCCGAATGCGATCGGCGACGCGCCGTAGCCGGGGATCTGCATGGATCCGGGCGTATAAGCGGTGGGTGGCTCCTCGACTTCGTCGCCGAGAGGCTCGCCGCGGCCGAACAGAACTCCGTGTTCGCGCGGTTCTTTCTCGGTCATGCACTTAGATTATCCGCCGAAGGTGGCGCTGCCCTGTCGCAAATTCAGGAATCCCGCTCGCGCGGCTCGCGTGGGACGCGGCAAACCTGCGGTACCAGTGACGAGAGTCCTGAATTTTCGACGGGGGTTGGGGCGGGATCAGCCCCGGAGGGCGGCCACAACTGCCGCAACATCCGCTTCGGTGTTCCACAGGTGGAAGGAGGCCCGTAGACGGCCCGCGCGTCCGGACGCGCGGATGCCCGCCGAAATCAGCTTGCCGAGCTCCTGCTTATCGGGGTCGGACCAGGTCACGATCGCCTGGTGCTGCTGCGGGATGCCGAGCGCGTCACAGAGTTGGTCGCCGAGACCGGATGCGTGTTCCCAGACCGAGGAGATATCGAGGCCCGCGAACAGGGCGATTGCCTGCTCGGCCCCCACCCAGGCCTGCCAGGCGGGTGAGACGTCGAACTGGCGCGCGTCGAGCGCGAGGTGCATCGATGGCCCGTAGCAGGACTGCCACACGTCGTCGCCCGCATACCAGCCGGCCTGCATTGGCCGAAGGAGCGCCTGCATCCGCGGCGAAACGGTGAGGAACGCGACTCCGCGCGGCGAGCATAGCCACTTGTAGGTGTGGCAGACCGTTGCGTCCCATTTCGTGGCATCCACGGGCAGCACGCCCGCTGCCTGGGTGACATCGCAGAAGGTGAGCGCGCCGCGCCGCGCCGCCGCCTGCGCGATGGCATCGCCGTCAGCGACGACGCCAGTCGCGGACTGCACGAGCGAGAACGATACAAGCCAGGTGTCCTCGGTGATCGAATCGGCGAGTGCCTCGAGGGGGACCGATCGAACACGGATGTCGGGCCGCTGCTGGAACGGGAACACGATAGACGAGAAGTCGCCGTCAACGCACAGCACCTCGGCGCCAGCGGGCACGGCGGCAGCGACGAGCGCTGCCAGGACGGATGTCTGCGACCCTGTCGCGACCCGGTCCGCGCCGATTCCGACCAGCCGCGCGTACGATTCACGCGTGTTGGCGACGATCGCATCGTAGCCCTGCGGGTCTCGGTCGGCCCGGAACCACGCGTCGAGGTCGGCGCGAAGCGCCTCGACCGAGGCTCGCGGCGGTAGGCCGATCGACGCAACGGCAAGATACCCGCTCGCGTCGCCGAATTCGGCGGCGGCGGCCTCGACCGACATCGGGGCTGCCGCCGACGGGACGGACGGGATGATGAGGGATGCCGATGTCATGTCCCCAGCTTCCCCGGCGCGGACCCATCCAACAAGGCCAGCATTCCGATGCGATCAATAACACGACGTTATGATTACGGCATGGATACCGAGCTCGACCTGCACTCGATCCGCATCGTGCGGGCCATCGCCGAGACCGGAACGATCACCGGCGCGGCACGCGAACTCGGCTTCAGCCAACCCGCGATCAGCCAGCATCTGCAGCGCACGGAGGCACGCCTGGGGGTGCCGCTGGTCATCCGCGCGGGTCGCAGCATCCGCCTCACCGAGGCCGGCCAGCTGCTCGCGCGCCACGCCGTAGCGATCTCCTCGGCCATGGATGCGGCTGCGGGCGACCTCGCCGAACTCGCCGGAATGCGCACGGGTACCGCCCGGATCGCGGCGTTCCCGACGGCGTCGTCGACGATCATCCCTCGACTGTTGCGCACGATGGCCCAGAAACATCCGGGCATCGGCGTCACCTACGTCGAGGCCGAGCCACCTGAGGCGCTGACGATGCTGCGCGAGGGCACGATCGACCTGGCCATCACATTCAGCTACCCGGGCGACCGCGCCGATCCGCACCGGGACATCACCTCGGGCCTCAGCCTCACGCCGCTGTTCAGCGAGGAGGTTGTTCTCGCTCTCCCTGAGGATCACCCGCAGGCCGAGTTTCACGACGTCGACCTCCGCACCCTCGATCGGGAGCGCTGGATCGCCGGATGCCCGCTCTGCCGAGGCCACCTTCTCACCGTGTGCGAGTCGGCTGGCTTCGATCCCGTCATTGACCACGAGACGGACAACGCCGTCGCAGTCCTGCATCTCGTCGCGAGCGGACTTGGCGTGGCCCTGCTCCCCCGGCTCGCTCTCGCGACGGCGACGGTGCCGCCCGGTGCGACGATCCGGGCAACGTCGCCTGCGACGACCCGGAGTATCCAGTTGGTGCGGCACGCGGACGCTTCACGCGTCCCGAGCCTCGCGGCAACGATCGCGGCCACGCGCGGCGTCGTCGGTGACGACTGGGGACTGCGCCGAGCATCCTGAGCCAGCGCGGAGACTAGCTGCGTACGACCGTCCACCGGAAACCGGACCACTGCACCGAGATCGGCGGGAGTGCGCCGGTGGTTGGACTCCCGTTGAAGAAGACGATTTTCTGCTGCCGCCGGTCACTCGGATCAACAGTCGCCGACACGCCGTACGAGGTCGCGTAACCCTGCTCGCGTGTGAGCAGCGCGGCGCCGTCGGCCTCGGTCGCACCGTTGCCCATCACGGCGGCGACGCTCTTGCCACTCGCGGAAAGCAACACAGTGCGCAGAGCGGCGATATACGGGTCGAGGGCCGTGGAATCGGCGGCCGGGTCGTGGGTCAACACACCCGCCGGCAGGGTCGATGCTGCCGCGGCGACTGTGGTGCCCGAGAACGTCGACGTGAAGTGGATGCCCAGCGGACCCGAATAGTGCACGGTGATCGACGTCATGTACCCGACCTGCCCGTCGGCAGGAGTCAGGCTGAAGCCAAGGTAGCGCAGGCCACCGCCATCCAGCTGGTACGGAGTCTTCTCCGACGTCACCGCCCAGGTCGGTATCGATCCGGTGCTGGCGTGGGAGCCGCTCTGCTGGCGCTCCAGGTAGACCGTCGGAGGGCCGCTCGACTGCGTGGCGTTCGTAGTAATGCTGGTGATGGTGATGGGCCATGGGGCGGTGTTTCGCAGCCAGCCGACCTGTGCATAGACGGGTTTGGTCGCCTTGGCCTGCTCCAGTTCGGACCCCGCGCCACCGAAGGTCAGGCCCGTCGAGGTGCCCAGGTAGAGCACGGCGAATCCGCAGCCGAGCACGATCGCCAGGAAGACGAATCCCGTGATCGTTCGTACCGATTTGCGCATGGTCTCTTCCGCTGGTCCTATACGCCGGGCGCGTCGATGGCGCCCCCAAAACGACGATTCCTCGAAGCGTACATTGCGACAGCCTGCCACAGGTCGACGCGGGAGAAGTCGGGCCACAGTGTGTCGAGAAACACCATTTCGGCGTACGCGCTCTGCCAAAGCAGGAAATTACTGGTGCGTTGCTCGCCGGAGCTGCGCACGAACAAGTCGACGTCGGGCAGGTCGGGCGTGTACAGCGCGCGCTGGATCGACTTCTCAGTTATGCCGGACGGGCTCAGCCGCCCCTGAGCGACCTCGGTCGCAAGCGCGCGCATCGCATCCGTGAGCTCATTGCGGCCCCCGTAGTTGACGCACATGGTGAGCGTCAGCACCGAGTTCGAGGCAGTCAGCCGCTCGGCGAACTGCAGCTCCTTCACGACGGATGTCCACAGCCTGGGACGACGGCCCGCCCACCGCACCCGCACGCCCCAGTCATTCAGCTGGTCCCTGCGGCGATGCAGGACATCGCGGTTGAAGCCCATCAGGAAGCGCACCTCCTCCGGCGAACGCTTCCAGTTCTCGGTCGAAAATGCATAGACGCTCAGGTGCTTCACGCCGATCTGGATGGCTCCCGCCACCACATCGAGCAGTGCCGCCTCGCCGGCGCGGTGGCCCTCGATGCGCGTCAGCCCCTTACCGTTAGCCCATCGGCCGTTTCCGTCCATGACGATCGCGACGTGGTCAGGTACGGCCGGGGCAGGGATCGCGGGCGGGTAGAGCCCGGTCCAGTCAACCGGCTTGAACTCGACCGCGTCCTTGTGGGTCCTGGGGGCGGGCAACTTCGGCGCGCGGTCTTTCGGCGAGGGGTCCTTTGCTGTGGGTGAGGGGTCCTTTGGCGCCGGGTCCTTTGGCGATGGGGGCTTCAGGCCCGGGTTCACGAGCGCATCCCGGCGGCGCGCGGAGCCGTGCGATCCACGTGCTGCAGGGAGCGCAGCCCGCGTTCGAGATGGAACTGGGTGTACGCGGCAACGACACCGCTCGCCTGGCTGCGCTCGCGGTCGGATGCCGCCTCAACTGACTCCCAGTCGCCCGCGAGCAGGGCCGCGAGCAGGTCCAGGGTGCCGGCATCCAGCCGTGGCGCACCGGGCGGGGCGACCGCGTCCGCGACCACACCGCCAAGCTGGACGACGAACGCCGAATGCGGCCCGGGAGCACCTGTCACTGCGCAATCCACGAAACTCGGCGCCCAACCCGCGATCGACAGGGAACGCAGCAGGAATGAGTCAAGAATGAGGCCCGAGGGATGCTCGTGCCGGGACAGCGCACGCAGGCCGCCGACCAGCAGGAGGTATTGCTGCAGGCTGCCGCTGTCATCCGTGATCTTGTCGGTCGTTTCGACCATCGCATTAGCGGCCGTGTAGCTGCCGTAGTCGGCGGCGATCTCGGCACCGTAGGCCCCGAGGGACTCGGCCTGGGTGACGATGTCGAGGCTGCGACCCTCATACAGCTGCACGTCGACGACCATGAACGGTTCGAGCCGCGACCCGAACTTCGACGCGGTTCGTCGCACGCCCTTCGCGACTGCGCGGATCTTGCCGTGCTGCCTGCTGAGCATCGTGACGATGCGGTCGGCTTCACCCAGTTTGTGGGTGCGCAGCACGACGGCTTCATCACGGTAGAGGGGCACCTACCTAGTATCCACTCGCGTCCTATGAACTTGCCTCCGCCGAGCGGATGAGCTCCGATCGCCCACGCCCGTTCGTCGCCCACGGCCCCCCGCAGCGCTGCCCAGCGCTCTCACGCACCGCACTCAACGGCGCCCACCGCCTCGAGCCCTCTGCCCAGTCGAAAATTCAGGCAATCGGTCGAGCGCCACAACGCCCCACCGCGGTTACGCGCGGCAGGGCATCGGCCGTCGAAACGGAACTCCTGAATTTTCGACGGGGCGGAGAGGTCGAGGAGATTAGGCGGCGGCGAGAAGGTTAGACGGCGGCGAGCTCGAGGTCGTCGGACTCGGCGCGGACGGCGCGGTTGATCGCGGAGACCACAGCCTTGAGCGACGCAGTCGAGATGTCGGCATCGATGCCAACGCCCCAGATCGTCTTGCCGTTCACCCGCAGTTCGACGTAGGAGGCTGCATGCGCGTCGCCACCTGCGCTGAGGGTGTGCTCGCTGTAGTCGAACAGCTCGATGTCCAGACCGTGCTCGACCATGACCGCCAGGAAGGCCGCGATGGGCCCGGTTCCACTCGCCTCGGTTTCGTCGACCTGTTCTCCGACCCGCAGTTTCACGGTCAGATTGGTCGTCCCAGTCATATCGCTCGACGTGCGGGTCGAGAGCAACTCGAAACGGCCCCACTTGTCTTCGTCCTGCCGCGCCGGCAGGTACTCGTCCTTGAAGATCTCCCAGATCTCGTCGCTCGTCACCTCGCCGCCCTCGGCGTCGGTCTTGGCCTGAACGACACCGCTGAACTCGATCTGCAGCTTGCGCGGCAAGTCGATCGCGTGATCAGTTTTGAGCAGGTAGGCAACGCCGCCCTTGCCGGACTGCGAATTGACCCTCACCACCGCTTCGTAGCCGCGACCCAGATCCTTCGGGTCCACGGGCAGGTAAGGAACGGCCCACTCGAGCTCGTCGACCGTGACGCCCCTGGCGGCCGCATCGGCCGCCATAGCTTCGAAGCCCTTCTTGATAGCGTCCTGGTGCGATCCGCTGAACGCGGTGTAGACGAGGTCACCGGCCCACGGGCTGCGCTCGTGCACCTTCAGCTGGTTGCAGTATTCGGCGGTCCGTCGGATCGCGTCCAGGTCACTGAAGTCGATCTGCGGGTCGATCCCCTGGGTGAACAGGTTGATGCCCAGTGCGACCAGGTCGACGTTGCCGGTGCGCTCACCATTGCCGAACAGGCAACCCTCGATGCGGTCGGCGCCAGCCTGGTACCCCAGTTCGGCGGCCGCGATCGCGGTGCCCCGGTCGTTGTGCGGATGAAGGCTGAGCAGCACATTCTCGCGGTGGTTCAGGTGACGCGACATCCACTCGATCGAATCGGCGTACACGTTGGGCGTCGCCATCTCGACGGTTGACGGCAGGTTGATGATCACCTTGCGGTCCGCGGTCGGCTGGAACACCTCGAGCACCTGGTTGCAGATGTCGAGCGCGAACTCGAGCTCGGTGCCGGTGTAGCTTTCGGGCGAGTACTCGTAGTAGATCTCGGTGCCTGGAGCGAGCTTCTCGGCCTCCTTGCAGAGGCGAGCGCCCTCGAGCGCGATGTCGATGATGCCCTGCTTGTCGGTGCGGAACACGACATCCCGCTGCAGGATGCTCGTCGAGTTGTACAGGTGCACGATCGCCTGCTTCGCGCCCTTGATCGACTCGTAGGTGCGGTTGATGAGCGCTTCGCGAGCCTGGGTGAGCACCTGGATGGTGACATCATCCGGGATCAGGTCGTCGTCGATCAGCGAACGAACGAAATCGAAGTCGGTCTGGCTGGCGCTCGGAAATCCGACCTCGATCTGCTTGTAGCCCATGCGCACGAGCAGGTCGAACATGATGCGCTTGCGCTCGGGGCTCATCGGATCGATGAGCGCCTGGTTTCCGTCGCGCAGGTCGACCGCGCACCACATGGGTGCAGCAGTGATGCGCTTCGCCGGCCAGGTGCGGTCGGGCAACTCGACGGCGAACTGCTCGGAGTAGGAACGGTACTTGTGCGTCGGCATTGCCGACGGCTTCTGGGTGTTTTTCATCAGGTATCTCTTCCTTCAAGTCTGAGGTGGTCAGCCAATGGCAAACTCCGCGACGAGGGAGGCCTGTTTAGGACTCGTCGCGGCAGCTAAGAAGGAGCAGACCGGAAAACACATGCTCAGGCTACCACCGTCCCGCGGCCCCGTCGGAAATTCAGGAGTTCGGTGCAGCCCACGACGCCATTTCGGGCCGGTCGCGCAGGCGTGGTGACGAGATTCCTGAATTTTCAACATGGCAGGTGGGGTTGGGGTGGCAGCGGGCGGCCGCGGCAACGGGTGACAGCGGGTGACAGCGGCGCGACAGCGCGGTGGCGACAGGATTGGGCCAGTCGCAAAGGAGACACCATGACTGCTGCAATCGAGGCACACGGCCTCATCAAGCACTTCGGCAAGACGAAAGCGCTCGACGGCATCGACCTGACCGTGGAGGAGGGCCGAGTTCTCGGCGTCCTCGGTCCGAACGGCGCCGGCAAGACGACAGCGGTGCGCATTCTCGCCACGCTGCTCAAACCCGACTCGGGCACGGCGACGGTCGCCGGCCTCGATGTCGTTCACCAGGCGCGCGCGGTGCGCCGCAAGATCGGCCTCACCGGCCAGTTCGCCAGCGTGGATGAAGACCTCACCGGCATGCAGAACCTGGTCATGATCGGCCAATTGCTTGATCTCACTACCGCGCAGGCCAGGGTGCGCGCGAAGGAGCTGCTCGAGGAGTTCGACCTGACTGATGCGGCCGGACGGCTCGCGAAGACTTACTCGGGCGGCATGCGCCGGCGCCTCGACCTGAGCGCGTCGCTGATCGGGCGTCCGGCTGTCGTCTACCTCGACGAGCCCACGACCGGCCTCGACCCCGCCAAGCGGGACGACGTCTGGGACATGATCCGGGTGCTGGTGAAGCAGGGCACGACGATCCTCCTGACGACGCAGTACCTTGAGGAGGCGGATGCGCTGGCCAACGAGATCACGGTCATCGATCACGGAAAGATCATTGCCCACGACACGCCACAGGGCCTGAAGCGCCAGACGGGCGGCCAGACCCTGGAGGTGCGGCCGACGTCCTCCGACTCGCTTCCCCGCATCCGCGAATTGCTCGTGAAATTCGGCACCCGGGAACCGGAGCAACCCGCTCCCGACCTGCTCGCGGTGCCGGTCGCCGACGAGTCGGCGCTGACCAGCGTCGTCGCGGCTCTCGCGGCCGAGCACATCTCGGTCGCCGAGCTTTCGCTGCGACTGCCCAGCCTCGACGAGGTCTTCTACTCGCTCACCGGCCAGACCAAGAAAGACGACACCACGAACGGAGCGGCAGCCTGATGATCCGCGACTCTCTCATCCTCGCCAAGCGGACGGTCACCAAGATGTTCCGCAACCCGGAGCAGTTCATCGACGTGACGGTGCAGCCGATCATCATGACGGTGCTGTTCGTCTTCATCTTCGGTGGAGCGATCGCCGGCAGCACCGGCAAGTACGTCGAATTCGCGCTGCCCGGAATCATCGTGCAGACGATCATGTTCACGTCGCTCACCATCGGCGTCAACCTGAACACGGACATCCAGAAGGGCATCTTCGACCGCTTCCGCTCTCTCCCGATCGCCAGGTCGGCGCCGCTCTTCGGCGCGGTACTCGGCGACATCGTGCGGCATTCGATCGCCATCACGGTGACCCTGGTCTTCGGCGCCATCATCGGCTTCGAATTCACGACGCCCTGGTGGCACGTGGCTCTGGCGATCATCGTGATCATCGCCTTCGCAGTGAGCCTTTGCTGGGTGTCGGTGCTGATCGGGATGCTCGCACGCAGTTCGGGCGCCGTGCAAGGTCTCTCATTCCTGATCGTGTTCCCCCTGACGTTCGGTTCGTCGACGTTCGTTCCCGCTTCGACGCTGCCGACCTGGCTGCAGGGCTGGGTGGCGATCAACCCGGTCACCCACGTGATCGAGTCGATGCGCGGCCTGCTCACCGGATCGACGGATGTCGCGGGCGACACCCTCACCGGCCAGCTGCTCTGGGTGATCGCGTCGTGCGTCGTGCTCGTCGGGGTGTTCTTTCCCCTCGCCACGTGGGCCTACCGCAGGAAGATCTAGGCCTGCAGTAGTTCTTCGAGTGACGCCATCGAGACCGGGCGCTCGGGCACATCGGTGCTGGGGCGCCCGATTCCGGCGTTGTGAGCCGCCTCGACGATGGCGATGACGTCGGGATGCGTTGCGTCGAATGCACCGATCATCGCGGTCGAGAAGTCGACCGCCCTCACCGCGAGCGCCACCTCTCCGCGCGCCAGCAGGTAGGTGCCCACTGCGATGGCGACGACGCCGATGATGGGCTGGTCGTGGGTGCGCACCGCTGCCTCGGCCGCTCGGCGAAGGTGTTGCTCGGCCGCCCCGAGGTCTCCCCGACGTGTTTCGATCGACCCGCGCAGCGTTTCGACACCAGCGGTGACCTGCCCGGGCTCGTGCTGCCAGCTGTCGCGGGTCGCCTCGATGGTCAACAGCCGGGCGGATGCCGCCTCGATGTTGCCGAGCTGCACATCCAGTCCCGCGGCCGTGACGTTCGCCTGCAGTATCGACCGCCCGTTGCCGCCCTCGTCGGCCTCGCGCAGCATCCGCTGCACCCGCTCGAGCGCCTCCGGAACGCGTCCGAGTCGCACCAGCATCTCGATCGCCAGCCCCTGCTGCTGGGCGAGATCCCAGCTCGTCGTGATGTCGCGCATGTGCTCGGTCGAGGAGTCGCTGAGCTCGAGGGCCTCCTGCAGCCGCCCCATGGCGGCGAGCCAGATCGCCTGCATCTGCTCTGAGAGCGCGATTCCCCAGACATCGCCGATGGTGCGGAAGGTCTCGAGCGCCAGCCGAGACTCCGATCCGAGCTCACCCAGGAGGCCACGATTCTGCGCCATCGCGGCGCGTGCGATGTGCAGTAGTGCCGTCGGCCACGGGTCTACCTCGAACTTGCCGGTCTCGGGAATCCGAATGGCGGCCATCCAGTCGCGCATGCCGACCGCGCCGCTGAATGCGTCGACGAAGGGCGTCACCAGTTGAACCAGCGCATGGCTACCCGGCGGCACCTCGATCTTCCGAAGTGACTCGAGAAGGCTCTTCATCCCGTCGTTCATGGGCTCGGTGATGGCCGTGAGCTGCTCGCTCTCGTCTCCCGCGAAGACCTCGATCGCCGTTCCGATCAGGTCGAGGATGCGCGCCTCGATACCCTGGGCCTCGCCCGCGATCGGCGCCACGAGCTCGAACCAGCCCTGGGCCTCGTCGTTGCGGTCGCGGATGATCCAGTACCACGTGCACGACACGATGAGGTTCACAGCAAGGTCGGGCAGCGGCGCCCCGGTGCAGTACCGCAATGCGCTCGAGAGGTTGTCTTCTTCGGCGTCGAACCACGCGATCGCGTCGACGATCTTCGGCCCGCGCAACGCCGTGTCGGTCTCGCGGGCCCTCCGCGCCATGAACTGTGCCTGCGCCGCGAGGGCTTGGGCCAGTGCTCCCGACTCGGAGAGCCGCCCGATCCCGTACTCGCGCACCGTCTCGAGAGCGCGGAACCGGCCGCGGCTTCGCTGCAACAGCGAGCGGTCGACCAGGGAGTCGAACACGCCGGCGTCCGTGATCCCGAGTTGTCGCGCGAAGCCGCGGGTCTCGCTGGCCGCCAGCCCGGCGGGAAACACCGAGAAGTGCAGCAGGGCCGTGCGCTGGTCTTCCGAGAGCAGGCTCCAGCTCCAGTCGATCATGGCGCGCAGGGTCTGGTGGCGCGGAAGGGCGGTGCGGTATCCGCCGGTAAGCAGCGTGAACCGGTCGTCGAGGCCGGCCAGCACCTCGTCGACGCCCATGGTGCGCAGTTTGGCGGCGGCCAGCTCGATCGCGAGTGGCAGGCCGTCGAGACGTGCGCAGATGCGGGCGACTGCCCCCGTTTCGTCGTCGGCGAGTGGTTCGCCGCGCGCGGAGGCGGCTCGCTGGCCGAAGAGTTCGAGTGCCGCGAAGCCTCGCAGCCGGGTGGCACCCATCGAGTCGATCTCGGCGTCCGCCGGATGCGGCAGCGACCCGAGCCCCACGAATGCTTCGCCGGGTACGCCCAGCGGCTCACGGCTCGTCGCGAGGATGCGCAACTGCGGCAGCGCGGTGAGAAGGTCCTGGGCGAGCGCCGCCGCAGCATCGATGACGTGCTCGCAGTTGTCGAGGATGAGCAGGACGTCGCGGTGGGCGAGTGCATCCAGTACCCGGTCGCGACTGCTCACCGACTCGGTCGTGCCCTCCGCCCTGCGGATTTCGCGGCCGGTCGCAGTGAGCACGGCCCCGAGCACCTCACTGGGCCCGACTGGTGCAAGCTCGACCAGAAGTGAGCCCTTGCGGCCCGTCGCCGCCTCGAGCGCCAGTCGGGTCTTGCCTGCGCCACCCGTGCCGATGATCGTCACGAGGCGATTGCCCGAGAGCTGGTCGGCGATGGTGGCGAGCTCGAGTTCGCGACCGACGAGGCTCGTGAGCTGCGCAGGAAGGTCCGGCTCGGCGCGCGGCCGACCCGATGCCCCACCGAACTCCACCGCTCGCGCGTGGTCTCTGCCGAGGTCTCGGACGAACCAGTCGAAGTTGTCGGACGGGATCCACGGCTCCCCCGTCCACAATTGCAGGGCCTCGGATGCCAGGCGCTCCGGATCGCTGCTCTTTTCGGCGGCGGCGACCAGGTCGGTGAATTCGAGCGCGTCGATATCCGTTCGCGCGACGGCCAGGCGGTAGCCGCCCACGGTCGACTCGATCGACCCGTCGGGCAGTTGCGACCGAAGCCGGGAGACGATGGACTGCAGGGCGGCTTTCGTGTTCTCGGGTGCATCCAACCCCCAGACATCCTCCGCGATCGCCCGATAGCTGACGGATGCTCCGGCGTCGACGGCGAGGCGGAAAAGCACGGCGAGCTGCATTGTGCCCGAGACCGCGACCGCGCGACCCTCGTGTTCCAGCCGCAGGCCCCCGAGCAGTTGGATTCGCACCCATCAACTCTAGGGCGACCGCGTGGACGCCCGCCTCGTCCCCGGGGAGTAACCGGGCTGGCGCTGCCTACTCGACTGCAAGCGCGTCGACCGGCGTGACACGCGTGGCACGCCCGGTGGGCGCGACGGAGGCCAACCAGGTGAGCAGGGCCGCCGAGACGACGATGGTGATGAGCAGCACGGGAGGGAATGCCGGCCAGACGATTCCGGGCCCACCGCGCGCCGAGCCGAGGAGGCACTCGGCGCCGGCCCAGCCGTAGAAGGTGCCGAGCAGGAGTCCAACCAGCACTGCAGTGAGCGTCAGTTGCGCGCTCTCGGCGACGATCATGCCGCGGATCTGCTGCGCCGTGAAGCCCAGGGCGCGAAGTAGGCCGAGCTCGCGGATGCGCTGCAGCACGCTCAGCGAGAGATTGTTGACCATGCCGATCGCGGCGAGCAGGGCGCTGAAGCCGCTGACGATGCTGAAGATGACGGCCAGCACGGTGAGGATCTGTCCCGTCTGCTGGTAGGACTGCGGCTCGGACCTGCGCACCGCATCTGCCAGCACGAGGAAGGTTTGCACGGCGACGGAGAACATCGTGACGAGAGTTACCCCGATGACGATGCCGATCGTGGTTCGTGCGCCGCGCTCGGGGTAGCGCACGGCATTGCGCGCCGCGAGTCTGGCAGGCGCGCTGCGCCCGAAGAGCTGCCCGACCAGTCGCAGCGCCGGGGGCATGACGACCTCTGCACCCAGCACGACGCCGGTGAACGAGAGCATGCCTCCGACGACGCCGACCAGCAGGCCCTCTGCCGAGTGCTGGCCGATCACGACAGCGAGCAGCAGCAGGGCGACACCGCCGGCGAACAACAGCGCAGCCGACACGTTGCTGCCGTGCCGCCGGGCGAGTCCCGACGCCGGTCGCTCCTGCGCCGCGCCCGTCGCCTGCACCGGCGAGACCACGAGAACGCGCCGGGACCCGATCCAGGATGCAAGCCACGTGGTCACCAGCACGGCGGCCGCCGGCAGCAGCTCGATCGGTGAGAACCAGGCGAATGCGAGGTTGGGCAGAAAGCCGGTGGCGATCGAGACACCGACGACGATGGCATTCGCACCGACGCCGACGGCTATGCCGATGATTGCGCCGATGACGCCCACGAGCAGACCCTCGCGCGCCACTGCGCGGCGCTGGCTGCGTGCAGTGGCGCCGAGGAGCCGCAGCAGCGCGATGGTGCGAGTGCGGCCCGCGATGATGGTCGCGAACGTGTTCGACGTGATCACCGCGGCCGTGTAGAGCGCGATGGCGATGAACACGAACGCGATGAACCGCAGTACGACCTGAACGGCGGCGCTGCTGCCGGCGTCGGTGCTTCTCAGGTAGATCGCCAGGTCGTCGGTGACCAGCAGCAGTGCGACGCCGAAGGTCGAACTCAGAGCCGCCACCAGGATGCTCGCGGCATGCTCGCGGATCTCGAACCGGTTCACGCCCGGTCCTCGATTCCGAGCATGTACGCGCTGATCTCCTCTGCCGTCGAACGACCACGGTCTGCGGTGACCACGCCGTCGGCGAGAAATACGATGCGATCCGCGAAGCTCGCGGCGATGGGGTCATGCGTGACCATCGCGATGGTCTGCCCGTAGTCGGCGCTCGCCGCCGCCAGCAGTGACAGCACCTCGCGCCCGGTGCGGGAGTCGAGGTTTCCGGTGGGCTCGTCGGCCAGAACGAGGTCGGGACGGGTGGCGAGCGCGCGGGCGATCGCAACGCGTTGCTGCTGCCCACCCGACAGCTCGTGCGGTCGGTGGCGCAGCCGCGACTGCAACCCAAGGGAGTGCACCAGTCGGAAGATCCAGGCCCGCTCGTCTTCATTGGGGCGTCGACCGTCCAGCTCGAACGGCAACAGGATGTTTCCCTCGACGTCAAGGGTCGGCACGAGGTTGTAGGACTGGAACACGAACCCGACACGGCGCCGGCGCAACAGGGTGAGGGACGTGTCATCCAGCGCCGTGATCTCGTCGTCGCCGAGCCACACCCGGCCGGAGCTCGCCGTGTCCAGGCCCGCGAGAACATGCATCAGCGTCGACTTGCCCGACCCGCTCGGCCCCATAATCGCGACGAACCGGCCGCGCTCGATCCCCAGCGTCACGCCGGAGAGCGCTTCGACCCGGTTCGATTCGGAACCGTAGCGCTTGGTGAGGTTCTCGACGTGGGCGGCGTACACGGTGGCGGTGCCGGCTGGCGGCGCAGAGGTTTCCATACGCACACGGTATGAACTCCACGTCGCACCCCGCGTCCGCCGTGCGACGCGACCGCGTCCGCCCAGAGGATGACCGTCAGTCGACGAGCCCGTTTTCAAACGCGAACACGACGAGCTGCACACGGTCGCGCAGACCGAGCTTCGACAGGATGCGGCTGATATGCGTCTTGACCGTCGCCTCGCTGAGGAACTCGCCTCGCGCGATCTCCGAATTGCTCAGGCCCCGCGCCGCCAGAAGGAAGATGTCGTGTTCGCGCGCGGTCAGCGACGAAAACTCCGGCGGTGCGGACTTCCGGCCCGATTGCGAGTCGAAGTGCTGGAACAGCTCCCTCGTCGCCGCAGCGGCGATTACTGAGGTGCCCGCGTGCACCGTGCGGATGGCGGCGAGCAGAAATTCGGGGTCGGCATCCTTGAGCAGAAAACCGCTTGCCCCGCCACGGATCGCGCGGGTGGCCGCCTCATCGAGGTCGAAGGTGGTCAGCACGATGATCCGCGGCTGCAGACCGCCTCGCGCATCCGCGGCGCTCAGGATCGCCTCGGTTGCCTGGATACCGTCGAGCACGGGCATCCTGATGTCCATCAGGATCACGTCCGGCCGGCTGGACGCCGCCAGAGCGATGCCCTCGATGCCGTTGGCGGCCTCGCCGACGAACTTGAGGTCGGGCTGGGAGTTCACGAGCATCCGGATGCCCGTGCGGAACAGCGCCTGATCATCGACCAGGGCAACCTTGATGGCGGCGCTCACGCACGCACCGCCGCGGACGCCGGGATGCTGGCCACGACGATGAAGACGTGGTCGTCAACCTCGGTCGACAGGGTCCCGCCGACCAGGATGGCCCGTTCCCGCATTCCGGCCAGGCCGTGCCCGACTCGCAGCTCAGCGGTGGCGGGCGAACTCGTGACCGCACTGGTGATCGTCATTTCCAACTCCTTCGCGAGCCACTCGAACCGAACGGTGACCTCCTGGTGCACGTCGCCGTGACGCAACGCATTAGTGAGCGCCTCCTGCACAATCCGGTAGACCGCCAGCTGCTGGCCGGTTCCCAACTGCAGCGGTTCGCCTTTGGTGGTGAACGCGACGGTGAGTCCGGATGCGCGCAACTGGTCGAGCAGTCGCGCCAGGTCGGACAGCGCCGGCTGCGGACCCTCCGTCTGCGGGTGACGCAGCTGGCCCAGCAGCAGCCTCACGTCGGCGAGGGCCTCGCGCGCCGTCGACGAGATGGCGGTGAGCGCGCCGTCGACCGCGTCCGGATCCGTCTCGCGGGCGTAACGTGCGCCGTCGGCCTGGGCGATCACGACGGCCAGGGAGTGCGCGACCACGTCGTGCATGTCGCGTGCGATGCGGTTGCGCTCCTGCTCGACGATGACATCGCGTTCGGCGGCCTCCGCCTCGAGCTGGGCCTCCCGCTCGGCCGCGCGGCTCGCGCGAGCGACCAGCCGGGTGCGGATGAGGGTACCGGCGGTCCACGGCAGGCCGAGCAACCCGATCAGCAACCCGAGGTCGAACACGAGCTTGAGCAGCGTGACGGCCGCCTCGGCAATGGACTCGACACCGAGGCTGACGCCGATCGTGGGGCTCTCGTTGCCCCACTCCAGGTAGATGCCACCGAGCACCGCGCCGATGAAGATCGAGGCGAAACCGAACCAGCGCGTCACCCGATCGGCATAGCGCGCATTCGCGTAGAGGATCGCGAGGATTGCCAGGTCGGGCGGAATGGCGCCGATATGCGCGAAATACATCTGCCAGACGGCGGCCAGCCAGGCGATCGTCAGCGCGAGGCGCGGCGAAAAGCGGCGGAAGCCCAGCGCGATCGCGAGGCCCGCGACCGTGACCGCCTCCGCCAGCTGGTCGTACCGGTCGAGCGGCGCCAGGCAGGCCAGGAAGAAGACGAGGGCGATGCCGACGTCGATCACGGTCTGACCGCGGGTCAACCGGGTGAACATGCCTCAACGCTAGAGGGCGCGCGGGCAACGCACCTCGAAAACCGCGCTAAATCATCCTGCCGATGTACCTGGGCTAGAAGCCCAGGCGACCCAGCTGCTTCGCGTCGCGCTGCCAGTCCTTGGCGACCTTCACTCGCAACGAGAGGAACACCTGCTTGCCGACGAGCATCTCGATCTCGGCCCGCGCGCGAGCGCCAACATCCGCCAGCCGCTCCCCCTTGTGGCCGATGATGATGCCCTTCTGGCTGTCGCGCTCGACGAAGAGATTGGCGTAAATGTCGAGCATGTCGCGGTCCTCGCGCTCGCTCATGTCGTCGATGGTGATCGCGATCGAGTGCGGGAGTTCGTCTTCGACGCCCTCGAGCACGGCCTCACGGATGAGTTCGGAGATGCGGGCCTCGAGTCCCTCATCGGTCACCGCGTCGTCGGGGTAGAGCGGCTGCGACTCCGGCATGAGCGCGATGAGCTCGCGGGCGAGCACATCGAGCTGGATGCCCGTGAGCGACGAAATCGGGATGATCGCGTCCCATTCGCGCAACTCGCTCACCGCCTGAAGCTGCTCGGCCACAGCGGGCCGGGACGTCGCATCCACCTTGGTGACGATCGCCACCTTCCTGGCGCGCGGAAAACGGTCGAGCTGCTCGTTGATGTATTTGTCGCCGGGACCGATCTTCTCGTTCGCCGGAACGCACAGGCCGATCACGTCAACCTCGGCAAGGGTGTCCTGCACGATGTTGTTCAGGCGTTCGCCGAGCAGCGTGCGCGGCCGATGCATCCCCGGGGTATCGACCACGATGAGCTGTCCGTTCGCCTGGTGCACTATGCCCCGGATGGCTCGCCTGGTCGTCTGCGGCTTGGAGGATGTGATGGCGACCTTCTCGCCGACGAGTGCGTTGGTGAGCGTCGACTTTCCCACGTTGGGGCGACCCACGAAGCTCACAAAGCCGGCGCGGAACGGAACAGGCTCGGTCATTTTTTGGTCGATTTCTTGTTCGTCGGTGTCACGGCGAGCTCGCCGGTGGACGCTTCATTGTCCCCCGCGAACGCCGCCTGAGCGTCGATGAGGTGCTGGTCGCGCTCGACCAGCACGGTGCTGATGCGCTTGCGACGGCCCTCGGTGCGTTCAGCGGTGAGGATGAGACCCGAGATTTCGCCACGCGACCCCGCCAGCGGCAGGCGCCCCACAGCCTTGGTGAGCAGGCCGCCCACGGAGTCGACGTCGTCGTCGTCGAGCTCGATGCCGAACAGGTCGCCGAGCTCATCGACCGGCATCCTCGCTGCAACCCGGAAACGGCCCGCGCCGAGATCCTCGAAATCGGGCACTTCGCGGTCGTACTCATCGGAGATATCGCCCACCAGCTCCTCGATCAGGTCCTCCAGCGTCACCAGACCCGCGATCCCCCCGTACTCGTCGACGACCATGGCAAGGTGGTTCGATTCGGCCTGCATGAGCCGCAGTGTGTCATCCGCCTTCTTCGACTCGGGCACGAACAACGCCTTGCGGGCGAGGGTGCTCGCCGTCTCCTTGGCGCGGCCGTTGGTCTGCTCGAACTCGAGCCTCGCGACATCCCGCAGGTAGAGGATGCCGATGACCTCATCGACGTCCTCACCCAGCACCGGCATGCGCGAGACGCCGCGCCGCAGAAACAGGCCCATCGCGGCATCCAGGCTGTCGTCGGCGTCCACAGTGACCATGTCGGTTCGCGGCACCATAACCTCGCGCACCACGGTGTCATTGAACTCGAACACCGAGTGGATGAGCTCCTGGTCGTCTTTGTCGAGAACGTCGAGCTCGGTCGCCTCGTCCACCATGCTGAGCAGCTGCTCCTCGCTGGAGAAGGTCGCGTTCTTGGGGCGACCGGGCGTGACGCGGTTGCCGATCGCCACAAGCGCGTTGGCGATCGGCCCAAGGATCACCCTGATGGTTCGGATGATCGGAGCCGAGAACCGCATGACCGAGTGCGAGTGTGCCCTGCCGACACTGCGCGGGCTCGACCCGACCAGCACAAACGATACGGCGGTCATGATTAGCGCACTCGCGAGCAGCGCCCACCACCAGTCCTTGAACGAGTACGCGAACGCCAGCGACACCAGTACAGCGGCCGTCGTCTCCGACACGACGCGCATGAAATTCAGTGCGTTGACGTGCGCGCCCATATCGCTCGCGATGGCGAGCAGCGAGCGACGCGAACGGCTGTGCGCGGCGAGATCGACGAGGTCCGTCCGACTCAGCACGGTCAGCGCCGAATCTGAGGCGGCCAGCAGGCCGCCGAAGATCACGAGCACGACGGCCGCAAGAACGAAGATCGCGATCACAGGCTGCGACCTAGCGCTTTCGCTCGCTCATCGCAAAGCCGATCAGAAGGTCGCGTTGAAGCGCGAACATCTCCTTCTCCTCCTCGGGTTCGGCGTGATCGAACCCCAGCAGGTGCAGCAACCCGTGCGTCGTGAGCAGTTCCATCTCCTCGATGGGGCTATGGCCGGCAGCCTCCGCCTGGGCGACGGCCACCTGGGGACACAAAACAAGGTCGCCCAGCAGCCCAGCGGGTGTTGGCTGGTCCTCGGTGCCGGGGCGCAACTCGTCCATGGGAAAACTCAAGACATCCGTGGGACCCGGCTCGTCCATCCACTGAACGTGGAGCTGCTCCATGGCCGACTCGTCGACCAGCAGGATGGCGAGCTCCGCATCCGGGTGCACGTGCAGCTGGTCGAGGTTATAGGTGACCAGCCGTTGCAACACCGACTCGTCGACGTCGATGCCTGACTCGTTGTTGACCTCGATGCTCATCGGCCCCACCGGCGATCCGGTCGCGACGGGGCGCGGTGGTCTTGTGGAGCCTGGCCACGACGTTCGGCGCGGTTTGCGCCATCTGCTGCGGCGGCGGTTCCGTGCTCGCGCTCGTACCGAGCAGCCTGCCGTTCCGCGTCGTACTTGGTGTAGGCATCCACGATCTGGCCGACCAGCGAGTGCCGCACCACGTCGGCGCTCGTGAGCCGCGCGAAATAGATGTCGTCTATCTCGTCGAGCACGCGCGTCACCAGCTGCAGGCCGCTCGCGCCGGCGGGCAGGTCGACCTGGGTGACGTCCCCGGTCACCACCATCTTCGAGCCGAAGCCCAGCCGGGTAAGGAACATCTTCATCTGCTCGGGCGTGGTGTTCTGCGCCTCATCCAGCACGATGAAGGCGTTGTTGAGGGTGCGCCCACGCATGTAGGCGAGGGGCGCCACCTCGACCGTGCCCGCGGCGAGCAGCTTAGGCACGATCTCGGGGTCCATCATCTCGTTGAGCGCGTCATAGAGCGGACGAAGATACGGGTCGATCTTGTCGGTGAGAGTGCCCGGCAGAAAACCCAGCCGCTCCCCCGCCTCGACCGCAGGGCGCGTCAGGATGATGCGCTCCACCTCTTTGCGCTGCAGCGCCTGCACCGCCTTCGCCATTGCGAGGTAGGTCTTGCCTGTGCCCGCCGGCCCGATTCCGAACACGATCGTGTTCTGGTCGATCGCGTCGACATAGTCCTTCTGGCCCAGCGTCTTCGGACGGATGCTCTTGCCCCGGCTCGTCAGGATCGCCTGGCTGAGCAACTCGGCCGGGCTTCCCGCATTCGACTCCAGGATGCGCGCCGAACTCGTCACGTCACTCGCGCCCAGGTCGGCTCCATTTCGTACCAGCTGAATCAGCTCCTCAACCAGGCGGCGGGCCGCCCCTACGTCTGCCGACCGGCCGGTCAGCGTGATCTCATTACCCCTCACCAGCACAGACACCTGTGGATGCTGGCGCTCGATAGTCTTCAGCAGGCGATCCTGAGGGCCGAGCAGGCGAACCATGGCCAGGCCGTCGACCGTGAGCTGCGCCGTCTCGAGCTCGTCGTTCGCGCTACTCGAAGCCAAGAGAACTCTCGTCGAACGATCCGCTGAGCACGTGGGCATGCACGTGGAAGACCGTCTGCCCGACGCTTGCGCCGCTGTTGAAGATGAGCCGGTATTCGCCGTTCGAATGCTCGGCTGCGAGGTCGGCCGCCGTGGTCACGATCTCGGCCAGCAGGATCGGGTCTGCCTCCGCGAGTTCGGCGACGTTCGTGTAGTCGGAGGTCTTGGGCACGACAAGGAGGTGCACGGGGGCCTTCGGCGCGATGTCTTTGAACGCGATGATGCGCTCATTCTCGAACACGATCTCCGCCGGAATCGCGCGCGCGACAATGAGCTCGAACACAGTGGGCTCAGTCGTGGACATCCCCCAAGCGTAACGGCTGGGGGCTACCAGCGCCCGAGTTTCGCGCTCAGCACAGCGATGGCGGCGGGGCCCGCAGTGCTTGTGCGCAGGATGCCGTCGCCCAGACGCGCGCCGACCGCGCCCGCTGCATATAAGAGGTCGAACTCGGCGACAGAGATGCCGCCCTCCGGGCCGACCACGACGACGATATCGCGATCATCCTGATGCACCGCTGTGATGCTCGTGGCGGCGAGCGGGTCGAGAACCACGAGCAGAGCTGACTCTGCCAGCGCCGCCAGCTGTTTCGTGTTCACGAGCGGCGCCACCTCGGGCAGCCACGCCCGCGCCGACTGCTTCGTCGCCTCCCGCACCACCGCCGACCAGCGCTCCTGCCCCTTGGTGACCTTCGAGCCCTCCCAGCGCGAGATGCTGCGTGCCGCTGTCCACGGGATCACACCGTCGACGCCCAACTCGGTGGCCGCCTGGATCGCCAACTCGTCCCGGTCGCCCTTGGCGAGGGCCTGCGCAAGCCAGACGGCGGGCGACTGGCGCTCGAACGTGGCAACGGCATCAACACGGAAACGGAACTCGCCCTGCGCCGTTTCGGTGACCGTGCCGCTCGCCACCAGCCCTGCTCCGTTGCCGACGCGCACCGTCTCGCCCACCCCGAGCCTGCTCACCGTCACCGCATGTCGCGCCTCGGCCCCGCTGACGATCGCGACGTCGCCCACGGCGGGCGACCCCAGCTCCTCGCTCAGGTACTGGTTGGCCATGTCCCCAGCATGCCAGCCCGCGCCACCCTGTCGAAAATTCAGGCGATCGGTGCAGCGCCCCAAGCCACACCCCCGAGGGCATGCGGCAGCACGACCAGCACCCTGACGAATCTCCTGAATTTTCGACAGACCACCACGGGTTGTGGCACAGACCGGGCTCGGCGGAAGCACTGTCGCCGCCAACCGCATCGTGCCCCGTCGAAAATTCAGGCGATCGGTGCAGCGCCCCAAGCCACACCCCCGAGGGCATGCGGCAGCACGACCAGCACCCTGACGAATCTCCTGAATTTTCGACAGGGAGGACATGGATCGGGCCGCGCGGCCGCCGAGGGTGGGGTGAAAGATGGGGTGACAGCTGGGGTGACGGGTGGGGGCCGGTCAGACGTTGAGGAAGCGGTCGCGCAGTTTCGCGAAGAGTCCCTGCTGGAACTGCGCCAGGTGAGGGGCCACCGACTTGTGCGACGACGCGAACTCCTTGATCAGCGACTGCTCCGCCGCACCGAGCCGGGTCGGCGTCACAACCTGCACTCCGATCTTGAGGTCACCCCGACCGCTGCCGCGCAGGTGCGTAACACCGCGGTCCTTGATCGTGATGACTTCGGCACTCTGGATGCCCGGCTTGATCTCGACGCGAACGTCGCCATCGAGGCCCTTGAGCGTCGTCGTCGTGCCGAGGATCGCGTCCGTCATCTGCACCTCGAGGGTCGCCAGCAGGTCGTCGCCGTTGCGGCTGAAGATGTCGTGGTGCTTGACCTTGATCTCGAGGAAGAGGTCGCCCGCGGGACCGCCGGCGGGTCCTATCTCGCCCTGGCCGGGCAGCTGGATGCGCAGCCCGGTGTCGACGCCGGCCGGGATTTCGATCTTTGCGGTGCGGCTGGCGCGCACCCTGCCCTGGCCCTGGCAGGTGGGGCACGGGTTCGGGATGACGGTGCCGTAGCCGCGGCATGTGCCGCAGGGACTTGACGTCATGACGTTGCCGAGGAGGCTGCGCACTGTGCGCTGGATCGAGCCCGTACCGTGGCAGATGTCGCACGTCTGCAGCGAGGTGCCCGGCGCGCAACAGCTGCCCTGGCAGGTCTCGCAGAGCACCGCGGTTTGGATGTCGAGGTCGCGCTTGCTGCCGAAGATGACCTCGTCGAGGTCGAGTTCGACGCGAAGCAGGGCGTCTTGCCCGCGTTCTTTGCGAGAGCGGGGCCCGCGCTGATTGCCGCCACCGCCGCCCGCCGCGGCCCCGAAGAAGGTCTCGAAGATGTCGCCGAAACCGCCGAAACCTCCGGCGCCGGCTCCGAAACCGCCCTGGCCTCCGAGGTCATACTGCTGCCTCTGCTGCGGGTCGCTGAGTACGTCGTAGGCGTGCGTCACCAGCTTGAACTGGTCGGACGCATCCGCACTGGGGTTCACGTCGGGGTGCAACTCGCGTGCCAGCTTGCGGTAGGCACGCTTGATGTCGTCAGCGCTCGCGTTGCGATCGACGCCGAGCACTTCGTAATGGTCAGCCACTTGGTTCTTTCCTGCTTAATCTTCGCCGAGCAACCTGGTGAGGTAGCGGGCTACCGCCCGCACCGCCGCCATGTTGTTCGAATAGTCCATTCGGAGTGGCCCCAGCACTCCCAGTCGTGCAATCGATCCGTCTGATGCCCCATAGCCGCTGGTGAGGATCGAGATCTCGCCGAGTCCGAACTCGGCGTTTTCGCGCCCAATGCTGGCGGAGACGCCGTTCTGGTCGGCCGCCATCTCGCCGAAGAGGCGCAGCAGCGTCACCTGCTCCTCGATGGCTTCGAGCACCGGGAAGATGCTGCCCGAGAAGTCTTCCTCGGTTCGCACAAGGTTAGCTGTGCCCGCCATCACGAGCCTGTCTTGCCGGTTGGCGCCGATCTGCTCGATCAGGCTGGATGCGAGCAGCGAGACGAGTGGATGACGCGCCGGTTCGAAGGTGTCGGCGAACTTCGCCAGGGCCTCGGTCGCCTCGGCCAGGCCCATGCCGCCGAAGGCCGTGTTGAGTCGGGCCCGCACCTCGGCGAGAAAGACGTCGTCGATCGGCGGCGGAACATCCACGATCCGTTGCTCGACCCGACCCGTGTCGGTGATGAGCACGCTCATGATTCGAGACGTGGAGAGCGGCACGAGCTCGATATGGCGCACGCGCGATTTCGACAGCAGCGGGTATTGCACTAGCGCAACCTGGTGCGTCAGTTGCGAAAGCAGGCGCACGGTGCGCGCCAGCACGTCGTCGAGGTCGACGGATGCGCCGAGAAACTGGTCGATGGCCTGGCGCTGCGCCGACGTGAGGGGCCGCAGGTCGGCGAGGTGGTCGACGAACATGCGGTAGCCCTTGTCGGTGGGGATGCGACCCGACGAGGTGTGCGGCGCGGCGATCAGTTCTTCTTCTTCGAGGAGGGCCATGTCGTTGCGAATCGTGGCCGCCGAGACCCCGAACGAGTGCCGCTCGACGATCGATTTCGAACCGACCGGTTCACGCGACGCCACGTAGTCCTGAACGATGACCCGGAGCACGTCAAGGCTGCGTCCAGAAACCATTCGGCCGCCTCCTATCGCTTAGCACTCGCCGTACTTGACTGCCAATTCTATCTTGAAATACCGCGCGTTTCCCGTTGCACGCAAGGGCGGCGGGGCGCTACCTTGTGTCTGTGCTGGCGCGCGCCCCCATTAACGGGGACAAACGATCACGCAGCGCAAGGCCATGCTCTTCCTGATAACCCACGGGAACCCAGTTCCCGGACATCGAAAGGCAACACATAATGACTGACCCAACCCCCGCGCCGGCCGCGGCGCCGCAGCCTGCTCAGCCGCTATCGGAGTCGGACGACAAGCTTTGGGCGTCGCTCGCGCACTTCGGTGGCCTGCTCTACATTCTTCCGTCCCTGCTCATCTACCTGATCCTGAAGGACCGCGGACCGAGGGTGCGCGTCGAGTCGAAGGAGGCTCTCAACTGGCAGATCACCTTCCTCATCGGTGAGGTCATCCTGTGGATCCTGTCGGGCATCCTGAGCGCCGCCCTGTTCCTGACCCCGGCATACGGCATCGCCGTATTCATCGGATTCCTGCCTCTGCTCTGGTGGATCGTGAACGCCATCCTCTCGATCCTCGGTGGCATCAAGGTCAATGGCGGCGGTTCGTACCGCTACCCGTTCGCGTTCCGCTTCATCAAGTAACGCGACCGCAGAAAGTCACAGAAGGGCCGGGAGTTTTCCCGGCCCTTTTGCTTTACGCCCGAAGCGCCACGATCGGTCCGCAGTTCGATGTGCGGTGTTTGCCTACTCCTCGAGCAGCCGGCGCACGACCGCGTCGGCAAGAAGTCGACCGCGCAGGGTGAGACGGATGCTGCCGCGAAGTGCCGCCGCCGCCTCGACCAGTTCGTCGGCGATGAGCCCTGCGACCGCAGTGCGGCCGGATGCCGTGAGCTCCGTCACCGAGACACCGTCGCGAAGACGCGTGGCCAGCAGCACGCGCTCGACGCGGCGGGTCTCCACGTCGAGGGTTTCTCTGCCAGCCGCGGGTGACTGGCCGGCGGCGATGCGGTCGGCATAGGCGGCTGGGTGCTTGACGTTCCACCAGCGAACACCTCCGACGTGGCTGTGCGCGCCGGGGCCGACGCCCCACCAGTCGTGCCCCTGCCAATAGGCCAAGTTGTGACGCGACCGGTGCTCGGCACCGTCGAGCACATTGAACGAGGGACCGCCGCTCCTGGCCCAGTTGCTCACCTCGTACCAGTCGTAGCCAGCATCCTGCAGCAGCTCGTCGGCCAGTTCGTACATGTCGGCCGCCAGGTCGTCGTCTGGTTCGGCGACCTCGCCGCGGCGAACCTGCCGCGCGAGTTTCGTGCCATCCTCAACGATCAGTGCGTATGCCGAAAGGTGATCGGGCGCCTGCGCGACAGCGTGCTCGAGTGATGCTCGCCAGTCGTCGAGGCTCTCCCCCGGTGTGCCGTAGATGAGGTCGAGGCTCACATCGAGCCCGGCGTCCCTTGCCCACTCCACGACGAGGGGGATGCGCGCCGGATCGTGCGTTCGCTCGAGGGTCGCGAGCACGTGGGGCACCGCGGACTGCATGCCGAACGACACACGGGTGAAGCCGGCGGCCTTCAGCGCCTGCAGGTACTCGGCGTCGACGGAGTCGGGGTTCGCCTCCGTCGTGACCTCGGCCCCGGCGGCGAGACCCCAGCTGTCCCGCACTGCGGCAAGCATTCGAGCGAGGTCGGATGATGGCAGCATCGTCGGCGTGCCACCGCCGAAGAACACGGTCGATACGGGGCGCGGCGGCAGCCCCGCGGTCGTGAGTATGGTATCCGCGAGGCCGAGTTCCGCGACGGCCTGGCCCGCATAGTCGTCCCGACGGGCACCGCGCAGCTGGTCGGAGGTGTAGGTATTGAAATCGCAGTAGCCGCACCTCACCCGGCAGAACGGCACGTGGATGTAGACCCCGAAGTTGCGCTCGCCGGCGCCGTCCAGCACCGACTCGGGCAGAAGCCCGTCGAGCGGCGCCGGGTCGGCGATGGGCAGCGCGCTGGGCCCCATCAGGTCGGCAGCGGGCCGGCGAGCGCCCGCTCATAGCGCCGGGTATAGACGGACTGCACGATTCGCAGCACCGGGTAGACGAGCCACCACATCGTCGACGATGGGCGCGAGAACGCGCGGATGGTCAGCCAGACCGATCCGTCGTCGGTGAGGTCGAGCATCCACGATTCTTCACCGCTCTCCGGATGACCGGGCAGCGTGCCGTACGCGAAACCCTTGCGCGTCGGTGTGTCGACCACATAGATGACGCGCACCGGCGAGCCGATGCGCAGCGGACCGAACCGGATCAACAGGTTGGCGGTGTCGCCCGGGCGCAGAAATGGCGTGCCGTCTGGGCCGTAAAGCGCCTCCCCCGACGAGTCGACGGTCGCCGGCGCGACCGGCGTGCCCGTCGCGTCGAATCCGACCGGAGTGTAGGTGAGCTCGGTGACTTCGCCTGGAGTATCGCTGACCTCGACACCCATGCCCGACAGTCGCTGCATGCCCCAGGTGAAGAGCTGGGTCCACGAGTAGTCCCAGCGCTCGTCGCCGTGGCCGACTCGAACCCGTCGTTCGATCGGTCGAAACCCGGCGGGCGGATACTGCAACAGATCGGCGGCTTGCGTTGCACCGACCGCACCGTAGCTGACCGCGCGCCGCCAGAGTTCGACCCTGCTCATCGCGGTACGACGGCGCAGGTGGGGTGCGCCGGTCGGATCGGGCAGGAATGCATCCAACCATTCTCGCAGTCGCGCGGGAAGTCGACTCGACAAAGCACGGACCGGCTAGTTAGATGAGGCTGACTTTGCGGAACGAGCAATGGATGCAGAAGTCACCGGCTCAACGAAATGGATCGATATGGGTGGCAATCTTCTGTTCGTAGTCGTTCTGATCGTTGTCGTCGTCGGCCTCGTGATCTGGATCGCGTCGATCTCGGCGCGTGCGAAGCGGATGTCCGCAGCGAGCGACGCGCGCATCGCCGCGCAGTTGGCGGACTTCGCCGCCAATCCGCCCGCCTCGAAGCCGTTCGACGAGGAGACGCCGGCCGAACGGTCCGAGGCCGTCATCGCGGCGGCGTCCGACGAGGACGAAACGCCCGCGCAGATCGTGTCCCGCACGAAGGCGGAGCGTCTCAGCGAACTGGCCCAGTTGCACGACAAGGGCGCAATCAGCGACGCCGAGCTCGCGGCTGCGCGCGCCAAGATCCTGGCCGAGTAGCGGCTCCCACCCCGCAACCGGGTGGCTATGTGGGCCGCCTGGGTCGAAGTCCCCCGCGCGCACAGGCAATGTCGTTTCGAGTGGGCGATATTGCCTGGGATGGCGTCAGTCAGGCGTGATCCGAAGGATGACGCGGTCGAGCACGCGCGATCCGCGCCGCGACTCGACCCACGCGAGAAGTCGTTGCTGAAGTCCATACTTGCGGTGGAGCACCTCGACGAAGTGGTCACGCTGGGATGGGTCCGCGATCAACTCTGCCGTGCCCCGTACCACCATGGCGTCGGATTTCACTCGGCCGCCCGGACCCGACGGTCGTAGTTCGACCCGGGGATCGTTTGCCAGCCGCTTCACTTTCCAGCTGTCGGTGTGCGTGCTGATGATGAGGGTGCCGTCGGTGTCGGGCGCAACCCACATCGGCGTCGAAACGGGTTCACCCGACTTTCGGAACGTCGACAGCGACACGTAGCGTGCCTTTGCGACAGCATGGAGCGAGGTTGGGTCGGCCATTCCCTAACTTCATCACACGTACCCACCGCTTTGTGACATCCCCGCCGGTTCGGCCCGGCTGAATAGTCACAAAGCGATGTTGCTCGGGCCGCTCAGTTCCAGTTCGTGACCGGCAGCCCGTCGCCGTCGTGGGCAGCGCCCGCAAGGATGACGATCCAGTCGATGAGCGGCCAGATGCCCAGGGTCAACCAGCCGAGGAAGAGCTTCGCGACGCCCATCCCGATGTTGCCGAGATAGAACCGGTCGACGCCCAGCCCGCCCAGGAAGAAGCCCAGGATCGAGGCGACTGTGCGACTCTTCGGCGAGACGCCCCCGGCATAGGCCTGCATCGGAGCGGCGACATTGACGTACACGTTCGTGGGCTGCCCCTGTTGAGCCGGCTGAAACGACTGCGACATGGGCGGTAGCGGCGGCGGAGTCGGAGCAGCGGGTCGGCTCGCGCTGTAGCCGGTACCGTCCCACCAGTGCTCGACGGCCGGGTTGCGGGGATCGGGGTACCAGCCGGCGGGCGGAGCATTTGTCATATGGCTCAGCTTGGCCGAGCGCACTCACCCCGTCAATTCGGCGCGCGAACGTGCCGGAATAGTCGCAGAACAGCGCCGTTCGGGTCAATACCACCCGCGCGCGCGGCCCATTTCGCCCGAAACGGGCGATGTCGCGGCGCTGACCGAGACGCTCGAGGGCGAGTTACTTCTTTTTCTCTTCCACGTCGCCGGAGAGCGCTGCGATGAAGGCCTCCTGGGGCACCTCGACGCGACCCACCATCTTCATGCGCTTCTTCCCCTCTTTCTGCTTCTCGAGCAGCTTGCGCTTGCGGGTGATGTCACCGCCATAGCACTTGGCGAGCACGTCCTTGCGCACGGCCCGGATGCTTTCGCGGGCGATGATGCGCGAGCCGATCGCGGCCTGGATCGGAACCTCGAACTGCTGGCGCGGGATCAGCTTGCGCAGCCGCTCCGTCATCAGGGCACCGTAGGGCTGCGCCTTGTCACGGTGCACGATCGCCGAAAACGCGTCGACCTGCTCACCCTGCAACAGGATGTCCACCTTCACCAGGTCGGCATCCGCCTGTCCGTCGGGCTCGTAGTCGAGCGACGCGTATCCGGCGGTGCGGCTCTTGAGGTTGTCGAAGAAATCGAACACGATCTCGCCGAGCGGCATGCGGTAGCGGATCTCGACCCGGTCTTCGCCCAGGTACTCCATGCCGATAAGCGTGCCGCGCCGGGACTGGCACAGCTCCATGATGACGCCCACATAGTCCTTGGGGGCGAGGATCGCGGCGCGCACCATGGGCTCGGCGACGGAGGCGATCTTGCCACCGGGGAATTCGGACGGGTTGGTCACGGTGACCGTCTTCTTGTCGTCGGTCGTCACCTCGTAGGGCACGGACGGCGCGGTCGTGATCAGGTCGAGACCGAATTCGCGGTCAAGTCGCTCCGTGATGATCTCGAGGTGCAGCAGCCCCAGGAACCCGCACCGAAAACCGAAGCCGAGTGCCACGGATGTCTCGGGCTCGTAGACGAGGGACGCGTCCGACAGCTTGAGCTTGTCGAGCGCCTCGCGCAGCAGCGGGTAGTCACTGCCGTCGATCGGGTACAGGCCTGAGAACACCATGGGCTTCGGCTCGGTGTAGCCGGGCAATGCCTCGGTTGCGGGCTTCGACGCGGTCGTCACGGTGTCGCCGACCTTGCTCTGGCGTACGTCTTTCACGCCCGTGATCAGGTAGCCGACCTCGCCGACGCCGAGTCCCTTGGTCACGGTGGGCTCGGGCGACGAGACGCCGATCTCGAGGATGTCGTGCACTGCACGGGTCGACATCATCTGGATTTTCTCGCGAGCATTCAGTTTGCCGTCGATCATGCGTACGTAGGTGACGACGCCTCGATAGCTGTCATAGACCGAGTCGAAGATCATGGCCCGCGCCGCGGCATTCGGGTCTCCGACGGGCGCCGGGATGAGTTCGACGACGCGGTCGAGCAACTCGGAGACGCCGGCGCCGGTCTTGCCGCTCACGCGCAGCACATCGTCGGGGGATCCGCCGATGAGGCTGGCGAGCTCTTTCGCATACTTCTCGGGCTCCGCAGCAGGCAGGTCGATCTTGTTGAGCACCGGGATGATCGTCAGGTCGTTCTCGAGAGCGAGGTACAAGTTCGCCAGTGTCTGCGCCTCGATGCCCTGCGCGGCATCCACCAGCAGAACAGCGCCCTCGCACGCGGCGAGACTGCGGGACACCTCATAGGTGAAGTCGACGTGGCCAGGAGTGTCGATCATGTTGAGCGCGTAGGTTGCCCGGTCGCCCGTGGAGGCCAGCGACCACGGCATGCGCACCGCCTGGCTCTTGATCGTGATGCCACGCTCACGCTCGATGTCCATGCGGTCGAGGTACTGCGCGCGCATCGCGCGATCATCCACCACGCCGGTGATCGACAGCATTCGGTCGGCAAGGGTGGACTTGCCGTGGTCGATGTGGGCGATGATGCAGAAGTTGCGGATGAACGCGGGATCGGTCGCCGCGGGCTCGAGGCCGTGGAGTGCTCGTGGTGACATTTGTGCAATTGTCCCACGGCAACCGGGTTCCCGTCGTCGCGGGGCTAGTGAGCGATGTGCAGCAGCACCAGCGGCAACCAGACCATGGCGGCCAGGACGCCTACGAGCACCCACCAGAACAGGATGACGAATCCGAGCGCGATGCCCCAGGTGGACATGGTGCGCGCCCACGGTTCGCGCCCGCGGGCCAGGAACCCCAGGATGATGGCTGCGATCGGCAGGATCACGAAGTGCCCAAGCGGAATGGATGCGATGGCCGCGACGAGACTGAGGATGCTCAGCGTGCGGGGCGGCGCGGACAGTGCGGAGGTCGGTGTCGAAGTCATGTCCCCAGATTAGAAAGACGCGGCCACCGAAAATATGGGGCTAACCCCCGAATGCTCCGCGGCCCACTACCGGCCCAGGATGTCCCGCAGCGCCCCCTCGAGTGTGGGGAATTCGAAAACGAAGCCCGCACCCAGCAGTCGGCTCGGCACGACCCAGCGGCTCTTCAGCAGCAATTCGGCCTCGGTGCGAATCGCGAACGACCCGAGCTCGAGCATCCAGCCGAACAGCGGCACGCCGATCCGGATGCCGAGAACCCTGCGAAGCGTCGCCATCAGTTCGCGATTCTCCACCGGATTCGGCGAGGCCACGTTGACCGTATCGCCCACCCCGGGGTGCTCGAGCAGAAACTCGATCGCGCGATACACGTCGTCGATGTGCACCCAGCTGAACCGCTGCCGTGCCCCGCGGGTCTTGCCGCCATGCTGCGCGCCGCCGAGACCGATCCGCGCGAGGCCGACCAGCGGCGCCAGCGCGGAACCGTCGCCCAGCACGATCGCCATCCGAAGGGCCACCTGCCGAACGCCGTCACGGTGGTGGGCGAAGAACTCCCGCTCCCAGGCCGTCGCGACGTTGACCGAGAACCCCGAGCCGAGCTCACCCGTCTCATCGGTCTGCGGGCGGTCATCCGCATGCCGGTATATGGTCGCCGTGCTCGCGTTGAACCAGGTTTTCGGCGGACTCTCCACAGCCAGCACGGCATCCCCGAGCTCCGCGGTCGTCAGGAGTCTCGAGCTGAAAATCGCCGCCTTGTTTCGGCGGGTATACCGGCAATTGACGCTCTTGCCGGCAAGGTTGATGAGCACATCTGCCCCGTCGAGCAATACCTGGATGCCCGCGGTGTCGCCCCACGTCGCATCCGACGCCGAGCGTCCGATCGTGGAGACGACGTCGCCGTGTTCGCGAAACCGCCGCAACAGGTATCGCCCGAGAAAGCCGCTGGCCCCCGCGATGACGATTCGGCGCCCCATTACGACGTCCTGGCGGGGAGCCGGCTGAGCCCTTCCCGAAGCACGTCGATGTCGGCCGCCAGGCTGACCCGGATCCAGCCCTCGCCCGTGCGTCCGAATGCACTGCCCGGCGCGATCGCCACGCTCTGTTCGAGCAGAAACCGCTCCGCCCACTCGGCGACATCACCGCCCGACGCGTGGTCGACGCGCACCCAGAGGTAGAAGGTGCCGGCGGGTCGCACGTACTCGATCCCCTTGGCGTCGAGCAGCGCTGTCGCCGCCGCGATGTTCGCCTGATAGTGCTCGCGGGCATCCTGAACGTTCTGCTGGCTGCCCGTGATAGCCGCGACGGCCGCATGCTGGCCGGGCTCGCTCGCGCAACTCACCGACGCCTCCTGCACTGAGCGCATTGTCTGCTCCAGCCCGCGTGGCGTGACCAGGTAACCGATACGGATGCCCGTCATGGCGTAAGTCTTGGACAGCGAGAAGGCGGTGAAGACTCGGTCGTCGTCGTCGAGTGCGGCCATGCTCACGTGCGGATCGCCCCAGGTGAAGTACTCGTAGACCTCGTCGCTGAGCACCCAGAGGTCGTGTCGTTTCGCGAACGCGAGCAACTCACGCAGCACAGGCTCAGGAAAAACCGTACCGAGCGGGTTGGACGGCGAGTTGACCACCAGCACCCGTGTTCGCGCTGTCACGAGGGCCTCGAGTTCGACAAGGTCGGGAAGAAAGCCCCGGTCCGGACGCAGCGAGTACGGCACCGGCGTCGCGTCCAACATTCGCGGCGCCATAGTGAACACGGTGTATCCCGGGTCGGGGATGAGGATCTCGTCGCCGGCGGCCAGCGTCAGGTGCATCGCCTGGTGCAACGCCTGGGTCGCCCCGATCGTCACCCAGACCTGCTCGGTCTCGACCTCAATTCCGTTGTCGCGGGCCAGTTTGTCGACGATCGCGGCGCGCAGCTGCGGGATGCCCGCGTTGGCTGTGTAGTTCGTGTCGTCGCGATCCCAGGCCGCCTTGGCCGCGGCAGCAATGTGCGGGGCGACGGCGACATCCGGCTCCCCGACGCTGAGGGAGATGACGTCGTCGAGCTCGGACGCGAGCAGGAAGATGCGCCGGATACCAGAGGACGGCACAGACACAATGTGCTGTGCGAGGTGCGGCATGCCCCTACGCTACTGGCTTTGCGCCGGCCTGTCGTTGGCTGCGGATGCGGTCGGCCTCCGACTGGGCACGCTCCTCGCGAGGCACCGCGGACCCGTCGATCCCGGTGACCAGGACGGCCGGATCGACGTCCAGCCCCGCCGCGAGCTTCACGATGTTGTGCAGACTCAGGTTGCGTGTGCCACGCTCGACCTGCCCCACAAAAGTCCAGTGCACGTCGGACAGTTGCGCTAGCGTTTCCTGACTGATGCCCAGTCGCTGGCGGTTGGTACGCACTCGCTCACCGAAGATCCTGGCGGCATCGGATTTTGGTTCAGGCATGCATCATGACTACTCATCCCGAGACCCCCGGGCCAGAGCCGGCTTGCTCTATTACTCTACGCATAAACACTGTACGTATAGGGGTTGCGCTCCGATTGCCGTATCCGTGGGCGAACTGGTAATGTTGCCTGTTGGCTTCCGCGCGACATTCGGCTCACGAATCCCTGTTCATCGAGGGCAGCGTTCATCGAGGGCAGCGCGTTTTGCGGTCGAGACACCGATTGTTTCGGTTCTCATCCCGGCCGCTCATCCATTTCTCGCACAACAATGAAAAGGTTATCCACGTGGCAAACATCAAGTCGCAGATCAAGCGCATCGGCACCAACAAGAAGGCCCAGGACCGCAACAAGGCGGTCAAGAGCGAGCTGAAAACGGCGATCCGCGCCACCCACAAGGCCGTCGCTGCCGGTGACAAAGACACCGCAGCCACCGCGCTGACGCTCGCAGGCAAGAAGCTCGACAAGGCTGTCAGCAAAGGCGTCATCCACAAGAACCAGGCCGCGAACCGCAAGTCGGCCATCGCGAAGCAGGTCGCCGCACTCTAGAGATTTCAGCGCTTCACAGAACTGCGCCCGTCGCCGGCACCAGCCGCGGCGGGCGCTTTCTGGTTCCCCGGGGACTGCGCCCGTCGCCGGCACCAGCCGCGGCGGGCGCTTTCTCGTTCCCCGGGGACTGCGCCGCCGGGTTATCCACAGATGCGCCCGGAGCTCGTCTCCGACGACTTCGGCGGTGCCAGCATCGGCGAATGGACGAAGCCCTCGAAGTGCCACGCACGCACATACATTTCGCATTCGACAGCGCAGAAGCGTGGCCGCCGGTGGCCGGTGAGTCGCTCTGGGCCACCGAACTCGACGCCCACCGCTACCTCATCGACAACATCCCCTTCTTTGTCGTAGGGATCGCGCTGAACGACATCGTCGAGGCACGCGTGAGGCCCGATGGCTGCCTGCAATTCGTTCGCAAGATCTCGGGAGGCGGTCATTCCACGCTTCGCATCATAGGCAGCGACGGCAATCGCGATGACCACGTCGAGCAGCTGAAGGCGCTCGGTTGCGGCATCGAGGGAAGCGGTTTCGGCGACCTGTTCGCGGTCGACGTTCCACCCGAGCGCAGCCTGCCCGCCGTCCTGGCGCTGTGCAAGCAGTGGATGCGGTCGCACATGGCGGACTACGAGACCGGATGCCTGCAACGCTGACCGCAGTCGCCTCACCCTGACTGGGGGTGGGGCGGTACTTTTTGTGCGGTAGAACGCTCGGTACGGTGAACGGATGAACAGGCGAGTTCTCCTTCTGGGTGCTGCGGCGGCGCTCGGCGTCGCGCTGGCGGTGTCCGGCTGCGCGCCCGAGCAGGCCTACGACCCGAACGGGCGCTGCCTTGGCTGGCAACTCGCGGTCGGCGCCCAGGTGCACCCTGGCTCGACCAGCACTTCGCCATCGTGGGACCTGACCTTCACGAACACCAGTGGTGCCGCCTGCGTTTTCGGTGGTGTGCCCGCGGTCGGCTTCGACGGGAAAACGACCGCCATGCCAGCGGGCGACGTCACGGGTGCAGTCTCGCAGGAGTGGGCGGTGCAGCTGTCGCCCGGCGATGTCGCGTACGCGAACATCGCATTGGACCCCAGGGCGTCGTCGTCATGCACGCCGACTCTCGTTCGCAGCCTTCGCGTCACGGCGCCCCACGTTGCCGGCGGCAAATACACGACTAAGGCGCCCGCGAAGTTCACCGGCTGCGCAGGCACGGTCGTCGTGGCACACGTCGGCCAGGTCACGGCGAAGCGCAGCAAGTAAGCCGGCCGTACCGGACGAAGGCGCCGCTCAGTCTCCTCGACGGGCGATGACGCCCACCATGCGCTCCAGGGCGAACACCGGATCCCGGCCACCACCCTTGACCTGGGCGTCGGTCTCTGCCACGAATTCGATCGAACGGCCGAGACCGGCATCGCTCCACCCTTGGAGGTCGCGCTTGGCACGGTCTACCTGCCACGGAGCGAGCCCGAACTGCTGGGCGAGCTGCATCGAGCTGCCGCGAACACCGGAGAGCTTTGCCATGGTGCGAAGCTTCGAGGCGAAAGCGGCCACCATCGGAACCGGGTCTGCCCCCGACGAGAGCGCGTGGCGGAGAAGTACCAGCGCCTCCCCGTGGCGCCCAGCGATGGCGGAATCGGCAACCCGGAAGGCGTTAGTCTCGACTCGACCCGAATAATACTTCTCTACCGTGACTTCGGTGATCTCTTCGCTGGAGTCTTCGAGCAGTTGCTGGCAGGCCGACGCGAGCTCGGACAGGTCGTCGCTGAACGCCGATACGAGCGCCCGAAGCGCGCTCGGGGTGACCCGGCGACCCGCGTCCGAGAATTCGGCTGCGGCGAAGTCCAGCTTGTCGGTGTCTTTCTTGAGTTCGGCGCAAACGATTTCGATTCCGCCGCCGATGCCGCTGCGGATCGCGTCCAGCAGCTTCTTGCCGCGCACTCCCCCGGCATGTCGAAGGATGAGATAGGTGTCTTCGGCGGGTGATGCCAGGTAGGCGAGTGTTTCGGTCAGGAATGCATCGGTGCATTTCTCGACGTTGGTCACTCGGATGAGCCGGGGGTCGTTGAACAGCGACGGGCTCGCGAGAGTCAGCAGTTCGCCGGGAACGTAGCCGTCGGCTTCGAGATCGTTAATCTCGAGACTCGGGTCTTCGGCTCGCAGGGTGTCCCGCAGCGAACGCAGGGCCCGGTCGGCCAGGAGAGCCTCGGTACCGGAGATGAGGATGACCGGCGCGGGCCGCACGTGCCGCCATTCGAGTTGCGGGATGGTCGGCGCGACCTTGGTCGAGCCCCCGCGCCCCGATGATGCTGACGCCACCGTGCTCCTTTCGCTGCTCGTTCCGCTCCAGCTTAACCGGCGCCACCGGTCGTGTTGGTCAGCTGCCCACGGCAATCGGAACGACGATGACGAGCACGAGCGCACCGGCCAGGATGACCCTGACTCGCGCTCCCACGGACCCGAGGAGCAGCACGAGCACCAGCACGGTCGCGGCGACCAGGGCCGCTATACCGACCCAGCCGCCGGGCCACGGCACTCGGGCGCCGGGCAGTGCGGCGAAATACACCGCGACGTCGGCGATCCAGGTCGCCGGCGCCCAGGCGATCAGTGCGATCGCGTGCCCGACCCCGGGAGCCAGTGGCACTGTCATGCAGGCCAGCAGCCCGATTACGGTGGCAATTGGCGAAGCCGGCTCCGCGAGAGTGTTCGCCAGCACACCCCAGAGCGGAAGCGACGGATTGAGCGAGAGCAGTACCGGTTGGCACGCCAGCTGCGCCGCGAGCGGCACCGCGATGAGCACGGCGATCCAGCGAGGCAGCCACTGCGCCAGCCGCCGTGCGATCGGCCCGGCAAACGCCATAAGACCGGCCGTCGCCAGAACAGACAGGGCGAAGCCGTAGTCGAACGCCAGCCACGGATCGAGGGTGAGCAGTGCGAGAACCGTCACAGCGACGACCGGCAGCCCCGCGAGCGGTCGCCCCATGGACAGTGCGCCGAGCATCACCGCAGCCATAATGGCGGATCGCAGAACACTGGGCTGCGGGGTAACCAGCACGACGAACCCGATGAGTACGACCAGCGCTGCCGCGATTCGGACACCCCTGCGAAGGCCCAGCGCCCGCCCCGCCAGCAGGATCAGGCCGATGACGACGGCGCAGTTCGCGCCGGAAACAGCGGTGAGATGGCTCAGGGCCGACGTCTTCATCGCCAGGTTCAGCGAAGCGGACACGCCCGTGGTGTCGCCGATTGCGAGCCCGGGCAGCAGTTGCGCGCCAAGCCCCGGCAGCGATGCGCACTCACGCGACAGCCCCGCGCGCAGGCCGTTCGCCCAGGACAGATACCAGGGTGGAGGCGCGACGACCCGGCCTGGATGACGCGCGAACACGAGGTAGGAGTCTTCGTCAGACGGTGACGTCGCCTGAAGCGTTCCGCTGACGGTGAGAGCGGTACCGATCTCGACGCGCTCGCGAGGCGCGGCGTCGAACACCACGACCGGCACCGAGAACGCGCGATCACCGCTCCGCACGAGCGTCGCCGTGAAGTGCGTGCTCGCCGGCGTCACGGTCTGGGTCGTGACCACCGTCGCCGATACGAGAACCGGAGAATGGCGCAAGGCTGCCGGGCGCCGCGCGGCCGATCCCGCCGCGGCCGCGGTGACCACTAGCGCCATGGCTGCCGCGCTCACCCCGAGCACGACCAGCAGTTCGCGCCCGGTCAGCCGCGCTGCCACCAGCGCCCCACCCGCCGCCGCCCAGCACGCGACCGCGAGCGGAAGCATCCACGCAGGAAACGGGAGCACCGCGATGGCGGCCAACCAACCCGCAGCGGCAGGCACTGCAAACCGAAGGTCGATCACGTCGTGATGTTCGACTTGATGGCGGCGAACTTTTTCGGCCCGATGCCGGTCACATTGCGCAGGTCGTTGACCGATCGGAACCCGCCATGCGCGGCGCGATAAGCCAGGATCCGCTGCGCCAGCGAAGGGCCGATGCCGTCGAGGGTCTGGAGCCCCGTCAGGTCGGCCGAGTTGATGTTCACGGGGCCTGTCGGCCCCGTGCCCGGGGATGCTGTGCCGTCGCCACCCGGAGCGCTGCCCGCGACCGGGGCGGCACCCCGCGTCGCGACCACGATCTGCTGCCCGTCTGTCACAACCTGGGCGAGGTTGAGGTCGGCCTGGTCGGCGGTGAGGGTGAAGCCGCCCGCCGCCGCCACAGCGTCGACCAGCCGCGAGCCCGCGGGCAACTCGTAGACGCCAGGATTCGCCACCTCGCCGACGACGTGCACGAAGTCGATGGACGAGTGGGTGGCGTCAGGCGCGGCATCAGCCCCGGCACCCGCCGACACGTCGGCCGACCCGTCGGGCGACCCGTCGGCCGACATGTCAGCCGACCCGTCGGGCATCCCGCCAGGCGGCACGTCGGGCAGCACAGAGCGCACCGTGTGAACGCCACGGGGCCGCGACTCGATGGCAGTGGACCCGTGCGGCGACAGCGCACTCACCACAACGCCAACGGCCGCCAACAGCAGCACGAGGACGATGCCCGCACCGAGCCCTATTTTGAGCCGCAACGGCTTGTTCGCACTGGTTTCTGCACTGTCGATCTGCACCGATTGAGGCTAGATCGTCCCGTGAAGCGGGCAGCCCGAAGCAGGCCGAACTGTGGAATGCCGCCTAGCGGGTTGCGATGTTGACGAGTCGCGGTGCGCGCACGATTACGTTCGCGATCTCGCGGTCGCCCAGCGTGCGAATGACGGCGGCCGACTCGCGGGCGAGCTTCTCCAGCTCGTCTGCCGAGATCTTCGGGCCCACCGTGAGCTTGTCGCGCACCTTCCCGTCGACCTGCACGATCGCGACCACCGAGTCCTCGACCAGGAGCGTCGGGTCGGGCTTGCGCCACCCGGCCAGCGCGACCGTCGGCTTGTAGCCGAGTTTCTCCCACATGTCTTCGGCCGTGTAGGGCGCGAAGAGGCTGAGCGCGACCGCGATCACTTCGGTCGCTTCGCGCACTGCCGCGTCGCCCGGCCCGGCGCCCGAGTCGATCACCTTGCGGGTCGCATTCACGAGCTCCATGATGCGGGCGACGACGACGTTGAACTTGAAGGCCTCGAGCAGCCCCGGCGCGTCGGCGAGCAGGCGATGCGTCTGCTTGCGCAGGTCGAGGTCGCCCGTCTTCCACTCGATCTCGGGCCGGCTGGTCACGTCGTCGGCGAGCCGCCACGCGCGTGCCAGGAACTTGCCTGAACCCGCGGGCGAGGCATCCTCCCAATTGAAGCTGTCTTCCGGCGGCCCAGCGAACGCCATGGTGATGCGGATCGCATCGACGCCGAACCGGTCGAGTTCGTCACCGAGGTTGACGCCGCCTTTACTCTTCGACATCTTGGCGCCGTTTGACAGCACCATGCCCTGGTTCATCAGAGCGCTGAAGGGTTCGGTGAACGACACGTAACCGAGGTCGAACAGCACCTTCGTGATGAATCGTGCATAGAGCAGGTGCAGGATGGCGTGTTCCACGCCGCCGACGTACTGGTCGACGGGTGCCCACTTGTCGGCGAGCGCCGGGTCGAACGCGCGCTGGTCGTCGTTGGGGTTCAGGAATCGCAGGAAGTACCACGAGCTGTCCACGAAGGTGTCCATGGTGTCGGGGTCGCGCAGCGCCGGAGTGCCGTCGATCGGGTTGGTGACGTTCACCCACTGCTCGGCCGCCGCGAGGGGCGACTGGCCCTTGGGCTGCAAATCAAGCCCGTCGGTCGGCGGCAGCACGATCGGCAGCTGGTCGAGCGGCACCGGGATGAGCGTGCCATCTGCCCCGTGGATGATCGGGATGGGCGTTCCCCAGAAGCGCTGGCGCGAGATCAGCCAGTCCCGCAGCCGGTAGGTCTTCGAGGCGCGCCCGGTACCGGCGGCTTCGAGTTGCTCGATGATCTTCTTGATCGCGTTGGATTTACTGAGCCCGTCGAGTGGTCCCGAGTTGATCATGCGGCCGTCGCCGAGCAGCGGCTTGCCGGTGGTCGCCGGGTCGAGCGGCGGGAGGTCGTCGGGCAGGATGGCCTGGCCGTTCTCATCCAGTTCGAGCACGGGGACCGAACCGGTCACCGGCGCGTTCGTGTCGACGACGACCCGCACCGGCAGCTTGAATTTGCGGGCGAAGTCGAGGTCGCGCTGGTCATGCGCAGGAACGGCCATGACGGCGCCGTGCCCATAGTCGGCCAGCACATAGTCGGCGGCCCAGATCGGGATGCGCCCCCCCGTCGCAGGATTGATCGCAAAGCGGTCGAGCGGTACGCCGGTCTTCTCGCGCGTCGCATCCTGTCGTTCGATCTCTGTCGACTTCTGCGCCTGCTCGAGGTAGGCCCTGAACGCTTTCTGCGCCTCCGGTGTCGAGCCAGCCACGAGCTCGGCGGCCAGGTCGGAGTCGGGTGCGACAACCATGAAGGTCGCGCCGTAGATCGTGTCGGGTCGCGTCGTGAAGACCGTGATCTTCTCTGCCCGGCCCTCGATCTCGAAGTCGACATCGGCGCCCTGCGAGCGGCCGATCCAGTTTCGCTGCATGGCGAGCACTTTGGCGGGCCAGGATCCCTCGAGCTGGTTCAGGTCATCCAGCAGCCGGTCGGCGTAGTCGGTGATCTTGAAGTACCACTGGGTCAGCTTCTTCTTGACGACGATCGCACCGGAGCGATCGGAGGTGCCATCCGGCAGCACCTGCTCGTTGGCCAGCACCGTCTGGTCCACCGGGTCCCAGTTGACCCAGGAGTCCTTGCGGTAGGCGAGACCCTTTTCGTACATCTTGAGGAACAGCCACTGGTTCCACTTGTAGTACTCGGGGTCGCTGGTATGCAGCTCACGATCCCAGTCGAAGGAGACCCCGTAGCGCTTGAAGGATTCTTTTTGCTGCGCGATATTCGCGTACGTCCACTCACGCGGGTCGATTCCGCGTTTGATCGCCGCATTCTCGGCGGGCAGCCCGAAGGAATCCCACCCGATCGGATGCAGCACGTTGAAACCCTGCTGGCGCCAGTAGCGGGTGGAGATGTCGCCGAGCGCGAAGGCCTCGGCGTGACCCATGTGCAGGTCCCCCGACGGGTACGGGAACATGTCGAGCACGTACTTGCGCGGGCGCTTGTCGGCGGGGTCGCTGGTGGCGAATGGCTTGAGCGTCTCCCAGACCGGCAGCCACTTCTCCTGGATGCGGTGAAAGTCGTATCCGCCGTCCTGGTCGCGTGGTTCGTCGTGCTCGTGTGCCACAGATACGTCCAATGCAGATGGGGAGGGATGGGCGTCGTCGCCGCAGACAAGCGTACTAAACCCCGCTCGTCCTCCGCCGAGTGCAACCCGACGGTTGCACTCCGCGACGCGACCTGCAATCATTGGGTTGCATGAGCGAACTTCTGGTGACCCGAACCGTCCACATCAATGCGCACCGCACCGCCGTCTGGGCCGCGATCACCGAACCGGAACTGATCACGGAGTGGTTCGGCAACACCGCCGACCTCGAACTGCATGTCGGCGCTCCCGGTCGGCTTGGGTGGGAGGATTTCGGCGAATTCCGCATCGTGGTCGAGGAGATCGACGAGCCGAACGTGTTCGCCTTTCGATGGGCCCGTGAGAAAGACACCGACCCACGGCCCGGCAATTCGACGCTCGTGCGCTTCCTGCTGGCCGACCGGGATGGCGGCACCGAGCTGACCGTGCGCGAAACCGGCTGGGAAGAATTCGAGGGCGACGTCGAGGCCGCGATGAAGGAGAATACCGGCGGGTGGCTGTCCGAACTCGACGAACTCGTCGCGTTCCTCGACAAGCAGGATTCCCTGTGACGACGAGCTTCGTGCCCGTGTTCGCTGCGCTCGCGGACGACACGCGATGGAGCATCCTGACCCGGCTGGGCGCTCGCGAACTGTCGGCATCCGCCCTCGCCGGTGAATTGCCGGTGTCACGCCAGGCCATCGCCAAGCACCTTGCTGCGCTCGCCGAGGTAGGGCTGATCCAGGCTGTGCCCGCGGGCCGCGAGATCCGCTATCGCGCCATGGGCGCACGGCTCTCGATGGTGGCAACCGAACTGGACCGCATCGGCGCCGAGTGGGATGGCCGCCTCGACCGCATCCGATCGATCGCCGAGCGCGCGTGATCGCGAGCCGGCGTGATCGCGAGCTGGCGTGATCGCGAGCCGGCGTGATCGCGAGCCGGCACAGGGCTAGTCGACACCGATGGCCGCAAGCAGGGCTGCGGCCTTGAGCTTCACCTCGGCCAGCTCCTCGAGCGGTTCGCTGAGCGCGGTTATGCCGCCGCCGGTGCCGATCGTCGCCCCCGCAGGCGAGATCACGATGCTGCGGATGACCATGGCAAGATCGATGCGGCCGTCCAGTGAGAAGTATCCGAACGCCCCCGAGTAGATTCCCCGAGGTGCCCCCTCCAGGGAATCCAGGATGCGAGTCGCGCTCGACTTGGGCGTTCCCGTCATCGAACCTGCCGGAAAGCACGCGACCACGGCATCCATGCCGACCAGGCCGGGCTCGAGTCGCCCCTGCACGGTGCTGACCAGCTGGTGCACGGGGGCAAGCGTCTCGACGACCAGCAGGCTCGGCACCTCGACGCTGCCGACCTGGCTCACTCGGCCGATGTCGTTGCGCATCAGGTCGACGATCATCAGGTTCTCGGCGCGTTCCTTCTCGCTCGACGCGAGTTCGGCGAGCAACGCGGCGTCCTCGTCGGGCGTTTTGCCGCGCGGTCGGGTGCCCTTCACCGGGCGCGATTCCACCACGCCGTCAGGGGTGACAATCATGAACTGCTCTGGCGACGCACTAAGCAGCGAGATGTCGCCGATGCGCAGCAGTGCGCCGTGCTGGCCTGGGCTCGAGCGGCGCAGGGCAAGGTAGGTCGAGACCGGGTCGGGGTGCGCGTCGATACGCACCGCGGTCGTGAGGCAGAGCAGGTAGGCATCCCCTGAGGCGATGGCTGCCTGGCACTGGGCGATCTTGTGGAGGTACTCGGCATCGGTGTCGCGCCAGTGCGCCTCCGGCGCCTCGGCGTGTGCCGCTTCGACAGGCTCCGGCGCCAGGCACGGCTCGGCGAGCCCCGACGTCGGTGAGGGGATGCTCGCGAGCGCCTCGGCAATCTCATCCCTCCACAGCGCCAGCTCGCCGTCCCACGCGTCCCCCAGCGCGAGCAGCGTGACCGCCCGCGTCTCGTGATCGAATTCGATGGCCCGCTCCAGGTACAGCGCGGCGGCATCCGGGTACGGCGACGACCGGGTGGCCTGCGTGCCCATCGTCTCGAACCGCGTCTCGTAGCCGAGCCAGCCCACCCAGCCGAGCGTGAATCCCTCGCCTGGCGTCTCGAGCCGTTTTTCGGCCAGGTCGGCCCGAAGCAGGTCGATGAGCGACCCGGTCGTGTCCGACGACACCTTCCGGGATGCCCGCCCGAGGTAGCTTCGGCCGGTCGTCGCATCCGGGCCGCTGTCGAGCCACGCGACGTCAGTTTGCCGCCCGTACAAGGCGACGAATGCCGCCGCGGGGTCGACCCATCGTCCGAGCGGGGAGCGCAGCAGCCGGGGCATAGCCTTAAGCCTATGAGCGTCGAGTCGATCTACCGCTGGCACGACGGCGAGCTGCTCCCTCTCGACTACTGCGACATGACCGACACCCGCATCGTCGTCGCCGACTCCTGGCTCGTCACCGCCGGCCGCACCCTCGCGCTCGGCCTGCACCGCGAGCGATTCCTGGCCGGGATGCCGACAGATGCCCGCGCGGCTCTGGAGGTCGACGCCTTCTGGGATGCTGCGCTCGCCCTGATCCCCGCCACCGGCGACTGGTTTCCGCGCGTCGAGTTGCAGAGTCGAGCGGGCTCCCTACTGCTGGTATTCCGCCATCGAAGCGCCCCCGATCGCAGCAACAACCTGGTCGAGGTGACTTGGCACGATGCGGATCCGCGCACCGAGCCGACGGTCAAAGGCCCCGACCTGGATGCGATGACGCGGGTGCGCACCGTCGCCCAGGCCGCCGGCGCGAATGAGGCGATCATCCTGTCGGGCGACGGCTTCATCGTGGAGGACTCGCACGGTGGTCTCGCGTGGTGGCGCGGCGAAATCCTGTGCACACCGCCGAGGCAACTCGCCCGGGTGGACAGTGTCACCATGCGCAGCCTGCTGGCCCTCGCCACCGCCCTCGGCGTCGAGACGTACGAGGAGTCGGTGACACCCGCCGAGATCGCCGACACCGAGCTCTGGTCGCTGAACGCGCTGCACGGCATCCGCATCGTCACGCGGTGGGTCGATGGTCCGGCGCTCGCCCAGCTACCCGGTCGACTCGCGCTGTGGCGGGCCAGGATGGATGCCCTGCGCAAACCGATCGCCGCCGAGCCGATCTAGGAGACGCCCGACCCGGCAGGGTAGGTTCGGCTCTCGTGAACGAGTTTTTCAACTGGCTGCTCCAGGCGGTTCACAGCGTCAACCCGTCGCTTCGAGTGCTGCTCGCCGGAGTGGCGATGCTGTTCGAGACATCCATCCTGCTGGGACTCATCGTGCCGGGCGACACGGTCGTGCTTGTGGCTGCCACTGCCGTCAACGGGCCCGTCGAGTTCGTGTCGCTCGCTGTCGCGGTTGTGCTCGGGTCGCTCGCCGGCGAATCGATCGGGTTCTGGCTGGGGCGTTACTTCGGCCCGCGCATCCGCCGGTCGAGGCTGGGGCAGCGGGTCGGTGAGAAGAACTGGATTCGCGCCGAGACCTACCTCGAGCGTCGGGGCGGTATCGCCGTCGCGATCTCGCGGTTTCTGCCCGTGTTCCACTCGCTCGTGCCCCTGGTGGTGGGCTCGAGTGCAATGCGGTATCGCACCTTCATCGCCTGGACCGTTCCCGCCTGCGCCATCTGGGCCGTCACCTATATCTCGGTCGGGGCTTTCGCCGCTGAGAGTTACCGGCAACTGGAAGGCCAGCTGCGTTGGGCGGGGCTCATCTTCGTGGGCATCATCGTCATGGCACTGCTGCTGATCTACGTGATGCGCAAGGCGCTCGAGCGCCGCGAGGCCCGCCACATGGATCCCCACTAACCCGACGTGTCCTTAACCTCAAGTGGCGGGAGAAGCTGCCCGGCGGCGGGAGTCATGACTCCCGCCGTGCCACAGTTTCTCCCGCCACCGGGGTTGTGATTAGAAGAGCTTGGCCTTGGCGAGCCAGTTCTTCGCGGCGACGGCCGGGTCGGTCTTGCTCGTGCCGGATACCTCCGTGTTGAGCTGCAGCAGGTCCTTCGTCGTCAGCGCAGCCGACACCTTGTTGAGCACGGCGGCCAGCTTGGCGCTGTCCTTGCTGGTGCTCACGATCGGCACCACCTCCTGCGAAGCGAAGAGGCTCTTCGGGTCGGTGAGGGTGACGAAGTGGTCAGACAGGATGAGCGGAGTAGTCGAGTAGATGTCAGCGACCTGAACCGTGTTGTTGAGCAGCGCGGCAGCGGTCTGCGGGCCACCGCCGTCACTGATCGCCTGGAACTTCAGGTTGGTCAGGCCGTAGATCTTCTGGAGGCCGGGGATGCCGTCCGGGCGGGTCTGGAACTCCGGGTTCGCGGCCAGCGTCACGTTCGCCACGTTCTTCAGGTCACCGATCGACTTGAGGTTGTTGGCCTTGGCGAACGCGGGCGTTACGTTGAGCGAGTCCGAGTCTGCTGCGGTCGATGGGGTGAGAGCCTTCAGCGTCGACGGGAGTGCCTTGTCGAGGGCTGCCTTGACATCCGAGGGCGAGTTCGCGGTCGCGGTCTTGCTCAGGAAGTCGAGGATGGAACCGGAGTACTCGGGAATGACATTGACCTCGCCCGACTCGAGAGCCGGAATGTAGGCTGCGCGCGCGCCGATGTTGGGCTTGTACGAGACCTTGAAGCCGTTCTCGGCCAGCGCCTGGCCATAGATATCCATGAGGATGACATTCTCGGAGAAGTTCGCCGATCCCACGACAATCGAGGTCTTGGGGGCGGACGTGCTGCCACCGCCGCTCAGGCTCGAGCTCGACGAGCAGCCCGCAAGCAGCAGAGACGCACCGGCGATGACGACGCCCGCGGCGATTACACCTCTTTTTGATCCGAACATTTCTTAGTTACCTTCCATAATGGGTGTCCCTGTGTTTGCGGCAATGCCTCTGCCGCGTGCTGTGTTTCTTGTCTTCGTCGTTCCGCGGGACACTCCACGCGGAACAACAAACCTTTGGATGATGGCCAGTAGACCGTCAGTGATGAGCGCGAGTACCGCGACGAGGATTGCTCCGGCCAGGAGCTGCACGTCGTCGTTCTGGGCCAGACCGCTCGTGAGGTAGGTGCCGAGACTGATCAGGCCGAACAGTGAGCCGACCGTCACCGTGGCGATGATCTGGAGGATCGAGGACCGAAGACCTCCGAAGATCAACTGCATGCCGAGCGGGATCTCGACCTTCGTGAGCACCTGCCACTCCGTCATCCCGACTGCGCGGGCGGCGTCGATGGTTTGTCGATCCACCGACTCGATCCCCGCGTAGCCGCCGGCCAGGAGCGGCGGTATCGCGAGCACGGCGAACACGATCATGGCCGCGAGATAATTGGGAGCGATGAAGATCACGCCCGCCAGCGGAAGGATCAGGATGGAGAGCAGACCGAGGGTGGGAATCGCGCGCGACACATTGCTCGCGATGATGGCGACATTGCGACCCTTGCCGGTATGCCCGATGTAGAGCCCCAGGGGAAGCGCAATAATGACGGCGACCGCGAGGCTGAGGCCGGTGAGCACGAGGTGCTGCGCCAGCGCATCCGGAATACCCGTGAGAGTCGCGGTGGTCTTCCAGTGCGCGGCATCGAAGATCCACGCGAAGGCCTGGATGATGAGGCTCACGCGGCCACCTCCCGCGCGGCTCGCCGGGCGATGCGCCTCGAGGAGAGCCGGCGATTCCACGGCATCACGATCGCGGCGACGCTCGTGATGATGACATCGAAAACCAGCGCGATGAGCAGCACGCAGACGACGCCTGTCCACGCCTCGACCGGAATCTGACGCCCGAACGCATCCGTAAACAGGTTGCCGAGGCTCGGGATGCCGATGAATGCGCCGACGGTCGCCAGGCTAACCGTGCTCACGGAGACGATTCGCACTCCCGCCAGCAGCACCGGGCCCGCGAGCGGCAGTTCGACTCTCCAGAACCTCTGGCTTGCGGAAAATCCTACGGCCCGAGCAGACTCGCGCACATCGGCCGACACCGAGACGAATGCATCGGTCGAGGACCGCACCATGATGGCGACGGCGTAGATCGTCAGAGCGATGATCACGTTCCTGGGGTCGAGAATGGGCAGCCCAAGCGCGACCGGTACCAGAACGAAGAGCACCAGCGACGGCAGCGTGTAGAGCACGCTGAAGACGCTCAGAATGATCGAACGCGCAACCCTGGATTTACTGGCCCAGTAGCCGAGGGGTATGGCAACGACAAAACCGATCAGAATCGGGGGCACCGACAGACCGAGATGGTCCTCTGTGTACCCCCAGATCTCCGGCAGGTTGCTCCATACCCAATCCATTACGCGTCGCCCGCCTGTGAGGTCTTGTTGGAGACACTGCGGGATTTGGGAGACGCCGAACCGACGGCGAGCTTGCCGTCGGGTGCCGAAATGACGCCCGCCGCGTACCCGCCGGCATCGATCAGCACAACGTCATCGCCGCGCGCCTGCACTTTGGCGTCGACGGTGAGACGGCGTTTGCCGCGGTCGGCCCCGATGAAGTTGGCGACGAAATCGCTGGCCGGGTTGGCGAGGATTTGTTCAGGCGAACCCATCTGGGCGATCTTCGCGCCCTTCTCGAGGATGATGACCTGGTGGCCGAGCAGGAACGCCTCGTCGATGTCGTGCGTCACGAAGACGATCGTCTTGTCGAGGTCCCGCTGCAGCCGCATGGTCTCGGCCTGCAGGTCGACGCGCACGATCGGGTCGACGGCGCCGAACGGCTCGTCCATGAGCAGGATGTTGGGGTTGGCAGCGAGACCGCGCGCGACGCCGACTCGCTGCTGCTGGCCGCCGGACAGTTCGCCCGGATACCGGTTGGCCAGTGCGCGGTCGAGCCCGACCGTGTCGAGCAGTTCGTTGGCGCGCTCATAGGCCTGCGCCTTTGCGGTCTTGTTGAGGAACAGCACAGTGGCGACGTTGTCGATGACCTTGCGGTGCGGCAGCAGGCCGGAGTTCTGCATCACATACCCGATACCGCGGCGCAGGTGCACGGGCTCGGTCTTCTGGATGTTCTCGCCGTCGATCTCGATCGCGCCTGAAGTCGGGTCGACCATGCGGTTGATCATGCGCAGCAGCGTCGTCTTGCCACAACCCGATGACCCGACGAAGACGGTCGTCTGGCGGGACGGGATGACCACGCTGAAGTCCTCGACGGCATGGGTGCCATCGGGATACAGCTTGGAGACCGACTTGAACTCGATCATCGAGACAGGCCAAACCGGATGCAGGGGGTATTCAGCACGATAGCTGGGCTCATTCCTCGCGCGGGCGGCGCGAATCGACACTTGCCTTACTGACAGCTAAACACTATTCGGAGCATCCGTCATTACCGACGGGTTGCGTAACACGCAGTAAAGAGATAGCCCGAAAGCAGCCTCGCGAGCGGGTTGCGACAGCGTCCGGACCACCACCAACCGGAGCCGGACCTAGTCGAGCAGTGGCGCCAGCGTCGACAGCACGAGCGAGCGCCCGCTCTCGAGGAACGCGGCGTCGCCGCGCGAGCTGCGCGCGAACGCCCGCGCGATGAGGGCGTCCTGGATCACGATGGCGTTCTCGACTCCGAAGCGGGTCGCGGCCGACATGTCGGTTTCGAAGCGCCCGGCCAGGGCGCGCATCAGCACATCAGCGACATGCGAGTTCACGGTAGCGGCCGACATCGGCGGACGCAGGTCGAGCACGTCGCCGGCCCGCAGTGACGCGAAGCCCGGCTCCGAGCGGAATGCGTCGACATAGGAGTCGAAGAACAACGTGACGGCATCACGCCAGGTAGCAGACCGGCGGTCGCCGACCGCACGATCGATGCTGGTCAGGATGCGGTCGAGGTTGCGACCGGCGAGCGCCTGGAGCACCGCGATACGGTCGGGAAAGTAGCGGTAGACGGTGCCGATCGACGCCCCGGCGCGCTCGGCGACCATGGCAGTGGTGAGTCTCTCGTATCCAAGCTCATCGATCGCTGCTGCGGCCGCATCGAGCAGTGCGGTCAGACGTGCGGTGCTGCGTGCCTGAACGGGCTCGTTACGTAGGTTGGCAGAAGCTCCGAGCTTGCCGTCGATCAGTTCCATGAGCGGCACTCTCTTCTCCTTAATTTGGGTCGCCAAATCCTACCGCGCCCCCAAAGCGGGGGCGGTTCATTCATCCACATCTGTGTAATTGTCTGGGGGAATTGGCAGGATGAAGGCATGTGTGGACGATTTGTGCTCGACCGCAAGACCACTGACCTTGTGACCCTGTTCGACGTCGACACCTTCGGCGATGCCCTCCCCGGGCCGTCGTGGAACATCGCGCCCACGCAGGTGGTCTCGATCGTGCTCGATTCGCTGCCAAAGGCCACCGAAGCAGAGCCCTACCCAGAGCCGCTTCGTCGTCTCGAGGCGGCGCGGTGGGGGCTCGTGCCGGGATCGTCGAGAGGGCCCGCCGACGGTCCTCCGCTATTTAACGCCCGAAGCGAGGGCGTGGCGGCCAGGCCCGCTTTCGCCAAGGCCGTCGCACGGCGACGTGCCGTCGTGCCCGCTTCCGGGTATTACGAGTGGAGCGTCGCCGAGGGCGGCAAAGTGCCCCACTACGTCTCGTTGCCCGGTGACGAGCTGCTCGTGTTCGCAGGGCTTTACGACTGGTGGCGCAACCCTGCCGCCGCCAGTGACGCACCCGGCCGGTGGCTGCTTTCCACGACCATCCTGACCCGGCAGTCGAGCGGCCCGCTGGCCGGCCTCCACGACCGGATGCCCGTTTTTCTGGACGCCGACATGGTCGAGGGATGGCTCGACCCGCAGGAGGAGGGCGACCAGGAACTCGTCGACGAGGTCGCCTCCGCAGCCGCCGAAGTTGCCGAACGCGTCGAGTTCCACGCCGTGGGCGCCGAGGTGGGATCGGTCGACAACGACGGTGAACAGTTGGTGGCCGCGATCGCGTAGTGGGCCCTGTGCCATCCGGGCGTGCGAGACTGGCCCGATGGCGGTGACTGGCGAGGCGTCGGGCGAGTCCGGTGCCACAGCAATCCATCGGGCCGCCCAAATCGAGGACGCCTTTCACGCGTTCCGCGCCAATCGGGCGCGCAAGCGGGGCCTGCTCCCGACGGTCATCCCGTACTCCGGCTATGGCGGGGATGGCTGGATCAGGGTGCTCGGCCGGGTTCTGCTGGTGCGCGCACGCCGGGTGCAGAGTGGCGACAAGCCCCGCAACCGCAGCGTGCGCGGGTGGCGCAGTTTCACCAGCGTCCCCGCGGGCCAGGTCGACGTGACAGTCACTGCGAATGGTCGGGACTACCGCGTCACGGCCGACCGGGGCGGAGTGGTCGATATGAGACTCGCCGTAGACCTGCCCCCGGGCTGGAACGAGATCACCCTTCGAACCGACGACTCCCCCGAGGTCACGGCGCCCGTCTTCGTGGTCGCGAAGGACACCAAACTGGGCCTGCTCTCCGATATCGACGACACCGTCATGGTCACGGCCCTCCCGCGCCCGCTGCTGGCGGCGTGGAACACCTTCGTACTCGACGAGCATGCGCGCACGCCGGTGGCTGGGATGGCGGTGCTGTACGAGCGCATCGTGCGCGCGCATCCGGGGGCGCCCGTCGTGTACCTCTCGACCGGAGCGTGGAATGTCGCTCCGACGCTGACTCGGTTTCTCTCGCGCAACCTCTACCCGGCCGGAGCGCTTCTGCTGACCGACTGGGGGCCGACGCACGACCGGCTGTTCCGCAGCGGCAAGGAGCACAAGCGCACCAACCTGGCCAGGCTCGCCACGGACTTTCCCGGGCTCAGGTGGGTGCTGGTCGGCGACGACGGCCAGCACGACGAGGAACTCTACGGCGAGTTCGCCCGCGCGCACCCCGAGTGCGTAGCGGCAGTGTGCATTCGCCAGCTCTCCCCCGGCCAGGCGGTCTTCGCCGGTGGGCGCCGCACCGTTGCCGAACAACTCACCGACGGATCAACGCGCTGGTTATTCGCGCCCGACGGCGCGGGTCTCTCCGGGCAGCTGACGGAGCTGGGCATCCTGCCGGCGTACGACCGGTAGTGCCATAGGCCCTCGGCCCGGTCCACTCGCGGCCCGGCAGACCCCCCAGCCCGGTCAGTCCTTCGGCAACTGCTTCCAGCTCTTCGGGCCGGCGGATCCCGCCGCATAGTTGTCGATCGGCACCGCGTCCTTGTGCCACGCCGTGAGCACGGGCGTGACGATGCGCCAGCACTCCTCGGCCACATCCCCACGCACCGACAGGGTGGCGTCGCCGGTCAGGATGCCCTCCAGCACCTCGCCGTACGCATCGAGTCCCGAGGTGCCGAACGAGGTCGAGAGGGTCACCGCGTCAAGCGTGAAGGGGTCGCCCTCTCCGTTGATATTGAGCTCGAGCTCCATGCGGTGCGGATCGAGCGCGATGCGCAGTTGCGACGAGATGCCCTTGCCGTTCATGCCGGTCGGAAGGTGAGGCACCGGCCGGAAGGTGATGACGATGTCTTTGCGGCTGTCGGCGAGCGCCTTGCCGGACCGCAGGATGAAGGGCACGCCTGCCCAGCGCCAATTGTCGATCGAGAACGCGATCTCGGCGAGGGTCTCGGTGCCGCGCGCCGGATCCACGCCCGGTTGCTTGACGTAGCTGCCGAGTTTTTGGCCGCCCACGGTGCCCGCGGTGTAGCGGCCGCGCCGGCTCTCGTTCTTCGCGTCGCCCTTCCAGGCTCGGGTGGCCCGGAGCACCTGCGCCATCGAGCCGCGCAGGTCGTCGGAGTCGAGGGTCGAGGGCGGCTCCATCGCCACGACCGCGAGCACCTGCAGCAGGTGGCTCTGGATCATGTCGATCAGGGCGCCCGCGTGGTCGTAATAGCCCGCGCGCCCCTCGAGTCCGAGCTGTTCGTCGTAGCTGATCTCGACGCGCTCGATGTTCGATGCGTTCCAACTCTCCTCGAACAGGCGGTTGGCAAACCGGAGACCCAGGATGTTGAGCACCGTCGACTTGCCGAGAAAGTGGTCGACCCGGTGGATCTGCTTCTCGGGGATGAAGGTGGCGAGCAGGCGATTCAGGGCTCGGGCGCTTCGCAGGTCGGTGCCGAAGGGCTTCTCGAGTGCGAGCACGATGCCCGCCGGTAGCTTCATCTTCGAGAGCGTCGCGACGACCTGTTCGGTCACAGCGGGCGGCAGCGCGAAGTAGATCGCGGGCACACCGGAGGCCGTGGCCAGGATCCTGGCGAGATCGTCAGCACTCGTGGCGTCCGCGTCGAAGTAGCGGCTCGCGGCGATGACCGGCTTCACGACGGCGGCGTCGGCGCCGCCCGCATCGAACGAGGTCGTCACCCGCTTACGCCACTGGGCGGGTGTCATGGGCTCCGACCCCACGCCGATGAGCTCGACATCGAGGTCGGGTCGCTGTGAAATCAGCTGCCCAAGGCCGGGAAGGAGGAGGCGGGCGGTGAGGTCGCCACTTGCTCCGAGTATGACGAGAGTGCGACGCGGGAAACTCATGAATCAAAACTAGCTGTCAGGATTGGCAAATGGCCCTGAACATCGAGGATTACGGTCTGATCGGCGATTGTCACACCGGAGCGCTGGTGGGAACTGATGGTTCGATCGACTGGTTGTGCATGCCGCGCTTCGACTCGGCATCCATGTTCGGCGCGCTGCTGGGCGACGAGGATTGCGGTCGCTGGCTGATTGCTCCGACCGGAGAGGTGGTCGCGACGTCGCGCGAATACCTTGAGGACACCTTCGTGCTGGTCACGCACTGGCAGACCGCAACCGGTCGGGTGGATGTCACGGATTTCATGCCCACCGACAACCGGCGCGCCGATATGGTTCGGCGCATCACGGGAATCGACGGCGAGGTGGAGCTGCACGAGGAGCTGCGCATCCGTTTCGACTATGCGGCGGCCCTGCCCTGGATGCGGCAGGTCCCCGAGGCGGGCGGCAACGCCCTGGTCGCCGTTGCAGGCCCCGACGCAGTGGTCATGCGCGGCCCGAAGCTCGAAGCCCACAACGAGGCCCACGTCGCGACGTTCACGGTGAAGAAGGGCGAGACCGTCGATGTGGTGCTCACCTGGTACCCGTCGCACCGCGAGCCGCCGACCGAGATGGATGTCGACGCGGCGCTTGCGGACACCACGAAGTGGTGGCGCGATTGGGCCGAGAACTGCGTCACTCCCTCCCACTACAGCGCCCAGGTGCACCGTTCTCTCCTGGTGCTCCGGGCCCTGACGCACGAAGACACCGGCGGCATCGTCGCCGCCGCGACTACGAGCCTGCCCGAGGAGTTCGGTGGCAGTCGCAACTGGGACTACCGGTACGTTTGGCTGCGGGACGCCTCCCTGACGCTCTACGTGCTGATCGGGCACGGCTTCGCGAACGAGGCGACCGCGTGGCGCTCCTGGCTGCTGCGCGCAATCGCCGGCGACCCCAACGATGTACAGATCATGTACGGCCTCGCCGGTGAGCGCCGGCTTACCGAGTGGGAGTTGCCGACGCTGCCGGGCTATCGCGACTCGAGCCCAGTGCGGGTGGGCAATGGCGCCTTCGTGCAGTACCAGGGCGACATGTTCGGTGAGGTGATGCTGGCACTGCACAAGGCGCGCGAGGCCGGCATCGAGGAGGGCCCCCTGTCGTGGTCGCTGCAGCGCGCACTGCTTCAGTTCGTCGAAGACAACTGGCGTCGCCCCGACAACGGCATCTGGGAGATCCGCGGACCCAAGCGCCATTTCACGCATTCCCGCGCGATGTTGTGGGCCGCCCTGGACTGCGGGGTGCGCGCGGTTCGCGAATTCGGGCTCGAGGGTCCGGTCGAGCGCTGGGAGAAGCTGCGCGACGAGTTGCGCGACGAGATCGAGAGCAAGGGCTGGGACCCGACCCTGGGCAGCTACACCCAGTTCTACGGCAGCGGCACCGTGGATGCCTCGCTCCTGCAGCTCTCGCAAATGGGCTTTCTGAAACCCACCGACCCGCGAATGCTCGGAACGGTCGCCGCGATCGAGGCCGAACTGCTGCACGACGGCCTGCTGATGCGCTACCTCACCGAGTCGGGCGTCGACGGTCTGCCGGGCACCGAGCATCCGTTCCTGGCGTGTTCGTTCTGGCTGGCGGAGCAGTACGCGCAGTCGGGCCGGGTCGATGACGCGGTCGCTCTCATGGATCGGCTGGTCGGCTTCAGCAGTGACCTCGGCCTGCTGAGCGAGGAATACGACATCGTGGGCAAACGACAGGTCGGCAACACCCCCCAGGCGCTGTCGCACCTCGCTCTGGTCCGCACTGCGGACGCTATCGAGGAAGCACTGAAAGCAGGGGGCTGAAGGTCGGCGCGAGTCCGTGGGCTCAAGGCACCGCGACGAGTGCGTGCGCACGCTCGAGGAGCCGTCGCGAGGCCGCCATCGGGTCTGACGAGCGCGGTTGCAGCGCGTGCCCCAGCAGGTGTGTGGCGGCAATCGCGCGCGAGCGCGCGTCGAATCCGGCGTTGCGATTGGTGCGCCAGCGGGCACGCCAGGCGTCGGCGAGGGCAAAGCACTCCGCCGCGGAGATGTCGGGCCGCTCGCCCAGCGAGTCGCCCAGGGCGATGAGGTGCGCGTAGAAGGCCCCTGCGTCGTCTGCGGGGTCGCCCACGCCGGCCGTATCGATGTCGAGGATGCCCGCGATCTCGCTCGGCACATCGGCGTCCACGAACAGCTGGCCGAGGTGCAGGTCGCCGTGGATGGTCACAGGTGTGTATTCGAAGTCGTAGCCATCCTTGCCTTTGGCCGCGATCTCCCTGCCCACCTCCGCGACGCGCTCGGCATCCCCCGGCAGTCGTTCGGTGAGGCGCGCGAGGTACCAGTCGAGCCGGTGGAACAGGGATGCCCGCGCCGTGTTGACGGCGGGCACCGCCTCCAGCAGGGTGCAGAGAAACTCGAGCTGATCGAGGAACGCTGCGTGGTTTCTAATGAGCCCGACGGCGGACTGGGCCTCGATTCCGGGTAGTCCGGTCATGCCCACGACCCCCTCGGTCGACCAGCCCAGCAGCCGGGGCACCGGGAGCCCGCTCGACCGGAACAGCTCGTGCCGCTCCGAGATGGACTCGGCCTTGCCCGGCTCCACTACCTTGAGGAACAGCCGTTGCGTCGCGGAGTCGACGCGCACAACCGCACGCCGGCCGGGGCGGTACGACACCACATCGACGGCGATGGGCACGGCGGGGATCCCGAGATTGTGCAGCACTACCGACGCGGAGGACACATCAGTCACTTTGCGCAACGCCGGCAGCGCAGGGTCGCTCGGATACAGCCAGACCGCGACGATGTCATCCGTTCCGTCGACCGGTATTGCCAGCACGTCCGGGGCCAGCGCCGTCATCAACCCGGGTTCCACGAAGACCAGCCGTCGCTCGGCCAGCCCGGCGGCGTTGCGCAGGTCGAGCTGGTATCCGCGAAGGTACCCGTGGTCGGTCGGTTCGGCGATCGACTCGCTGTAACCGAGCAGGGTGCACTGCAGTCGAGCGGCAACTCGGGTGAGAATTGCACGCACGCCGTCTGCTGCATCGAGCGGGGTTGGAATAGTGATGCTCCCGGGGGCTGAGAGTTACTGCTGTAGTGAGTATGAGTCAGGAATACTCCTTCCGCCGCATCACGACGAAGAACTTGACCAGATTGGAACCGGACTGATACTTTTATGCTTGCTGGGCGGTGTCCCCCTTATGGAGGACATTCTTCGACTCTTCGATGAGAAGAAGCCGCACCCCCACGGTTCTGTTCCCCCCAACGGAACCGGTTTCCACCCGAATGGAACAAACCAGCAAGAACGCTGAGCTCCCGGTCGTCCCTGCGGTCGCCTGCACAGCGGTGTCCCATCGCATTGGCGTTTTCATAGCACCTTGCGTGGTCGCCCCGGCCGCCGATCTGGCGGCCGGGGTGCACGGCCCGCTTCCCTTCCGTCGCCGGTGCGCCTCGAAGCGGCGATAGGGTTCGCACACCATGACATCCCGAGGCAGCGATCCGCATTACGCGCCGTTTACGCTGACCGCCGACCCGGCACGGTTCGAGTTGGCGGAGTCGAGCGTGTCGAGCCCGTTCGGAACGATCGTCGCGCGATCTCACCGCACGAGCCGCTCCCGCCGGGCGACCATCTTCCTGCACGGCGCCGCCGGCTCGTGGACGACCTGGACGCCCCTGCTGGACGCCGCCCGCACGGAGTCGATCGCGATCGCCAACCCGATCCTCCTCGACCTGCCGGGCTGGGGCGACGGGCAGCTCACCGTACGCGGCGAGGGCGATCCGATCGAGGCCATCTGCTCGCTCGTCAAGGCGAGTGCCGAGGCGCTGGGCTACACCGAGTGGGACCTCGTCGGCCACTCGATGGGCGGGTTCCTGGCGTTGCACATGGCGTCGTTGTGGCCGGAATGCGTGCTTTCAGTCGCGACCATTTCGGCGACCAGCTGGTCGGTCATCGACGCAACCGAGCATCCGGTTCGACACTTCAGCCGCCTGCCCGGCTTCGTGATGCTGTGGCGGGTGATGCAGTCGCTGGCGCGGCTCGGAACCTTCGGATACCGCGTCGCCCGCGGCCTCGACACCGTGCACCTCCTGCGAGCGGCCACCGCTCCCCTGTTCCGCCACCCCGGGCGAATCCCCTCCGAGGTCATCTCGGCGCTTGCCACCGAGGTGCGCCCGCGATCGTTCTCCGCGGCCGTCGAACTCGCGAGGGGCTACGAGCCGGCCGCGCGCTGGGCCGGCATCGACTGCCCTGTGCGCGCGGTGCGCGGCGACCACGACATTTTCGCGCGCGCGAGCGATCTCGACCTGCTGGGCGACATCCTGCCCGCCTCCCACCGCGAGACGATCGCCGACTGCGGGCACTTCGCCAACGTCGAACGGCCCTACGAGGTGCTCGTCGCGTTCGGTTACGACTCCGGCCGGCCGCCCGTCAACCCTTGACAGCCCCGCCGAACCCGCCGCCGCTCAGGAACGTGCGCTGGAAGACCAGGAACAGGATGATCGGAATGAGCGTCGCGATCGCCAGCGACGCCAGGAACGGCCCGAGCTCGGTGGTGCCCTGGATGGCCGGGAGCCGAACCGACAGCGGCTGCACCGACGCGGGGTCGCTGCCGCCGGGCAGCACGAGGTTCGGCCACAGGAAGTCCTTCCACGAGTTGATGATCGCGAACACCGTGACTACCCCGATCACTGGCTTCGACATGGGCAGCACCACCGACCAGAACAGGCGGAACGGCCCCGCGCCGTCGGTCTCGGCGGCCTCGAAGATCTCTCGCGGAAGGCTGTCGAAGAACCGCATCACGAGCACGACATTGAACGCGCTGGCCCCGGACGGCAGCCACACCGCCCAGAACGTGTTGAGGAGCGAGCCACCGAACCCGAGGGGGTGCAGGATGGTCAGGTAGAGCGGAATGAGCAGCACAATAGCGGGCAGGAACAGGGTCGCAATGACCAGCCCGGTCACCACCTTCGCGTATTTCGGGCGCAGCACGCTCAGCGCATAGCCGCCCGTGGTCGCCACCACGATTTGCACGAGCCAGGATCCCGCCGCGACCCAGATCGTGTTCAGGAAGTAGTCCTGGATCTTGATGTTGATGCCGAAGGCCTGGGCGAGGTTGGTGAGCGTGATGCCGTGCGGAAAGATCGCGAGCGGCTGGGTGAGGGTGTCCTGGGTCGGGGTGAAGGCCGCCTTCATGAGCCAGAGCACGGGCAGCAAGCCGGCGATGACGAGCAGAACCAGCAACAGCAGCTGCACCCCGCCCAGCGGAAATCGCACCGTGCTGCGGCGCCAGTCGGTGTTGGAGACGATTCCGCGGTCGAACCCGGCCTCGCGATCGACCCGCGCTTTCTGGCGTCGCATCCGCGCCAGGCCCCGGCCGGAAATCCCGGGCTTCTGGCCGAGCACGACATCGTCGGGGCTGATGAGCGGTGTGGCGGTCAATTCTGGCTCCAACTGCGGGTGACACGGAAGTAGATGGCGGAGAAGATCGCGAGCACCGCGGCCAGCAGCAGGCTGAGCGCAGTCGCACCGCCGAGGTTGTTGCCTCCGTCGGTCGACTGGAATGCGTACTGGAAGATCAGCAGCATGATGGTCGTCGTCGACTGCACTGGGCCGCCCTGCGTGATCAGGTACGGCTCGAGGAAGATCTGCGAGGTGCCGATAATCTGCAGGATGAAAGTGACCAGCATGATCCCGCGCAACTGCGGCAACGTCACGTGCCAGAGCTTCTTCCAGATGCCGGCACCGTCGACCTCCGCTGCGTCGTAGAGCTCGGGCGGCACGTTCGTGAGCGCGGCCAGGTAGATGATGATTGTGCCACCGGCCGCGGCCCACGTCGCCTCGAGCACGATCGACGGCATGGCGGTCGCAACGGTCTGGATCCAGGGCTGCGGCGGGATGCCGACCCAGCCGAGAATCGTGTTGAATGCGCCGGTCTTACTGGCGTCGAAGAACACGGTCTTCCACAGCTCGGCCGAGACCACCGGCAGCACGACTACCGGCAGGTACGCGAGCACGCTGAACAACCCCTTGAACCGCTTGACCTCGCTCATCAGGACGGCGAGCACAAGGGGCAGCGGGTAGCCGAAGACCAGGGCCAGCAGGGCGAAGTAGCCGGTGTTGCGCACCGCAAGCCAGAAGGTGGGGTCTTTGAATACGAAGGCGAAGTTCGACCACAGCGGGTCGGCCCAGGTCGTGACGACGAAGTTCGTGTGCTGCAGGCTGATCACGAAGGACTCGACGATCGGGCCCCACGAGAAAATCCCGAAGATCAGCAGCAGCGGAAGCAGGAACACCAGGTTCGCGAGGCCCCCGCGGCGCACCCAGGTGAGCGGTGTTCCGCGCACGCGACGCCGGGGAATCGTGCGCTGCGCCGCCCGTTCGGCGACGGGCGGTGTTGACGTTGTCATGGCTGCTGATCCCGGTTTCGTGGAACGAGTCGGCGGAGGCGCATGGCCTCCGCCGACCCG